>Ga0308412_1000048_pt1 | contig 48984 bp, 47 predicted proteins | sample HotsprottomLayer_FD_202357 | JGI IMG/M metagenome (GOLD analysis project Ga0308412, IMG submission 202357) | Hot spring phototrophic mat microbial communities from Octopus Spring, Yellowstone National Park, Wyoming, United States -... | ecosystem: Environmental > Aquatic > Thermal springs > Hot...
TTCTGGGGCCTGGTGGCCCGGGTGAACCTCATCCTGCTGGTCCACAACCTCATCCGTAGTCGGGTGCTCCTGAAGATGGCTGGAGTGGAGTTATGAGGTAGCACACGAAGGTATTAGCTACGGGCGCCCGTTTGGTCAAGATGGCACGGAACTATCTGGGCCAGGTTCATGGCAACATTCTCTCCCACGAGGTGCATTTACTGCTTGTGCCCTCTCTCCACGTGCTACAATAGGCCACAAGATGAAGTTTAACCTGAAGGAGACGCTATGAAACAGATTTTGTGCGCGGTGCTTCTATTGATTTCGCTGGGCTGGGCGCAACAAAGCCAACCAGCACCGACAGTTCAGCAAACCTTGCAGCAGGCCCAGGCCGCCCTCGAGGCAGGGCGTCTCAACGAGGCCGTGCGGGGCTTTGAAGCTGTCATTGCCCGCGACTTCACCAACTATAGCGCGCATTTTGGGCTGGGGCTGGCCCTGTACCGCTTGGGCGATCTGCGAGGCGCCGCCTTCGAGTTTACCCAGCTCACCATCCTGGACCCCACCCGCTTTGAGGGCTGGTTCAACCTAGGGGTGGTACGCGACCGCCAGGGTCAGGCCGCCGAGGCCGCCCAAGCCTTTGGAAAGGCCATCGAAGTTGGTGAGAAGGCCGGTCTCAGTCTCGCCGATCTCAAGTCCGCCTACGTCGGTCAGGTTAAAGCCCTGCGCACCCAGGAACAGTACGAGAATGCCGCTGCGGCCGCTCGCAAAGGTTTGGAAAAGGTGCCCGGTAACCCCGAGCTAACCTCGCTGCTGGCCGACAGCCTGGTCAAGGCCAATAAGCCCCTCGAGGCCTTGCCGGTGCTGTACCAGATTCTGGCCAACGACCCCGCCAACGTACAGGCTATCACGCAAATCGCCGACATCTACATTGCCCAGGGGCTGCCCTTGCGCGCCCTGCGCGAGATCGATCGGGGGCTGGAAGCCACCAAAAACAACACGGCGCGGGCGCAGCTACTGCTTAAGAAATCCGGCCTGCAACAAGGCCGCGAACAGCAAGCCTCCCTTCAGGAAGCCGTACGCCTCGACCCTAGGCTGTGGGCCGCTCACTATAACCTGGGCGTGGCCCGTTTGCGCGATGGCAACATCCGGGGCGCCTTGGAGTCCTTCCAAAGCGCCTATGCCCAAAACCCCGATGAACCCAAGGTGCTGCTGGGACTAGCGACCGCTTACGACCGCTTGGGCCAGGCCGCCGAGGCCGGTCGCTTCGCCGAAATGGCCGCCAAAATTAGCCAGGGAGCTGAGAAGCTGGAAGCCTTGTTTCTGCAGGGCAAGGCCTCGTATGCCCTTCGTCGCTACAGCGAGGCCAGCACAGCGCTTTCGGAGGTAACCCAGCAGAAACCCGAGAACGCTGAAGCCTGGTTCTTGCTGGGGGTGGCCCAATTCAACCTAAAGGATTACGCCGCAGCCGCCCAGTCGCTAGAAAAAGCCCAGGCCCTAGCTCCCAGCGCCACCACCGCTGCTAACCTTGGGGCTGCGCTCTATTCCGCTGGCAAATACTCTGAGGCCGAGCGGGTACTTTCCCAGGCGGTGGCCCTGGATGGTCGCAACGCGGTGGCCTGGTACAACCTGGGCCTTACCCTACGCTCGCTAGGCCGGGTGGCCGAGGCCCGGCGGGCCTGGCAACGCTCGGCCGACCTCGGTTATGCCCCGGCCCGAGATCTGTTGCGGTAGATTGGTGGCATGGGCTGGATTCGAGCAAACTGGCTAGATCTCCTAATTTTCCTCTTGGTGGCAGCCATCATGGCAGGTGTGGTGTTTTTTCTCGTTGGGATCAATCCCTTTAGCAGCCCGCAGGGAAATGCCACGCCCCCTTCAACCGTTGTGTCCAGCCCGCAAGCCACGCCACCCCAGGCCGCTCCCGCGACCCCGCCAGCCGCTGCCCCACCTCAACCGAAGACCCAGACCGCACCCGAGCCTGTGATTACGTTGTTACCCATCCCAACGGCGCCCACCACCCCACCGCCTAAACCCGTTCCAGCGCCCCCCAAAGTTGAAGATCGGAAAACCCCTAGCCCACAACCGCAAACCCGTGCAGCGCCCAGAGCTGAGCGTCCAAGCATGGCCGCCGATCCGAGGGGCAGTTGGCGGGTGATGGTGGGCTCCTTTGGCAACCGTGAAAACGCCGAACGCCTAGCCGCAACCCTGCGCCAACAGGGGTATCCGGTGCGCCTCGAGGCCGCCGGTGCCCTGACCCGGGTCTGGGTGGGCCCCTACGGCAGCCCGGATCGAGCCCGTGCGGTGGCCGGCACCCTGGGCCAATACCAACCCCAGGTAGGCCGGATGCCGATGGCCCAACCCCAGAGCGAAGCCTCTCCAGAAGCTAGCCGCTATCTTCAGGTCGGGGCTTTCCGCAACGCCCAGAGCGCCCAGGCCATCATCGATGTGGTGCAGCAGGCCGGCTATCCGGTGGCGCTGGTGGAGGAAGGCGGCCTGGTCAAGGTACGGGTGGGGCCCTTGGGCAACGTCCCAGCCGCTGCGGCAGATCTGCGGGCCAGGGGCCTCGAGGTTTTGGAGGTTCGTTAGATGCGCTTGACAGGAGTTTTTTATGGCTAAAGTACCCAGTGCGGCCATCTCTCGCCTGGTCACCTACCTGCGGATTCTGGAAGACCTCGAGGCCCGCGGGATCAGCCGCACATCCTCTGAACAGCTCGCCGAGGAGGCCCAGGTCACCGCCTTTCAGGTGCGCAAGGACCTCTCCTACTTCGGCAGCTACGGCACCCGGGGGGTGGGTTACACGGTGCAGGTGTTGCGCCGGGAGCTGCGTCAAATTCTGGGCCTGAACCGCCGCTGGGGGCTCTGCATTGTGGGCATGGGCCGCCTAGGCCAGGCCATCGCCGACTACCCTGGCTTTAGCGAGATTTTCGAATTGAGGGGTCTGTTCGACCGCGATCCCTCCAAAATCACCACCACCTTCCGGGGCTTACAGGTCGAAAGCATGGAAAACCTGCCGCGGGCCGTGGCCGAAAGGCGCATCGATTTCGGCCTTCTGGCAGTTCCGGCTGATTCGGCCCAGGCCGTGGCCGATCGTCTGGTAGAGTCAGGGATAAAAGGCATCCTGAACTTTGCCCCGGCAGTTCTGGAGGTGCCCAAGGAAGTGGCTGTAGAGAACGTAGACTTCCTGACCGGGTTGAGCCGGCTCTCGTTCTTCGTGCTAAACCCTAAATGGAGAGAGGAGTTGATTGGATGAAACAGTTTACCGTGTTGTTGGCGGTGGCGCTTGCGCTAACCGGTTGTAGCAACTTCGTGACCGACTTTGGCATCCCTACGGTACGGTTCGGCTCGACCGGTTTTGGACCTGCCGGGCCCAACTACGAGGTCTCGTTTGAGATTCAGCCCTACCTGGGTAGCCCTTCGGGCCAGATTCTTTCCATTAACGTCTCCGGCATTGGCAGCTTGCCCGGCGTCATCATTCCCGAGTGCCTCCCACCCCTCAAGCAGGATGAATGCCCCAAAATCGTGCAAAGGTACATCTTCTCGAGCAACCCTGGGCCGCTGGCCATCACGGGCTACGTCGCACAAAGCCTCAACCAAACCACCCGCACCATCACCCTGCCCAGCCCGGTTCCTATAAATCCATAACGCACCCTGTGGCTTTGGTCAAATCCGGTGTGACAGACCGGTTTTCTCGTACTGTTTCCAAGCTATAATCTTCTGGATGAGCATCAAGGATTTCACCCCCGACCTTCCGGCCTTGCTGGATGCTTTCGAGCTACGACTGCGCGAGGTGGTGCGCTCGGAGGTGGAGTTCGTTCGGTTCATTGAGGAAGACCTAGTCACCGCAGGGGGCAAGCGCATACGGCCTCGGTTGGTTTTTTTGGCCAGCAACGCCCTGGGGGGCGTGCCCTATGCCATGGAGCTGGCCTTGGCAGTGGAGCTTCTGCACTCGGCTTCCCTGCTGCACGACGACCTAGTGGACGACGCCGAGACCCGGCGCGGCAAAGAGGCCGCCTTTCGCAAATACGGCAACGCGGTCTCGGTACTCTCGGGCGACTACCTGCTCTCGCGCTTGATGGCCCTGCTGGCGCAGACCGGCCACATGGAGCTGGTGGCCATGTTTGCCGAGACCGCCCGACAGCTCTCCGAAGCCGAAGTTTTGCAGTTTCAGGTGGCCGCCCTGCACGATTACTCTGTGGACAACTACGAGCGCATCATCAACGGCAAAACCGCCTCGGTGATGCGGGTGGCCTGCGAAGGGGCTGCAGTGCTGGGCCATGCACCCCCAGCCTGGCGCGAGGCCCTGGCCCGTTTCGGCACCCTGTACGGCCAGGCCTTTCAGATGCGCGACGACTACCTGGACCTGATGGGCACCCCCGAGGTGTTGGGCAAGCCATCCGGTGGCGACGTGCGCGAGGGCAAGCTGACGCGCATCACCCTGCGGCTGCTGGAGGCTTACCCTGAGGAAGTAGGCGCTATCTTCAAGCGCCGGGGCAGCCAGCCGGGCGATATTGCCCGTTTGCAGGAGTTAGCTCTGCGCTCGGGGGCCGACCTCGAGGTCATCCAGGCTATCGCCGCGCGGGTGGAGCAGGCCATCGCTGCCCTAAGACCTCTCCCCCATTCCACCTACCGCGATGAGCTCGAGGCCCTGGCCCGGCGCGAGCTGGTGCGGATCCAATAACCCCTACCCATCCACCGGCGTGGGCCGACCGTGTTCGTCCACGGCCACATAGGTAAGGTTGCCCTTGGTCGCAAGCAGCTTGGGCTCGCGCAGGTTTTCGCGGTAGACCTCCACCTCTACCGTTAGCGAGGTGCGTCCCACCCGCACCACCCGGGCCTCCACCTCCAGCAGATCGCCCACCTTGATGGGCACTTCAAAAACCACCTCGCCCACCCGGACCGTCACACAGCGTTTGCGGGCGTGGCGAATAGCTGCATAGGAGCCCACCTTATCCATCAGGCCCAGTACGAAACCTCCAAAAGCGTTGCCACCGGGGTTGGCGTGCTCAGGAAAAACCAGTTCAAGGGTGCGAGCTTGGCTCATAACATCACCGCACCCAGGCTACCGGGTTCTTGGGAAACCCAGCAAACTAGAGCGCGCTTCTAAGCCGCTCACAACTTGATTTCTTCGTCCTGCACAGTGCAGTTGCCTCCCGAATGGGAGGCAACGTCTGTGAAGAGTGCGATACGCAAGCACCCGGTCGGCTAGGGGCTTTGGAACCGGTATACTCTTAGGCGTTGAAAACGAAGCGGTTCTTGGCCGCACTAGGGGGGCCAGCATCCAGACCGCTTGTGATGCCCTGGCCCCACAGATGGAGGTTTCGTAATGACACTCAAAAACGCCTACCGCCCCCCAGGCGACTCGAGCCTGTGGGATAGTTTTTTGCGCCGCCTCGAGGCCACCATTCAGGTGGCCAAGATTCACCCCGCCACCATCCAGTACCTGACCCACCCCAAACGCCTGGTGGTGGTCTCGCTGCCGGTGGTGATGGACGATGGCGGGGTGCGCAACTTTACCGCTTACCGGGTGATTCACAACATCGCCCGCGGCCCTGCGCTGGGAGGCGTGCGCTACCACCCTGAGGTGGGGCCGGGCCAGACCTGCGGCATGGCAGCCTGGATGACCCTGAAATCGGCGGTTTTCGGCCTGCCCTTCGGCGGCTCGGCAGGAGGCGTAGCCGTAGAACCGGCCAGGCTTTCCCGGCGGGAGCTCGAGCGCGTTTCGCGGCGTTACGTGACCGAGCTTATCGAGCTAATCGGGCCCGACGAGGACGTGTTAGCCCCCGATGTAGGCACCGACGCCACTGTGATGGCCTGGTTCCAGGACACCTTCACCATGACCCGCGGCCAAACCACCCTCAGCGCCGTGACCGGCAAACCCCCCCAGCTCGGCGGGGTGGCCGTACGGGACGAGGGCGGGGGGCAAGGCCTGGTGTACCTCCTGGCCGACCTGGCCCGGATCAAGGGCTGGCCGCTGGCCGGGGCCAGCGTGGCCATCCAGGGCTTTGGGCAGGTGGGCAGCGCGGTGGCCCGCTATGCGACTAGGGAAGGGCTCAAGGTGGTGGCGGTCTCCACCCGTCGGGGCGGTGTGTACAACCCCGAGGGGCTGGATGTGGCCGCCCTCGAGCAGCACTACGCCCTGCACGGCCACCTCGAGGGCTTCCCAGGAGGAAAATTCATCACCAACCACGAACTGCTCAAGCTCGATGTAAACTACCTGGTTCCTGCCGCCATAGAGGGGGTGGTCCACGAGCACAACGCCCAGCAAATTGCGGCCCGTGTGGTGCTCGAGGGGGCCAACGGGGCCATTACCCCTGAGGCCGAATATCTGCTTAAGCTCCAGGGCACCCAGATCGTGCCGGATATCCTAGCCAACGGCGGGGGTCTGGTGCTCTCGTACCTAGAGTGGGTACAAGACCTCTCGATGCTCTTCTTCGAAGAGGCAGAGGTGCAGCAAAAGCTACGCGAATTTATCCATCAAAGCTTGCAGGCCGTGCTCGAGCGAGCCGAGCCCCTTCGGGGCGACCTGCGGGCCGCTGCCTATGCCCTGGCCCTCGAGCGCATCAACGAGGCCACCCGCCTGCGGGGGGTGTATCCGTAATAGTTCCAAGGCCGTGTTCTGAGGCCGTCTTTGGAGGAAAGCATGAAATCCGAACCCCTTTCGTATATCTGCGACGATAACATCGGCCCCTGGGAGATCTATCTGGCCCAGGTGGACCGCGTTACCCCCTACCTAGGCAAACTGGCCTTCTGGGTCGAAGACCTCAAGCGACCCAAGCGCATCCTGATTGTGGACGTGCCCGTCCAGATGGACGACGGCTCGGTGGCCCACTTCGAGGGTTACCGGGTTCACCACAACACCTTCCGCGGCCCGGCCAAAGGTGGGGTTCGCTACCACCAGGACGTCACCCTTTCCGAAGTAATGGCCCTCTCGGCCTGGATGACCATCAAGAACGCGGCGGTGGGCCTGCCTTATGGAGGGGGCAAAGGGGGCGTCCGGGTAGACCCCCGCAAGCTCAGCCCCGGCGAGATCGAGCGCCTAACCCGGCGCTACACCTCTGAAATTGGCATCATCATCGGCCCCGACAAGGACATCCCCGCCCCCGACATGGGCACCGGGGCTCGCGAGATGGCCTGGATGATGGACACCTATTCCATGAACGTAGGCCGCACCGCGCCGGGGGTGGTTACCGGCAAGCCCATCGCGGTGGGCGGTTCGTTGGGGCGGCAGGATGCCACCGGGCGCGGGGTTTTTGTGACGGCTGCCGTTGCGGCAGAAAAAATTGGGCTACCCCTGGAAGGTAGCCGGGTCTCGCTACAGGGCTTTGGCAACGTGGGCAACGCCGCCGCCCGCATCTTCCACGACCACGGGGCTAAAGTTGTGGCGGTCTCGGATGTAACGGGCGGTATCCGCAACGATGGCGGCATAGACCCTTACCACCTCGGCGCGTACGTCAAGAAGATGGGCGGTGTGAAAGGCTATCCCAAGGCCGAGCCTATCCCTGCCGCCGAGGTGCTAACCACCCCCTGTGAGATCCTGATTCCGGCGGCCCTGGAAAAGCAGATCACCGAAGCCAACGCCTGGAAGGTGCAGTGCAAAATTATCGCCGAGGGGGCCAACGGCCCTACCACGCCCGCCGCCGATGACATCCTGGCCGAGCGCGGGATCCTGGTGGTACCCGATGTGATCGCCAACGCGGGCGGCGTCACGGTCAGCTACTTTGAATGGGTGCAGGACTTCAACAGCTTCTTCTGGACCGAGGATGAGATTAACGCCAGGCTCGAACGCCTCATGCGGCAGTCCTTCGAGGCGGTCTGGCAGGTAGCGCAGGACAAAAAGGTCTCTCTGCGCACCGCAGCCTACATCGTAGCGGCCACACGGGTGCTCGAGGCGCGCTCGATGCTGGGGTTGTACCCATGAATCATCTTGGCGGCGGGTTTCGAGGGGTCTGAGGGGGTAAGACCAGCATGACCTGGCTTAGGTGTTGTGGGGTGAGCAACCCCTGCTCCTGCCACTTTACCGTATGCTAAAACTGTGACGCTCTGCAACACCTGGCCTCGCTACGGAAAAGTTACCCTCAAACCCTTCACCGAAACCCTCACCGAGACCGAGTGGCGGCGGTTTTACGACTGCTTCCGCGACCCCGAAATTGCCGAGTGGAACGGAAGCCGCCCGCTCAGGATGCCCTTGTGGCTCTTCAAGCGGGTGGTGACGGGCGAGGTCAGCCGGGGTGACCGGATGGGGTTTGGTATCCTTGACGAGCAGGGCGAGTGGCTGGGCACCGTGGAGCTTTACGAGATAGGCCGCAACGAGGCCACCTTAGGTATCCTCATTGGCGCCAAAGACCGCTGGGGGCAGGGCTACGGCACCGATGCGGTTAGGGCGGCGCTCGAGTATGCCTTTTGCACCCTAAGGCTACAAAAGGTAAAGCTGCGCACTTACAAGCACAACTTCCGAGCCCAGCGGGCCTTTCAGAAAGCGGGCTTTCGTTACGTAGAAGCCCCATCTGCCCAAGCCCCGCGCTTCAATTTTGGCCTGGTGCCCAAAACTGAGTTCGTACCTATGGAGATCAGCAGGGAAGACTGGGTCTGTCACTAACCAATTGCCCGCAACCACAGCGCACCCCTGGGGGCCAGGGTCAGGCCGGGCCTGGGCTGGGGGTCGCCCCGCAGGGGCTCGAGCCGCCCAAACAGCGAAAGGGCCGCCCCTAGCACCATCTGGGCGAAGTGCATCCCCAGGCAGATGCGCTCACCCCCGCCAAAGGGCAGATACCCCCAGGCCGGAATGCGGCCCTCGAAGCGCGCAGGGTCGAACACCCAGGGCCTGGGCCATAGGTCGGGGTGGCGGTGGGTGAGGTAGGGGCTATAGAGCGCCAGCGCGCCTGAGGGAATGGGGATTCCCTCGAACTCGAGGGCCCTCGCCACCCGGCGGCTCCCCACAAAGCCGGGCGGGTATAGGCGCAGGGTCTCCTTGATGAGCAAAGGATGGCCTGCTGGGCTGTGCCAGTCGGGATAGTTGGCCGCGTGCCACAGGGCCCAGGCCAGGGTGTGGGCGGTGGTGTCGTAGCCTGCGGCCAGCCCGATCAGAACCTCTTCTACAGGCAGATGGGCGGCCAGCCCCAGGCCCCTGGCCTGCATGGCCCTTATCCGGCGGCGCACCCGCGCATAAAGCAGGGGCCGCGGCAGCAAAGGAGCCGGAAAGGGTTGCTTGAGCGGCGCCAAGAACCGGGCCAGCTCGTCCTTGGGAAACTGGCCCGCAAAGTAGGCCAGGTTCAGGCTGGTCTGGACCGCTAGGGAAGCCCAGGCGCCTGCCTCGAATTCGCCTTTGGGCCGGATTTCCTGCAAAGCTGCCCGGATGCGGGCCTCGAGCCCCACCAAAGCCTTGGCGTGAAAACAGGGGTTGAGGGCCTGGCGTCTGGGCTTGTGCTCTGGAGCGTCGGTGGTGATGATGCCGCCATTGAGGTAGGGTACCAGGCTGGAGAAGCTACCCCTGGAACGGAAGGTTTCCAGGTCGGTAAGCAGCCTTCGGTTCCAGTCGGGGCTATAGCCCACCACCGCCGGACGGCCCAGCCCCAGGCCAAACACCGCCCCCAGGGTGGCCCCTTCCTCGAGCAAGGCCAAAGGCGCCCCCGCCCAGCGGGGCAGATGGGCAAAAATACCCCAGGGGTAGCCTTGGGGCTGGGACAGTCCCCTGATCCTAGCTTTTGCTGCGGTGGGGCCCTTCGGATTCAAGCCCATCCTCTTTGCTCCCACCCGCTATTCTATCCAGTAACCAGCCCGCCCCATTCCAGCCCGAAAGCAAAGAAAGCGGCACACCCCCGCCCGGATGCACGGTACCACCCACCTGCACCAGGTTTCGCATACCCGCCACCCCCCAGCCGGGGCGCAGGGCCCCCAGCAGTCCGTGCGGGGCCCGCCCGTACAGGGCCCCACGGTAGGCGGTAAGGCTGTAATCCCGCGGACTCATGGCCCGCCACTCGGCGATGGGCAGGGGCTGAAGCTGGGCAAGCTTTCCCAGCAACAGCCGGGCGTAGTCTTCTGCTTCTGGGAGCTGCCTCCGGCCCATCGAGGGCGCGTTCACCAGCAAAAAGGCAGTCTCGCCGTCGGTGTGCAGATACAAGGTGGGATTCTGGGGCCAGCCTCCGGCAGCGATCTCACGCCACTCGGCCCGGTAGTCCGACGAAAAATAGATGTGGTGGCCCAGTGGCACCGCTTCGGCCAGCTTGATCAACACCGCGAAGCCCGAGACCCCCAGGGCATAAGCCGGCATCGGCAGGCCCAGCCACCCCAGGGTGAAGTGCCGGTCGGCAGCCGAGACATACAGGTCGGCGCTGTGCCAGCCCTGGTCGGTTTGCAGCGCACCCACTCGGCCTGGGAGTCGCTGCATCCGCAGTACCTTGTGCCCAAAGGAAAACCGCACGCCCTGGGCCACAGCCAGCCGGAATAAGTTTTCGGCCAATGCTCGCATTCCGCCCGAAAGGTGAAAAACGCCCAGCCCCAGCTCCACCCAGGCGATGTTGTGCAGCACCGCCGGGGCCTGGTAGGGGTTGGCCCCCAAGTAGGTGGCAAAACGCAGGAAAAAGGGAGTCAGATGAGGGCCCGACTGCACCAAGGCCGCCAGCGACCGGGTGGGTTGGGCCTTCAAGCCATCGCGCAGGCCGTACCGCAGCAGCTGGGCCAGGTGCGGTGGGGCGCCCTCGATGAAGACGTCCCTAGCCCCTTCGTACATCGTCCGAGCCACCTGCAACAAGCGCCGGTAGTCGCGGGCTTCCTGCGCCGAGAGCTGGGACAGGGTGGCCTCCAGATCCAGTTCGGGCGCAAACACCCGCCCATCGGGCCAGGTATAGCGGGTGAGGGGCGAGACCGGCCTGAGCTCGGGCAGCGCTGCGCCAAAGGCCTGGAAAATCCGGCGGGGAATCTCCGGCAGGGTCAGAACGGTGGGGCCGGTGGGCACCCCCTCCCAGCCAATGGCCTTGCCGCCCGGCTGGTCGAACTGCTCGATAACGCTGACCTCGAGCCCGGCCTTCCTGAGCCGCAAAGCCGCCGCCAGCCCGGAAAAACCCGCCCCTATCACAATGGCTTTCATCGGCTATATTCTCGCCCTTTCCAGGTGTATCTTTTTTGTCCGGAGCGCAAATAGATAGGGGTGCTCAGAGGCGGTGCCAGCGGCACCAGGAGAAACTCCCACCATTCGCGCCTGGTTTTGAGGTTGAGCAGCAGGCGCTCCAAAAGCCCCATCCCCCCCACCAGCAGCCAGCCGGGCTCGAGCAAGGCCAGCGGCCAGCACAAGGTGTAGGCCAGCAGATGCCCTACGTACGACAGGGCCAGCAGCAAGCGGCTGCGCCCGTGAAACTCGATCAGGTTCTTGCCCAGACCCTCCACAATCTCGGCAAAACTACGATACATCCGCACCGCCACCAGGCTACCCCCTAGGGCCAGGGCCAGGCGCTGTCCGGCGGCCTTGGTTTTTTGCGCTAGCCGCACGTCCTCCAGCACCTCCCCCCGCACCGCCGCGTGCCCCCCCGAAGCCAGGTAGGCCCGGCGGGTGAAGGCCATGACCTGCCCGTTGGCCGCCGAAGCTGAGAGGAAGGGCGTCTTGAGCAAGGGGTAGGGCAGGTAGCATAGCAGCACGTCGTCAATCAGGGGCAGCAGCACCCGCTCGACCAGGCTACGGGTCATCTGGCGTGGATACACCGAAACCAACCCCGCGCCTGAGCGCTGCATGTGGGCCAGCACCGCCCGCACCCCACACTTGCGCCAATGTACATCGGCATCGGTGAAGATGAGCACCTCACCCTGGGCCGCCTGGGCTAGTTGGTGGCAGGCCCAGGTCTTGCCTATCCAGCCCTCGGGCTTGGGCAGGCCGGGGATCAGGCGCACCCGGACATCCTGGCGGCTGAACTGCTCCACGACCCTGGCCGTGGCATCGCTGGAGTGGTCGTCAAGGATCAAGATCTCCTGCACCCCTTGCAGCAAAAAGCCTGGCAGGGTTTCTGCCAGGTTGTGGGCCTCGTTGCGGGCTGGCACCAAGAGCGAGACCGTGGGACGCGGGCCGCCCAACTTCTCGCGTTTCAGGACCGGGAAAAAGAGCATGTTCAGCAGCAGCACCAAGAGCTTAAGGCCCAGCCAGGCCAGCACCCCATACCCAAGCATGTCCAGAATCGGCGGCATACGATTAAGAGGCGTCTTTGCGCTCAACCAGCTCGGTCAGTTTGCCCAGCGCCACCCCCCAGGCCGCCATGCGCTCGTGGGTGCTCTTGCGCCCGGCGAGGCGCAGCTCGAAGCCCGGCAGCGGTTCCTCGGCGGACGAAGTGCGAATCTGACGATCTAGTTCCGCCAGCATCTGTTCCAGGCGCTCGCGCAGCAGGTTCAAATCGGGGCCGATGGCTTCGCCAAACACCAGATAGGCCTCAGCGAACTCATGCCCGCGCAGCACCACCCTCGAGGCCACCGGCACGACGGGCACCCCGGCCTTCTCGGCAAACCAGACTGCCCCCCTGCCAAGCTCGTCCAACGGCCCGGGTGGGCGCAGCTCACCTTCGGGAAACACCACCAGCACCTGGCCCTGGGCCAGAACCTTTAGCGCATCCCGGGGTCTGGCCGCCGAGACCGTATTAAGGTGGCGAAAAAAAGCGAACTCCCGCAAACGGCGCTCCCCTACCACAACCCTGAAGGGCCTCCCCGCACCCCAAAGCAAAACCGGCAGCAGGTAGCTATCCCACCAGGAGTGGTGGTTGCTGGCCAGAACGCAGGCTTGCCGCGGTAGCTCACCTCGCACCCACACCCCCCGCAGGCCCCGCTGCACGGTGCGGCGAAAAAGGGCTTTGAACGATGCACTCAGCAACCGTTCCCAGGGGTGCATCGTGGTGGGTTTATCTTCCTTCATGGTGAGTTCCCCCCCAAGACCACGCGAGCAGATTCATAGCCAGGCCGCACACCACCGCCGCCGGCCACAGGCCCAGCAGGGCCTGGCCCAGCGGAAGAAACATGGCTTCCAGCCGGTAGGTCCAGGCAAAAGCCCGGTTCTGGTGCAACGCCGGCCCCAGCCGCCCATACATCCAGGAGATCACAAACCCCACCGCGAACCAGGCCAGATAGTTCTGGATGGGCGCGCCGTACCAAAGAGGGTTGGGATCTTGCCACGTCCAGTAGCCCTGAGCGGTCATCAGGGCCTCGAGCCCCAGGTCCCAGGCCACCACCAGCAGCCCTGCGCGCCAGGGACGCCCCCCGGCCAGCACGTGCGCCGAGAGCACCAGGGCAAACCAGCCCAGCGGCACGATCAGGGGCACGCCCCCGACGGTGGGCGGTGGCGCCCCTTGGTAGGTATAGAGGCCAAAGGGAATACCCGTCTTGCTGCCCAGCAGCTCCACCCCAAGCCCCAGGGCAAAGGCCAGGCCGGCCAGCCACACCATCCGCACCCCCACCTGCGCCCAGCCCCACAGCAAGGCCGCCAGGCTAATGAGCAGCATCTGCACGAGGCTGATAAGGGGAAAACCCTCCGGCCACAAAGGCACCGGAATCCGCACCAGCACCGCCAGGGCCAGCAGCACCATCCAGGCTTTTATGTGCAGGCGAAGCCAAGCCAGCCGGGCCAGGGCCTCGGGTTGCCTGAGCAGCCAGATGGCTTGAACCATCGCGCTGGCTGCTAAGGCCGCCCACACCCCCAAAGCCGCCTCCCGGCCCACCAGCCAGCCCAGCCCACCGCCCAGGAAGGCCACCCCAAGCAGCGAGCGTCGGGCAGCCCAGAGCAAGTCACCGCCCCAGACCGCCAGAGCGGCCAGTATACAGCCCCAAACTGCCAGGGCCGCCCCCAGCAACTCACCCCCGTCCTGCACCAGCAACACCGCGCCCAACAGGGCCAGGCCCATACCCCCCAGCCCCCCCACCCAGCGCAGCCGGGCCGGGCCGGCCCCTGCGGAAGCTTGCTTTGGCCGCGCCCAAAGCAGCCCCGCGCCCGCCAGCAGAACAGCCAGAAATGTGGTTATGAGCAAATCCACCCTTACCCCCTCGAGCGGGCCAGAGGCCAGCGCGACTGACCCACCGCCAGCGTGGCCCGCAGAAAGGCCGGGATGTCTACACTGGCCATAATCTGGCAGTCCTCCAGCAGGCTGGTCTCCTCGTCCAGGAAGCGCAGCACCCGCTGGGGGGGATTTTTGCGGAACAGATCGCTAAAGATTTGTTTGCCAGGGCAAAGCCGCTTCTCCAGCACGTGCAGGAGCACGCTGTCCATCCAAGCGTGACGGCTGAAGTTGGGCTCGGGGTAGAAGGGCTGCCCGGTCTGGGCGAGGGCCTTGGCGATGCGTCGGGACTGCTTTTGGATGCGCCGGAAGGTATAGCCGGTAGAAGCTTTGGTGCAGCCCCCGGCCATCCCGATGTTCATCACGCGGGAGCTTGGCCGACGAACAAAAGGGGCATCGGTCATGGGGATGATGCCAAACTCGGTCTCGAGGACCTCATAGCGCTTCAAACCCAGAAGGCCCTCGAGGTAGGCTCGCAGCCCTACATCGTAGGCCTCCGGTGGCAGAAGCTCACACGAGAACAGGGTAAATTCCACCAGCGCAGTCTGGGCATCGAAGGGCAGCACATACACAAATTGCACCTCGCCCCCCTGCTCGACCCGAAAATCCATAAAGGTCGCGGCCTCGGCATCGAAGGCCGGCCCCGGCGCACGAACCACCCAGCCCTTGAAGTGCTGGAGCAGGTAGTGGTGGCGTGGGTTTTTGGAGGGGGGCTTGTACAGGCTGCTGAAGAGCCACCGCCCGCTAAAGCGCTGCCCCTCCAGCCCCACCTCCACCCCATGCGCGCCCTCCCGGATATGGGTGATCTCGCCATAGCGGACTGAGATGTTGGGCTGCCGCTCGATCCAGCGGTTCATGAAGTTATAAAAGTCCAGGCCTCGGATCATCTTGTAGGCATAGGGGGCAATCTGCAACCGGCGAGAAATTCCTTCACCGTGGAACCAGATCTGATTCCACCTGCGAAAAACCACCGCTTCGAAGGGATTTTCCCCTATTTCCCAAAAACACCAGGTGCGGTCGTTGGTGGTTTTGGGAGCCCGGTCGAGCAGCAAGATTCGCTTATCTCCCAAGCCCGCCTGCACCATATGGTAGGCCAGGCTCAGGCCCGCCGCCCCCGCTCCGGCGATGATGTAGTCGTAAGGCTCGCTCACCTTGCCATAGGCTACGCCGCAACGGCCCGGACGCGCTAGCCGGGGTTACAAAGTAGGCTGAGATGCGACATCTCCAAGCCACAAAAGATTCGCACCAGCCGGGAAAACAAAAACCTTTGAGGGGGTTTTATGAACTCTGCTTTGCCCTACTTTGTTTATGCTTTGGTGGCCCTACTTTTCGCAATGGAAGGGTGAACGGGGGCCAATCCATGCGGGCCATAGCATTGTGGATGTATTCTCGCGCGAACGGCCACATGTTGATCGGGAGGTTGATTTCCTTGAAGACCTCAAAAAAACCGGCAAGGTCTGGAGCTCCAGGGCTTACAGCACCGGTATATAAAAATCCGAAGCTTACCTCTACTGTTCCCTGTTCGGTCTTGGTTTTGCGCTCTCGCACACCTAAGCGGAAGCGACCCACCGCTTCGAAACCACCTTCCATAGGCGTAAAGTCGTACCGCTCCTCGAGCTCTATCTCGCTCTCAGGAGGGTTGGGCATTGGATCTAGCGCGTGAACCCTGGCTTCAATCAGCCTCACTCGGCGCAGTTCGAGACCCTCAACGAAGCGGTTGTAGGCTTCAGGTGGGGGCAGTTGAATCTTGGGTTTAGCCTTGGATGGCATAACCATTCTCTCTCATATCGGCGTAGCGGAAAAAATCTTGAGGCTGCTCGTTAGACTGCCTCGGCTGGTAGTCAAAACGATAACTGTCCCAACTGTCTATGCGTTGTCTCAAGGACTGAAGGTCATGCCGCAGATTACTTAGCTCACATCGCACAGCCTGTAAAGCGTTGGCCTCGGCTAGCAAGGTCACAATGTGCTGGTTCAGGCTTACCCCTTCGGCCTCAGCTTCCTCCACGAGCCGCCGGTGCAGGCGGGGGGACATCCGCACCAGCACCCTACCACCGTACTCCCGCTCGGTAGAAGGCAGCGGGATCTCGTCGCCGCGCTCGTAGGCCACCTCGAGCCACAAGCGTCGGGCATCCTCGATCATGGACAAGGCTTCGTCTGCGGTCTCACCCACCGAGACGCAACCCGGAAGATCGCTAATGGTAGCAGTATAGCCCCCCTCGGCCTCGCGAACCAGCGTGACGGGATAGCGCAGGCCCAGGTAGTACTCCAAAGGGTTACGCCAAGTCGGCCTCTTCATGTGTCCTCCTCCTGTAGTAGCCTTAGCACCTGCTTGAGGTAAGTAGCCTTGACCACCTGTCCTTTGTGTTTGGGCACGGTCAGCATTCGACCGTCTGGGTGGCGAAAGATGTGATGGCTTCCGCTCGAGCGCACCTCTTCAAACCCAAGGGCCTCGAGTACCCTCGCTACCTCCTCATAGCGCATCTGGGGCGGCAGACGGCGCATTTTTCGAATAGTTTCTCGAGCTGGCTCATCTGCCCCTCTTTAGGATGATATCACACTTAATATCATCTGTCCACCTGGTGCTCATACCCGCTTGCGGCTCAGGTCATTTAGCAACACCCTAGCCGCGTTCCGCCCACTCGCGCCCATGATGCCCCCACCGGGGTGGGTGCTGGCCCCGGTCAGGTAGAGGCCTTTGATGCCGGGAAAGCGGTACTCGTGGGCCCCCAGCCAGGGGCGGAACATAAACATCTGGTCGGGGGTCATCTCCAGGTGCATCACGTTTCCGGCGGGCATGGCGAACTCGTTTTCCAGCCAGAGGGGCGTTTGCACCAGCTCGGCCACAATCTTGCGGCGAATCTGGGGGTCGAAGCGCTCGAAGCTCCGGATCACCCCCTCCCTGGCCTCGGCGGCGCGGGTTTCCCACGTGCCGGAAGCCAGCTTGTAGGGGTAGTACTGCGCCCACAGCCACAGGGTCTCGCCCCCTGGAGGGGCCAGGGTCGGGTCCACCGCGCTAAAGCTCATGGCTATGAGGGGCGGGTCGCGGGTGGGCTGGCCCGCGAGGTAGTCGCCATAGGCCCGGTAGAGTTGCAGTTCATCGGTGATGAGCAAACCCAGCCCAATGCGGGCCTCGTCGGCGGGGTGGGTCTGGTAGCAGAGTTTTTCCGAAAGGCCCAGCCGCAGAACCAGGCCGAAGCCGTTGCCCACCCGCAGGCCCTTGGCTACTTCGGGGGTCTGGCCGTCGGGCAGCAGGGCCAGGGTTTTCTGGATGTGCGCGCCCGAGACCACCCCCCGCGCGCTCACGGTCTGACCATCGGCCAGGCGGATTCCCAACGCCCGGTTGCTCGAGACGATGACCTCGGAAACAGGGCTGTCCAGGTGCACCTTACCCCCCTTGGCCTCGATGGCCCGCACCAAAGCCAGCGACAGCCCACCCGAGCCACCCTTGGGCCGGGCCACCCCGCCCACATGGTAGAGCGGGTGCCACAGCAAAAAGGGCGAGGAAAGGGGATCGGAGGGCGGCGGCCCGGACTGGGCGGCCATCCAGACCAGGGGGGCCCGCACCCGCTCCTCGCTGAAATACGCCCGGGCCACCTCGCCATAGGGCCGCAAAATTTGGGGCAGGCGCTTCTGCCAGTCGCGCCCGAAGCCGGCCCCCCAGAGCATCTTTCGCCCCAGATTAAGCGGGCTGGGCGAGGCCAGAAAGGCCTCCTTGACGGCCTGACCAAAAGGCAGCCAGTCGCGTAGGAAGCGGCGGTAGGCCTGGCCCTGCCCCGGGTAGCGCTCGTCCAGCTCGAGGGCGGTGCGCTCGGGGTCGCGCCAGACAAACCAGCTCTCCTTGGCGTCGGAGGCGTGAAAAAGCGGGTCGAGCTCGAGGTACTCCAGCCCGTACTTGTAGAGCTCGAGCTCCTCCACCACCGGCGTCAGGCGAATCAGGATATGGGCGCTGCCCCCCAGGTCGAAGCGGAAGCCCTCGTAATCTATGGTCGAGACCGCTCCGCCCGGCACCTTGCGCCGCTCGAAGACCCCTACCCGGTAGCCCGCCTGGGCTAGATACGCCGCCGTCACCAGCGCGTTGTGCCCCGCGCCCACCACCACCACGTCAAAGTCCGGCATGTCGGGCGAATGATACCGCAGACCGCTTCAACAAAACCAGTCGAAGCGAAGACGAAGCGCGATCTCGCGATGGAGGCCAGGCCTGCTGGCCCCCGCCTCAGCACCCTCTTCCCCAGGGGCCATCCCCCCGAAGAACAGCCGACGCCCCACCGCCAGGAGCGCAGCCGGCCCACCCTCCCGGTCGGGAACCAAACGACGGCCCCCCACCCCCGGTATCGACGCAGACCAGGTTCATCCCCCCGGTGATGCGGATGGCCCCGCCTTATACCTCCTGTGGAGGTGGAAGCCGGTGGCGTCGGCGTGCAGGGCCCTCTGCGGGAAGGGGAAGGTTTGCGGGCCTCTTTGGCCACCGCCGGGACCCCGGCGGCGTAGAGGGTCGAAGGGGTAGCAGGGAGTAAAGACGAAGCCCGGGGCGTTCGGTCGGCGGCCTTGGACCCTCGAAGCGGTCCAAGGTCTTCACCAGGTCCGGGTTGTGCGGTGGGGTTTGCATCGCAAGATCCCGAGGCTAAAGCGGAGGGGCGCGGAATACCGGCCTGAAAGGCCGCTTTCGCAAATGCGCTCCACACCGCGCAAAGCCCCACCAGTTGCTGTTTGCTGCCCTCACAGGCGAATGCCCCAAGCGTACTCCAGTATCTTGGCCGGAATGTCTACCCCCGTAACGCTCACGGAGTTCTTGTACTCCATGGTGTGGTTAACCTCGTTTACTAGCAGGCCTCGAGGGGACTCGAACAGGTCAACAGCCACCACCCCACCCCCCACCGCTTTGGCTGCCTTTACCGCCAACTTGGCCAGCTCGGGCGTCAAGGGGCAGTTGGAGGCCTTGCCGCCACGGGCGGTATTGGTAATCCAGTGGTCAGAACTACGGTAGATGGCCGCAATGCAGGTATCCCCCACCACAAAAGCCCGGATGTCCCGGCCTCCTTTTTCCACCAGTTCCTGTATGTAATAGAGCTGGTGCTGGTAGCCGCCCAGCACCTCCTTGTGCTCGAGCAGCGCCTCGGCGGCATCGCGGTCGCGGATGAGCGAGAGCAGGCGGCCCCAGCTCCCCACCACCGGCTTCATCACCACTGGATAGCCCATCTGCTCGATGAGCTTTAGGGCTTCCTGGGCTTCGGTAGCCAGGGCGGTTTTGGGCTGGGGAACCCCGTGTGCTTCTAAAGCACAGCTGGTGGCCCACTTGTCCCCGCACACCTCGATGACCTCCGGGGCATTGACCACCGGAATCCCCAGGCTCTTGAGGTAACGCGAGACCGCCAGGCCCTTGCTCTGCGAGACCAGGCGTTCCACCGCACAGCTAACGCCCTCGAGCTCGGGCGGGCACTCCCCCAGGCGCATGGGCATCTGCTTGGCATAGATTTTTTTGTAAGGAATACCGAGCCCCTCAGCGGCTTTGAAGAGCATCTCTTCGTCGGGGCGGATGCGGTCGTACAGAATCGCCAGCATAAATAGCGGGGTCGGAGTTAGGGAGTATCGGCCCGCCCCTCAACTCCACTCACTCGCCCCAGTCCTCCGCTTCCTCGGGGGCTACTTGTAGCTGTAGGGGCTCCAGACCCACCACCTCGAGCTCCACACCGCAGGTCTCGCAAACCACCAGCTCCCCCAGCTCGGGGTTCTCCAGCTCAACCGAGCTTCCACATTCCACGCATTCGCCTGTCATAACCTCTCCTTCACTTGCAACTTGATCCGGCTAGCTCAGATCGTCCTCGTGCTCCTCAATTTCCCACCAGTCGGGCATAAACGATGACCACACTCAAGGTAGACCACCTCATCTTCATTGCCCACCTCGAAGGTCAGTCCACACTCTGGGCAGTCTACAAGAAGAAGTCGTCGGGCGCGAGCTCCTCGAGGTCTTCGGCCAGGAGGTGTTGGCCTCGCCGCATGCCCGACAAATCCCTTCCAAGTCTTCCATGAAGCTTGGTTTACCCATCGCTGCGCTCGCCGGGTAAACGCCCGTATTTGCGGTAATACGCCAGGACACTGCCCTCCTTGAGGGCCTCCAACAGGAATGGGGGCGGAGGGCGGAGTTGAAAGGTCTCATTGCCACGCTGCAAAACGCCCCGCTCAAAATCCAGCTCTACCTCGTCGCCATCGCGCAAAGCGTCCACTACCTCCGGGGCCTCAAAGGGCATGATACCCAGGTTCACCAGGTTGCGGTAAAAGATGCGGGCGTAGCTCTTGGCGATAATGGCCCTAAGGCCTAGCTTGCGCAGGGCTTCCGGGGCATACTCACGCGAAGAACCCAGGCCTGTGTTCCTGCCGCAGACCAGGATGTCGCCCGGCTGGTAGTTACGGGCAAAATCAGGGCGAAGGTGGGCAAAGGCGTAAGTATGAAACCTGTCCTCGCCCACCATGAAGGGCGCGTACTTGCCAGGCAGGATATCGTCGGTGTTGATGGCGTCGCCAAACTTCCAGACTCTAGGCATGGCTTACCTCCTCCAGGGCCCCCGGGGTGGTGATGTAGCCAGCCACCGCAGTGGCGGCGGCCACCCGAGGCGAGACCAGGTAAATCTCGGCGTCGGCTGCGCCCATCCGCCCTCTGAAGTTGCGGTTGGAGGTGGACACGCAAACCTCGCCCGGCGCCAGCACCCCCTGGTGGCGGCCCATGCAGGGCCCGCAACCCGGCGTGCCCAGCGTGGCCCCGGCCTGCAGGATGGTGAGTAGGGTGCCATCGCGCGTGGCCTCCTCGAGCACCTGCGACGAAGCCGGGATCACCAGCATGCGCACCCCGGGTGCCACCCGTCGCCCCTTGAGCACAGCGGCCACCTCATGCAGATCCTCTAGTCGTCCGTTGGTACAGGTACCTACGAAGACCTGATCCACCTTCTTGCCCATCACCTTCTCTACCGGTTCGACGTTGTCTACATGGAAGGGCACCGCGACGCGCGGGCTGAGGGCCGCGAGGTCGATCTCCAGCTCGCGCACGTAGGTGGCGTCCGGGTCGGGGTAGAGCCAGTCGGGCACTTCGTACATCTTCAGGATCTCCCCGCTGGGCACCACCAGCCCGCACTTAGCCCCGGCTTCCACGGTGAGGTTGGCCAGGGTCATGCGCTCGCCGCGGGAAAGGCCTTCCGCCCCACCCCTCAGGTGAATCTCCACGCTCATGTAGGTGGCCCCGTCGGCGGTGAGCAGGCGCACCATCTCCAGCGCGGCGTCCTTGGCTGTCACGCCCGGCGCAAATTGGCCCCACAAGGTCAACTTCACCGACTCCGGCACCCGCAGCCAGGTACAGCCCGAGGCCGCGGCCAAGGCGATGTCGGTAGCCCCCATGCCGGTGCCAAAGCAGGCCACCGCCCCGTAGGTGGTAGAGTGCGAGTCCGAGCCCAGCACGATCCCGCCCGGCAGGGCCAGGCCCTCCTCGATGAGCACCTGGTGGCAGATGCCCCGGCCCACGTCAAACACCCGGCAGCCCATTCGTTGGCCCCATTCGCGGATCTCCTTTTGGGCCTTGGCCACCTCCACGTTGGCCGCAGGGGCCACATGGTCGATGACGATGGCGATTTTTTCCGGGTGGCGGGGCATGGCACCTAGCTGCTCCAGCCGCTTAAAAAAGCTCCCAGCGATGGAGTCCACCACCATCACCTGGTCCACCTCCACCACCACCAGCTCGCCCGCACGCGCCTCGCGCCCCACTCGGCGGGAAAGGATTTTTTCAGCCAGTGTCAGACCCATCTTCACCTCCTATCGCTACAGCAAGCTGACAAAACTCGAGCCTATCGAGCACCTGAGCATCGCTTCTTCACCCAACAGCAAACCGCCCACAGTCGCCCCAAACCATCCGCCAATCTGAGTAAAGCCTCAAAACCGCTAACATGTTAGTCTAGGTTCTCCAAACGGGCGGTAGGCACTTCCTCGGGCAGGGTGTGGCGCAAGAGGCCGTGGGCCTCGGCAATTTCCAGCAGCAGCTCCTCGGGTTTTTTGTTGCGCCCGATTTCGCCGGTGCGGCCCTTGAACTCCTGCGCGATCTGTTTGGCCTGCTCCTTGCTAATCACAAAGCTCTCCACTTCCTTCAAGTAGTAGTAGATCAGGTTCCAGCCCGATAGCGGCCCCAGTAAGAGTTGGTTCTTATCCACGCCAAAGTCGTGCAGGTTGTGGGCCTCATAGACCTTTTTTTCGTTCAAAACGGCCTTCTGGTGTACGCCGGCGGTGTGGGTACGGTTGGTCAGCGAGACCGGCTCGGTGTAGGGCACCAGCGTGCCCAGGATAGAAGCCATCAGCACGTTGAGGGGGTAACACTGGCTTAGATTGTACTGCTGGGCTATTTCAGGGTAGCGCTTGGATAAATTAAACAAGACCCCGGTTATGGAGGGAATGCCCGAACGCTCGGCCAGGCCCCAGATGGAGGCGTCTATGTAGCGCACCCCTGCCCGCACCGCGGCGAGCACGTTGGCCAGGGCCAGGCCACGGTCGTTGTGGAAGTGGCACTCCAGGGCGGCGTCGGGGTAGCGTTGGCGCAAAACGCCCACCACCCGCGTTACATCCTCGGGCTCGGCAATGCCCACTGTGTCGGGCATACCCAAGGTGTTCACGTAGGGGTAAACCGCATCGTAAAGGCACAAAACATCCTCGAGCGGGGTGCGAAAGGCGTCCTCAGCGCTAAAGCGCAGGTACAGATCGGGGTGGGCTTTGCGGGTTGTGCCAGTCACCCCCTGGGCCAGTTCAACCGATTCTTTCAGAGACTTTTGCGCGTTGTGCCGCTGGGCCAGGGGCGATACCCCTAGGTAGAGGTTGAGCCCGTTGCAGCCAACCTCGAGCGCCCGCTCGATGTCCTCCGGGTTGCAGCGGCAGTGGGCCAGAAAACGCAGAGGTTTGTGGGTGAGGGCCCTGGCGTGGGCTATCAACTCCTGCACGTCCTGCGCCTCGGCCACCCCCACCACCGGCGAAAAAAACTCGAAGTGGGTTACCCCCAGCTCGATCAAACCGGCCAACAGCACCTTCTTCTCCTCCAGGGTGAAGCGGTACTTTTCGGTATCAAACAAAAGCGGTGACTGCTGGCCATCGCGAAAGGTGGTGTCCACAATTTCGATGCGGCGAGTCTGGATGGGCGCTGGCATACTTCCCTCAAAAAAAACCGCCCGCAAACAGTGTGCGGGCCGGGATGCGCAGGTGCGCGGACTAGCTGGCCACTAGCCCCCCGGCGCTGGACTTTTTTGCACTTAAGATCATCCTGGGGGCAGTGTACCTATGCTTCGGCAAGGCTGTCAAGAATGCGCACCGTGCAGTCGCAACAAAGGCTTCGTTTAAACCTTACGAGATTCTGTGCGGGTTCCTCAGCGCCTTTCGACGGTCAAAGCGCGCCGCTGGGCTTCTTCCAGCATCTGTCTGGGGTTGGCGTTGCCCTTTAGGACCCGCTCTAGGGCGTCTTCCAGGAAGCTGTACCAGATGGTGAACTCGGGGTCTTGCAGCCAAACATCTGCGTGTTCTACCTGGCTAAAAGCTACCCGCCGGCGGGGGTCTTCTTTATAAAAGTCTTCCAGCAGGGGCTGGGCCGAGCGGCGCATGGGCATGTAGTAGGTGGCCTTGACCCATCTGGCGATGTTGGCCGGTTCCATAAGGTAGCGCCAGAAGGCAGCCGCGCCGCGGGTCTGCTGCTCGCTGGCCCCGCGGAGCACCACCAAGGTACCGCCCGCCAGGGGCACCTTTCCGCCCTCCAGGCGAGGAACCGCTGCCACCCCTAATCTGAAGGGGATGGGCGCGCGGCTTTCAATCAGGGGCCACAAGGTGATGGGGGCGATGCCCATAAAGGTTTTGGTGCGCAAGAAGTCGGCTACAGAGAACTGGGCCTCGGCGATGTTGCGGCTCTGAGCGATGTTCCTGCGAACCAGGTCTTGCAAAAACTCGAGGCTCTCCACCACCTTGGGGTTGGTAAAGTCGGGGCGGCCCTGGCTGTTGACGATAGACCCCCCACGGCTCATCACCACGACCACAAAGCTATAGATGTCGCTCGAGACCGTATAGCCCTTGGCTGCACGGGTGGTCAGGCGCTGGGCCGCCACGACCACATCGTCCCAGGTGCGCGGCGCGCTCAGCCCTTTCGAGCTAAACTGGTCGGCATTGTAGAAAAACACCGGAATAGAGAGGCCGATGGGCATCCCGTAGATACGGCCCCGCAGCTTGCTGGACTCCAAAAATCCGGGATAAAAGTCAGTTGGCAGGCTGCCCAGGTACTCGTCCAGGGGCAGGGCCAAGCTGTCCTGCACCATCCGGCCCAGGAAGGAAATCTCGGCGTGAAACAGCACCGGCGCTCCACCGGAGCGCAGCGCGGCCAGGAGCTTGAGGCCCCCTTCGCGGTAATCCCCCACAAAGCTGGGCACGATCCGGTAATCCCGCTGCCGGCTGTTGAACTCGCGAATCATCTCCTCCAAAGGTTCCTGGCCCGGAGGGCCCGCCGTGTGCCAGAAAGGTATATCAACTGGGCGCTGGGCCAAGGACCAACCGAGTGCAACCAGTAGCACGAACAAAAAGCGCATCTGCTTCATCCTCCCGAGTTTGCCGCCGGGCAAACCCCGCTTCAGTTTGCCATAGGCCGCGTGAGAAAAAAGTTCAATCCCAGCCGGCCTACCCCTTGAGCCCCTCTTCAAAGGTCTCTACGATCCTCCGCTCGTAGAGCAGATAGATGATGACCAAAGGCAGGGTCGCGGCCAAAGCCGCTGCCGACAAAGGCCCCCAGTCGGCGGGGTTCTGGCGCTGTAGATCGGTAATCCAGGTCTGTACAGTCTTAAGTTCCTTGCTCCCGGCCACGATCCGCGGATATAGCACCAGGTTCCAGTGGGCCGCGAAGGCCAGCACCCCCGCAGCGATCAGCTGGGGGCGCAGAAGCGGTAACAGGATGTGCGTGAGCAAAACGCGGTGACCTGCTCCATCGAGCCGGGCGGCCTCGAGCAGCTCTTCCGGAACACCGCGCATCCCCTGGAACAGCAGGTACACAATAAAGGGGCTGGCGGCAAAAGGCAGCACCAAGGCCCAGATGGTGTCTAAAATTTTGAGCCCCGATAGGAGGCCATACAGGGGCACCAGCAGCAGCTCGACCGGGATGGCCAGCAACACCAAAAAGAACGGCAGAAGCCTGGCACCTTCCTTGATAGCATAAGCGGCCAGAAAGCCAGTGGTAAGCTGCAATAAGGTGACCCCTCCGGTCAGGAAGACCGAGAACAGCAAGCGCCCCCAGAAACCCTCCCAAAAACCTTCCCGACCCAACACCTCGAAATTGGCCAGGCTTAGGCCCAATTGCCCAAAAATATTGCCGCTGAACACAGCCTCGGGCGGGATAAAGGCCGCATAGGCCATCCAGATAAAAGGCAGGGCCACCAGAAAAGCCACTGTCCATACCAGCAAATGCCCTAACCAAGGCATTGATGTGCCTCCAGACAAGGGTCGCTCGAAGCGTGCAGCAGCGCAGCTCGGCCTGGTGTAAGCCCAGGGGAGCCGCCACCAGAACGCACAACGTGTGTACCACCGGCCCTCATCTCCCCTCCCGCAAGAGCCGGGCTTGCGCTAGAGCGAAAGCCAGGGTTAGCAGCAAAATGATGACTGTCAGGGCGGCCGCATAGCCCAGGCGGCCTGCTTCAAAGCCGGTTTTGTAGAGGTAGTAACCAAGCACCTCGGTACCTCCGAACGGGCCACCTCGGGTGAGCAGAAAAACAGCCGTGTACCCCTGCAAGGTTAGGACGGTGCCGATCACCACCAGAAAGGTTATGGCCGGGCGCAAAAGGGGCAGGGTAATAAAGCGGAAGGACTGGGCAGGGGTAGCCCCATCCACGGCGGCAGCCTCGAGCAGAGTTTTGGGAATAGCCTTTAGCCGAGCCGAGACCACCAGCACCCCGTAGCCAATATGGCGCCAGATGGTAAACAACATAACCAGCACCAAAGCCCAAAATGGGTTTTGATCCCAGCGCGGCACCGGTAACAACGAGGCCAGTGCGCCATACTCGGGTGAAAATAGGGTGTACCAGGCCACCGCAGCGCCCCCTAGGGTCACCAGCCCCGGCAAAAAGAGCAGGGCCTTGATGGGGCGCTCGTAAGGCTGGCCATCTAGGGCCAAGGCCAGCAGCACCGAAAGCACCATGAAAGGAACTAAGGTCATGACACCAAAAACCAGGGTGATGCGCAGGCTATTGTAGAAATCTGGGTCGCGCAGGATGTTGCGGTAGTTCTCGAGGCCAATGGGCTGGGGTTCCGACAGCCCCGACCAGTCCCAGGTCGAAAAGCGCAGTACGTCCAGAAAAGGGTACAGCAAAAACAGACCCAGCGTAGCCGCTGCTGGCAGAGCAAACCAAAAAGCGTTATTGCGGCCCATACTTGAACCCTGCCCACCAATGGCCAAACAGCACCAGGGTACTATATCAAAACACCGTCGCATGTGTTTGCCCCGCAATCTATCCAGGGCCGGTCTGCAGCCCACGCCTCCTCCCTCGCTGCGCCAGCTCAGGGTTTCGGCAGCAAAACGCTGCAGGTGCTACAAGATTGGCTAAACTTCGCTCTAGCGTATTCGCCCATTGGCCCAACGCCACGCACGAGCAGAGAAACCAGACCCAGGAAGCTCAAAGCGCACAACACAAAACCTTGCCTAGGTGTAGGCTTAGGTGAGGGTGAGAGCCATGCGCTGGCACAACCTCTATAGCCGCTGGGTATTGCAAAGGCACTTTCGCTTCGCAAAAGAGCAACTAGGTGATTATTTTTTCGATGCCCTCACAGCTTATGCCCTGGGCCTGGGCAAGCTCGGCATCCTCGAGGCCAAGGAGGCCGCCTGGGCTTTGAGCGAGTTGCGCAAAGACCCCATTCCGGGCTTTAGCGGGCAGCTCGAGGACGTTTTTTTTACCGTAGACTTCCACCTGCGCGAGCGCTTCGGTTCCGAAGTGGCCGGTGCGCTCAGGCGGGGCCTCTCGCGCAACGACCTCGACCTCACCGTCTTTCGCGCCTATGCTTGTGAGCGGCTCTTGCGCATTTTGACCGCTTTGTCCGACCTGCGGCGGGAGTTGCTGGGTTTGGGCCAGACCCACCGCCAGAGCCTTCTCACGGCCTATACCCACCACCGCCCGGCCCAGCCCACCACCCTGGGGCACTACCTCACCGGAGTGGAAAACCTGCTCTCGCGCGATTATCAGCGCCTGCGCTCGGCCTTCCTGACCACCGACAAATGCCCTTTGGGGGCCTCGACCCTGGCCGGCAGCCCCTATCCGGTTGACCGCAAGGCCTTAGCACACTGGCTGGGTTTCGGCGGCACCCTCGAGCACACCTACGACGCCATTGCCGCGGGCGACTGGGCTTTGGAGATCGCCTACGCCTTAGCGGGCATGGCCACCAGTTTGTCGCGTCTGGTGGCCGACCTTCTGTTTTGGGCCGAGCAGGGGGGGTTCCTGGTAGCCGAAAAAATCAGCCAGGGGTCTTCGATTATGCCGCAGAAGGTCAATCCGGTGGTGTTGGAGCACGTGCGCGGCTTCCTGGCCGAGCTGATGGGCGGCCCCACCACCCTGGGCCACCTCAACTACAGCACCCCCTTTGGCGATGTCAACGACCACGGCCCGGCGGTGCTCGAGCCCCTGCACAGCCTGTTCTACGCCGCCGAGGGGGCCGTGGCGCTTTTGCGGGTGGCCCTGCAGGAAAGCCGCTTTGTGCCCGAGGTACTGGCCCAGGGCCTCACCGACCGCAGCGTGCTGGCCTCCGAATTGGTGGATGTTCTGGTTTCTGGACAACGCCTGCCCTTGGCCGAGGCCTACCCCAAGGTGCAGGGGATGCTGCGCGAGCTGAGCAGCAAAGGCCGCACCGTGGCCGAGCTGAGCCTGGATGACCTGCAAAGCCACCTGGGTTTTGGCGACCCCGAGCTGTTGCAAGCTCTGGAACCCGAGCGCTTCCTGGCCCGGCGCAAGGTGCTGGGGGGGACGGCCCCCGAGACCCAGGCGGTCTATTTGGACTATGCCCTCAACCGCCTCAAGCTCGAGCGCCTGGAGCTCAAAGAGCTCAAGCGTCGGCGCCGAAAAGCCCTGCGCATCTTGGCCCAGGAGCCTTTGAGCCTGCTGTCGCAGCCGGCCCCGGCCTCGAGCACGTAGCGACCGGACGCTTTGTTTGTGATTGGAAATGTTCTTGGTTTGGTCTTTTCTCTGGGGCCCCGCCTGAACCATGGGCGGCAATAACCCAAAAAACCACCGTACCCTGACCTGCCCCAAATATAGCCATCACGGCGGGGTTCATATGAAACCCGCCTAGGTCATTCCATCCAGGGTACTGGACAGAGTTGCTCCTCCCTTCCAGGCTCTGGCGCGGAGGCCCAAAAGGCTAAACCAGGCCACAGGGTTCACGCCCGACTCCAAACGAGGCCTCGAACGCAGGCTGTAGTAATGGGGTCAAAAATTCGACCAACCCCCATAGGCTACAATCTTTACTCGAGTGTGCTCGTATTGAAGTGTAGCCGACCCATCGAGCACGAACCCGCTGCTGTGTAGGTGTATAGGAGGCGTATGCTCGAGACCCGTCTACAACCCCACCGCGAATACCTGCTGGCCCACGTGCCGGGCCAGAAGATGTTTTTGGCCCTCAAGGTGCGCCCCGAGGCTCAGGCCGCCGGCGCCAGGCCCCAACTGGCCATCGCTTTTGTGGTGGACACCTCCGGCTCGATGCGCGAGGTGGTGACCGAGCCCACCCAGCGCACCAGGCAGAGCGTCCGGGTAGACGGCAGGGAGTACGAGGTGGTGCGCGGAGCCAAGAGCAAGATGGACCTGGTGGTGGAGGCGCTGCGGGGCCTGCTCGATAGCCGCCAGCTCGAGCCCACCGACCGGCTGGCGCTGATCAAGTTCGACGACCACGCGGGGGTGGTGCAGCCCTTCACCGATGCCGCCCAAAAAGCCCGTCTGCTGGCCGCCGTGGAGCAGCTGCCGCAATTCTCCGGCGGAACCCACATGGGCGCGGGCATGCTGGAGGGCCTGAAGCAACTGCAAAAAGAGTCGGGTAGCCGCCGCATGATTCTCCTGACCGATGGGCAGGCTTTCGACGAGCCGCTGGTGGAGGAGGCCGCAGCGCAGCTGGCCGAAGCGCACATACCCGTAACGGCCATCGGGGTGGGCGACGACTGGAACGACGACCTCCTCACCGAGATCACCGACCGCACCCAGGGCAGGCCCTTTCACATCGTGCCGGACACCCAGAACCCCATGCCCCCCAGCCTCAAGGCCAGCGAGCTGCCCCAGGCCATTCTGGGCGAGCTGGAAAATGCCGCCAGCGAGGTCGTCACCGACATCGGCCTGACCGTCCGAACAGTCAAGGAGGTCACCTTGGATCGGGTCACGCGGGTCTATCCCACCCAGGCCGAGGTGGAACAAAAAACGCCTTTTCCCTTGGGCAACGCCGCCAAGGGCGACTGGACGGTGTTTATCCTCGAGTTCACCCTGCCGGCCCGCCCGCCAGCGCGCATCCGCCTGGCCCAGCTGGGCCTGACCTACCAGGTGCCGGGCCAGGGCTACCGGGGCGAAGTGCCCCCCATGGACGTGGTGGTGGAGTTCACCACCGACGAGGCCCTGGCAGCCCGCATCGACCCCGAGGTGATGCAGTGGGTGCAGCAGCGCAACCTCGAACAGCTCATCAAGCAGGCCACCCTGGAAGCCCGCACCGACCCCGCCAAGGCTGCCAAGACCCTCGAGCTGGCCCGCAACCTGACCGTCAAGCTGGGCAACAGCGCCATGACCCGCGCCCTCGACCAGGCCGTGGGCGAGCTCAAGAGCAGCAAGACCATCCGCCTCGGCACCGCCAAGACCATCAAGATTGGGGCCAAGACCCAGGTGCTCAAGCAGGGACCCGGCGGGGGCGACCTGCCCTCCGATGAAGAGATCCGCAGGATCACCGGCGCCTGAGGATGGAACGCTGCCCCTACTGCGCCTCGCCGCTTCCCCCCGGTGCGGCCACCTGTCCGGCCTGCGGCATGGGGGTGGATGTGCACGGGGCCCATCACCTGCCGGTGGGAACCCGGCTCAAGGGGGGGCGCTATACCCTGGGCAAGGTGCTGGGGCAGGGCGGGTTCGGCATCACCTACCTGGGGGCCGATACCCAGGAAAACCGCCCTGTAGCCATAAAGGAGCTCTTCCCCGAAGGCTCTACCCGAAGGCCCCAGACCCCTCAGGTGGTGCCCCCCAGCAGCCTCTTGGGGGCCGGTTTCGCCGAGACCATGGAGAAGTTCGAAGACGAGGCCCGGGTGCTGAGCCAGTTCAACCACCCGGGCATCGTGCGGGTCTTCGATATCTTCGAGGAGAACGGCACCGCCTATCTGGTGATGGAGTTCCTGAAGGGCCAGACCCTGGGCAAGCGCATCGAAAAGCAGGGCAGGCTGCCGGCCCACGAGGTGCAGGATATCGCCCTCAAGCTGCTGGACGCCCTGGAAGTGGTGCACCGAGCGGGCATGCTGCACCGCGACATCAAGCCCGACAACGTCTTCTTGCACCAGGATGGCCGGGTGGTGCTGATTGACTTTGGCTCGGCCCGGCAGTTTGCCCAGGGCAAAACCCAGCAGCACACCCGGCTGGTCACGCCCGGCTACGCGCCCTTGGAGCAGTACGGTACGGCGGGCAAGTTTGGCCCCTATACCGATATCTACGCCCTGGGGGCCACGCTCTACCACGCGCTGATGGGGGTGGTGCCCCCCGCCGCCACCGACCGGGTGCAGCACAACCAGCCCTTGCGGCTGCCGCGCGAGACCCCCGATGGCCTCGAGCAGGCCGTCAACCGGGCCCTGGAGATTCGGGTAGACCGGCGGCCCCAGAGCGTGGCCGAGTTTCGGGCCATTCTGCTGGGCCAGCGCCCGCCCGCCCCCACCCCCACCTCCGCTACCGGCAGCCTTTCCATCCGGGTCAGCCCGCCCCAGACCGCAGTTCGGCTCAAAGGCCCCAACAACTTTCAGCGGGTGGTGCAGGGCGACACCGACCTGGACGGGCTCCCCTTGGGCAGCTATACCCTTTATGCCGATGCCCGGGGGTTTCAGCCCCAGCAGGTCAAGGTGCAGCTCAAAGCCGGGCGCCGCCTCGAGGCCCGCTTTACCCTGGTCCCCGTTCGGCGTCCGGCCCCGACCCCTGCGCCCCAACCCCAGCCCACCCCTACGCCCGTTCCAACCCCCCCACCCTCGCCCAATCCCACGCCCAGCCCGGCGCCCAATCCAAACCCCGCTCCCCAAAGGGCCGGTCGTCACGACCTCTGGCTCAACTTGTGGACGCTAGCGGCCTCGGTAGCCCTCTTTTACCTGCTCTACGAGGTGCGCCCAACCACCCTGCAGGCGCTTCTGCAGCCCCTGGATGACCGGCTGCAACGCGACTTCAACACCTGGGTGCCAGGCTACTCCGAAATTTTCCCCTGGCTGCGGGCAGGGCTTTATACCGCTACCGCGCTCGGCGTCTTTTACATCCTGAGCCTTTTAGTCACACGGCTTAGCTGGCTTTTGCCGTTGTTGGTCTTGGGAGGCGCGGGGGTTCTGTACTACTTCAACCAGATCCCGCTCGAGCAAGGAGCCCTGGCCGCAGCCCTTCTGGGGGGCGTGTACCTGGGGGTGCTACTGCTGGAACGTTTTAGCTTGCCCCTGGCGGGGCTCTTGGGGCTGGTGGCCGCTTTTCGCTGGGCCGACCCCGCCCAGGGCGAAACCTTGGAGCCCGGCGGCCTGGCGCTGGCGGTGCTTATTCTATGTTTAGGTGGTATCGTTCGCTTGACCCGTGAACGAGGCAGAGAGGAGCGTAACCCATGATTGTGTGCAAGGTATGCGGAAGCGAGAATCCGGACGGAACCCAGTACTGCGAAAGCTGTGGGGTCGAACTCACCCCAGGCCAAGCGTCCGAGCCCGTAATTACCGAGACCGCGGCCACACCGGTCGAACCCGCCCCTCACCCGGAGGCCCTCCCCAGCGCCCCCGCACCCAGCCCCGCCCCACCCCCCGCCCCCCTCTTCCGCCCGGCCCGGCTGGTCTTCAAGCGCTATGGCGCCCTCACCAACGAGAGCATTCCCCTCCAGGGCCCGCGCCTGGTGGTGGGGCGTTTCGATGCCTCCACCGGCCCGGTGGAGATCGACCTGACCGGGGCGCCGGGGGCCGAGAACATCTCCCGCCGCCACGCCGAGCTGTTTTTCGAGGGGGTCTGGAAGGTGCGCGACCTGGGCTCCACCAATGGGGTCTTTATAAGGCGGGCCGGCGAGGAGGCCTACTCCCCCCGCCTGGTCGAGCCCGCCGAACTCCGGGATGGCGACGAGATCGCCTTTGGCAACGTCATTATGGTCTTCCAGGAGAGCTAGCCATGCCGGATGAGCGCCCCGGCGAAGGTGAACTTCAGGAAATTTTGCAGGCCGAGGCCGAGGGCATGACCCACGCCGACATGGGCCTGCCGCCGCAAGAAGAACTGCCTTCCCCTGGCGCGGAAACATCCAAAACCCCTTCCGAGGGCGATTTTTTAGAGGAAACAGTCCTGCCCCCCACGGTGGAAAACGCCACCCTGGCGCCGGGCTCGCTGCACACCTGGGGCCCCCTGACCTTTGAGGTGGGCGGCCCCTTCTGGGGGGGGTGGATGACCGCCCGGCGGGGCGAGGAAGCCTTGCTGGTCAGGCCGGGGTACGAGGCCGGCCTGCTCTCTGGGCTGGACCACCACCGCTTGCTGCCCCGGCTGGTCTACACCGGGCCCGAGGGAGTGGCCCTCGAGGCCCTGGACGGCGAGCCCCTCCAACCGCCCCTTGCCTTGCCGGAAGCTTTGGCCGTGGTGCAGCCGCTGGCGCAGCTGGTCTACTTCCTCGAGCTCAAAGGGCTGGCCCTGGTGGACCTCGAGCCCCAGGCCTTGCGCCAGACCGACCAGGGCCCCCGGCTCGCCCTGCCCCCCCGGCTGGCCCGCCTGGGCGAGCCGCCGCCGAAGGTCTGGCGGCAGGGCTACACCCCGCCCGAAGCGCTGGCCGAAGCGCCCCTGAGTAGCAAGACCGGGGTTTACCTGCTGGGGGCTTTGTTGTTCGAGCTGCTGACCGGCACGGCGCTGCCGGTGGAAGGGCCCAGCGAACTGCTGCTGGCTGGTATCCCACTGCCGGGCGTACCCCAGGCCCTCGCGCAGATGCTGGCCCCCCTGGAGGAACGGGTCACTCCCAAGCAAGCCCTGGCCCTGCTCAAAAGGCTTTGGCGTCCGAGCGAGGTGGAGGTGGTGCTCGAGTTGGGCGAGACCACCAGCGTGGGCCTCAACCCCAGCCGTCCCTACAACCAGGACGCCTACTCGTATCGCCTGGAGCGCGTCCAGTCGGAGTTTGGCCGCACCCTGCTGCTTCGGGCTTGTATTTCCGACGGTATGGGCGGCATGGCCGCGGGCGAGCGGGCCAGCCAGGCCGCGGTCGAGACCTTCATCGGGGGCGGCCTGCCCCACCCCCTCGACCACCCCCAGGCCCAGTCCGACTGGGGGGTGCGGCTGGTCTGGGCCGCCAACCAGGCCGTGCTCGAGGCCCTGGCGGGACAGGAGGGCGGCTGCACCCTAAGCGGGGTGATCCTGTGGGGTGCGCGCTACACCCTGGCCCACGTGGGCGATACCCGCATCTACCTCTGGCGCCAGGGCCAGCTCAGCCAGCTTACCCGCGACCATTCGCTGGTCGCGGCCCTGGTGGCCGGCCAGATGATCACCCGCGAGGAGGCCATGCGCCACCCCGACCGCAACCAGGTCTTGCGCTCGCTGGGCAGCCTGCGCCAGCCCCAGGAAGGCTACGTGGAGACCCTCGAGGCCACCACCGGCCAGCTTTCCGCTACCCTCGAGGCCGGCGAGGCTTTAGTACTCCTCTCCGACGGGGTCTGGGGCGAGGTGACCGAGGCCCAGATGTGCGAGATTCTGAGCCGGGCTCCAAGCACTCAGGCCGCTGCCGAGGCCCTGGTGCAGCGGGCGCTCGAGGCCGGCGCGCCCGACAACGCAACCGCGCTCATTATTCGGAGAACCGGGTGATATCGGGATTTTGCCGCGGCTAATCCCGCCCTCGCTTTCCCCGCTGCGCCCCCTCAGCCCGCCTAGCCTAGGCTTGAGGCCGATTTGTTTTTCGAGCGGCGGCCATGTGGGCTATAAAATAGCCGGGGTGATTCTGTGCGCAAAACCTACAAGATTTGTCTGATTGAAGGCGATGGTATCGGCCACGAAGTAATTCCAGCCGCCCGGCTGGTGTTGGAGGCCACCGGGCTTAATTTCGAGTTCATCGAGGCGCAGGCGGGCTGGGAGACCTTCGAACGAATAGGTATCTCGGTGCCCGAGGAAACCCTCGAGGCCGTGACTCGTACCGATGCCACCCTCTTCGGTGCGGCCACCAGCCCTAGCAAAAAAGTGCCTGGCTTTTTTGGGGCCATCCGCTATATGCGGCGTAAGCTTGAATTGTTCGCCAACGTGCGCCCGGCCAAGCACCATCCTGTACCGGGCTCGAGGCCCGGGGTCGACCTGGTGGTGGTGCGCGAGAACACCGAGGGGCTGTATGTCGAGCAGGAGCGTAGCTATCTCGATGGCGAGATCGCCATCGCCGACACGGTGATTACCCGCAAAGCCAGCGCCCGCATCGGCGAGTACGCAGCCCGGCTGGCGGCCAGCCGCCCCCGTAAGCAGCTCCATGTGGCCCACAAGGCCAACGTGCTGCCCATGACCCAGGGCCTCTTCATGAACACCGTACTGGCCGAGGCCGCCCGGTTCCCCCAGGTCAAAACCCAGGACATCATCATCGACAACTGTGCCATGCAGCTGGTGCGCAACCCCGAGCGCTTCGACGTTATCGTCACCACCAACCTATTCGGCGACATCATCTCCGACCTCACCGCCGGGCTGGTGGGGGGCTTGGGAATTGCAGCCAGCGGCAACATCGGCGCCCAGCACGCCGTATTTGAACCGGTACACGGCAGCGCACCCGACATCGCCGGGCAGGGCATCGCCAACCCGGCCGCCACCATTCTCTCCAGCGTGATGATGTTAGAATACCTGGGTGAGCACGAGACGGCCCGCCGCCTAGAGGCCGCCGTGGATAAGGTGTTAGCGGAAGGTCCCCGCACCCCCGACCTCGGCGGCAGCGCCACCACCCACCAGTTTGCCGAGGCCGTGGCCCGGGCCCTGTAGAAGGGGGCTGGCAAACCAGCAGCGTAACTGAACCCTGCTCAGGCGATTGATTCGATGGCATTTCTGGTTGGGAACAGATGTGCAAATGCACCGCTCAAAGCCCAAGACCTCGGCTAGAGTGGTCAATATGACCCCAGCAGCGCAGATTTGTCGTGTTATACTGACGCCTGGTTTGAGACACATGTGGGAAAGGGGGCAGCGTGCGTGATTTATTTGGCGGGTTGCTGAGACCCAGGATTGAGGCGCTCGGCCTCGAGATTGGATCGGCTAACATCAAAATGGTCGAGCTGTCCGGAACTCCTCCCAGCCTGAAAAACCTGAGCATCAGGCCCACCCCCCCCGGGGTTGTTCAGGAAGGCTCGATCATGGAGCCAGGCGCTCTGACCGAGGTCATCAAGGAAATGCTGGCCGAGATGCGCACCCGCAAGCGCTACGTGGTTACCGCCGCCAGCAACTTGGCGGTCATTACCCGTACCCTGCAGGTGCCCAAGATGCCCCTCAAGCAGATGGAAGAGGCGGTGCGCTGGGAAGCCGAGCGCTACATCCCCTTCCCGATCGACGAGGTGGTATTGGATTACGCTCCTCTCGATCCCCTCGAGGCCATTCCAGATGGCGAACAGATGGACGTGGTGGTAGGGGCCGCGCGACAGGAAACCGTGGCCAGCCTGGTAGAGGCCCTCAAGGCCGCTGGTCTGGAGCCGCTGGTGATAGACGTTAAACCCTTTGCTGGCCTGCGCACCCTCAACGCCCGCTTGGCGCTCGCCGACCGTGAGCCCATCACGTTATTCCTCGAGATCGGGGCCGAAACCTCGGCGCTGGTGCTCACGCGTGGCGAACGGCTGCTGCTAAACCGGGTCATCAACCTCTCCGGTAAAGACTTCACCGCCGCCATCTCAAAAGCATTCAACCTCGACGTGGTAGCCGCCGAAGACGCCAAGAAAAACTACGGCCTGGCCACCATCCCCACCGAGGACGAAGATATGCTCCTCGACTTCGACGCCGAGCGCGAACGCTTTAACCCGGCCCGCATGTACGATGCGATTCGCCCGGTACTGGTTGAGCTGACCACCGAGCTGCGCCGCAGCCTGGAGTTCTTCCGGGTGCAGGTGGGCGATCTCGGGGTGGATCAGGGCTTTGTGGCCGGAGGCGGCAGCAAACTGCGAAGTCTGGTGCCGTTGCTATCCGACACGCTGGGCATCCCGCTAGAGGTCACCGACCCCTGGCAGGGCATCCAGATCGACAAAAGCCGCTTCGACCTGGAGTACCTGCGCAGCCTCTCGCCCGAGTTTACTGTGCCGGTGGGCCTGGCCCTTCGGGGGGTGAATCCGCTTGATTAAGCTCAACCTCCTGCCCAAGAACCTGCGCCGTCGGGTCGAGCCCGGCTGGTGGCGCCTGGCCGCAGCAGCGGTGGTGCTTGCAGTGATGGGGACGGTGGCTTTTCTCCACCTTTCCACCCTCTCGCGGGTGCAGGCGCTGGAAAACCAGCGGGACCAGCTTCAGGTAGAGGTGGATGTGCTGCGCCCTTTCATCGCCGAGCAAAACCGCCTCAACCAACAACAGCGCGAGCTCGAGCGGCTCCTCGCCGTACGCAATCAGTTGCGCGAACGCTTCGTGCCCTGGTCAGACAACCTGGCCCAAGTCATCAACCAAATCCCCCGCGAAGGTCGTCGGTTTGGGGTGGCCTTGCGTAGCATCAGCACCAAAGCCCTCACACCCCAGGAGATACAGAGCAACGTACAAAACGGCCTCTACGACGGCAAACCGGTCAGCGTGGAGTTCAACCTGCAAGGCGAAGCCGTTGGGCAGAACGCCCTCATTCGTTTTGTTGAGGCTTTCGAGACCTCCCCGCGCTTTGGAATCAACTTCCAAAACGCTAGCCTCGATCAGAATAGACAGCTCTACACCTTCGGAGCCACCATCGGCCTGGTTACCCAGACCCCAGCCAGCGCTAGCAACCCGACAGGAGGTGAGGACAGTGGTAGCCCTTCTCGCTAGGATGGGCCAGCGTGAGTGGGCCCTCGTCACCATAGTGGTCGCCTTGTTGCTGGGGGTGATGTGGTACTTCCTGGTAACCCAGCCCCTCCAAGGGCGCATACCCCAACTGCAGGCCGAGATCGACCGCCTTACCGTTGAGCGCGATCGGGGTCGGGCGGCTCAGCGCGCGCTGCCACAGCTGCGTGAGGCCATCGCCCGCCTCGAGGCCGAGCGACAGCAGTTTTTGCGCGAGCTACCCCCCACCGAGCAGCTTGGTCGGGTGCTGAACGCCCTGGCGCAAACGGCCCGGGAAAGCGGGGTGGTGCTGCGAGCCCTGAACCGCAGCGCGGGCGACAGCCAGGGGGTGGCCAATGTGCGGGCCACCAACCTGGCCCTGCAGGTCGAATCCCCTTTCCCTGAACTGTACGTGTTTCTGCGGAACCTCGAGGACCTGCAACGCTTCGCCACCGTCTCTGGCCTCAACCTTAGCCTGGGCAGCACTGGGCCTGCCGCCACCGAGGCGGCGGCCACCAACCCCATCATCAACACCAGCCTGACCATGACGGTCTACACCTACACTGGACAGGGTCAGCCAGCCCAGCAGGATCAGCCTGGAGGTCGGCCATGAACCTCCTCCAGCGCATGCCCCAGACAGCCAAAGTGGCCTTGGCTGCAACCCTGCTGGTGGGGGCCGTTGCACTCTGGTATGTTGGCTTTTTCCGTCCCAGCCAAACCGCCCAGCAGCCCACCACCCCTGCCCCAACGTCCGCACCGGTAGAACCCACAGCCCCGCTCACCACCGCCCGGCCTCTCGAGGTGCTCCCTTTGCCCTTCCTGGTTACCGAGGCTACCCGCGCAGACCAGCCGGCAGACCAAGCGGAAACCTCTGCTGGTGCGGCGGCCGCCCGGCCCCGCATAACCGTACCGCCCAACCCCTTCGTACCCTTGATCATCGAAGTTACGCCGCCTGCGGTGGCCCAACCTGCGCCGCCAGCCCCGGTCGTCGTCAATCCCCCAATCACCCCACCGGTGGCTGCACAGCCCATCCCCCGCCAAACGGCTCGGGTGCAGGTGCGCCAACCCACCACACCGCTGCCGCGTCCTAGCCTACCGGGCGCCCGGCCCACTTCTAAGGTAACCGCACCCCCCACCGCCACCGCCCAGCCCCGCCTGGCCCAGGGCACCACCCGCGCCAGCTTGCCCAGCTCAATCAGCCTGGGCACGGGTGCGCTGCCCATCCGGCTGGCCCCGCTGGAGCGGGAATTGAGCGAAAGCACCAGCGGCAGCGAAAGCACCAATGGGTCGTTTGCAGAAGCAGCGGCCCTGGATGTGGCGCCCGGGGCCCCTTCGAGCAGTAGCCTCGAGTTCGCTCGGGCGGAGATCAACGCGCGGCTGGCCCAGGTGCTCGAGCCTAAAAGCGACCTGACGCGCGTACAGGAAACCGCTCAGGAAAGCCCCCTGGCCCGCTTTGTACGTGAGCAAAATCTAAAGCTCTCGGGGGTGGTGCTGGGCCCCACCAGCGTCGCCATCTTCCAGAGCAAGGACGGCTTTGTGGTGCTGCCGGTGGGCCGTACCCTTCCTGGCAGCGATGTGCTGCTCAAAAGCCTGAGCGCGAAAGAAGCCCTCTTGGTACAAGGTTCAGAAAGCCTGAATCTGATGATGGAGAACCCCTAGGCGGTGAATATGAAGCGTATGTTCGCTCTTCTGGTGGTGTTGAGTCTGGCGCTGGCCCAGGGCACTTTGCCCAGGGATGCGCGCTTCGACCAACCTGTAAGCAACATCGGCACCAACCTGCCCTTGCCGACCCTGCTCGATGCACTGGCCCGCAGCGTGGGGCTCTCCCCTGTTCTGCGCGATATTCCCAACGTCAGCGTGAGCGCGGACATTGACCGCAAGCCTTTCCGGCAGGTCTGGGATCTACTGATCAACACCTACGGCGACGGGCGTATTACCTACGCCCTCCTGGACAATAACGTGATTGTGGTAGGGCCTAAAGAGGTCGTGGACCGGGCCCGTGGTCAGGCCGCCCAGCCCCCCCAGCCCGCCCAGCCCAGCGAGCCGATCGTACGGGAATTCTATCAGGTGCGCTCAGACGACCCAGCAGCCCTGGCTGCTTTTGTTCAGCAAGAGATACCGGGCGTTACCGTGCGCACAATACCCGGACAGAATGTGCTTTCCATCAGCGGCCCGTCGCGCGCGGTGGCCGAAGCCCTCAACCTCCTGCAGCGCATCGATGTGCCCAAAACCCCCGTAGCCGCTGCCCCGCTCGTACAAAAGTCCTTTGCCCTCTCCTACGCCCGCGCTAGCGAGCTGGCCGATGTGCTGGGTAAGGCTATTGCGGCCCAGGCCCAAGGCCAGGCCGCCCAGGCCCAGGCTGCGCCTCGAGTAACGGTGGTTGCAGAGCCCCGCACCAATACGATTATCATTACAGGTTCTTCCGAGCAAATTGCCCTGGCCGAGCGCCTGGTGCCCACCCTGGATCGGCCTGTACAGCAGGTGCAGTTGCAAATTCGGGTGCAGGCCGTTTCGGGCGAGGTCATTCGCAACCTGGGCATCCGCTGGGAGACCGTCTCGGGCGGCAACCTGATTGCCAGCTTCCTCTCCACCGGGCTCAACCTGATCTTTGACGCCACCCGCAGCCTGGCCTCGCTCAACATCCGGGCGGTGCTGGATGCCCTGGAGAAGCAACAGCTTTCCCGCCGCCTGAGCGACGCCAACGTGCTGGTAGAAGATAACTACGGCGCCGACATCTCCGACCTGCGGGCTACCGGGGCCAAGGGCGCTGAGATCAAGGTGGGCGGACGCTTGCTGTTTCCTATTCGTCTGGGCAACGATGTCAGTGTGCGTGAGTTTGACTACGGGTTGCTGGTGCGGGTGCGCCCGCAAATCACGGCGGATGGGAATATCCTGCTCGAGGTCTACACCCAGACCGGCGGCGATCCCGCCGAAGGCCCTGCAAACAGCATCCGCATCCCGCAGCAGACCACCCTCTCCAAGCTGCGCATCCGTGACGGCCAGACCGTAGTCTTGGGGGGCCTAATCCAGAAAGTGACCGACACCTCCGAGAACAAAATCCCCCTGCTGGGCGATATTCCACTGCTTGGGGAACTCTTCAAGCAACGCACCTCGAGCGTCAAGGACGACGAACTCATCGTGATCATCACCGGTAACATCGTCAAAGACAACGCCCAGCGCTAATACCTTGCGAAGCCGGGCGCGACCCCAGCTTTTTTCTGGCTTCTGCTCAACGAGGATTTGGACATCCCCCTCACATGTGCTAGATTCTGTTCATGCGTTTTCTGACTGCTGGAGAATCCCACGGGCCCCAGCTCACCGGCATTGTGGAGGGTCTGCCCAGCCAGCTACCCCTCACGGTAGAAGACATCAATCCTTGGCTTAGAAAACGACAGGGGGGCTATGGGCGTGGGCGGCGGATGGTGATCGAGGCCGACACGGTGGAGTTGGCCAGCGGGGTACGGGCGGGCCGCACCACCGGGGCCCCGGTCACGCTGGTCATCAAAAACACCGATCATCGCAACTGGGTCGAGATCATGGACCCGGCTCCAGGCAACGAGCCTCGCAAAAAAGCCCTCACCGCAGCCCGGCCCGGCCACGCCGACCTGGCCGGGGGGGTCAAGTATGGGCACAAGGATTTACGCGACGTGCTCGAGCGGGCCTCGGCTCGAGAAACCGCCATGCGGGTTGCCATAGGGGCCATCGCTCATAAGCTGCTCTCGTTTTTTGGTGTGGAAAGCGCCTCGTACGTAGACGGCATGGCCGGGGTTTGGAGTGCAGTGCCGTTTGATTGGAGCCTCAAGGAGCGCATCGAGGCTAGCCCGGTGCGCATGACCGACCCCGAGGCCGAGGCTGAGGTCATCCGCCGAGTGGACGAGGCCAAGGCCGCTGGTGACACGCTGGGCGGTATCATTGAGGCCCGCTTCAGGGGGCTGGTGATGGGGCTGGGCTCCCAGATGCACTGGGAGCGTAAGCTGGATGGTCGCATCGCCCAGATGGTGATGAGCATCCCAGCCATCAAGGGGGTGGAGATCGGCGCCGGCTTCGCCAACGCCATGAAGCCCGGATCCCAGGTTCACGACCCCATCTACTGGGAACCGGGCCGGGGCTACTACCGCCTGAGCAACCGCTCGGGGGGCACCGAGGCTGGCATGACCACCGGTGAAGAGCTGGTGGTGCGGGCGGCCCTCAAGCCCATCGCCACCCTGATGAAACCCCTGCCCACGGTGGACGTGGTCACCCACCAGCCGGCCGACGCCGCTCGGGAGCGCTCCGATGTAACCGCGGTTCCAGCCGCCAGCGTAATCCTGGAGGCCCTGGTGGCCATCGTGCTGGCCCAGGCCTACCTAGAGAAATTCGGTGGCGATACCCTGGAGGAGCTGGTCGAACGGGTCGAGCGGTACAAACGGCGGGTGATGGAGTACTAGCCTTCAGCCCAAAATATTCGCCCATACAGCCGCCAAATAGCTATGATCGAGATTGAACGCCCCGCTACCTGGGTCGCCCTCACCGGCTTTATGGGCGTAGGTAAGAGCCACATCGGGCGGGAGCTGGCCCGCGCGCTGATGCTCCACTTCATCGATCTAGACCGTTACATCGAGCGGGAGATGGGGCTTTCGGTGGCCGATATTTTCCACCACCTAGGGGAACCAGCCTTCCGTCAGCTCGAGGCCGAGGCGGTTAGCGAGCTTACCCAGAAGGATTACCTGGTGCTCTCGTTGGGCGGTGGCACTTTCGTCAACCCAGAAAACCGCCAGAAGCTGTTGCAGCGCGGGCCGGTGGTGGCCCTCTGGGCCAGCCCCACCACCATCCTCGAGCGCATTAGCCGCCGCCCTGGTCAACGCCCCATACTCGATCAGCCCGATCCCTTCCAGCGCATCCAGCAACTCCTGAGCGAGCGCGAGGCCATCTACCGTCAGGCCCCCCTCCACGTCTCCACCGATGGTCGGCGAATACCGGATGTGGTAGAGGAAATTATCGAGCAACTGTGGGAGTATGCAAAAGCTGCAGATTAAGCACCCCGTGCCCTACCCTATTCACATCGGGTTCGACCTCGAGCTACCCCAAGCGCGGGGCCCCCGAGCCATTCTCTACGATCTGGCCGTGCAGGGCTACGCCCAGCAGGTGGCGGCCTGCCTGGAAATCCCGCACAGCCTGGGTCTTCACGGCGGCGAAGGGGCCAAAAGCCTCGCCAGCTATAGCCGGGTGTTGTCCTGGCTGGCCCAGCAAGCCCTCCCGCGGGATACCACCTTGTACGTGGTGGGTGGGGGTTGCCTGACCGATCTGGGCGGGTTTGTGGCCGCCACCTATCTAAGGGGCGTCCAGTATGTTAGCCTGCCCACCACCACTCTGGCCATGGTGGATGCTTCAGTGGGTAACAAAACCGGCCTCAACCTGCCTGAAGGCAAAAACCTGGTTGGGGCCTTCTATGCCCCAGCAGGGGTTTATGCCGAGCTTCGAACCCTGCAAACCCTTCCGCCCCAGACCTTCAAGGAGGGCCTGGTGGAAGCCTTCAAACACGGCCTCATTGCAGGTGATGAGCTGCTTGTGAAGGTGACGCACCTTTCACCGACGTGGGAGGGCCTCGAGCGCTACTTGGCTCGAGCTGTGATGGTCAAGGTGCAGGTGGTGGAGGCCGACCCCACCGAACAGAACGAGCGCCGCAAGCTCAACTTGGGGCACACCCTAGCCCATGCCCTCGAGGGGGCTACCCGGGGGGCCCTACCGCATGGGGTGGCCGTGGGTTACGGGCTGCTCTACGCCGCCCTGCTAGGCCGCGCCCTCGGCGGCAATGACCTGGTGCCCACCGTGCTAGAACTTTTGCGCTGGCTAACCCCACCCCCGCTCCCCCCTTTGGGCTGGGATGACCTGGCCCCCTTCATCCGCCGCGACAAGAAGAAGGCGGGCCCAACCCTCCACTGGGTCATCCCCATGGATCTGGGACAGCTCGTGATTCGGCCTGCGCCGGAAGAGGCGCTGGTAAGGTGTTATGAGGAATTCCTCGACCTGGTCGCCACCTTACATAAGTCGAAACCCGCCTGACCCCGGCTGTGTAACAGCAGGCCGCCGAGCTAACAAGCTACAAGGCCTCCCTGGGTTCAAGGTAGGGCAGGCCAAAGGCTTCGGCCACCCCGCGGCAGGTTAGCTTGCCCTGGTGGGTATTTAAGCCCGACATCAAAGCAGGGTCTTCCTGCAAGGCCTCCAGGCCTTTCTCGGCCAGCCTGAGCAGATAGGGCAGGGTCTGGTTGGTCAGGGCAAAGGTGGAGGTGCGCGGCACCGCTCCGGGCATATTGGCCACGCCGTAGTGCACCACCCCGTCCACCACATAGGTGGGATCGGCATGGGTGGTGGGATGAATGGTCTCCACGCAGCCCCCCTGATCCACGGCCACATCAACGATCACCGCGCCCTCTTTCATGCTGGAAAGCATCTCGCGGGTGATCAGCTTGGGTGCTTTGGCGCCCGGAATCAACACCGCCCCAATCAGCAGGTCGGCGTGGCGAATCGAGGCGGCCACGTTGGCTTCAGTGGAGGCCAGGGTGACGACCCTACCGCCAAACACATCGTCGAGGTACTGCATGCGCGCCTTGCTAACCTCCAGGATGGTCACCTGGGCCCCCATGCCCAGGGCAATTTTGGCGGCGTTGGTGCCCACGATGCCACCCCCGATAATCACCACGCTGGCTGGCGCCACCCCAGGCACGCCGCCCAGCAGCACCCCGCGTCCACCGTGCGGCTTCTCCAGCGCCGCGGCCCCCACCTGCGGGGCCATGCGCCCGGCCACCTCGCTCATGGGGGTCAACAAGGGGAGCGAACCGTCCTCGAGCTGAACCGTCTCGTAGGCGATAGCGGTGGTGCCCCCGGCCAGCAAGGCCTGGGTGAGCGGTTCATCGGCGGCCAGGTGCAAGTAGGTAAAGAGAATCAGGCCCCGGCGAAGGTATTTGTACTCCTCGGCGATGGGCTCTTTGACCTTGACCACCAGGTCGGCGGCCCAGGCCTCCTGGGCGCTTACAATCTCGGCCCCGGCCCTCTGGTACTCGGCATCGGAAAGGCCCGAGCCCACCCCAGCCCCCTGTTGCACCAGCACCTTGTGCCCCCGCCGCACCAGGCTGGTCACCCCACCCGGCGTAAGGGCCACGCGGTTCTCGAGCGTCTTGATTTCCTTAGGAACACCAATCACCATAACAACCTCCGGTTTTCCCCAAGCCTAAACGGGTTGGCACACAAAAAAAGCGGGAGACTAAGGACAAACTGCGCTCTTCACAGACGCCGCCTCCCGGATAGGAGGCAACTGCTCTTTGCAGGAAAAGCAATCAAGTTTCGAGCGGCTCAGAAATGAAGAGCGCGCTGAGCAAAAGATAGCCAGCATGGCCCCAAAGTTACCTTAACCAGGCCATCCCAAGCGAGCTACAGCGGGATGCCCGGCTCTCCGACGGCGAGCCGGGCCGCCGGGTTGGACTTTCGACGCCGGCAGTTACAGAGCAGGTACGGCGCCTCGGGGACGCCGGCGTCCTTGTGGGCTATGGCGCCCGAATGTGCCCCAGCCACCTCGGATTCACCCAAACAACCCTTATCGAGCTCGCCACCCCACCAGCAAATGCTCTGGTTCGCGCGCAGCACCCAGGCTGCGCGCGAATGAATTGTTCAACGGTGAAACGTCTTCGCTAGAGCATCCACAAGAGCCAATCCGGCAGCTTGGATTCTCGGCAGCACCCGCACCTCGGTGGTGCTAGAGACCTTCGAGGTGGGTTGAAGCCAGCCCTACTTAAACACACGCTTAATACGCAGTTTGAAGCCATCGCCTTCGGCGATAGCCACCAGGCGGCGTTTGGGGCCCACCAGGGCCACTAGACCCTTAGCCGGTATGGCCAGCGGCACCCCCTCCATCACCCGCTTGGCCTCGGCCTGGGAAAGCTCTACGCTGGGACAGGAGAGGGCCTCGAGTTCGTCTAAGGTTTTGCTTACATCCAGTTGTTCGATCTCCTGGGCCTGCTCGAGGCCAATCTTACCCACCCGTGTCCGCACCAGCCCCGAGAGGAAGGCCTTGCTGCCCACCTTCTGGCCCAGGTCGCGGGCAAACGAGCGCACATAGGTACCCGGCCCCACCACCAGGCGGATCACCGCGGTGGGGTAGTCGCCCAGCGGCCTGGGCAGTTCAACCGGGCGGCCCCGCTGGGCCAGCTGCCAGCCGGTGGCCGAAGGAGCGATGGGGTGGGGCATAGGCGCGGGGTCGTAGGCCAGCAGGCTGACCTCGTAGTAGACCACCGGACGGGGGGTCAGCTCGAGGGCTTGGCCTTTGCGGGCGGCTTCGTAGGCCCTCACGCCCCCTACCTTGACCGCCGAATAGGCCGGGGGGATCTGCTCGGTCAACTGCAAAAACCAGGGCAGGGCCGCTTCAATCTCGCGCCGGGTTGGATAACCGACCGCAGCCCCTACCACCGGCCCTTCGGCATCCAGGGTCTCGGTGGTCACACCAAAGGAAACCCAGGCGATGTACTCTTTCTCCTCTGCCGATAAAAAGGGAACCAGCTTGGTGGAAGCATCCGTGGCCAGAATCAGGACGCCCGTGGCCAGGGGGTCGAGGGTTCCGGTATGGCCCACCCGGCGCGTGCCCAGCAACTTGCGGGCCATATCCACCACGTCGTGCGAGGTGCGACCCAATGGTTTATTCACGGCAAATAGGGCCATGCCAGCGGATTGTACATATAAATTACCTGCAGCGGGTAGTGAACCCGTGCTTTATCGCACCCTCCTATAAACTTCTAACATGAACTGGCAACAGCAGTATCAGCGCCTCAGGTTTTCAGAGCCCAGCGAGGGCGTGCTCGAGGTCGTCCTCTCCAACCCAGGCCGCCTCAACGCCACCGACAGCCGGATGCACCGCGAACTGGCCTATGTCTGGCGGGACATAGACGCCGATGAAGGCGTCGGAGCCGTGCTGGTGCGAGGTGAGGGCGGGGCCTTTAGCAGCGGTGGCGACTTCACGATGATCGAGGAGATGATCCGCGACCACCAAACCCTTCTGCGGGTTTGGAAGGAGGCCCGCGACCTGGTGTATGGGGTGGTGAACTGCGGCAAGCCTATCGTGGCGGCCATCGAGGGGCCGGCGGTGGGGGCCGGGCTGGCCGTGGCCCTGCTGGCCGACATCAGCGTGGTCGGGAAGAGAGCCCGCATCGTGGACGGGCATATGCGGCTGGGGGTGGCGGCGGGCGACCATGCGGTGATGGTCTGGCCCTTGCTGTGCGGCCTGAGCAAAGCCAAGTACTACTTGCTGCTCAACGAGCCGCTTTCGGGCGAGGAGGCTGAGCGCATCGGGCTGGTCTCCCGCTGTGTAGAGGACGAAGAGGTCTACGAGGAAGCACTCAAAATCGCAATTCGGCTCACCCAGGGCGCCCCTACGGCCATTCGCTTCACCAAGTACGCTCTCAACAACTGGCTACGTATGATGGGGCCCAACTTTGACACCTCGCTGGCCCTTGAGTTCATGGGCTTTTTAGGCCCCGACGCTAGAGAAGGGCTCAGTTCGCTGCGCGAAAAGCGCCCGCCTCGCTTTGAGAGGAAGTCTCCCATATAGTTTTCTGCGCTTTTGCCGGGCAAGTAATATGAGGGGTATGCGCTTACAGCAGTTTTTAGCCCGCGCCGGAATTGCCAGCCGCCGCAAAGCCGAGGATCTGATTCGCGCAGGCAGGGTAACCATCAACCAGCAGGTCGCCGCCCTCGGCGCGGTTGTACAGCCTGGCGATATCGTGCGGCTGGATGGCGAGCGGGTGCGGCTGCCGCAAAAAAAGGTGGTCATCGCCCTACACAAGCCCAAAGGCTACACCACCACGCACGAGGATGCACACGCCGATAAACTCGTTTATGAGCTGGTTCCCCGGCACCCCGGTCTGCATGCGGTGGGGCGGTTGGACAAAGACACCGAGGGGCTGTTGCTGCTAACCACCGACGGCCACCTTACCCAGCACCTCACCCACCCCCGCAACCAAGTGCCCAAGCTCTACCGGGCCTGGTGCAAAAACGGCAGGGTCAGCAAGGAAGCCTGCCAACAACTGGTGCAGGGGGTCGTGCTGGGCGATGGGCCGGCCAGGGCCCTCGAGGCCCGACCGGTCAAGGGCGGGGTCAAACTGGTTTTGACCGAAGGCCGCAAGCGCGAGGTTCGCCGGATGCTGAGCAAGGTGGGGCATCCGGTCGAGCGCTTGGTGCGGCTGGCCGTGGGTCCGATTGAGCTGGGCGGCCTCGAGGCTGGCGAGTGGCGCTACCTTACCCCAGAAGAAATCAAGCTGCTCTACACCCACACCGAGCTGCCCGAGCTACCCTGGGTCTGGAGACCCTCTTTAGTCAAGCACAAGACCGGTTCCAACCAAAACAAGCCCCCAGCCGATACAAGAGTGAAAAAGAGTGCCGTAGAATCGAGCAGTGAGCGTCTTTCGACCCGGAAACGGCAAGGTACAGATCAGCAAAGCCCAAATCTTCAAGCGCATAGGCGAGTTGGGCGAGCAAATAAGGCGTGATTACCAGGGCCAGGAACCCCATCTGATTTGCGTCCTAAACGGTGCGTTCATCTTTATGGCCGACCTCGTGCGGGCCATTGACCTGCCGCTAACCATAGACTTCCTGGCGGTTTCGTCCTATGGCAATGCCCAGAAAACCAGCGGCGAGGTGGAGCTTATAAAAGACCTGCGCATCCCCATTGCTGGCCGCCAGGTGATCGTGGTGGAAGATATCGTGGACACCGGCCTCACCATCAACTATCTGTTGCGCATGCTGGAAGCCCGTCAACCCGCCTCGCTCAAAATCGCCGCCTTACTGTCCAAACCTTCCAGACGCCAGATCGAAGTGCCTATACACTACCTAGGCTTCGAAATCGAGGACGCTTTTGTGTACGGCTATGGCCTCGATCGGGGCCAGCTTGACCGCAACCTACCCTTCATCACCTCGCAGGCCTAAAATCCCCGTTATGAGAAGCTACCGTTACCTCGACCTCATCACGGCCCTGTTTGTGGTGGTGCTGGTTGTTTCCAACATCGCCTCGACCAAAGTGGTGCTTTTGGGGCCCCTGACCTTCGATGGGGGAACGTTGCTGTTCCCCCTGGCCTACATTTTTGGTGATGTGCTGACGGAGGTGTACGGCTACAAGAGAAGCCGCCGGGTGATCTGGATCGGCTTCTTTTTGCTGCTGCTCTCTGCCGTCACCTTTGGCCTGGTGAACGCGCTGCCCACCCCCGCCGACGAGTTTAGCCAAAGATCCGCCGAGGCCTTTTCTACCATCCTAGGCCTGGTTCCCCGCATCGTGCTGGCCAGCCTGGTGGCCTACTGGGTGGGGGAGTTCGCCAACAGCTACATCCTAGCCCGTCTCAAGGTGGCCACCCAGGGGCGATTTCTGGCTTTGCGCACCATCAGCTCTACCCTGGTAGGGCAGGGGTTGGACACAGCCATCTTCCTGCTGGTGGCCTTTTACGGCGTCTGGGATAACAACCTGCTCTGGACGGTATTTGTCTCAAACTACATCTTCAAGGTGGGCATCGAGGCGCTCTTCACGCCCGTTACCTATGGCGTCGTTGGCTTCTTGAAGCGGGCTGAAAACGAAGACTACTACGACCGCGATACCCGTTTCAGTCCGTTTGCCCTGCGCTAGAGGCGCATCGTTTGCCACAAATATGGCCTTGCTAGGCTAGAGCGCTCTTCGCATTTGTTAAGCCGCTCACAACTTGATTTGTTCGTCCTACACAGCACAGTTGCCTCCCATCCGGGAGGCAACGTCCGTAAAATAGAGAACCAAGTAATTGGCGTTGTTGCATAAATAAAGAGCTACGCACCCCGTGGTAGCTTGATAA
>Ga0308412_1000050_pt1 | contig 48335 bp, 37 predicted proteins | sample HotsprottomLayer_FD_202357 | JGI IMG/M metagenome (GOLD analysis project Ga0308412, IMG submission 202357) | Hot spring phototrophic mat microbial communities from Octopus Spring, Yellowstone National Park, Wyoming, United States -... | ecosystem: Environmental > Aquatic > Thermal springs > Hot...
AGGTTTGCTGCAATTTTTAAGAGAGGCTATGCCTCTTTTAACTTTTTTTAAAAGTTAAAAACTTTTAGTAGCCCCGCCCACCCACCCTTATTTAATGTTGGGATACTTCGTATCCCAACACCCTATATCTTTTTTATTGAAGAGTGCTATTAAGCACACACCCTGTTATTATCGTTAGAAAGCTTCGCTTTCCAACACCTTTTTATTGAAGAAGTTTTTAAACACTTAGGAAAGTTCTATTAACCCTTTTAATATTGGGATACTTCGTATCCCAACACCCTATATCTTTTTTATTGAAGAGTGCTATTAAGCACACACCCCTTATTATCGTTGGAAAGCTTCGCTTTCCAATACCTTTTTATTGAAGAAGTTTTTAGATACTTAGGAAAGTGCTATTAACCCTTTTAATATTGTGATACTTCGTATCCCAACACCATATATCTTTTTTATTGAGGAGTGCTAATAAGCACTAAGAAAGTGCTATTAAAGCACCACCCACCCCTTTTAATATTGGGATACCTCGTATCCCAACATCCTGTATGTTTTTATTGAAGAGTGCTATTAAGCACTAAGAAAGTGCTAATAAGCACCCTACTAATTGATGTAGATAAGCTTCTACTTTTTTCACTTTATAAGTATTTGGATAATAAAATACTTTAGCTAATTACTAAAATAAAAGCAGAGCCTTCCAACACCCTTTATATTGTTGTTTTTGAAAAAAATACTGTAAAAAAAATAAAATTCTACCCAAAGAAGGTACAATTATGTTAGATGTCAAGTTCATAGTAAACAACCTTGACTACGTCAAGGAAAAACTAAAGTACAGAAACTGTACAGTCTCTCTAGATAAAATAGCTTCACTATACGAAGAAAGAAGAAAGATAGTTTTTGAAGTTGATAACCTGAGAACAGAACAGAAATCCCTTTCCAAACAGATTGGCTTTATAAAGTCAAAAGGGGGGGATGATTCAGAGTTAAGAGAAAAGATATCAAAAGTTTCCGAAATTATAGAAAAGAAAGAAGAGGAACTTGAGAAGACAGAAGAAGAGTTAAACAGTTTATTACTTATGATTCCTAATATTCCGCTTGATGATGTTCCGCAGGCAGAAGACGAAAAAGGTAATGAAGTCATTGAGTACTGGGGTGAGCCAAGAAAATTTAATTTTGAACCTCTACCACATTGGGAAATAGGAACTAGACTAGGGATAATGGAATTTGAAGCAGCTTCTAAGGTTGCTGGCTCTGGCTTTATAGTAATGAAAGACAAGGGAGCAAAACTAGAAAGAGCCATTATAAACTTCTTTCTAGATCATAATACATCATTAGGTTACAAAGAAATATTCATACCTTTCTTAATAAAAGGTGAATCTCTCAAAGGAACCGGACAATTACCTAAGTTCAAGGATGACCTTTATAAAGTTGATGGAGAAGATTTGTATCTTAACCCTACTGCTGAAGTACCACTAGTAAATGTTTTCAGAGACGCAATATTAAAAGAAGAGGAACTACCAGTTTACGTAACAGGCTATGCCCCAAGCTTCAGAAAAGAAGCTGGCTCGTACGGAAAAGATACTAGAGGCATACTCAGACAGCACCAATTCAACAAAGTAGAGCTTATCAAAATAACCAAACCCGAAGACTCAGAGAAAGAACATCTCGCTATGGTAAAAGACGCAGCACATATATTACAGTTATTAGGATTACCATATAGAATTGTAAAACTTTCTGCTGGAGATATGGGCTTTGCCTCTGCCAAATGCTATGATATAGAGGTTTGGCTACCAAGTTACGGAACATACAGAGAAATATCTTCTGTCTCAAATTGCCTTGATTTCCAAGCAAGAAGAGCAAACATCAAATTTAGAAGAAAAGAAAACCAAAAAGTAGACTACGTACATACTCTTAACGGTTCAGGTTTAGCAGTTGGTAGAACTGTAATAGCCATACTCGAAAACTATCAACAGAATGATGGTAGTGTAATTATACCTGAAGTTCTTAGAGACTACACAAAGTTCGATAAAATATAATTCCAATACTGTAAGTTTCCGATTATCTTTAGGGGGAGTTTTTCTATGAATATAAAATGGTTGAAAGGTAAATCTATAATCTTGCTTACCAGTGTTTTTTTGTTTTCCCAAATGAACCTGCCTGAAAAGATAGTACCAAAAACCACCTACGATTACATGGTAAACCTAAGCAAATTTTCACTTAACAGATATGATTCCCAAATCTCTGATGAGGAGGTAAACAGGTTTATCTCTCTTTACGAAGATGCCTACTTCACTAAGAAATCAGTAACAAAAAGAGTAAGAGGATTAGATGGAAAAAGGAGATATAAAAAAGTCCTTGTTATTACCCCCAGAAAGGAAATAAACCTAGCTTTAGAAACCAAACTTTACAAAGAATATCAATGGTTTAATTCTAGTGGTAGCCCCCTGAAGGATTATGTTTTTCTTCTTTATACAGATGTTTTAATTGCTAAAGGAGAGTATAAGAAAGCAGAAGCAGCTTTGAAAACTTTATCAAACTCCTCGGTTTGGGATGAAGCTATCCTTAGGTTAGCTACGATTTCTTACAAAAATCAAGATTTTTCATCTCTGAACTACTGGCTACAACAATACCTAGCTTTGAAAGACACAGAAAAAATATACAGCCCTGTGTATGTCGCATTAGATGCTATAAACAGAGTACAAAGCAATAGAATAAGTGAAGGAGTTGAACTAGTTTACTCTCTGATGAGAAACGATTTTACCAAGGAATATATTTTTGTAAATCACATAGTTGAGTTTTTTGATTTTCTCTCTACAAAAAAGAATTTACTATCAGCTGAAGACATAAAAAAAATCAAATGGATATGCTTTGAATTTCTAGATAACCCCAAACTGTTTGAAAACGCTTTCAAAATAGCTAATAAGATATCGTTAGGACAGGAGTTTTTAGCAGAAATGCTAATTGAAGTAAAGATGAAAAGTAACAAAAGGTACTCCAAATTATCTAACTTCCTTAGCTCTTTCTGGAGGAATGTCATTGCTAACCCCATAAGCATAAAAAACATTGAAAAGTATAGTCCTGAAGCTCAAGCAGTCATATATAAATCTCTTTTCATCTATTACCTCAACTTAGGTAAATTGGATTTAGCAAATGAATACTTTAACAAATACGCTACCACTACAGACCTGAACTTTAGACTGCCCAAAGTTGCTGATAAATTTATAGATAAACTTCTACTAGCACGAAGGTATGATATTCTCGCCTCACTACTTGATAATATAGGATACAATAACTTTGACTATACTTCGGGAGCCGATAGATTATTTTTCTTTAAAGGGTACGGCGCTGAAAACCTAGGAAAGGTTGAAGAAGCTATAAAAAATTATGAGAAAACCACTTACTTTGTTCCATCAGGCTATTACGATTTCATAGCAGTAAGAAGGATAAATGATTTAGCCTCCGATGAATATTTAAAGTCTTATAAATCAAAACTTATTTCTCTCAACACCCCACAAGATGAGAAGATAAACATAGCAAAAATTTTGTTTTCTTTTGATAAAGAAAATAGAGATACTTACAAATCCTTGGTATTCTTCGGCATAAAGGATGAAAACAAATTTTTACTGGATGTACCATATAAGATTTTTGAAAGAATATCTACCGATGAGAAAAAGAAAATATTCGCAATATTTAAGAAAATCACAAATAATTATCAGGTTACTTCTAGGTTTTTGATAGAAAAACTAGCTTACAAAGGTTTTTCAAACGTATTTTCTCATGTTGTGATAATAAGGAACAGGCTTGAAGCAGGCTTGATGAGAGGAATATACAACGAAGGAAACAATCTCACATCTAATAAATTCATAGATGCTTTCTCCAAGTTTTTACCTTTCGGGCTTCAGGAGGTTCTGTATCCAATTCCTTACATATCCGAAGTATTGTTCTCTTCTGAAAAGTTCGGTTTAGACCCCAATTTGATATATTCCGTAATGAAACAAGAAAGCTTCTTCCAGGAACAAGTTTACTCAAGAGCTGGAGCCATCGGTCTCATGCAGGTACTATATAGCACTGGTAAACTTGTTGTAAATCTTTTAGATTTGAACGATATAGAACTCAAGTCTAGACAGGACCTGTTCAAAGCCGATGCAAACATAATAATAGGAAGTGCTTATATATCCCTTTTGCTGAGCTATTACGGTGATTTATATCACGCTATTTCAGCTTACAACGGCGGACCAAAAGTTATATCAAAAACCGAAAAGAAATACAAAGTCCCAGTAAATGAGAGCATAGTATTTTCAGAGTTCCTGACATTCAGAGAAACTAGAAATTACATAAAGAGAGTTATAAAATATTACAACGTATATTCATCGATATACAATTTTGAAGTAGCCAAGAAGAATCTAGAAGTGGACAAGATTAAGAACTTAGATGAACTAAAGGAAAAAATGGAAAAGTTTGACAAAGAATTTGGTGATTATGTACCTTATGGATATGATGAAGACGAGGGAGGCAATTAAAACCAAATAAGTAGGAGAGCAATATGCTAGAAGAAATTCTAAGGATTGAAAACATAACTACTAATCTTTCAGGTAAAAATAAAACTGACGTAATTTCAGAGCTTGTTGATATACTGTACTCTTCCGACCTTAGTTTTGATAAAGAGGCTGTAAAGCAAGCTCTAATGATGAGAGAACTAAAAGGCTCCACGGGTATCGGCAACCATATTGCTATACCACACGCCAAGGTCAACAGCATTGACAAGATAATGATATCCGTAGGTCTCTCTAAAAAAGGTATAGACTTTGAATCCATAGACGGTAAACCCGTACACCTCATTTTCTGTATAGTCCTACCCCAGAATGTAGACCCTAAGGTTCATCTTGAACTACTAAGAGAGATTGTATCTAAATATGAAAATGTAGATGTTACCGAACTCGCTTCCTCAGTTTCCTCACCAACAGACCTTTACAATTTACTAGTTTCCAACTCCACATAAATCATAAATTACAAAAATCATTCCTAATAGTAAAGAACCTTTTTCTTGTATCATAGTACTCTTTTACTCTTATTTCTGGGGATGAAAAGAGGCTAAACATTTTTTAGCAAGGAGGCATAGCCTCCCTGGTAAAATAAAGATTAACCTACAAATCTAAGTATTCTCTTAGCTTGTTCTTTATTTCCTCTTCTTTAAGCTTCTTCAGAGCCTTAGTCTCTATCTGCCTTATTCTTTCTCTTGTTACTTTGAAAATATATCCAACCTCTTCCAACGTGTGAACATATCCATCTTCAAGACCAAACCTCATTTTGAGTACTTTTTGTTCCCTCTTTGGTAATGTTTCAAGAACCTCTTCTAGCACTTCGCTTAGTAAATTACTCATTGTCTTAGCATAAGGATTTACTGACTTGACATCCTCTATGAAGTCGCCAATGCTCGCTTCATCGTTTCTGGTAGTTGGGCTATCCAGTGATATTGGGTCTTTCATTGAGTTGAGAATATGGATTATCTTTGACTCAGGTATGCCCATTTTATCGGCTATTTCCCTACTGGTTGGCTGCCTTCCGAGTTCTTCCATTAGTTCCCTCTCAGCCTTCTTTATTTCGTTAACATACTCTATGAGGTGTATCGGTATCCTTATAGTTCTCGATTGCTCTGATATTGCCCTCGTTATTCCTTGTTTTATCCACCATGTTGCATAAGTAGAGAACTTGAAACCTTTCTTGTACTCAAACTTTTCTACAGCTTTCATTAAACCAATATTACCCTCTTGTATTAAATCAAACAACGACAAACCTTTATTGACATACTTCTTAGCTATTGAAACAACTAATCTCAGGTTAGCTTCTATCAGCTTATTCTTAGCTTCTGTTATCTTATTCCTAGCTTCTTTTACCCTATTAGCCCATTCATCAAGCTTTCCCAAATCCGTTATGTTGAGTAGCCTCTTCGTTTTATTTATGGACAATTTTGCTCTCTTTATTCTAGCTATGTCAGTTATCAAGTCATCACCTGTGAGCTCAGCTTCGTACAAGAAGTAGTCATCTAGATATCTTAGATCATCCATCTTCTCTATCTCATCGGCAGGTTTGTTATACTTGAGTTCTATATCCTTCAATATCTTTAGGTTTTTCTTCGTCTCTACATGTAACTCAAGTATCATGTTTGCACTTCTCTTTATGAGTTCAATATTTAGATTCAAGCCCTTGATTTCGTCTAATAGAACTTTCTTTACTTCTTCAACCTCTTCAACAGGTACTACATCCATCGGGTAGCTATCGTGTATAGCTTTTATCCTTCTCAGCCCCCAAGTCACAATTTCCCTTAGCTTCTTTATTCTATCAGACAAAGCTTTTCTATCTTTCGGTGAGAAACTGTATATTCTAGGTAGTGATAACACTTCGTATAATTTACTTCTACTTTCTTTCGCTCTATCTAGAGCTTTCTTAACCTCGTATATCAAAACACCAGATTCACAGGCAACATCATATATTATTTTGTTACCTTCCTCCATCTGCTTGGTAAGCTGGATCTCCTCTTCATGTGTCAAAAGTTTTATATGACCTATCTTCTTCATGTAGATTCTCAGAGGATTATCATTTATACCAAAATCCTCTACGTTTACGAGCTTAGAATCTATATCCTCCTCTTCCTTCGTATCCTCGATTATCTCTACTCCCATCTTGTTAAGGATGGCAAAAAGAAGCTCTATATTCTCAGGATCAAAGTCATCAGGAAGGAGATTGTTTATCTCTTCATAACTTATTTTACCCTTTATAGATGCTATCGATATAATCTTTTTTACTGCCGGAATGTTCATTACTTCTTTTTCTAAGTCAATATTCTCTTCTTCCTCTTCTTCCTTGCCTTCAGCCTGGTTGTTCTCTTCAACAGCTCCATCTTCTTCATCTATTCCATCAAATATATCATCAACTTTACTCTTCTTTACTTCAACTAGTTCATCATCATGCTCATTATCTTCATCAATACCTAAATCTTCATCTAATACCTCGCTCTCTTCATCAGATTCTAAATTCTCAGAGTCAACAATTTGAAATCCCTCCTCTTCAACATTATTTAAAAATTCATCACTAATATTTTTCTTAGACTTTCTAGGCATATTACACCCCTTATTATAATAATACAAAGCAAAGGCAAAAATTCCTTAAGTTTTTAAAGCACAACAAAGTCATATTTGCTTAGTGGTGTTTCTGTATCAAGGTTAAGGTAGCTGAATTACTTAAATTTAGTATGCTTAAAAGTATTTTAATCTTAGCAAGTATTAGCCAAAAATAGACACAGGCTCAACGAGCCATTGGGCTCAACAAGCCACAGGCTTTTGAACTTGATAAAAGCAAGAAATTTTGATTAAAATATTTCTTACTTTGGGGGATTTTTATGAGCCTAGTGCTAGAAGCCAAACTAAGAGACAAAACAGGTAAGGAAAGTTGTAAAAAACTTAGAAAAAACGGTTTAATACCAGCTGTTATATATGGCAAAGGTAAAGAGAATGTCTTCGTTTCTTTACCTAGAGGAGAATTTGAAAAAGCGCTACACCATGTTGGCACCAACAAAGTTTTCACAGTAAAAGTTGAGGGAAAATCATACGAAGTGATAGTAAAAGAGGTTCAAATTAACCCTGTAACAAGAGAAATAACACATGTAGATTTACAAGGCATAAGTGGAAGTGACAAGATAGTGGTCAAGGTGCCTATAGAATTCGTAGGAATACCCAAAGGAGCAAATGTAGGAGGAGTCCTCAGAAAAGCAGCTTGGAATTTAAAAATTCTAGTAGACCCAAGACAAATACCAGATTCTATAAAAATAGATGTATCAGACCTAGATGTTGGTGACACATTAGTAGTATATAAAATAAAAGACAATATACCTTACAGAATCCTCAATCACGACAACTACCTACTTGCCGGAGTATATAAGTAATTATTAATTATAGAAGGCTTATGAGCAAAGGAATAGCAAAGTTAATAGTAGGGCTTGGTAATATCGGTCAGCAATATGCTTATACTAGGCACAATATCGGATTCATGGCAATTGACGCACTAGCAGAGAAGTATAATGTAAAATTTGATACCAAAAAGAAAAAGAGTGCTCTAGGAATAGCAAAAATAGGTGACAAAAAAGTTGCTTTACTGAAACCTCAGACATACATGAACATAAGCGGTGAAGCTGTACTGTATACAGCAAGCTTCCTAAAAATTCCTTCAGAAAACATAATAGTCATATGCGACGATGCTACCTTACCGGTAGGGAAAATAAGAATAAAGAAAGAAGGTTCAAGTGGAGGACATAACGGATTAAAATCAGTAGCATACTACTTAAAAACTGACCTTTTCCCAAGAATAAGAATAGGTATAGGCGAACCACCTGATTATATGCCACTAGAAAGCTGGGTTCTATCCAACATAACACTAAAAGAATACCAAATAATAAGAAAAGCACTGAAAGTTCTAAAAAAGGTTATAGAAGTGATAATATTCGAAGGAATTGATTCAGCAATGAACAAATTCAACGGACTAGAGCCGGAAGATTACGAAGACATTCTAGAATCCGATAAACTCTTTACATTTGACTTAGAGGACTAAATGTGCTTCCTAAAACCTTAGGAATAACAGGAATAGGCTTACTAGGTGGTAGTATAGCCATCAGAGCAAGACAAGTTTTCAAAGAAAATATAAAGATAATTGGTTTCTCAAGGAACCCTGACAAGATAAAAGCGTTACCTCAATCAAAAGTTTTTGATGAAGTACTCAGTTACTCGGAATTAAGCAAAATCTCTGAGTGTGACTTAACGATAATTTGTACTCCCGTACTACTAATACCCAAAGTCTTCAAGTCAATAAAAACCTTTCTGAAGAGTGATGCAATAGTAACAGACATAGGCAGTACAAAATACAAGATCATAAAAGAAATATCAGACAGCTCGTTCATAGGCTCTCACCCAATGGCTGGTAGTGAAAAAAATGGATTTGAGAATTCTGACCCCTCAATCCTAATCAATGCAACTTGTGTAATAACACCTTACAATAACTCAGAAAGCCAAGTAAAAACTGTATCAGAATTCTGGGAAGGACTTGGAATGAAAGTAATAAAACTTCCTCCAGAACTACACGATGAGATAGTCGCCCAAACCAGCCACTCAATACACATAATATCTTTTCTAATCTCATATACCCTTTCCGAATCAAAGTACTCAAACGAAAATTTTTATAACATATACGGGAAGGGACTATTAGACACAACAAGGATATCAAAAAGTGACCCAGAAATGTGGTACGACATAATAGCAACAAACAATGAAAACATACTAGAATTTTTGGAAAAATTTAGAACGAACCTAGAAAACATTGAAAGGACACTAAAAGACGGAAAAAACCTAGAAGCAATAAAAAAAATAATGGAGAAAGCCAAAGAATTCAGGGAGAAACTCTGAGGGAACTTTTGACTTTAGTAAATGGCTTTTTTATAATTTTAGTATAAACTTAGGAAATTTGGTTTGTAGTAATTTTTTTAGAGAGGTGAGTCTATGAGTGAAAAGAATAAGAAACTTGAAGATTTCATTAACAAAGCTTCCGAACTAATTGACAAAAAGAGCTTTAAGGAAGCCATTGACCTTCTGAACAATGCACTTAAAGAGTTTCCTAACGAAGTTGACCTTCTTTACCTTTTAGGTACAGCTTTTAGAAAAAGTCTGATGTTTGAAGAAGCTATTAAAACATTTAACAAAGTTTTTGAAAAAGACCCAAACCACAAAAAAACCCTCCTTGGCTTAGCAGATTCTTGGAGAGGGCTAAAAGACTGGGCAAAAGCTCTCGAATACTGGCAAAGATACACAGAATTAGAACCTACAGATTCACTAGTAATAACAAGAATGGGCGATGCTTACAGAAAGCTTAAGAACTACGATAAGGCTGAAGAGCTATACCTAAAGGCAATAGAGCTAAATCCAAAAAACAAGTTCGCTCTAATGGGCATAGGGGATATGTTCTACAAACTCGGTGACTATGACAAGGCACTGAATTACTGGGAAAGGTTAATTGATATAAGACCCAATACTTTAAACATTTTGACGATGATAGGAAACATATACCGAAGGAAAAAGCAGTTTTCAAAAGCTGTAGCATACTACCAAAGAGCACTAGGGGTAGACCACGAAAATTTCTATGCTCTCTATGGACTTGCTGATTCACTAAGAGGCATGGGGCAATTCAGAGAATCAATAAAATACTGGATAAGGCTAGCAGAAAAATATCCTGATAATCCTAAGATACTAACAAGGCTCGGTGATACACTTCTCAAGATAGGAAAAGAGAACGAAGCGGAAGTAGCTTTCAACAAAGCACTAGAAGTAGGATACAGCAAATACGCTTTAATAGGACTAGCAAGAATAAAAATGAGGAAAAAAGAATTCCAGCAAGCTATTGAAATTTGTAATTCCCTAATGAAGCAACATCATGATGATATCAGGATAGTACTACTACTTGGAGACGTGTACGAAGCAATGGGACTAACCAAAAATGCCGAATCTCTATACAAAGTTAACTTGCAGAAATTTAAGAACAACAAAGAACTAATTTCCAGGCTCAGCAAGCTTTCAATAAAGATGTTTGAAGACAGTGTAGAAAAGGTATAATCTACAGGGAGGCTCGCGCCTCCCTATAAAATTACTTAAGTTCGTAATTGGGATTGTATTTCCTAAGCTCGTTGTACATGTAATACCCGAAGTACTCTAACATCTCTCCAGTCCTAAATGTGTCTATAACCTCATATTCCTTTATAGCTTGAATATTTTTTCTAAAATTTTCATCTTTCATCATTCTTTCATCCAAAAGCTTAGCACACTTTTCGTAATCACCACCCAAGAAAAGATTCTTCTCTTCTTGATTTAGAAGCTTAACAAAGCTTTCATATCTGTATTTATACCTAATACCAGGGTCTAAAGAAAATTGAGGGAAAAGCTGAAGTATTGAAAGCACAAAAACAAACCCTACAAATACTCCTAAAAACACATAGTAAAAAATTAATCCTTTTTTCATACTTACCTCCCCAAATATTTCTTTATCTCGGATATCCTCCTCAGAGCAAAATTATACTCTTGAGAATTCTTCAAGTTAGACGAAGTATCTATGAACTTTGAATAGTTATCCAAAGCTTCAATTTGCCTACCAAGGTTATCAGCAGCAAACCCAACAGCAAAGTATAAATAATTATCCTTTGTGTTTTTCAATCCTTCAACGGCGTACTTGTACATATTGTTCATATCTCCCATCATCCTATAGAAATTTATAACAATTCTGTAAAATTGTGCATCTTTCACTTTTTTGAAAGCGACAAACTTTTCAAAAGCTGCCTTACCCTTATTAAGCATATTCACATCTATACCAGCAAACCTAGCAAAGTACTTATCAGCTAGACTTAAATAAAGATTAGCCTTAGCTTCAGAATCCTGAGTTGATTCTATTTGAACCTCAAGAGACAAAATATCACTCTTCGGAACTGACTTTATCCTATCCACTGCATTTTTTATACTGTTGAAATCCTGATACTCCCTAGTTTTAGTTATATCTTTGTACTCCTTCCTATATGACATGTTCTTTATAGCCATGTCCATAAGAAGTTTAACTTCGTCAAGGTATTTACCTTCCTCCTCAGGCGAAGCAAAATTATTAACATACTCTACAGCAAAAATTGAATATCTAACAAAAGCATAGAAAGCGAACATATCAGTATCAATTGCTCTCTTCATTAACTCCATAGCTTTGAGTAAGTACCTCTTAGCTTCCTCTACATTTCCACCACCAGAATAATACCTTGAAAGCTGATAATACAGCATACCACCATTGTGCAATATAGGTGCCATATCATAGCCATACTTAGCAGATTCCTCAATGTGGTCAGGAATTAAATTAATATACTCCCTTATTTTCTCTGTTATTTCCTTTCTTGGCTCTGGCTCTAGGATATTAGTAACTGAAGTGTATTCATTAATTCTGTCAATATAATACTGAGCCAAACCATAATTGTACGAAGCAGCAATCTCTCTAGTGAGGTAATCCCACCAAAGTGATACAGGCGTTTCCTTCCATCTATTCTTGTAAAACTTGTAGTAATCCAAAGTATCAAGCCCATTAGGATGGTCATAGTCCTTTACGAAATAAACCCTATCACCCCTCACAAGGATATAACCTTCTCTCTGTAATTCTGATAGAACAGAAGAAAAGACTCTACCAAAGTTCTGGTCTACCCTATCCTTTACCTTGGATATTATCAAATTCAGAGAGCCAAAATCCAAATCAAAGCCGCCCCCTTTAGAAGCTTGGCTATATATCGTATCCTTCAAAAGGTCTATAAAAAGAAGCTTCCCAGAAGGAGGATTATAAGAGAAAACTTTAGAAGGATTAGCCACCACCTTATTACTAACTATACTCACATACCTATCATATTCCATCACCCTTATCACTTCAAAAACCTTTTGAGCTGACAAATTCGGAACCAATATAGATTTATACCTTGATGACAAATAAGAAACCGGCAGACTATTAAATTCTTTTAGCTTATCAACTATAAAATACTTAGCATCGCTAACCCTATACATCATACCGTACTTCTTGTAGTAGTAGTCCCCATACTTCCACAATTCTTTACCTGTCCAAGTCATGAAAACATTTTTCTTAGTTATCTGACCCTTGAGAGTATAATCCTCAAAAGTTGGCTCACCCTTTGTACCGAGCTCACTTTTGTAAAATGGTTCTTTACCATTAATAATGTTGTAATCAACAATATCCATTCTCAATTGTAGATTGAACCCTGGCAAATACCTAAGGTCACCGTATATTCTTTTGAAAACATTTCCCTTCTGGTCGTAACAAACAACATCAGGTCTTTTAAATTCCACCATCTGGAAATAAGCCAAACCAAAAACTTGGTTATCCCCTCCCTCCGTCATCAGAACAGTGTTAGTAGAAGTTGATTTCAAAAGCCCTAGGCTGTAGTCATGGTTAAGCCAATCCTTAGAGTTATCATTGTACTTGTAATTCTGGAAATAAGTAAAAGCAACAAGAACTAAAAAAACCAAACCAAGCAATATATCAACAACTACCGACTTCCTCATAAAACCCCCTGGTTATTTCTTTATTATATATGTTGCTAAATTATAAAAACAAAATCTATTTACCCTCTGCTATGCTAGAAATTACTACGTAACAACTAAAATTCACCTTTCCTTTATGCACACTTAACAAATTCCTTCTAAAACATAACTAAAGGTTTTTAAAGCATTCTGTGCGTGTTATTATAATTTCCCTTTAGGGTTTAAGTGCCTATTGCCTCTCCCAAAATCTTAAAGGTGAGCAAGTAGGACTATTTAAAACAACAAGATTGGTAGGTAGTGCTACTAAAAGTATTAAATTATGTCATTATATACGATGAAAATAGTTCAAAGTACTCCGACTTTCTATTAATTAATTCCTCGTGAGTACCAATTTCAACGACCTTTCCATCCTTCATAAAAACAACTTTATCAGCCATCAGAACAGTAGAAAGCTTATGTGCAACTATAATCATCGTTTGTCTACCTTTTATGCTTCTCAACGTATCATTCAAGTACCTCTCAGAAATAGGGTCTAACGAAGAGGTTGGCTCATCGAGAATCAAAATCTTTGGTTTTCTAATTAAAGCTCTTGCTATTGCTATTCTCTGTCTTTCTCCACCCGAAAGCTGTAATCCTCTCTCATGAAGCAATGTATCAAAACCATTTGGCAACTTCTCAACAATTTCCAAAACTTTTGAAACCTCAGAAACTCTAATAACTTCTTCAAAGCTCACATTATCAAGCCCAAAAACAATGTTATCCTTAACACTCATAGAAAAAAGGATGACATCCTGCGGCACAAAAGATATATGCTTTCTGTATTTAGGAAGGTTATACTCCTTTATTGACTTGCCGCCAATTATAACATCACCCTTCTGGGGAATGATAAAACCCATAATTATTGAAATCAAAGTCGACTTCCCACTACCAGAAGGTCCCACTATAGCAACAGTCTCACCATCCCTAACCTCAAAACTAACACCATCCAAAGCATTCCTAAACCCATCATAAGAGAAGAAAACATCTTTGAATACAATACTTCCATCCTCAGGTTCTTCATAACCACTAATGTTACTCTTCTCCTCCTCTAGTTGCATAGTCTTCTTTATTCTTTCCAAAGCAACAATAGCTCTCTGAAGTAAAACAAACTGACTACCCAATACGGATATCGGCTGAGACATGAAAAATATAGCAGTTATGAAAGTAACGAAAGATTCTATCGAAAGGTTACCACTCTTTATTTCATAACTACCAAAAAGCAAGACAACTATAACAGCAAGAGCACCAAGAAAATCAGATATAGGCACAGGTAAAACAGAAAATTTAGCAAACCTTATTTGTGAATCTGTGTATTCAGAACTAAAATTAAAAAACTTCTCCCTAAACTTATCCTCAACACCAAAACCCTTTATTGTCTCAATACCAACTAAAGACTCATTCATAAGAGACGTTGCTTGAGATATCTTTGAGAGAATCTTATCAGCTATGTGCTTAGAGTAATTGCTTATAAAAACGAGTATAAGAAAAAGAGGCGAAATAGCTAAAACCACCAAGCTCAACTTCCAACTCGTGTAGAAAAGCAATATGATACAACCAAGTATTATAAGAGGATTCCTAACCAATTCCAAAAAGCCAGTATTAACAAAGTTCTCGATTACCTGTATGTCATTAAGTAAATTTGATATAAAATCACCTTGTTGAGTACTTTTCAAAAATACCGGACTAACCCTCGTAAGCTTATCAAACAAGTCATTCCTAAGCTCATAGACAACCTTTTGCGATAATTTAACAACAAAAAACGAACCAAAATACTTAGAAAGTGACCAAAGTAAAATTACAGGAATACCAACAAGTATAACTTCCAAAGTATTAGTTAGTAACTTCTCAGTAGAAAACACACTATCTAGAACTTTACCGACAAGAACAGGCAAAAAAACCGTTACAACCGTAGTTATTAGAGTGAATAAAACACTTAAAAAAACTAGAGTTTTATGTTTTTTTATATACTTAAAAAAAAGGTCCATCAGTGATTATAAGGATTAACCTTAATACCAACCCAAAGCAATATCAAAGCTCCGAAGAAAGCAGCAACAAAATTAATATTCAGAGGGTTAATAACTAACCAATTAATAAACGGAGACAAATAGAAAAAGCCAATTGCCGCTCCCAATATACCTACTCCTATACCTCCCCAAGGTCCAAAAAGAGTTTCTTTATTATTAAATTTTATGTTGTAATACCAAAAAATAAAACCTACTAACCCACCAAAAATCCCAACCAAAAGCAAACTTATCAAGAAATCCATACAAAAGCACCTCTCCAACGTTATTATAATCCAAAACAAAATAATTTTTCTATTTTCATAACTAACTTCCTTTAATGCCAAAGTACACTTACAGCACTACTCAAGTACTTCATAGCACTTTTTTTTTTAACCAACTGCTTATAGCAGTTTTGATTAAATATCCAAAGAGTGAAGAGAGACTTTGTCTCTCTTTAGTTAAATTAGGGTGGAGGGCTTCATAGCACCTACTTAAAACAACGTGCTAATTAGCACAACGTGCTAATCAGCACAACGTGCTAATTAGCACTTATCATAACAAAGAATTAAAAGCTCAACGAGTTTTAAACTCAACGAGCTTTAAGCTCAACGAGCTTTAAGCTAAACAACCACTGTTAAATTTCAAAAAAAATGATAAAAGTATTAGAATTTTCTCATGAAACGGGTAATAGGCGTTGTATTAATATCTATTTGGGTAGCATTAACACTGATAGCATTATACTACCCTTCTCTGTTGGGAGTACAACTACCTGTAATATCATTCTTCAGGCAGTTAATATACGCCATACGTGCACTCTTCGGAGAAGACGCATTCACCATAACTACAATACTCATAGGATTAACATTCCTACCCTTAGCACTTTCAAAACCTATGTATCCGTTCTTCAAAAACTTATTAGGTGTAGAGCTCGTAATAATTTCTTATTCTCTGATAACCTATTTAAGCAACCCAACTAAACCTATATACCTAAAAGGTATCGTAGTCGAAGATTTAGGGAATCTAGCAACGAATTTACTCAAAAATGAAACCTTAGTTAGCATAACAACATATTTGGTACTCGCTGTAGGTATATACCTCATACTAACTTCGTATAAATTAACAAAAAGCATAATAGCCCATATTATCATAGGATTCGTTAATTTTCTTTCTTCAATAATAGAAGCCATTAGAAATGGCTTAAAATCCTTAAAAGAATACAATAACAACTACGAAGAAGAATATCGCTACACTTCTCCATCAAGTGCTTCTAGCACCTTTGGTGCTTCAAGCACTTTTAGTGCTTCTAGTGCCTCTGGTACTTCTAGCCCTTCTACTGCAAGCAACGCAAGCGCAAGTTCTAAGGTAGGAACAGCTAGCAAAAACATTAATAGAGATTTCATTGAAATAACAGTGATTGACACAGACTCACCTATTATGAATTACGAAGATGAGAGTGTAACCTTCAGAGACACAAACACCAAACAAAAAAGTAAAAGCTTTGACATATTTGAAAAACTACCCCCAAGCGAAGAAGTAATAGATACCTCAGCTGAGAAATCAGAAGAGTTTGAAGAAGAGATAGAGAAAACCACAAAGGACATCGAATATGAAGAAAGTAAGAACGCCAGAACAGAAAAACCATATTTCCAAACTGAAGAAGATGAATACTTTGAAGAAGGTAAATTTTCAGGCAAATATCCACCACCTATTGATTTACTTGACCCTGTCGAAGTTGACAACATAAGTGAAGAAGAGGAAATCAAAGAAATAGAAGAGAGGAAAAGGATAATAGAAGAAACCTTTGCCGAGTTTAAAATAAACGCAATGATAGAAGGAATAATAAGAGGACCAGTTGTAACACTCTACGAAATAAAACCTCAACCCGGAACAAAGATAAACAAGATAGTTAACATCTCAGACAACTTAGCTCTAAACCTAGCAACCCCGAGAGTAAGAATTGTCTACCCCATACCCGGCAAATCTGTTATAGGTATAGAAATTCCCAACAAAATAAGGAAAATAGTAAGAATAAGAGAATTAATAACTTCCAGAGAGTACAGAGAGAACAGAGCTAAACTACCTTTAGTGATAGGTAAGGATATACACGGCAAACCAATAATTGAGGACCTTACCCAAATGCCACACTTACTAATTGCAGGATCGACAGGCTCAGGTAAAAGCGTATATGTAAACTCCATAATCACTGGACTACTATACAGCAAATCCCCCGAAGAACTCAGATTCATAATGATAGACCTAAAAATAGTAGAGCTTAAGGTTTATAACGGTATACCTCACTTACTGACTCCTGTTGTTACCACTCCAAGCACTGCAAAATCAGTACTAGAATGGCTAGTTAACGAAATGCAAGATAGATACAGAAAACTAGAAATTCTAGGGTGTAGAGACATCGTTCAGTACAATAACAAAGTATCAAGGCTCAGCGATGAAACACTAGAAAAACTACCCTATATCGTATTGATAATTGACGAATACGCTGACCTTATGATGACATCACCAAAAGAAACAGAAGATTACATAACAAGGCTAGCAGCCATGTCAAGAGCAGTAGGAATACACTTGATAATTGCTACTCAAAGACCTTCGGTTGATGTAGTCACAGGGCTAATAAAAGCGAACTTCCCCGCAAGAGTAGCCTTCAGAGTAGCCTCTAAAGTTGACTCTAGAACAATTCTTGACACAATAGGAGCAGAAAAACTCCTAGGTAAAGGTGACTTACTCTTCATGAGCCCATCAACACCTAACATAATAAGAGTACAAGGTGCATACATATCTAACGAAGAAGTAGAAAGAGTCGTCGAATACTTAATAAAACAAGACAGTCCAAGGTACATAGAGATACCAGAACAAGAAATACCAAATCAGTATACAGACGAAGAATTTCTTGAAGAAGGTGAGGAATTCTCTGATGAGCTCTACCACGAAGCAATAAAGATAGTAGTCAGAGAAAAAAAAGCTTCAGCCTCATACCTACAAAGAAGATTAAGAATAGGGTTCAACAGAGCCGCGAGGATGATAGACAGAATGGAGGAAGAAGGAATAGTTGGACCACAGCAAGGTAGTAAACCTAGAGAAATACTAGTAGACGAATCGTTTTTAGAGAGGTTAGGGATAGATTAATCGTTTCTGAGTATCTCAGCTGGCTTCATATTAGAAGCTCTGAGTGCCGGCACTATAGCGGCAACCGTAGACACAAAAGTAGCAAAAACCGAAACAAAGAAAACATCAACAAATTCCAACTTCGTAGGAAACGACTTTATGTAATACACATTACTCTTAAAAAACTCAAACTTTTCAGGGTACATAACCTTAGGATTAAAGAACTTAGCGATAGGATAGCTAAAGTTATAAAGAAGGAAATTGACAAAATCCTCTATCGCAAATGTTATTGTCTCCAAGTTAATCGTAATGATAATACCTATCACACTACCTACTATACTTCCAAGCAATCCCAAAATAACTCCATCAATAACAAATACCTGTAACACATCCCTTGACCTCAGACCTATTGCCTTAAGAATGGCAATTTCAGACTTCTTATCAAGCGTCATTGACATCATGGTACCTATTATACCAAACGAAACAACAACGAAGAACAAGAAAAGTATAAGCATCATAACTGTTTTCTGGTTGTACATAGCTTCAAACAAATTCCTCTTTAGGTCCTGCCAAGTATACACAATAAACAATCCACCATACCTATTGAAAATAACATTAGCATAGTACTTAACTTTGTCAACATCATCAACCATCACATTTATTCCGTAAGCGATATTCCCTACACCAAATAATTTCTGAGCATCCTCTAGAAGCATAACAGAAAGAACAGAATCAAAATCGCCATACCCCGTAGAGAATATACCTTTAACCCTAAACTTTCTTATAACAGGCAAAGTCCCCTCAACTGGTGGCTTGACTATAACTTCAATTTCTCGTCCCACGCTAGCCCCAACATTATAAGCAATAGTCTCAGCCAAAAGTATCTCCCCCTTCTTCAATTCATAAGAACCATAAAGAAGCTTAAAATTTTCTTTATATCTCTTCAGTGCATTTGTAGTAATGCCCGTTATCAGTGTACCCTGTATTAAATCCCCATACTGTCTGAGCAATCCCTGCCCCTGATAATAAGGCTCAGCCTCTAAAACCCAAGGGAATCGTTTCAAATCTTTAGTAACGATATCGTAATTACTTATTCCGAGTCCCCTACCAATAACAACTATGTGTGCATCCTTGCCTATCATTTTATTTTTCAGGTCTTCCCTAAAACCATTAGTTATTGAAAGAACAACTATTGACGTACCAACACCAACTATTATTGAAAGGAGAGATATAAACGATATTTTGGCTATCGTGTCCTTAGACGAAAAGTTTATATACCTGAGAGCTATGAAGAGATTAGAAAGCTTTATCATTACTTAACTCTTTCAACATACCTATTTTCTCTGGTATCCACCTTAATTACATCGCCTATCTGAACAAACAGAGGCACCTGAACAACGAGTCCTGTCTCCAATTTGGCTGGCTTAGAGCCACCGCTAACAGTATCACCTCTAAGCCCTGGGTCAGTATCAACAACCTTAAGTTCGACAAAATCAGGAGGAAGAATCGTTATTATTCTTCCGTCATGTATATAAGCCATCACACTGACAGCTTCCTTCATATAAAGAAGGTTATCTCCAAGTAAATCCTTAGGAATTTCGTACTGCTCGTATGTCTCATTATCCATTATACCGACATTAGACTCATCAATGTAGATAACATTCATGGACTTTATTTCAGCCTCCACCTTCTCAACAACAGCATCAGAGTTAAAAGTCTTCTCAATAACATTTCCAGTCTCAAGGCTCTTAACCTTAAGCTTAGAGTTTGCACCTCCCCTACCAAGCTTTATGTGTTGATTATCAATGACCATATAATACTTACCATCAATTTTGACTATATGTCCTCTTCTTAAACTTGCAGCCTCAAAACCTGGCATTTTACCCCCTCCTTAATGGCATAGCCACATACAAAAAGTTTTTATCCTCAGAAGACCAAAACTTACTTGGTCCTTCAACTTCATTAAATCCCCAATAAAAAACTTCTCCATCAACAACATCTAAAAACTCATCAACGAACTCATAGTTGAAATGAATGTAATCAGGATTACCAGAAAATTTACAAGGTATCACTTCACTTCCGCTACCCAAAAGGCTATTAACAGCCTTAACCCTGAGAAAAGTTTCATCAAACTCAAAAGATACTCTATTCGTTTCTTTATCAACTATAAGAGAAATTCTCTTCAAAGCATCACTTAACGACTTCACATTAATTGTAGCTACATTCATTAGGTTCTGCGGTATTATTCTCTCATAATCCGGGAAATTACCGGCTATGACTGAAGTACTAATCTTAATTCCCTCCAAAATAAAAAGAACATTTTTAACATTCCCATCTTCATCTTTAACTATTCCTATATCAACAGGACCTTCATCCTTAAGAACATCCTCCAAAACGCCAGCAGCATCGCTAGGAATAACAAACCTTTCATTAACAGCATCACCAGAGTACTCAACCCTAAAAATCCCCATCCTTTTCGTATCTGTAGCCACAATCCTAAGAACATTATCAGCCCTAAAGTCAAAAAGTACACCTGAAAAAACAGGGTTTATCGTATCATCATCAGATGAGAACTTTGACACCTTCTTCAACCCCTTCTTTAGCTCAGACTGAGATAAAGAACAAAACGGCTCAACACCAACACTCTCTATAATTTGCCTAGGATACTCTTCAACCGATAAAGTCTGTAATGAAAACTTTATGTTTCCATCCTCAGTATAAACATCAAGAGTACTCTCATTAAGTTCTATTACAACTTCGGTCTTTGGAAAAGCCTTGATTATCTTAAGTATTCTTTCACCAAGTACCAAATTTTCACCTTCACTAATAACATTTACCTTAATTCCAGAACTGACACTATACTCTGGATTAGCACCAACAACAAGAAGTTCCCCATCCTTAGCACTTAGGTAAATATGCGTAAGTATTTGGAGTGTCTTGTTTTCTTCAGCAGCCTTAACAGGAGCCCTCAAAACACCCTCTAAAACCTCAGTAGGAATAATAACTTTCATAGGTCCCCCAGTCTATACTAATTTTAACTCAGAAACAGCCTCTATTTCAAACAGGTTGGACAGGCTAAGCCTGCTTTTTACAAAATAAAAATTATTTAAAGTCACCACAAATCTTTATCAAAGAGATGCGTTGCATCTCTTCACTCTTAAAAGTTTTTGACAAAAAGGTATCCTAGGAAATGCAAAATTTAAGTAATTTAGTAAGCTCAAGAATTGAGTGTTTAGAACACAAGTGTTTTAAACACAAGTGTTTCAAACACAATTGCTTCAAGCACAAGTGCTTCAAGCACAAGTGTTCTAAACACAACAGAAGAGATATTGAAACAAAAACACTAGAAGAATTAGACTATTATAAAGGAGAAAAATATGAAGAGGGTAAGAGTTGTAATTCTATTGTCAGTTTTAATCACTGCTCTATTTGGGCAAGTTGGTTTTTCTGAGACTGAAGAAGGCAATTCTTACGGAACATTTTTGATTTTGGGTGTAACCTCATCGTATTTCAACTACGAACCAACAGAACTAAAAACTTTCACATCCGACATAAACAAGGACTTACTTTTATTAGGTTTCACTTTTGGTTTTTTATCAGATGGGTTTCTTATGTCCTTCTCTTATCAGCAAGAAGTTTTGCCAAATGCAGTATACCAAATCAACAACAATTTTGAGATAACTCACAACCTTGACATGTATAACCTAGAAATAGGCTATCTATGGCAATTCTTCAACGGAGTGTTAAAAACAGGACCGTACCTTTTACTATCACTTGATACAACATCTATCAAGATATTCAAAAACATTGATATAAACTATTCATTCTCAGACTGGACAGTAAAAAACCTTTACTCCAGAACCTTAGCAATAGGAGGAGGAATAAAAATATTCATAACCAGATACCTAAAACTTTCAGTATCCTACCAATACGCATTTCCTAGCTCTTTGTACTATGAAGGAGTAGCAATAAAGGGAACTGAGTCATTCCAACCTTCAGGGTTGATGTTTTCAATAACACTTGGATTATAAACTGAAAGAGAGGCTTCGCCTCTCTTTACTCTCTAGAAGTGCTTAAAGCATCCCAACCACCTATTTTTATTGAAGAGATACATAACACCTACGCACTCTAAAAGTTTTTGTTGAATTAAGAAAAATTTCTAGAATTAAGGTTTAATGAAAAATTGACCTCAGGTTATGTATAATTACTAGGTATGTCAAAGTTTCTTGAAGCATTGAGAGTTTACTATAACAAATACAAAAACCTTGAAGAGAAATTAGCTAACATAGACCCAAATAAAAACGTAGAGGAGTACACTTCAACTCTAAAAGAAATGAACAAAATCAAAGACTATGTTGAACTTTACGAAAAGATGGAAAAGGTTGTTAATGAAATAAACGAAGCAAAGCAGATACTAGATGAGGAAAATGATGAAGAACTAAGAGAAGTTGCCAAAGAGCAACTTGAAAAGAGTCAAGAGAAATTGAAAAAGCTTGAAGAGGAAGCAGAAGACCTACTTCTTGCTACCGATGAGGACTCAAAAAGCGTTATAGTTGAAATAAGAGCAGGTGCAGGTGGTGAAGAGGCTGCTTTGTTTGTAGCCGACTTATTCAGAATGTACCAAAAATTTGCAGAAAAGAAAGGATGGAAAGCAAATATAATTGACCATAACGAAACAGGACTAGGGGGATTCAAGGAAATAATATTCTCCGTATCAGGTAAAATGGCTTATAAGTATCTAAAGTTTGAAAGCGGAGTACACAGAGTACAGAGAATACCAATAACAGAGGCAAGTGGTAGAATACACACATCAACGGCAACAGTAGCAGTATTACCTGAGGCAGAAGAGGCAGAAATCTACATAGATCCCAAAGACATAGAAGTACAAACCTTTAGAGCTGGCGGCAAAGGCGGACAGCATGTAAACAGAACCGAGTCAGCAGTAAGAATAATCCACAAACCCACTGGAATAGTAGTACAATGCCAAGACGAAAGGTCACAAATACAAAACAGAGAAAGAGCCATGAACGTACTAAGAGCAAAGCTTTTGGAATTGGAGAAGCAGAAAATAAAAGAAAAAGAAGACAGTGAAAGAAGGGCACAGATAGGTACAGGCGAAAGAGCTGAGAAAATAAGAACTTACAACTTCCCCCAAAACCGCGTCACAGACCACAGAATAAACTACACAATGTACAACCTAGAAGCATTCATGAACGGAGAAATGGACGAGCTACTAGACGCACTCATAGCCGAAAACAAAAAGAAACTTCTTGAACAAAAGACAGCACAAGGAAACTAAAAAGCTTGAATTTACGAAGGTCTTCCCTACATAATTAGCTCTGTTCGGAGGCTGGGGGCAAGTATGGATAACGCATTTAATCAAATTATGGAAAAACTAAAAGGTATTCTTGAAGAGTTATCAATAGTTGAGACTAAAATCCAAAGTATAAAAGACTATCTCAATCACACTGAGGAAAACATTGAGAAAATAAAAGAGGGCACATTTGAAGGTTTACACTATGTAAATGCTAAAGTAAACGAACTTGATAGGCAAATCAAAGAAATAAACCTCAAGGTAGATAAACTATTAGAACAGAAAAAATGAAAATATGCATCTCCGCCGGTGGAACAGGAGGACACATATCACCAGGAGTAGCACTGTACAAAAGCTTTAAGTCAAAAAATTTTGATGTCCTCTTCATAACTAATCCTCATGCTCTTGAGTTCCCAATAATAAAAGAAGAAGTCAACAGCAAGGATATTGCTCAAATACCGATATCCAGAGGGTTTTCAAAGAACATAGTAAAAAACCTAAAAACTCTAATTGAGTTTATAAAATCGGTAGTCGCATCAGTAAAAATTCTGAAAAATTTCAACCCTGATAAAATAGTACTCACAGGCGGATACGCTTCCGCACCTGTTGGGATAGCAGGATTTCTACTTGGCAAAGACGTAATACTTCTTGAACAGAACGCAGTAATGGGCACAACAAACAAAATCCTATCCTCAATATCAAAAGCTGTAATCCTATCATTCCCATTAGGTAAAGAAAACAAAAAGTTCATATTGATTGGCAATCCAATAAGGTACTCTCTCGAGGACAAAATGATAAAAGACTCGGCAAGAAACATACTAGGACTTGAGCCATCAGAAAGGAAAGTAATAGGTATAGTTTTAGGTAGCCAAGGAGCTAAAAAAGTAAACGAATTTTTATGTGAAAACATGGAAAAAATTCTTGAAGAATTTGATGTAATCTGGATACCAGGAACAAACTACTACGAAACAATTTTATCAAAGACAAAAAACCTCGTAGCTAGCTTATCAGAAAAAGGATTTCAATTAAAAATATTCCCATTCATTACGAAAATGAACATTTTTTTCTCAGCAACTGACATAGCAATAACAAGAGCAGGAGCAAGCACACTATCAGAAGTTTCGTTCTTTGGAGTACCAGCAGTACTAATACCTTTTCCCCATGCAGCACATAACCACCAATACTACAATGCAAAATATTTTGAGAAAAAAGGTGCAGCAGTAGTAATAGAAGAAAAAAACTTAACCACAGAAAACTTAATAGAAGCAGTTAGACTAATAAATAACAATTTATCAATATTCTCTTCTAACGTCAGAAACGTTTTCCCACAAAATGTAACCGACGTAGTAGCCGACAAAATACTAAGGCTCTGACCTACTCAATACCAACCAAAGAAAGCCACTTAACTTTTATTTTTATATCTGGTAGTGAAAACCTTATTATCTTCCTTTTGGGCTTATATGACTTAAGGTCTACCACCAAAGTATGAAGATGCTCTAAATTCGGTGGAAGCTCAACACTAACCTTCTCTATCACAGTAATGACCCCTCTACCATCACATAGGTAACAGTTTCTATTTCCCCCATAACAAACTGGACACACAGCCTTAGCAGGTAAATCAATGTTAAGTAACGCTCCATTCCTAATTTCTTCATCAGTCAGGTAAACAACTATATCTTCCCCTAACTCCTCAAGATAATCATCCCTCTTAAACCTTTTTGATATCTTAAATCCTGCTCTTGATATGTTGACTAGAGATAAATTATATTCAACTCTCCTAGGATCAACAACATTTCTCTTCTGTTCATTTCTATGTTCATGCCTCGCACTGACACTCTTATGCTCTAAATACTCCTTATCGTACTGAACTCTAAGATTAGGGTCCGATAGAACTTTATAAGCCTCAAGTATTAGCCTAAAATCAATATCTACTTTCTCAGTGTTATCACCTTTATTACTCACATCGGGATGATACAACTTAGCTAGGTATCTAAACCTTGATTTTATCTCATCAACACTACTCCCAAAATCCACACCTAGTATTTCATAATAATCAACAAAATCCTTCACTAAAGTTATTTTAAAAAATACCAATACCCATTTCCAATATCATTGTCATGTAAAAAATCCATACTGATTGCACCTCTCTATTGGTGGCAATGGAAGCTAAATTGAGAATGATTTTCCCAAAAGAATCTAATGAGACTTGAAGCATTCTTTAACAAACAAAAGTTTTTGAAAGCAAAGCTTTTTAAAACAAATTCCAATAGTCATTGATGTATTTAGAAAATTCCTCTACAACTCTCTCAAAAATTGGTGTAGTTCCTGTCAATTTTATAACAGGCTCACTAGTAGTAACAATTAACTCCTCAATAACTGTATACACAGTGCCGGGCAAGGTATCAACATTATACCCACCTTCGAGAGCAAAAACAACCTTAGAATTAGGCGAAGACTTAAGAATAATATTTGCTATGTTTTTAAATCCCAAATCCGTTAAATTCATACCTCCCAAAGGGTCAGAAAAGTGAGCATCAAAACCTGCCGAAACAATTATAAACTCTGGCTCAAACTTTCTAAGTATCTTCTGGACTATTTCCCTGTAAACTAGTGCAAAATCCTCATCACCAGCACCAGAAGGCATAGGCAAATTAACAGTAAAGCCAATACCGTCTTTCATTCCTATTTGATTAAAATAACCCGTACCAGGATAAAAAGGAAATTGATGAGTTGATATATATAGGACTTTATCAGTGTCATAAAATATGTCTTGAGTACCATTGCCATGGTGTACATCAAAATCAACTATTGCTATCCTCAAAAGGTTGTATTCATTAATAAGGAAATTAGCAGCGACTGCCACATTGTTAAATATACAAAAGCCCATAGCTCTGTTTTTAGTTGCATGGTGCCCTGGAGGCCTAGACAGAACAAAAGCGTTCGTCAACTCACCAGACATAACCTTTTCGGTAGCTTCAACAACCAACCCAGCCGACAAAAGTGCACATTCCACACTGTCCTTAGCTACAACAGTGTCAGGGTCTAAAAAAACTTCCGATTCAACACCACTCAAAGAAAGAATCTTATCTATATAACCTTTATCGTGAGTCAAACTCAAAACATTCAAATCAACCTTACTGTCAGAAATAAAAAACTCTACCCTACCATCAAGCAACTTTTTAAGCTTGTCAAATGTATTTCTAGTTCTCAAAAACTGTTCAACATGAGGTACATCCTGAAGATGCTTTTCCAAAAAAGGATTATAAAAAACACCAGTTTTGTTTACTTGTTCCACCCACCCCACAGGATAAAGTGTAAAAAATTAGCGTAAGTTTTTCAAATTATACTAACAGAGGCTACGCCTCTGCTAAATTATGAATTATTCCTATATGTAGCAAGAATAACACCAATCATCACAATACCTAGAACCTGAGTAATTACAACAAAACCTATTATGTAAAGTATTGATATCTCGTAAAGGTACCCAGCTATTGAATTACCAATCATCATTGAAATTCCGAGAACCGTATTAAATATTCCGTAGTATTTACTTCTCTCGGAAATAGGCACATTATCGCCAACAAAAGCTCTTATAACAGTCTCATAAGCCGACATTATTATACCCCAAACCAGAATAGCAACGAAGAAAAACACAATGCTTTTCGTAAAAGCCAAAGCTGTCAAAACAGTAAGGAAAGGGAGAGTAGCCATTATCCTAACCTTAAACCTATCGTACAAAACACCTACAGGTATAGCAAACAAAGCGTCCATCACCATAACAGCAGCATATATTAGAGGCACAACATTTTCGCTTACTATTCCTACCTTAACGGCATGATAACTTATAACTGGGAAACTTATAAAACCTAAGCTTGTGAAGAATATGAAAATCAAGTAAAGGTAATAATAAATCCTTGCCTTTTTCTTATCAGTAATGATTTCTTTCTCTTTCTCCACTGGTACCTTTTCAGAAAACAGTTTCGAAATTACTATTACAATCATCATCAAAGCGAAAGGAACAAAAAGCAAAAACAGAGAATTTTTATACCCTAACCCAAAGGATAGCATTAAGAAAAACAGAAACGGTCCCAAAACAGCACCCACTTGGTCAGTAAGCTCGTGTATACCGAATATCTTTCCCCTACCTATCCCAGCAGTGTGTATCGAAAGAAGAGTATCTTTAGCAGGAGCTCTAAGAGCCTTACCCACTCTTTCCATTATTATGAAAGTAGAGGCGACAAGCCAAGAATCAGTCAAACCTATAAGAGGTATGGCACCTATCAAACCATAGCCAACAAAAACAAACAGCCAATACCCCCTAGTCTTATCAATCAAAACCCCTGCAACTATCCTAAGAACATATCCCAAGAACTCACCTAACCCAAAAACTAAACCTATAGCGAAAGCACTAGCACCCAACGAACCTAAGTAAGGTCCCATTATCCCCCTTGCAGTCTCATAAACCATGTCTCCGAAAAAGCTAACAATCCCCATCAAAATCACAAACTTTATAGCATTCCTCTTACTCTGGTCCATAAAAACCTGTCACCAAAATAACAAATTATAAAATCTTAAAACGATTAATTCAAAAAAATTGACCCCGTTAAAAATATTGTGCTTAATAGCACTTGGTGCTTAAAGCACGATGTGCTTAAAGCACTTCCTTATTTCAATTCCTAAAAACACTTATGCTAAACAGTACTTCTTTACTAGGGTTAAGGGAGGCTGACGCCTCCCTTAGAACATTCTTAAAGCACTTGTATTAATTGGCACTTTTTACTTAGCTAATAGAGAGTGAAAAGACTCAAAGCATCTTTATAATCAAATATAGGCTGTAGCTAATAGCAATTACTTTTAGGGTCAAGGGATGCGATAGCATCCATTAGAATTCTAGATGAATTACTAAAAAGTGCCTCACGGCACCTCTAAAAAAATTATCTCTTTAAGTTGACAGCCGTTGAAAGCATTGAATCCGTTGTTTGTATGGCTTTGGAATTAAATTCGTAGGCTCTCTGTGCCACTATCATGTCAACAAATTCCCTCACAGGGTTAACATTTGACATCTCTAAAAATCCTTGGTGTAGCTTACCAAATCCGTCAACCGTTGGTATACCCTCATAAGCTGGACCAGAGGCTACAGTTTCCTTGAAAAGGTTCTCACCAATGCTATCAAGTCCAGCAGGGTTTATAAACCTATATAGGTATATCCTACCAACCTCTATATCTTCGTTTGAATCACCAACTTTGACATAAACTACTCCGTTATCGGTTATCTTTACAGTTTCAACCCTTGCACCTTCAGGTAGTACTATAGGCGGCTCAAATCTGTATCCGTTTGATGTAACAATTTCACCATTTGCATCAAGTTTGAGTGAGCCATCCCTAGTATAAGCATAAGTACCATCCGGCAAAACAACTCTAAAATACCCTTCACCGGATATAGCTAAGTCAAGTTTATTGCCAGTATTTTGCAGAGAACCCTGAGTATGGTACTTAAGAGTAGCAGAAGGTCTAACACCTACACCAACTTGTATACCAACAGGATATATAGTCAATTCTGAAGAGGGGCTACCAGCTAACCTGTGAGTTTGATAAAGAAGTTCTTCAAACTCAGCTCTTGACCTCTTATAACCTGTCGTATTTATATTAGCCAAGTTATTGGCTATAACATCAATGTTAAATTGTCCACCTATCATTCCAGAGGCACCAATCCAAAGAGACCTAACCATACATCCCCCTTCTTAATTTTCGTAATTTACTCACTACCCTTAATGTTTTCAACATTAAAACCCTATACTTATAGCCACCTTCTAATTCATCAGTAAACTTCTAACATATAGGCTTAGTAGTGATAGATTAACTACAAACTTTTGCAAGCTCAACATACTGAAAAAGTTTATACAGATTGTGTTGGGAAACAGGCTAAGCCTACTTTTTCAAAAATTAAGATTCTTGTAATTATTAAAAAAATGCTTTCAGCATGAAGTGCTACTAGCATCTAGTAAAGTATACTATTGTTTACAAAGTTAATATTCAGGAATTAAAATTGATTTCGAAATGGAAATTATATATGTAAGCAACTCAGAAGAATCAAAACGATTCGCTAAAGCTGTTCTGAATAAGGGAGGTTTCTCTGTAAGGGAAACTAAAAATATTTCTGACGAAGATTTGTTTAAAGTAAATGACAATGAAATCATTTTGATGACTGATGATTTCCGTTATTTCAAAAATGTTGTTAATTCTAGCTACTCTCTAAACAATGTGATAAAAGTCTTTTTAGCAAACATTTCTAATGACCCATTTCTACAGAAATTACTAAGCGAAGGTAAAGAATTAATGACTTCGTACAAAGCTAGAGATTTACTAAACATTGTAAAAGTTTTGTCTCAGCTTAAGAATTACGAGGATATTGAGGACTTGATTCCCGATATCTCTATTTATGATTATCCTATTACGAATAAGTTTAAGAAAAAAATATCGGGTGACCTAAGGAATGTTTCTAAAGATATCCTAGTGTACATTAGTGAATTCATCAAGAATAATGACCTTGGCAACCTTATAGACAAAGACAATGTTATTATTGCCGCCTCGGAGATAGTAGATAACATTATAGAACTCTATATAAACAAAGGGTTAGCTATTGCTGACATAGTTATAGAAATGAGGTTATCTAAGTCAGTTTTCGGAATAACTTTATCGGATTCGTTCGGAGAAGCAAACATATATGATATCTCTAGGTCAGTTTCTATACCTTTAGATAAGGCTAGTAACCTCTTCAAAGGTGAGCTTACCAGGGAAAGAGGTAGAGGATATACCCTCATAAGGAAAACATCTGATAGAGTAATAACTGTTATTGTTCGTAATGACTCATACCACAAGTATTTTTTCAATTCACCTTGTACTAGTGTTACGATTGTATATTACCTTGATAAAAAAGAGCCAGACGGTAGATTGAATACAGTTATAGAATTTAGCTAAGGGAGGCTATCGCCTCCCTTAACCCTAATAGAGAAGTGCTTCTAGCACAAAGTGCTTTAAGCACAAAGTACTTTAAGTACCTAGTGCTATAAGCACCTAATTAAGAAAGTGCTTTAAGCACAAAGTGCTACTTAGCACAAAGTGCTATTTAGCACAAGTGCTATTAAGCACATAGTGTTTTAAACAATTTGAGTATAATATTGTAAAAACCGATAGAATATAGAGTATGAGAGTATTCATAAAGCCTGGTTTTATAGTTACCCTAGAAGAGATTATAGAAAACAAAGGAATATATGCTGACATTACTAATGGTAGAATAGTGTCAATATCTGATTATCACAAAAAAGCTGATGTAGAAATAGTTCTACCAAAAAACACAATTGCCTTTCCTGGTTTTATAAATGCTCATGACCATTTGCTTGGCTCTTATTGGCCAAGAGTAGGTGAAGGACCACATATAACATGGAAAACATGGGATGATGCTTTGAAAGCTTCACCACTATACAAAGAAAGATCAAAAATTCCTAACTTTTATCTTTACTTAATGGGAGCATATAAGAACCTCATTTCTGGCGTAACCACTGTGATGGACCATATCCCGCATAAAGTCAATGACAATTTCATAGGCAAGCTACCGATAAGAGTAATAAAAAACTACACACTGGCACATGAGGTATCTAAGTATGACTTGAAATGGGGGGATGGTGTAGATGTAGAACACAAAAGAGCAGTTGAGAATGATTTTCCCTTCGTAACTCACATAGAAGAAGGCTTTGACGAAGAATCACTAAAAGGAATTGATTATCTCAAGCAGTATGGTGCTTTGACAGAACATACGGTAATGGTGCATGGTTTGGGGTTATCTGATGAGGACCTTGACGATATAGCTAAAGCCAAAGCTCATTTAATCACCTGCCCTGTCTCCAATTACTTCATGTTCAAAATAATAGCAAGACTAAAGGAATGGTTCGCAAGAGATATTAATGTATCACTAGGTACCGATTCACCTATGTCAGGAAGTATCAACATTATCGAAGAAATTAAATTCCTCAAGATGGCATACAAGAGTAAGTACGGAGAAGACATAGATGATAGAACTATATTATTTATGATTACGAAGAACCCAGCAAAGGCTCTCAGGATAAACAAGGATTTTGGCTATATCAAGCCTGGTTATATAGCTGACATAACAATTCTCAAGTTTAAGGGAGACATATACTCTAGTATCGTTAATGCTTGGTTTAATGACATTGAAATGGTCATAATGGGCGGTAAGGTTGTTTACGCTTCTTCTGAGTATGAGGAAATTTTTAAGAAATTTCACCCTCAAGGTAACTTCTCAAAAGTTATACTAGACAGAAAAGAAAGGCTAATAATAGGAGACTTAAACACAATAATGAAACAGGTTTATGGCTTTCTGGGATTCAAAAAAGAACTACCGTTTATACCAATAGAACTAGAATATTAGCTTTGAAAAGTTTTATAAAAAACCTAGCTTTTTGTAGTTTCCTAAAAACTCTCTGAAATACTTTATTGTTTCCTTAAGCCCTACATCTAGAGTTGTTTTAGGTTCCCAGTTCAATTTTTCTTTTGCTAGAGTTATGTCAGGTCTTCTCTTTTTCGGGTCATCCTCCGGTAAATCTTTGAAGACTATCTTTGATTTTGAGTTTGTCATTTTTATTATCTTATTTGCCAAATCAATAACTCTGAATTCATCAGAATTACCTAGGTTTACGGGACCTAAGAAGCTATCATCTGAGTTCATCATTTTTATTATCCCTTCTATTAAGTCATCAATGTAGCAGAAGCTCCTTGTTTGTGTACCATCTCCGTAGACGGTTATATCTTTGTTGTTCAAAGCTTGAACTATAAAGTTGCTAACTACTCTACCATCATCATGCCTCATCCTTGGACCATAGGTGTTAAATATCCTTATGACTTTTATTCTAAGTCTGTAATTTCTGTAATAATCAAAGAATAGTGTTTCTGCTGATCTTTTACCTTCGTCATAGCAAGCTCTTGGACCTATGGGATTAACATTCCCTCTATAAGTTTCCTTCTGTGGGTGTTCGAGAGGATCACCGTACACCTCTGACGTTGAGGCTAACATTATTTTAGCATTGTTAAATCTCGCAAGTTCCAATACATTCAAAGAACCAATTACCGAGGTTTTCATTGTGAATATCGGATCATACTGATAGTGAGGTGGAGATGCCGGACAAGCAAAGTGATAAATTTCATCAACCTTAAGGCTTATAGGGTTTATTACATCATGTAGTATGAAATCAAAATTAGGGTATCTGAACAAGTGCTGAATGTTCTCTTTCCTACCAGTAAATAGATTATCAACACAAATAACATACTTACCTTCGTTAAGTAGCCTTTCACACAAATGGCTACCTATAAAGCCAGCTCCACCAGTAACCAACGCTATTTTCCTCATATCTATACTACCTCTGTTTAACTCTCTGTATTATAATCACATCTGATATTTATATGCCAAATTAAATGTATTGTGCTAACAAATTAAGTGAGGCTGTCGCCCCCCTTAATAATCTTGATTACGCCTCTCTTCACTCTTCAATGTCTAATAAGATTGTTTTAAACCACCGTACAATTTTGTATAGGGGCAAACTTATCCTTTAATTGTGATTATAATCATTGTTTATATCAAGTTAGACAAAGATGTAAATGTAATTTTCAGTTTGCCATAATTAAAATAATAACTATGAATAGCGAAAAAATTACATTAAGGCAACTTGAAACACACTTATTCAAAGCCGCTGATATCCTAAGGGGCAAAATGGATGCCTCGGAATACAAAGAATACATCTTTGGTATGCTCTTTTTAAAGCGTGTATCAGATGTATTTGAAGCAAAGCAGGAAGAACTAAGAAATGAATACTCTAAACAAGGACTATATAAAGAGCAAATAGATGAATTAATTGAAGACCCAAATTCTTATGATGACACTTTCTTTGTATCTAAACGAGCAAGATGGGAAAATATTTTGAATTTAAAAGAAGATGTTGGAAACGAACTAAACAAAGCTTTAGCTGAATTAGAGGATGCAAACCCAGAACTTCAAGGTGTTCTTAAGCATATAGATTTCAACGCTACGAAAGGTAAGATACGCTTAAAAGAGCAACAACTTGTTGACTTAATTCACCACTTCAACAAGTACAGATTAAGAAACGAAGATTTTGAATTTCCTGATTTGCTCGGTGCTGCTTACGAATACCTACTAAAAGAGTTTGCAGATTCAGCTGGCAAAAAAGGCGGTGAGTTTTATACACCTTCGCACGTAAAAACTCTTATGGTCAGGCTAGTAAAACCTCAAGAAGGAATGACTATTTACGATCCTACAGTTGGCTCAGGTGGATTTCTTATAGAATCAAGGCAGTATGTTGAAGCAATCGGGCAAGATCCGAGAAATTTAGCTCTTTATGGGCAGGAGTTAAACGGTGTCACTTGGTCAATTTGTAAAATGAACATGATACTTCACGGCATACCTGACGCACACATAGAGAACGAAGACACACTTACAACACCGAAGTTTATTGAAAATGGCTATATAAAAAAGTTTGACAGAATATTAGCAAATCCCCCGTTTTCCCAAAACTACTCAAGGGCAAATATGGAATTTCCCGAGAGATTTAAATATGGCTTTACTCCCGAAACGGGTAAAAAAGCTGACTTGATGTTCTTACAACACATGATTTCTAGTCTAAAGGATGATGGAATTATGGCTAGTGTCATGCCACATGGTGTTTTATTTAGAGGTGGGCAAGAGAAAGCAATAAGGGAAGGTATTGTGAGAGATGATATAATTGAAGCAATAATTGGCTTACCGCCAAAACTTTTTTATAATACAGGCATACCTGCCTGTATTATTGTTATAAACAAAAGAAAACCCCAAGAACTCAAAAACAAAATATTCTTCATAAATGCAGATAGAGAATACGGCGAAGGAAGAAACCAAAATTACCTAAGACCCGAAGATATTGAAAAGATAGTCACTGTCTTTGAAAGAAAACTAGAGATACCAAAGTACTCAAGACTTGTTGATATCAAAGAAATTGAGGAGAACGATTTTAATTTGAACATTCGTAGATATGTTGACAATTCCCCAGAACCCGAAATAGAGCATGTACATTATCACCTTTTTGGAGGTGTACCAAAAGAAGAGATTGAAACATACAAAACACAGATAGAAAAATTAGATTTTTCAACAAATTCTTTGTTGGTAGAAAAAGACAGCAAAACTCTAGAATTCAGAGAAGACATCAAAGACAAAAGCGATATAAAGGAAATTGTAGAATCTCATGAAGGTGTCAAAAATAAATTTTCTACTCACTTCCAAAAGCTAAATGAATGGTGGCTTGAAGTTAGAGAAGAAATAAAAAATTTCCCAGGAAACAATAACCTTTGGAAATTCAGGAATAAAGCATTGGAGAGCCTTAAAGAAAAACTTCTTCCTTTAGGTGTTCTTGATGAATTTAAAGTTGCTGGTGTATTTGTCAACTGGTGGGAAGAATTACAATATGATTTCAAAACTATTGTTTCATCAGGATGGAGTAATAGGCTTATTGAGGATGAGAGAATAGCAAAGAAATTTTTTGAAAAAGATTTAAAAGACATTGAAGAGCTAGAAATCAAGATTTCAGAGATTGAAGGTGAATTAAATGAGATTCTTGAAGAGGTAGAGGATTGGGATGAGGAAGAACAAGGACAAAAAACATCAGGTAAGGTTATAAATTACCTAAAGGACCTTGTAAAAGACCTACGTTCAAGCTTACAGGTACACGCAATCAGAGAAGCTGAAAAATGGGAAGAGTTAATCAAGAAAATAGAAGACAAAGACAAAGAATTAAAGAAACTAAACAAAGAATTGAGGTCAATGAATGAAAACCTAGAGGATAAAATAACACAAAAGAGAAACTCTTTGACAGATAAGGAAGCAGAAGAATTGATTTTAGAAAAGTTTAATGAAACCATAAAGCAACACCTTGAAAAATACCTAAATGCTGAAAAGAAAGATTTAACCAAAATCTTTGAAAACTTATGGGACAAATACAAAATTTCTCTGAAGCAGTTAAGGGAAGAAAGAGATGAGGAAGTGAAAAAGTTGGATGAGTTTTTAATAAAATTGGGATATGTAAAACGAATAAAGTCATTTGTGTAAAGTAAAAATGTGTTTGATTTTACGCAATTTATTTTATGTAAAATTTGTTATAGGCAAAAATTTTGAGGTGATTTAATTATGGGTGATGAGAGAGAGTTTAAAGATTTGCCAGAGGGGTGGAGGTGGGTAAGGTTGGAGGAGGATGTTATTTTAATGTCAGGTTCAAGACCAAAAGGTGGTGCTGTAGAGGAAGGAATACCAAGCCTTGGAGGTGAACACATTAGTGAAGACGGAAGAATAATTTTTACAAAACAAAATGCTAAATATATTCCAGATAAATTTTTTAAATTAATGCCAAAAGGTAAGGCTGAAGTTAACGATATACTTATAAATAAAGATGGTGCGAACACTGGTAAAGTAGCAATATTGAAAGTAAAATTTCATCCACACATAGCAATAAACGAGCATCTTTTTATTTTAAGAAGTAAAAAACTTTTTGAACAAAAATATTTATTTTATTGGCTATATTCATCTTTTGCACAAACAGAAATAAGAAATAGAATAACAGGCTCAGCTCAACCTGGATTATCTTCCAGTTTTATTAAAAACTTTTTTCTACCCCTCCCCCCACTCCCCGAACAGCAAAAAATTGCTGAAATTCTTGAGACTGTTGATAACGCCATAGAAAAAACCGAGAAGATCATAGAAAAATACAAACGCATAAAACAGGGCTTGATGCAGGATTTACTCACAAAAGGCATAGACGAAAACGGCAACATCAGAAACGAAAAAACACACAAGTTCAAAGATTCGCCACTTGGCAGGATACCAGAAGAGTGGGAAGTTGTGAGATTAGGGGAGATTGCATTAAATATTACCGATGGGAAACATGGGGATTGTCAAGATGAAGAAAATTCTGGATATTACTTTATTAGTGCAAAAGATGTTTATGATGGAAAAATTGATTACGAGAAAGCACGGCAAATAACAAAAAAAGACTTTGAAGAAGCACATAAAAGAACACTCTTAGAACCTGAAGACATAGTTTTAACAAATAGTGGAACAATTGGAAAAATTGCAGTTGTAAAAGAAATACCGGAAACATTTAGAACAACTTTTCAAAAAAGTGTTGCGATTATCAAATTGAATAGAGAGACTTCTGCCCCTAATTTTATTGCCCAAGAATTAACGAGTCTTGTTAAGAAATTAATTAACGAATCTTATGGTTCAGCACAACAAAATTTATTATTAAGAGATTTAAGAAAAATGTTTATTCCCCTCCCCCCGCTCCCCGAACAACAACGCATAGCCGAAATTCTTTCACAAATTGACAAAACAATTGAAAAAGAAGAACAATACAAAGAAAAACTCAAAAGACTAAAACAGGGACTTATGGAGGATTTATTAACTGGCAAGGTTAGAGTTAACCATCTTGTTGAGGAGGAAGAGAAATGAACAGAGATATAAAAGTAATCTTACAAGAACATAAAAATTATTTAGTAGAAAAGTTTGGAGTAATTGAAATTGCTATATTTGGCTCCTATGCAAGAGGTGAACAAAGGAAGGATAGTGATATAGATATCATAGTTGATTTTAAAGAAGGCTGGAAAACTTTTGATAATTACATGAATTTGAAATTCTACCTTGAAGAACTTTTTGGTAAAAAGGTTGACCTTGTCATTAAATCGGCTATAAATCCCCGCATAAAACCTTTCATAATTGAGGAAGCTATATATGTCTAAAAAACGTATACTAAAAGTAATTCTTGAAGACATAATTGAAGAGATTGAACGCATCAAAAAGTTTACACAAGGAATTGAAAAATACAACAATTTTGTTGAAAATGAATTGGTTTTTTATGCAGTTTTAAAAGCTCTTGAAAAGGAGAGTTAAAAATGTTTTACAAACTTGATGAAGAACATTATGTTGAAAATACATTCCTTGCACACCTCAAAAAATTAGGATGGAAAATCTACAGACAAAACAAAGATAACCCCGAAGATGTAAAAGAAATCATAGAATTCAACAACTTCATGGAACCCATCTACGGCAATAACGTAAAATTCAGAGAAAGTTTTAGAGAAGTAATTCTTGAAAAAGAATTAAGAGAATCAATAAAGAGAATAAACCCCTGGATTGAAGATGACCAAATAAACGAAGTCATAAGAAGAATCACAACACCACAAGCAAATTCATTGCTTGAAGCAAATAGAGAAATTCACGAATTGTTACTAGAAAACATATCAGTCCAAGAAAACAGAAAAACAGGCGAAAAAAGCCCAACAGTTAAATTCATAGACTTCAGAAACCCAGAAAATAACTCTTTCATTGCAATATCACAATTCAAAGTCAATATCCCAGGCACAGAAAAACATATCATTCCCGATATTGTCCTTTTCGTCAACGGCTTACCTCTAGTCGTTGTTGAATGTAAATCCCCAGCAACCTCTGACCCAATAAACGAAGCCATCACCCAACTCATGAGATACTCAAACAGAAGAGAAACAAAAGAAGGAAACGAAAAATTATTCTGGTACAACCTCCTCATGATAGCAACCTCAAACCAAGTAGCAAAATACGGAACAATAACATCTGACTACGAACATTTCTACGAATGGAAAGACCCATACCCCTATAGCCTTTCAGACATAAGCCAAGACAAAACAATAACAAGCCAAGATCTCCTAGTCCAAGGAATGCTATCAAAAAATAACTTGTTGGATATCCTCCACATTTTTACACTCTTCGTTGAAGACCCAAAAGGTGGAATCAAAAAAGTAGCACCAAGATACCAGCAGTTTAGAGCAGTCAAAAAGATAGTGAAAAGAGTAAAGGAAGGAAAAACACCAGAAGAAAAAGGCGGTATCGTTTGGCATACTCAAGGATCGGGCAAATCCTTAACAATGATGCAAACAGTAAGAGCATTTTACCACGACCCAGAACTAAGCAACTTCAAAATAGTATTCGTTACAGACAGAGAACACCTTGAAAAACAACTAAAAGAAACATCAAAAAGCGTTGGCTATACAATTAATCACGCTTACAACATAGAAAAACTCAAAGAACTTCTCAAAACCAACACACCAGACTTGATAATGGCTATGATTCACAAATTCCAAGAAAAAGACCTTAAAAAAGAATTTCCACTACTCAACCCATCCCCCAATATACTCGTCATGATAGATGAAGCACACAGAACACAATACAAACTACTCGGTGCAAATCTAAGAAAAGCACTTCCAAACTCAATAAAAATTGCCTTTACCGGAACTCCAATAGAAAAAACAGAATTGACCTTTGGCGAGTATATTGATAAATACGGGATAAGACAATCAGTTAACGATGGTGTAACAGTTGAAATCGTTTACGAAGGTAGAGCTCATTCTGCAGAACTTTCTAACGAAAAAGCCGCTAACGCAAAATTCGAAGAAGTCTTTAAATACGTAGATAAGGAAGAAAGACGTTTGATCCTCGGAAGATACACCTGGCAAGCCTACCTCGAAGCAGAAGAGGTAATAAAGGACAAAGCCAAAGACATGATAGAACATTATATAAAGTATGTTTTCCCAAATAAATTTAAGGCTCAGGTTGTTGGAGTCTCACGCCTAGCAGCAGTGAGATACAAAAAAGCACTTGAAGAAGCACTGAAAGAAAAAATAGAAGAATTAGAAAAAAGCAACCCCGATAAAGTAGACCTTGACACACTCAAAAAATTAAAAGTTGCCGTTGTAATTTCATCATCAGAAAATGATGACCCTTCAATATATAAAAAAGAATACACCGATAAGCATGAACAAGACAAAAACATAAAAAGCTTCAAAATGCCATTTGATAAGGTTGACGAAAGCGGAATATCCGGAGATGTCGGCTTTATCGTAGTCAACGAAATGCTTATAACAGGATTTGATGCACCTATCGAACAAGTAATGTACCTTGATAATGTAATAAGAGACCATAACCTACTCCAGGCAATCGCAAGAGTAAACAGAGTTTATAAAAATAAAAGCTGTGGTTTCGTTGTTGATTATGTCGGTGTCCTAAATAACCTAAAAGAATCCCTAGCCATATACGCAGATGAGGACATAGAAGAAATAAGCCAGGTAGTTGTAAACATATCAAAAAGCAAAGATGAACTAAAATATACCCATAGCCAAATAGAAGAGTTCTTTAGGAAATACGGTATCAAAAGTTGGAGAGAAAACATTGAAGAGTGTATTGACCTATTAGTAGATGAGGAAATAAGAAATGAATTTATAGCTCTCGTTCGTAGATTCAACAGAGCAATGGACAAGGTACTACCAGAGCCGGAGGCTCTGAAATATTTAAAAGATTTAGAAATAATCAATTTCATAAAGGAAAGTGCAAGGAATAGGTATAGAGATGAAAAACTCAGCATAAGAGACGCAAGCAACAAAATAAGGGAGATCGTAGAGGAATACCTAATATCAAAAGGCATTAACCCCAAAATTCCACCACTTCCACTATTATCAGATGAATTTATTTCAAAAGTAAAGAACGAAAAATCCCCTAAAGCCATAGCAGAAGAATTAAAATACGCAATAAAAGAACATATTGAGAAACACTTTGAGGAGGACCCAGAATTTTATGAAAGGTTTTCAGATGAATTGAATAGAGTGCTCGAGGAATATAAAGAAAGATGGGAATTACTTGCACAAGAACTTGAGAAGATTAGGAATGCTATCAAAAGGGGAAGAGAAGATGAGCAGACCTTTGGTTTCGACCCAAGAACAGAAATGCCTTTCTTTGGTTTACTCAAACAAATGATATTTGGAAAGGAGATTCCTATTGATCAGCTTAAAGAAGATGACATAAATCTGCTTGTTGACTTAACGCAGGACGTTATAGAAATTATCAAAAACGAAATTAAATTAGTTGATTTTTGGGAAAACTACACAAAACAAAAGAATTTAAAATCCCATATAATTTCAAAAATCTTAGTACCAAAATCAAAAGAGAAACACTTACTTTTTGAAAAGAGGAATGAAATAGCTCAAAGGTTGTTAGAACTTGCATACCACATCTACGGAGGTAGAAACTATGGAAATTGAAATTAGCAAAATAATAAAAACAAAGAGAAAAACAATCACTCTACAAATAACTAAAGATGGTAAATTAATCGTTAAAGCACCGTTTGGAGTCAGTAAGAAAACTATACAAAAAATTGTCGCCAAGCATAAGGATTGGATAGAAAAAAAGAAAAAAGAGATTCTCTCAAGAGACCCAAAATTTGTTAAAAAAGAATTCGTAAACGGTGAAGGCTTTTTGTACCTCGGGAAATACTACAAACTCCATATAGTTGATAAACAAGACACACCTCTTCTATTTGATAATAACCATTTCTACCTTTTGAGGGACTACTTACCAGTAGCCAAAGAAGTGTTTACTGATTGGTACAAAAAGAAAGCTTACGAAAAGATTTCCGAAAGAGTTGAATGGTATGCCAAAAAGAGAGGATTTGTATATAACAAAATAAAAATCACGAAAGCAAATCAGAGGTGGGGTTCATGTTCATCTAGAGGGAATTTGAATTTCTCATGGCGGCTAATTATGGCACCTCTTCCGGTTATAGATTATGTAGTAGTTCATGAACTTGTTCACCTAGAAGAGAAAAATCATTCCAAATCATTTTGGACTAAAGTAAAAATGCTAATGCCTGACTACGAAAAACACAAAGATTGGCTAAAAAGAAACGGCTACCTTTTAACATTATAAAACATATCAGCACACTTTGAAAATTTAAAAAGTTAATGATTATAATTTTATTATCAAATTATTTGACTTTACTTAAGTGGCGGTGTAGCTCAGAGGTAGAGCAGAGGTTTCATAAGCCTCGTGTCCTGGGTTCGAATCCCAGCGCCGCCAATAAATCGTAAAGGTTGGGTACCATCTCATCAAGAGACCAAACGAAATCGACAGCACCTGCCTTTATTGCACTTTTCGGCATGCCGAAAATCGTTGAGCTTTTTTCATCTTGTGCTATCGTAATGCCTCCTACATCATGTAACTTCTTAAGTCCCTTTGCTCCATCTGACCCCATACCCGTCATTATTATCCCTATGGCATCCTTGCCTATATTTGTCGCTATACTCTCAAAAATCAAATCAGCAGATGGTCTAAACGAATAACTACTATCTTCAACAATCCTAACAAATAGCTTACCTTCAATCTCATTGATAGTTATATGCCTACCTCCCTTAGCTATAATCACTCTACCTGGAATGACAGTATCATAGTCCTTAGCTTCTCTAATGTCAAGATGCGGAAAAGAAGAAGCCAAAGATTTAGCAAACTCTGCTGTGAAATTCTCAGGCATGTGCTGAGCTATAACTATACCTACAGGGAAATCACCACGAATTTTTGCTAACATCTTCCTTATTGCAGGTGGTCCACCTGTTGATATACCTATACCTATCACCTTTGGCTTTATTTTCTTCCTGCGAAGCACCTCTTCTATAGGTGGTGAGGTAAATTCTACTGGCTTTTCCTCAACTAACTTCAAATTCTCGGCTATATGAACACTTGGTATGGATTCCCTTATTTTCTTTCTATTCAGTCCCCAAACAAGAACCTTTTCAATTACATCGTTTTTGACCTTTTCAATGTCAAGCGATATCGGACCCGAAGGCTTGGTAACGAAATCTTTAGCTCCGAGACTCAGAGCCCTCACCGTTATTTCTGCACCTCTTTTGGCAAACGAACTAACAACTATTACAGGTATATCCAAATTAAGCTTTTGAAACTCTTCTAGAAACTGTAGCCCATCCATCTCCGGCATTTCTATGTCTAATAGAATAACATCAAAGTTAGGGTCTTTTTTAAGCTTATTCAATGCAATCTTGCCGTTTATTGCTGTATCCTTTGGGTTTATAAAAGGGTGCGAACCGATTATCTCACTTATCATCTTCCTCATCAATGCCGAATCATCAACAATCAATACATCTACCTTACTCATAACTACATCAAATATAAAAATACTGTATCACTAATTCAAAATAAATTAAGTGCTTAATAGCACTTCATAAATTAAGTGCTTAAAGCACTTCTTACTAAACACCGGGAAGTGGAGAGGGATATAATCCCCCTCTCTGTATTAACAATCCTACCCAGAGAAATATGAAAATATTTCAACAATATTTGAAAATGCCTCCTTGCCTTTAGACAAAAAAGCTTTCAATAGAGGGTTATGTATTCCTTTTATTGACTTTATATTAAGAACATACTCCGGAGTCAAAGAGTTAAAATCATCTAACACATACCCTAAGTACTTGTTAAATTGCTCCGAGTAATCGTTCATTTTGAACACTAACGAATACGCTAAGCTATTCACAAAAGAGATTTTTTGCTGAAATGTCCTCTTAAAATTCTCAGAACTAAGAGAAGTTGGATCTTCAAAGAATTTATTCAAAATGTTGTATTCTTCACCACCTTTACCAGTTTTCTTGAGAAAATCCAACAGGTCCTTTTCAAGCTCACTAAAGGAAACTATAAGATTTGATAAAGTGCTCTTAAGATACTTATCTTTGAATATTCCATTCACCACAAGGTCATTCAACGAACTATAAAACCCCTTTTTCCACAAAGCATCAAAAAACACATAAATTATCTCAACAGGCACAACATACAAAAACTGAGGCAATTGATAATTGCTAAGAATTTCATTTTTGTCTTCCGTATAGATAGTAAGATTTGAAAACTTTTCTTTTGATTCAAGACCTTCAGGCAAAAAAACATAAAAAAGATTTTGTTTTTCCTTAACCGAGCTGTTGACAACATTAGAAGCGTAAGCTTTGGATTTCCTCTTAACAACCTCCTTGTAAACATTAACCAAACTTCTATCAGGTACAACCCAAAAAGGTATATAATCAGGGTCCTTCTTAAGCAAACTCAAAACCTCAATCAAATGAAGATTCTCAATCGTATCTCTTAGCTCCTCAAAACTTTCTGAAGAAACAACCTGGTCAATCTCCAAAAGTGATTTGTACTCTGGTGCATCCTTTCCAATTATCTCACCTAAATATTTCTTCAAAGCAGTCAAAACATCTAAAATCATCGGTGTTATATCAATTTCGGAAAGAAGCGATGCTAACTTTTCCAACTCCCCCACAAACCAAACATCAGGAATACAGTACTTAGATATTTCATTTCTTTCGTTAGCAAAATATTTAAGAATCCTCTTAAAATCAACACTCTCTAGCTCCTTTATAACGAACAACTTAGAGTAAACCTTATTCGCCTTATTCACCAAAGCAGGGTCTAAAGTCGAAACTACCTTCTCAACTTCAGTATCTATTTGCTCAAATAGCTTTTTCACTGGCAACTTCTTAGCTAACAAAGATTTCACATCCGAAGTACCAAACAAAGACCTGGTATTGGTAAGAAATTCAAAAAAATACTCCGCACAGGTAGTATACTGAAGATTAGTATTATCCCAAAGGTTCGGATTGAACACTGACATATTCAAAAGCTCTAGTATCCTTCTAAACTTCTGGTATATTTCAAAAATATATTTCCCGAACTGCGGATAAAGTTCATTAGTCTTAACATTCATTATCGGAGGAGAGATATTTTTGAGTTTATCCCTTATCAAGTTTAACCTTTTTCTTAAGATATACTCACTGCGACTCATTACCCCCAGAAGAGAAAAAATAAAAATAAGGATTCTATCCCATAGGGAAAGATAAATTTCAAAACTCTCATCTACCCTACTCTTTCTCTTTGAAGATTCAACACTACTCCCAGATTTCATTTTACCAAGTGTTTCTTCCATCTTAGCTTTAAGTTCCTTTCTTTCATCAGGTTGCATTTTTAATATTTCTTCAGAAAGTTTTTCAGTTGGACTCATAACGAAATAAAGAATAATTTGAGTTTCCCAAAAAATTCAAACATCTTCTAGTGCTACTTAGCACACAGTGCTATTTAGCACCCAGTGCTATTTAGCACATAGTGCTATTTAGCACACTACTTTTAGTAGTTCTACCCAACTACCCTACTTGTTGTAGAGAAGTCTGACTTCCCCATATCTTCTAAATAATGTAGTCTAATACTTAACTAATTCTATTAAGCACATTGCTTTAAGTAATCCTAACCTACCTAATGTAGAGAGACTTCGTCTCTCTACACTCTCTAGAATATTCAATAAGAAGGTGCTATTAAGCAAACCTTAAGATTCTAAGGGAGGCTGATGCCTATATTATCCCTAATAAGGAAGTGCTAACAAGCACAAGGTGCTACCAAGCACAAAGTGCTACCAAGCACATTTTGAGATATTTTCATTCCCAATAATATAATAACAATGTGGCACTAGGAGAAATGTTAGTTGAGGCTGGAATAATAACAAAAGACGAGCTTCTTGAGTACCTACAAAAACAACATGTATCCAAAAAAAGACTCGGGCAAATACTAATAGAAGAAGGGAAACTAACAGAAAAGCAACTCTACGAAATCTTGGAAAAGATTTTCAATGTAAAATTTGAAACTTCTCTAGAAATACCTTCGGAAGAAAAAATATCTATTCTCTTCTCTTTAGTTCCGATGGAGTTCTGTAGAAAAAAACTGATAGCACCAATTGACATATCAAATGATTTCATAATAATCGCAATTGACAACCCATCCGACTTTGACACTATAAGTGAAGTAAGATTCCTAACCTCCAAGCACGTAGGAACAAAATTCGCAACGGAATCAGCAATAAGGGAACACCTAGACACGATACAAAACTACCTCAAAACTGGTAAAATAGTTAGCAAAAAGCACGAAGAAAAGAAAGAAACAAAAGTAGAAGTAAAAACCGAAAGCAGGGTAGTAGAGATTGTAAACAACATAATAGCCGAAGGGATAAACAAGAAAGCAAGTGATATACACCTGGAAATATATGACGAAAGCGTTGTTCTAAGATACAGAATAGATGGGAAATTATATAAATTTGAGCCCCCACCCTTAGAACTCTACCCTAGCATAGTCTCTAGAATAAAAATAATGGCAAACCTTGACATTTCTGAAAGAAGGCTACCTCAAGACGGTAGCATAAAGTTCATATACAATGGCAAAGACATAGACATAAGAGTATCAGTGATACCTGGAATATTCGGTGAAAACGTAGTCATGAGAATACTCTCAAAGGATACAAACATCATCTCAGACATAACAAGAATAGGAATGACTCCCGAAGAGGTAAAGCTATACAAAGACGCTTTATCAAAACCTAACGGCATGATACTCGTAACCGGACCAACAGGAAGTGGTAAAACAACAACACTCTACGCTGGAATAATGTATCTAAAACAATTTGAGAAGAAAATAATAACAGCTGAGGACCCTGTAGAGTACCAAATAAACGGCGTAGAACAAATACAAGTCAATCCAGAAATAGGCTTCACATTTGCACAAGCTCTTAGAGCATTCCTAAGACACGACCCAGACATAATAATGGTAGGTGAGATAAGAGACACAGAGACAGCCGAAATAGCCATAAGAGCAGCATTAACAGGGCACCTTGTCCTTTCAACACTCCACACAAACGATGCTCCCTCAGCACTAACAAGGTTAGTTGACATGGGCATACCCCCTTATCTAGTTGCTTCAACTGTAAACTTCATAATAGCCCAAAGACTCGTTAGGAAACTCTGCGAATACTGCAAAGGAGAGGCAAAAGTTGACCTGAGCCTAGACCCAGAATTAAAAAAGTACTTCTCACCAAACGAAAAAGTATACATCCCAACGGGATGTAATAGATGTAATAAAACAGGATTCAGTGGAAGAATACCCATATTTGAAATACTCCTAGTAAACGATGAAATAAAAAACGCTTTACTTAGAAATGCCTCATCGTTTGAACTTAAGGAAGTAGCCACAAAAAACGGAATGAAGACACTGAGAGAATCAGGATTCGAAAAAGTGAAAAAAGGACTAACTACAATTGAAGAAGTGCTAGGAGTAAGCTAATGTCAAAATTCCCTTCACACCAAACTTTCAAAAACAAAAAAACAAAACCCTTCCTCGAAATAGAAAAACACATACCTAACCTGAACACTTCACCACTCTACGAATACAACATACTACCAAAAAAAACAAAGGAAATCTATATCTACGATATACTAGAACAGAAATTTGCAGACTTTTACCTCAACAATGGTAAACTCTTTTTAGGTTATACAGACAAATACATAACAAAAATGGCAAAAAACTACCTAAAACACACTATAAACTCATACCACAACGGCATATTCACATATAGACTTACATCACTCCTAAAAAAAATAACCAACAAAACATTCAAGTATGTCTCAATAGGTAGAAACGATGAGGAAGTAGTACTAAAAATTCTTAACTCCCTGTACTCAGATGAAGTAATAACAAACAGTAATTATGTAAAATCACTCATAAAAACAAATTGGCAAAAACAAAGCCAAAAAAAAATATTCATAATAGAACCACACGACGAAGTTTTTAATATTGACTACAAAATTCTCTCTAACCTCTACAAAGTGAGAGTAAGAAAAATTAAAACCACCCCAAGAACTACGAAGTACTTCGCTTCACTTCCCCCCACCACTGGTGGGAATAAGAGAATCAAATATACTTTAATAAACAGCAATCTAGTCCAAAACAATGTTTTATTCAAAAATATCGTTATACTCTCACTCTCAAGGATAGGAACAAGATTCAAGCACTTCTCTTTACTAAAACACCTCAAAGTAGACATTTTATTACTAGGCATAAGCAATGGTTACACTGCCGTGCTACACAACTACGAAAATCTAAGATTTTTTAACATAACTGAATTCGAAGCGATGTTATGCTATTACCACCTACTTAGAGAGGATTTCCTTATCTCTAAGAAGGAAAGAGAACTAAAGAAAAATGTAATTAAAGGGTTATCAAAGTTCTACAAACTCGGCATAATAAAAAAATTATCACCATACGGTGCTCTGATAGAGCACCCCAAGTTTTTTAATGAATACCTCATTAAAGAAGGTATACTTTCTAGAGGTAATGTACTATATTTCTCCTTCTCACACAATATAAACGATTTCTTGAGGTTAAAAAGAAAGCTAAACTCACTCTTTTTTGGATATTAACTTCTGAACCCAATCCATAGTTGTCTGCATTCCCTGAGCTATCACCAAAGCCATTATGAAATAAGACTGTAACAAGAAAACCGACCAGAACGCAACACTTCTAGCAACAGGCTCTCCTTGAATGAATAAAGAGAAAAGCAGAAGGAAGGTAAACCAAACAAAAACCAAGGAAACAGAAAAGTTTATATCCTTCTTAAACAACCCAATGAATCCCGGTATAAGTAACAGGTAAAGAAGTATATGGAACTGAGAAAGATGAAGCTTTATCATTTCCCAAAGCTGTAAGAAAGAGTAGTAAACGGGAACCCCTCCAATTGCTCCATACTGTTTTCTTAAAATATGTGTCCACAACACATCAAGTGACCTTATTTCACCCCAAGTAAGTACCCTTATTTCAGCTTCAGGCATATTGTATATAGCTATACTTCTTATGAGAAGGTAACCGTAGAAAACAAATATAGGTAGCAAGAAGAAAACTAGAGCCCAAAACGAAGCTCTCATAAGGTCCTTTATCCATACATCTTCATCCCTCTCGGGATAAAGCCACCAAACAATACCAGC
>Ga0308412_1000054_pt1 | contig 47764 bp, 41 predicted proteins | sample HotsprottomLayer_FD_202357 | JGI IMG/M metagenome (GOLD analysis project Ga0308412, IMG submission 202357) | Hot spring phototrophic mat microbial communities from Octopus Spring, Yellowstone National Park, Wyoming, United States -... | ecosystem: Environmental > Aquatic > Thermal springs > Hot...
GAGCGGCACCTGCCGTGGGCGGCGACGTTCGCCGGCGACACCGACCCGACCGACGACCCCGCCGACGCCGGGCCGTCCACGCCACCGCCGCCGGCGACGGCCGGCCCGCTCGAGCCGCAACCGGGGGTGGCGGACCGGGACCGCTGGTGGGCCTCCCGGGCGGCCCGGTTGGCTCCGGTCACCCGCCGCCCGGTGCTCAGCGCCACCGCGCTCGGCAGACGGGTCCCCCGACCCGCCTCTGACCCTGCCTCGGAGCCGGCCGACCCCGGTGAGGCCGGCCCCGGGCCCGACGACCCCGACCGACCGGCGTGGCGACGGGGTCGGGCCGGCACCGCGAGGGGGCGGGCGGTGCACGCCGTGCTGCAGACGATCGACCTGATCCGGGGGGACGGCCTCGACGCGGCGGCACGGGCCCAGGCCGAGGCGGAGGCGATACCGGCGGAGGCCGCCCGCATCGCCCGCCTCGCGCGCAGCGCCCGGCAGGCACCGACCGTGCAGGCGGCGGCGTCGGGCACGCACTGGCGGGAGGTGCCGGTGACGGCGACCGTCGACGGGGTGCTCGTGGAGGGCTACGTCGATCTGCTCGCCGTGGCCGGTGACGGCTCCCTGGTCGTCATCGACTTCAAGACCGATGCGTTCGCGGGGGCGCAGCCGCCGGCCGAACGGCTCGGGCCCTACCGGAAGCAGCTGGCGGCGTACGCCCTCGCGCTCGAGGCCGTGACGGGTCGGCGGGTGTCGGATGCGGTCCTCGTGTTCGCCCGGGACGGACGCCCGGCCCTGGAACACCGCATCGACGACCTGCCCGCCGCACGGGCCGAGGTGCGGGCGGAGCTGGCGGCGTACCGGGGCGGCGGGGTGGGCCCGGCCGGACTCGAACCGACGACACACGGCTTGTAAGGCCGTTGCTCTCCCAACTGAGCTACAGGCCCCGACCCCCTCAGTCTCGCGCACCGGTCGCCGTCCGCGGCCCCGGGCGATGTCGTCCACGTCGTCGGAGAAGAAGCGCGGCGCGAGCGAGGCGGCGTCGTCGCGGCAGCGGGCGCGCGTTCGCCACGCCTCTTCGTCCCTCGACGGGCCGGGTTCGGAGCGTAAGCGCGGTTCGGGTTGCATGGGCTCGTCCATCGGTCGGGTGGTGACGGGTCACGCGAAACGGCCGCCGGGGGGTGCCCGGCGGCCGTGCTCTGCCTACAGGTGGTGCTACGGCAGGGTCACGGGAAGCCGCCGGGCCCGAGGTGCGTCGCGGCCTTGTCGACCTGGCGCACCGCGGTGACGACCGTCGCGGTTCCTTCGAGGAAACCGACCCCCACGGGCAAGCGCCGGCGGCGCGACCGGGCGCCGCGACACGCAGGGGTGTGGGTCACGGCGCGCATGGAGGCAGCCGACCAGACCCGGCCCGATCGGGTCAAGCGGTTTTCGCGGCGCACAGGGCGAGGAGCGCCTCGTGGATCTCCGGCGGGGCGGCGACGATGTCACCGGAGGTCAGCCACCCCTCGGGGTCGCCGGCCCAGTCGGTGACCACCCCACCGGCCTCCCGGACCAGGAGCGCGCCGGCGGCGACGTCCCAGGGGCCCAGGCCCAGCTCGAAGAACCCGTCGAAGGTGCCGGCCGCGGTCCAGGCGAGATCCAGGCTCGCCGCCCCCGCCCGGCGCAGATCCTCCACTGCGCCGAACACCCGGCCGAACGCGTCGAGGTACCGGCGGCTCCGCTGCGCCTTGGCCCGGAACGGGAACCCGGTGGCGCAGATCGCCTGCGCGAGGGGACGGTCGCTCACCCGCACCGCCCGATCCCCCAGCGTGGTGCCCGCCCCGGCGGCGGCACTGAACGTGAGCCCGAGGAGCGGCGCGTGCACCACCCCGACGAGGGGCTCGGCGCCCGCCACGAGGGCCACCGAGACCCCCACGACCGGGAAACCGTGCAGGAAGTTCGCGGTGCCGTCGAGCGGGTCGACGAGCCAGCCCACCTCGCCTCGGACCCCGCCCTCCTCCTCCCCCCACACGGGGAGGTCCGGGTGGCGCGTCGCCAGCACCGCTCGGGCGGCCCGCTCGGCGGCGGTGTCGACGTCGCTCACCCAGTCGCCCGGCGCCTTCTCACGCACGCCGCCGGGCCGGCTCGCCACGATGACGGCACCGGCCGCGGTCGCCGCGACCTCGGCGTCGTGGCGGAGCGCGGCGAGGTCGAGCGGCACCGTCGGGTCAGGCGGCCGGCCGCAACGCCGCCGCCAACTCGGGGGTCGCCGCGGCGAGCAGATGCCGCCGGGCTCCGGGGTCCGTGACCTCGAGCGGGAGCCCGGCGACGTCGTGCACCAGCGCCCCGGCCTCCCGGCACAGCAGCAGCCCACCGAGGTAGTCCCACGGCGCGTGCACCGCGCCGCCGTCGAGGTACCCGTCGAGGCTCCCAGCCGCCACGTGGGCGAGCGCCAGCGCGCACGACCCCAGCACCCGGAACTGGCGCCACGGCAGCAGCCGGGCCGGGAAGGTGGACAGCGCCACCACCGCGTCCTCGATACGGGTGGTCGGCGCGGGGCGGATCGGCACACCGTCGCGGGCGGCACCCCCGCCGCGCACCGCGGTCCAGGACTCGGCGGTGGCCTGGTTGACCACGAGGGCCGCGAGCGGCCCGGCGGCATCCAGTGCGCACACCGAGGTGGCCCAGAACGGGATCCCCCGCGCCGCGTTCGTGGACCCGTCGACCGGGTCGACCACCACGGTGACGTCCGCGGTGACGTCGCCGCTCACGCCGGATTCCTCGCTCACCACCCGCACCCCGAGGCGGTGGAGATGGGTGCAGGCGACCTCGTCGGCGACCACGTCGATCGCGTACTGCCCGGGCCGTTCGGTCCGGGCCCGCCGGGCGGGGTGCTCGAGACCGGCGAGTCGGGTGCGGATGTCGGCGGCGAGCCCGGCGAAGGCCCGCAGCAGCTCGTCGGGTTCCATCACCCGGGGGAGTCTTCCAGGCCCGGCGGCGGCACCTCGATCCCGAACGCAGCCGCCTCGGCCGGCGTGTCGACGTCGTCGAGCGCCCGGGCCGGCGCGACCCGCCGCCAGGCGTGCTCGGCGACCACGACGAGCTCGGGGTCCGTCCCGAGCACCTGCCGCAACGACGTCCCCCGACCGGCGCGGGCGGCCTCCAGGGCCACAGGACCGTAGCGGGCGCAGGTCGGCTGCCAGATCCCTCGACGCTCGGGTACCACGGACACCTGGCCGGGCCAGGAGGCGACGAGATCCAGCAGGTCCCGGGTCATGCCGGGGAGGTCCACCCCCAGCACGACGATGCAGGCCGGATCGCCCAGCGCGTCGATCGCGGCCCGCAGCCCGCCGACCGGGCCGAGCCCCGGGGTGTGATCCGGCACGGCGGGCAGTCCGCTGTAGCGACCGCCGGCCTCCACCACCGGGTGGCACACCTGACCCAGCAGGGCGCCCGCACGCTGCGCCAACGTGGTGCCCTCGCGGCGCAGGTGCGCCTTCGGCCACCCCATGCGGGAACTGCGTCCCCCCGTGAGGAGCACGCCGGGCACCACCGGGTCGTCCTCAGCGCGGCCCGGGCACCTGCGCCGGCAGCGGCGTGTAGGACTCCACGACCCATCCCTCCTCGGTGCGGAGCACCGTCACCGCGTTGCGCAGCCGGGTGCCGTCGTGCTGCTCCGGTCGGGTCGTGACCGTCACCACGCCCTGGTGGTCGGCGGTGACCGCCTCCACGACCACACGGCGCAGTTGCCGGCGGGGCAGGCCGGGATGCGCGGCAGCCCGGTGCTGGTGCACGAAGGTGGCGCGGTCCCGCCCGGCGCGAAGCGCCGGGCCCGACAGGCGCCACAGCACGTCGACGTCGAGCCGGTCCCAGGCGTGCTCGTAGGCCACCGCCACGTCGGCCGGCCCCGGACCGGGGTCGCGGGCCACCGCCACCACCAGCGCGACGACGCAGAGCAGGATGCAAGCGCCGACGAGGGCGACGATCACCGGGCCAGGGCCTCGATCCGCCGGGCCAGGTCGAGGTCGAGGGCGGTGATCCCACCCGCGCTGTGGGTCGAGCACCGCACGGTGACGGTCCGCCAGCGCAGGTCGAGGTCGGGATGGTGGTTCATCGCCTCGGCGAGGAACCCGACCTGGACCACCCACGCCACCGCGGCCGGGAACGAGGGGAGCTGCACCCGGGTGACGATCGCGTCGCCGTCGCGCTCCCATCCGGGCAGCTCCGCGAGCCCGGCTGCGATCTCGGCGTCGCTGCACAGCTCCGGCACGGGATCAGCCTACGGGCGGCGGGCCGGTCACCGGTGCGCGGGTGGGGTCACTCGCCGAAGGCGGCGTCGGGGTCGGGGTCGCGGTCCCCGACGCCGAGGTGGAACCAGTCGAGGAACCGGTGGCCGAGCGGTCCGATGGCGAACGCGAACACGACCGTCCCCGGTCCCACGTCGCCGCCCAGGAGCCAGCCGCTCACCAGCGCGCCGAGTTCGAGCCCGGTCCGCACCAGCCACAGCGGGTAGCCGCGGGCCGCCAGCCCGGTCATGAGCCCGTCCCGGGGACCGGGGCCGAGGCCGGACCCGATGTAGAGGCCGACGCCCAGCGCCACGATCACGGTCCCGGCGAGCAGCAGCGCAGCGCGCCAGGCGATCGGTTCGGGGTGGGGCAGCACCCGCAGGGTGGCGTCGATGAGGAGACCGACGGTGGCGGTGTTCACCACGGTGCCCAGACCCGGCCGCTGCCGCAGCGGGATCCACAGCAGGAGGATCGCCGCCCCGAGGACGATGACCACGGTGCCGACCGACAGGCCGGTCACCCGGGCCAGCCCCTGGTGCAGCACGTCGTAGGGGCTGACCCCCAGTTCCGCCCGCAGGGTCATGGCGATGCCCACCCCGAGGCACACGAGCCCTGCGCACAGGCGCGGCAGGCGGCGGCGCAGCTCGCCCAGGGTCGGGAAGATCACCACCGCGTACCGGTCGGCATCATCCGACCGACGAGGCCGCCGACCGGTCACGACACGGGTTCGGCGAGATCGGCGGGCAACGCGGCGGCGGCGTCGCGGTCGCAGAACACCGTCGCCTGTGGGCTGTCCTGGAGGATCGAGGCCGGGCAGCGCGTGGTCACCGGGCCGGTCAGGGCCGCGGTGAGCGGCGCGCGTTTGCGCCGCTCCCCCACCACCACCACGAGGTGGCGGGCGGAGCGCAGCACCGGGATCGTCACCGTGATGGCGTGCGTCGGCACCGCGGCGAGATCGGGGAAGTGACCCTCCCCCACCTGCTGGCGCCGGCTGGTCTCGTCGAGATCGACCACCTTGACCGACCGGGGGTCCTCGAAGTCGGCGACGTGGGGGTCGTTGAAGGCCAGGTGCCCGTTTTCGCCGATCCCGGCGATGCACAGGTCGAGGGGGTGTGCCGCGAGCACCGCCGCGTACCGGTCGCATTCGGCCTCCGGGTCGGGTGCGTCCCCGGCGATGGTCTCGACCCGGCCGATCGGGCAACGGTCGAGGAGATGCTCGGTGAGGTACCGCCGGAACGACGCCGGATGGTCGGCCGCCAGGCCGACGTACTCGTCCATCTGGAACCCGACCACGGCCGGCCACGGCACCGCCACCTCACCGGTGAGCGCGTCCAGGAAGGCCAGCTGGGAGGTGCCGGTGGCGAACATCACCTGGGCGCGGCCCCGCCGGGCCACCGTGTCCCGGAGGCGGTCGGCGACGAACGCCGCCGCGGCCGCGCCGAGGGCCGCGGCGTCGGTGGCGACGAGGACCCGGCAGGCGGGCCGATGCCGCCCGGTCACCGGGCCGCCCCGAGCCACCGGGACAGGAACGGCAGGGTGGCGGCACCGTCGTAGCGGTGCTCCCCGTCGAAGACGTGGTGCTGGATCGCCTCGTGCGCCCCGAGCGCCTGGTACGCGGCGCGCACCTCCTCCACCGCGGCGCGGGCCGCTGCCAGCGGGAACAGCACGTCGTCGGTGGCGCTCTCCACGAGCATGGGGCGGGGAGCCACGAGGGCGGCGACATCGGCGTGGTCGAACGGCGCCAGCATGCCCGGCAGGACCTGCGACCCGCACAGGTTCCAGGGGACCCGGTGCGCGGCCCGCCAGCTCGACAGGTAGCCGCTCACCACGACCGCCCGTACGCGGGGGTCGGTGGCGGCCAGGAACAGGGCCATGGTCCCACCGTAGGAGAACCCCACCACCCCCAGCCGGTCCGCATCGACGAGGGGGTGGTCGGCGAGCACGTCCAGGGCGCGGGCGAGGTCCCAGCGGTTCTGGCCCAGGGGGTTCCGGCCGGCGACGACGGCCGCCACGAGGTTCGTGTCGCAGAAGTCGCGCTCGGTGCCCCACCGCTCGGCCCGCTCCCCGAAGCCCCGCAGGTCGGGGGCGAGGACCACGTAGCCGGCCTCGGCCAGCTCGTGCGCGTAGTGCCCACCCGGGTCCCGCGGCCCGCCGCCGACCGGCGCGGCGATCGCGTCCTTGCCCGGTCCGTGCCCGTGCACCGCCAGCACCGCTGGGCCCGGCCCGTCCCGGTCGTGGGGCACGAGCAGCAGGGCGGGCACGCTCATCGTGGGCTCGGTGTCGAACACGACCCGCTCCAGGCGGTAGCCGACCCGCTCGTTCCGCTGACGGACCTCGAACGCGGGCGGCACCGGCTCGGGGTCGGGACCGAACGCGGCGGCCAGCCAAGCCCGCACCCGCTCCCGGTGGGCACCGAGTTCCTCGGGGGTGGGGGGCAGGGGCCGGCGGTCGGGCAGCGCGGCGAGTTGGAGCTGCCACGACGCCCACGGCGAGAAGTTGCGCACGGCGCACGCTAGGGACTCGGCCGCCGGGCGCTCAAGCCGGGGTCCGGGCGGATCGGTACCGTCGGCCGCTTGGTAGCGTGCCGCACGACAGCAGTCCGCGGGTCGGTGTCGACCCGCCCGGCATCGGATCGGCGCGACACGCGATGCGCAGGAAGGGGACCGGCGTGGACGTCGGGTTCATCGGGCTCGGCGCGATGGGACTGCCGATGGCCAGGCACCTCGTCGCCGCCGGGCACCGGGTGACGGTCGCCTCCCGCAGCCCCGGCCCGGTGGCCGAGGCGGTCGCCGCCGGGGCGGCGGCGGCCGACGGCCCGGCCGAGGTGGTCCGGGCCGCCGAGGTCACGATCCTCTGCGTGCCCGGCACCGACGACGTCGTCGGCGTCCTCGAGGCGGCCGGGCCGGAACTGCGGCCGGGCAAGGTCGTCGTCGACACCTCGACCATCGATCCCGAGGTGGAGCGCGGCCTGCACGAACGGGTCGGCGCAACCGGCGCGGCCTACCTCGAGGCGCCGCTCAGCGGAGGGACCACCGGGGCGCAGGCGGGGACGCTGACCCTGATGGTGGGTGGCGATCCCGCCACCCTGGAACGCGTGCAGCCGGTGCTCGAGGCCTTCGCCGCCCGCATCGTGCACGTGGGCGGTCCCGGCATGGGGCAGGTGGTCAAGTTGTGCAACAACCTCATCTTCGCCGCGCAGATGCTGGCCACGGCGGAGGCGGTGGTGCTGGCGGAGCAGTCGGGGGTGGACCCGGCCCGCATGTTCGAGGTGCTCACCCAGGCCACCGGCGACTGCGTGGCGGTGCGCACCCGGTACCCGGCGCCGGGGGTCGTGCCGGCCAGCCCCGCCACCAACGGCTGGAAGCCCGGGTTCACGACCGACCTCATGGTCAAGGATCTCGACCTCGCGCTGGCGCACGCGGCCCGGCGGCGTAGCCCCGCCTTCAGCGCCGCGATCGTCCGGCAGCTCCTCGGCGCGACCGCCGCCGCCGGGTACGGCCGCGAGGACTTCTCGGCGCTCACGAAGATCCTGCGCCGCCTCGCCGGCTGAGGCGGGCGCGCACTGGGAACCGGCACGAACCTCGACCGGTTCGTGGTGGTGCCGTCGCCGAGTTGCCCGAACCGGTTGCCGTCGCTGCCGTCACCGACCGGTGGGACCGGGCTGGCGACCGGGCCGGCCGGCGTGCCGCCGGGAGTCCGGGGCGGCCCGGCTCAGGGGATCTGGTGCGGGGTGGTCCGGGTGGCGCTGTCGCCGAGGCCGAGCTGCCCGGAGGCGTTGTGCCCCCAGCACCAGAGGGTCCCGCCGGATCGGCGCCCGCAGGTGTGGGTCTGACCGGCGCTCACCTGGAGCCAGGTCGTCGCGGTACCCACCTGCACCGGTGCGCTGCGTTGGCTGGTGTCCCCCAGCCCGAGTTGCCCGAGCGCGTTCCAGCCCCAACACCAGATCGTCCGATCGGTCCGGCGCCCACAGGTGTGCAGCGCCACGGCCTTCACCTGCAGCCAGGTCGTGGCCGACCCGACCTGGGTGGGCGTCGTCCGGTCGGTCGTCGTGCCGTCACCGAGCTGGCCGAACCCGTTCTGCCCCCAGCACCAGAGGGTCCCGTCGGTCCGGCGCCCGCAGGTGTGGGCGGCGCCGCCGGTGATCCGGGACCAGTCGGTCGCGGTGCCCACCTGGGTGGGGACACCCCGGTCGACGGTGTCACCGAGACCGAGCTGCCCGGAGGTGTTCAGCCCCCAGCACCACAGCGTCCCTGCGCGCTGGCGGGCGCAGGTGTGGTTGTAGCCGGCGTCGGCTCCGAGCCAGCCCGTCCCGACCCCGACCTGGGTGGGGGTGTTCCGGTCGAGCGTGTCACCGAGACCGAGCTGACCGGAGGTGTTGTGCCCCCAGCACCACAGCGTGCCGTCGCTACGGACCCCGCAGGTGTGCATCTCCCCGAGGGTGACCTGACGCCAGGGCGTCGCGCTCGAGACGACCTGGGCCGGGGTGTCCCGATCGGTGGTGTCGCCAAGCCCCAACTGACCGGCGACGTTGAGGCCCCAGCACCACAACGTGCCGTCGAGACGGATGGCGCAGGTCCGGTTGGGTCCCGCGTTCACCTGGGCCCAGGTCGTGGCCGACCCGACCTGGGTCGGCACGGCCCGGTCGGCCGTGTCACCGAGACCGAGCTGCCCGAAGGTGTTCAGCCCCCAGCACCACAGCGTGCGGTCCGCCCGAACCGCGCAGGTGTGCCCGGCGCCGGCGCTGATCTGCCGCCAGGTGGCGGGCGCACCGGCGACCGGCTGCGCCGGCAGGATCAGCAGGCCACCGACCGCGACCACGACCGCCACCCGACCGAGGCGACCCGGGGACCCCGGGCTGCGACGTCGACCCACGACGGCTCCGGCTCCCACACCGCGCCGCCGGTCCCGGGCAGCCCCCGGCCGTGCCGTGCACGCTCCCACGCCGACACCTCCACGTCCTCGTGGCCCGGCCGGAACCCACGCGCAGTGGCGCATCTCGCTCCCGCCGCACCCGGCACGAGACCCGCCGAGCCCCTGGTCACCTGCGGGCTCTGTATCGGCGGCGGCGCTCGCGGCCTTGAGCGGCACCGAACCCACCGCTCAGGGCGAGCCCGGCCCGCCCGGTCCCGCCAGCGCCGATGACAGGCGTCGTCCCCGTAGGGCGTCGCGAAGGCGCACGACGAACGTGGCGTTTCGTCCGTCCCGCACTCAAGGTGCGTCGTCGACCGGTCGATCACCGGCCACGACCCTGGCGGAGGGTCAGACGCCTACGGGCGGAGGTAGGGCGCGTGACCAGGGTGTCGTGCCACACGGGACTCAGGCGCGCCTCCCAACGAGGAGGACAACAGGCGTGGAGCAGGCGTACCCGCACCCGTCCACCGGCGGTATCCGTCTCCCTGTCATGTGGCCCCTGGTGCGGTCATCCGGGTGCGCCGGCGCGGCGCTTCGCGCCACGGCCCGGGCGCTGGTCGTCCTGGCCCTGGTCACCGCCGGGCTGGTTCCTGCGGCCCGACCGGCGGCTGCGGCCCCACCGGTGATCTCGCTCGCGATCACCCCGCTGTCCGCCGCCCCGGACACGAACGGGAACGGGATCCTCGAGCACGACTACGGCCCGAACGACGGGCTGACGGACTGTGTCACCCAGTGGCGGTTCGACCTGTCGATCAGTGACGCGCCGTTGCTGAACGGCCGGATCGAGTTGCGGTTCACGTCCGTCCGCTGGCTCGCCTTGGTGGGCGGGATCACCCCGGACGGGATCCTGATCGCGAACCCGGCCTGGACCCTGGTGCACGGGTCGACCGACCTGACCGCTCCGTACGACGACCACGTGGCGACGATCAACCTCCTGCCGACCCTGAACCCGGGGACCTCCGGGATCTCCGCGTCCCGCACCTTCCGGCTGTGCACGACGACGGGGATCACCCCCCGGTTCGGGCAGGGCACGGTGCAGGCCCGGTTGATCGGGGAGGACGAGGAGGGGAACCCGGTGTCGGTCCCGGCCGCACCGGTCACCCTGGAGTTCCGCCCGCCCGGCGGGCTCCTCCTCAGCCCAGTCACCCGCCCGATCGTCCCGGCCCTGGACCCGGCCACCGGAACGGTCCCCGGGTACAACCTCACGTTCCGGTTCAACCCGTCGTCCTGGTGTTCCAACTACGTACCGTGCGAACCGGTGATCGCGCAGCTCACCCAGACCTTCTCGCTCCCCCCGGGCGCGCAGTTCGTGTGGGCCGGGCACCCGAACCCCCCGGCGGACGGGATCTACAACCCGGCGCCACCGTCCGGTGACCCGGCCACGTTCAACCTGCCGTCGGGCACCCCGCCCCTGGACCTGTCCTTCTTCGGAGGGTTGAGCCCCGGCGACCCGATGCCGGCCGGACCCGTCACGATGGACCTGCGGGCCTGGCCGCACCGGACCTGTCCTACGGTCTCCGACCTGCCGTCCTACAACGCCCCGTTCCCGATCCCGGGCCCGAACGTGCCGTGCGACAACTCCGACGCGGACTACGCCCGCCTGGCCTGGGAGGTGACCGTGTGGGTCCCGACCCCGCCGACGACCACCTCGTACACCTCGACGGTCTCGGCGATCCGGGACCGGGACTGGGACGGGACGTTCGAAACGAACACGTTCATGAACCAGGACCTCCACCACGTCACGTCCGTCCTTCGCACCTACACGATCAACCCGGCCCCGCCGATCGTGAACTTCGGGAAGGACGGGTGCGACGTGAGGGCCTCGATGATCATGGGGTGGTCCGAGATCCACTGCCCGGTCTCCTCGATCACCCCGACCACGGGCGGGGGCGGGTACACGGTCACGTTCCGGACCGGTCACGTGCTGGTGCTCAACCCGACCGTGGTGGACGTGATCCCTCCGGGGTTCTCGCTCCGGTCCTGGCAGGTCCCGTCGAAACCGCCGGGTTCGGCCCCGGGGGACAACGAGTGGTCGACGTCGTTCCACCCGGGCCCGTGCGACCACACCACCACCATGGGTTGGGTCCCGGAGCCCGGCTGGGCCGGTCTGGGGTACACCCTGGCGGACGTCCGTTGTGTCCGCTGGCACACCCCGTTCACGAGCCTGGACAACCACAACCACGCGTTCCAAATTTCGGTGCAGCGGGACCCGAACCTGGCCGACGCGTTCGCCCCGCCGGCCTCACCGTCCCAGTGGGACTCCCCTCACGGCCCGTTGACCGCCGAATGGCACACGGATCCCGCGGTCTGTTACCGGACCTCACAGCCGGACCTGTCAGCCCCGGGCTGGGTACCGGCCGGCTCCGTGCCGGTCGGGGACGTCCGGTGTGTCCGTTGGTCGGTCCCGGACGTCTCCGGGAACCGGCGGTACGTCACCTCGTTCATGGTGGACCCGACCGCGGGGCCGTTCTCGACCGGTGAGGGGATCTGGGGCCTGAACCGCACCTGGATGTGGTCGGACAACTCACCGAACGCGACGTTCGCGAACCCGCTCCAGGCCTCGGCCTGGAACGGGGCGGTGAACAAGACCGCGTTCTGGACGTCGGTCAACCCCCACGTAACGTCACTCGGACCACCCGGCTCTTCGTTCTTCGTGGACGCGGAGGCCGGCCTGTGGCGCCGCTTCCCGACGAACGGGACCTCCGTCCGGAACTGGACGATCCGGGTCCGGATCCCCGACTACCTGGTGTGGGACCCGGGGTTCGGCGCCACCGACGGCGTCCCGGACGGGGTCCAGGTGTTACGCTCACCACGGCAGTGGACGAACTGGACCGGGACGACCCACCCGTACTCGTGCACGTTCATCCCCGACTCGACCCCACACATCCCCGGCGGCGGGGACGTGGAATGCGTGGCGGACGGGGACACGGAGTTCCCACCCGGGAACCCGACGGACACCAGCTGGGTCATCCGCCTGCGCCTGTACCGGGCCCCGGGTATGCCGCCCGGGAGCCACCCGATCCGGGCCTTCACCTACCACACCCTGCCGACCGCCCCGTACACCCCGGGCACGATCCACCCGGTGGAGGGCCCGATCGCACCGGACGGTGCCCCGTACGGCCGACGCCAGGCGGCGCACGTACCCTCCACCTGGATCGGTGACGTCCGGACGGTTTCCCTCTCACCGCCGGTGACGACGGGGGTGTTGAAGGTGTTGGCGAACCCGGCCGAGGACGCGAACCCGGCCCCCGGCCAGCTGATCGAGTACGACGTGACGGCCGGCCACCAGGACATCAGGAACCCGGACCTCACGAACGCCTACGTGTACGACTTCCCCGGGTACGACCCGACGACCGGTGCGGTGTCCGGGGACGTGGTACCGGAGTTCGTGTCGGCCGTCACGACCGCCGGCGGCCCGATCTTCTTCCAGTACACGTGCGACACGAACGGGGACCCGACCCCGACCCCGGCCGAGGCCGCGTCCTACGTGTGGGTCGCGGACCCGTGGATCGGGCCGTGCACCGGTCCGTCCTCGGTGATCGGGATCCGGGCCCGTCTGGACTACGGCGGCCCGGGACGGTTCCCGTCCTACGCCCCCGGGGTCTGGGACATCGGTGACCCGGTGGACGCCTCGACGCTCACGTCCTCGTCGTTCCGGGTGGTGGTGCGGGTGCCGGAGGACGCCTGGGACGGGGCCTTGATCCGCAACCGGGCCGTCCTGATGGCCCAGCAGATGCCGCTCCCGACCTTCTCCTCGACCATCTCGTCCACGGTGATCCCCATGTCCGGGCAGGTGACGGTGGAGAAACGGACCGACCCCCCGGGCTACGACCGTGACTTCGTGGTCCGGCTCACCGGCCCCGGCCCGTACGACGAAGCCCAGGCGATCAACGCGGCCCTGCCGACCGTCGCGACGTTCAGCGACATGGAGGTGGCCGGCACCTACCGACTCCGGGAGATCGCGATCCCGGCGAACTGGACGCTGGTGGGGATATCGTGTCGGAACGAGCTGACCGACGCGCCCATGGATCCGGAGGCGCTCGTCCTGGAACCCGGGATCAGGGTCCGGTGCGTGGTGGAGAACCGGGCCGACCCGGCGACGTTGCTGGTCCGGAAGGCCACGTCCCCGGAGAACTACGACCAGGACTTCCCGGTACGGCTCACCGGCCCGGGCCGGTACGACGAGACCGGGACGGTCAACGCCGCCACCGACACCGAGGCGGTGTTCGGGAACCTGGTGCCCGGCGCACCGTACACGTTGACGGAGGAACCGGTGCCGGGCTGGTGGCTGTCCGCGGTCTTCTGTGAGGACACGACCTCCGGGGACCCGGTTCCCGGTCCCCCGGACGACCTGGTGCTCGAACCCGGCCAGCAGGTGATCTGCACGCTGGTGAACACCGCGTTCCCCACCGCCCTGGTGGTCCGGAAGACCACGAGCCCGGTGGACGTCGATCTCGACTTCCAGGCCGTGGTGCGTGACGACATGGGGTTCGCGGTCGGCGGTCCGGTGAACGACGCGACCGAGCAGTTCCTGATCGTGGAGACCGCGGTCGGGAGGCGCTACACGGTCGCCGAGGACCCGCCCCCGGAGGGATGGGAACTGCAAAGCATCACCTGTCGTGACCAGGACGGTAGCCCCAGGGAACCGGCCGGGGTGATCCCCGAACCGGATGACCGGATCGCCTGTGAGATCACCAACCGGTCGGTGTTCGACCTGACGGTCTCAAAGACCGTCGACGCGCGTCGACGCCCGGTCGGGGACCGGTTCCGGTTCACGCTGCGCTGGGAGAACCTCGGTCCCGGCCCCGCGTTCGGGGTGGTGGTGACCGACACGTTGCCCGACGGCCTGACCCTCATCGGCGCGCCCGACACCTGTGAGGTGGACGGTCGGGTCATCCGGTGCCGGGTGGCCGACGTGGCCGAACCCGGCGACTCGGGCACCGTTCGGTTGACCGCCACCGCGACCCGACCCGGCTCGTTCGAGAACGTCGCGGTCGTGTCCAGTTCGGTGCCGGACATGGACCCGTCCAACGACGAGGACCGGGTGACGGTGGACGCCGAGATGGTGGATCCCGTGCCGGGTGACGACCCGCCGGAGCTGGTGGAGGACCCGCCGCCGGACGGTGCGTCCGGAAGGACGCCGCTCGCGTACACCGGCGCGGGGTCCCTGGTCGCGATGCTCCTCACCGGGGCCGCGCTGCTCGTGTCGGGTCTCGGGGTTCGGGCCTCCAGGCGACGCGTCACCAACGGGTGACCGGCCTGAGACCGGAAGGAAGGATCGAGGGAGGTTGGTGATGCCGACGATGATCCGCCACCAGAACCGCGGGCTGGATCGCCGGATGGCACGCGGGGTACGCAGGACCTGGACGTGGGCCGCCGCGCTCATGTTGGGCACCGCCGGTCTGGCCGGCCTGCCCGCCCGGCCGGTGTCGGCCGCGGTGTACACCTCGACGACACCGTCCGGATGGGCGGTGGTGTCCGCTGGTGGTGATGTCCAGTGCGGAGTCGGGACCGACGGGTCACTCTGGTGTTGGGGCTCAGCTTCGGCGCCTGGGGTACCGGGTCTCGACGACCCGTACCCACGGTACGCCCCGGCCCGGGTCGGTACGGCGACGACCTGGGCGACCGTGGACGTCGGTGTCGGGGTGGTGTGTGCGACCCGCACGAACGGAACCCTCTGGTGTTGGGGCGAAAACGCATACGGACAGCTCGGCACCGGCGACAATCTGGATCGGTCCGCGCCGACCCAGGTGTCGGGTACCGGATGGTCGCGGGTGGACGTCTGGCAGGATCACGTTTGTGGGATCCGCACGAACGGAACTCTCTGGTGCTGGGGCCGGAACCAGTACGGACAGCTCGGCCAGGGGGACCTCGCGAACCGTACGTCGCCCACCCAGGTGGGTGGTTCCTCGAACTGGGTCTCGGTGGGTGTTGGAGGTTCGCACACGTGCGCGACCCGCACGAACGGCACCTTGTGGTGTTGGGGCCGCAACCAGTACGGGCAGCTCGGACAGGGGGACACCGTGAATCGTCTCTCCCCGTCCCAGGCCGGCACGGCGACGAACTGGTCGGAGACGAAGGCCGGAACCGGACACACCTGTGGCCGCCGGAGCACCGGTACGGTCTGGTGCTGGGGTGACAACACCTACGGGCAGCTAGGCCTCGGCGACACGGTTGTCCGGACCTCACCGGTGAAGGTGGGATCGTGGACCGACTGGACGTTCCTGGCGTTGGGGCACCTGCACACCTGTGGGACCCGGTCGCCGGGAACCCTCTGGTGCTGGGGATCGAACACGAACGGACGGTTGGGGGTCGGTGACACGACGGACCGTACCGCACCTACCCAGGTCGGTACGGTGTCGACCTGGTCGGCGGCCGCTCCGGCCTGGGAGCACACCTGCGGGATCCACACGACTGGGACGATTTGGTGTTGGGGCCGGAACGTGAACGCGAAACTCGGTGTGGGATCGACGCTCAGCGAGCTTCACCTTCCCAGGAAGGTGGTTCCGGTCACCTGGTCGGCGCTTTCCACCTCCGGTTCCCATTCGTGCGGGATCCGGACCGACGGTACCCTCTGGTGCTGGGGGTACAACGCGTTCGGCCAGCTCGGCCTCAACGACACCTCGGACCGTCCGGTCCCGGTCCAGGTGGGGACCGCGAAGAACTGGAAGTCGGTGACCGTCGGGTTCACGCACACGTGCGGGACCCGGACGAACGGGACCTTGTGGTGTTGGGGTGACAACCTGTTCGGTTCGCTGGGTCTCGGGGACTTCGTCAACCGGTGGGTGCCCACCCAGGTCGGGGCCGCCACCTCCTGGGCGACGGTGCGGGCCGGCGCGGGATCGCACACGTGCGCGACACGAAAGAACGGGACTTTGTGGTGCTGGGGATCGAACGTCGACGGTCAGCTCGGTCTGGGTGACACGGTCAATCGGTCGGTCCCGACCAAGGTCGGTGGTGCGACGAACTGGAAGGAACCGGCGCCTGCCTGGTCGTTCACGTGTGCGACCCGTACGACCGGAACGATCTGGTGCTGGGGGGACAACACCCACGGGCAGCTCGGGATGGGGGACACCGCCGCTCGGTTGACTCCGGCCAAGGTCGGGTCCGCTACCGACTGGAGTCAGATCTCCGCCGGATCGTTCTTCGTCTGCGCGACCCGTACGAACGGGACACTCTGGTGCTGGGGGAACAATCAGTACGGCCAGCTCGGTCTCGGCCACACGAACTACCAGTCGGCGCCGACCAAGGTGGGTTCCGCCGTGAACTGGGCCCGGGTGCAGGCCGGGTGGGAGCACGCGTGCGCTATCCGTACGGACGCTTCGGCCGCCTGCTGGGGGCACAACAACTACGGGCAGGTGGGAGACGGCACCACCGTGGACCGGCTCACCCCGAAGACGATCCCTGGGGCCTACGCGGACCTCGAGTCCGGCGGGCCCACCTTGGGTGTCCGGGTGAACGGGTACGGATACGGGTGGGGGTCGAACTCGTACCGTCAACTCGGGGTGGGTGACACAATTAACCGGCTGGTTCCGACCCCCCTTGAGTAAGGGGTCGCAGGGTCCCCGGCTCCCTGAACCCGCCTCGCTCGGGCGGGCACCGGCGTCCCGTCGCGGTCAACCGGCCGGCGGGTTGCGCACCGTCCGGGTCCGTTCCGTGCGCACCTCGGCCGGACCGGCGACCACGATCGCAGCACCCCCCGGCGCCCGTTCGGGCGGCGGACACGACCGGCCGTTGTCCCGGATCACCGAGCCCACCAGCCGCACCGGCCGCTCGGGCGGACGGGACGCACCCGCCCGGACACCCACGCAGTTGGCCCGCAGGTCGCCGCTCTCGACGGTGACGCCACCGGCATCGTCGAAGGCCAGGCCCACGCCGTTGGCCACGCTCGAGCTGTCGCCGATCAGCAGCCCCGCGGAGGCGGCGCCGACCACCCGCAGCCCGGCGCCGCGGTTGCCGCGGCTCAGCACCCTCCGCACCCGCCCGCCGGGCACGTCGACCAGGACGATCCCGTCGTCCGCGCTGCGGCGCACCACCACACCCCAGACGACGAGCCCGGGCGCCCGATCTGCGATCACCCCGGCCCCGGCCGAATCGGTGACCGTCAACCCGGCCAGCACGACACCCGGCACCGGCCGGCCCCCGCCGATGCACACCGCGGCCGGCCGCCGGTCCGGACCGCAGGGTCCCGGGACCCGGCCGGACAGGGCCAGCCGGGCACCCACCGCCGCGATCCGCAGGCCGGGCGTGGTGATCCGCAGCGCCTCCCGGTGGGTCCCGGGTCGCAGCACCACGAGGTCGCCGGGACCGGCCCGGTCGATCGTGGCCTGCACCGGTTCACCGGCCCGGACGATCCAGGTCCGCGTGGCCGACGACCGTGCAGCTTGCATCGAACCTGACCCGGGACGCGCCGCGTTCGGCACCGCGACCGCAACCGAGGCGCTGCACACACCACCCAGCGCCAGCGCGACCACCATCGCCGGCGCGACGGCTGCAGTGGCGCCCGGTGCCCCCGGCCGCCTGCGGCGCGGCGGCCACCCGGTCGCGCGCCGCCGGGTGGGGCCGGCAGGGATCGAACCTGCGACCGAGGGATTATGAGTCCCCTGCTCTGACCACTGAGCTACGGCCCCCGACCGGGCGTCGACCACCAACCGGCGCTGCGTCCGACGGGACCGTCGGCCGCGCCGGTCACGGCAGGATCGCTCCGGGGGAGAGACTCGAACTCTCAACAACACGGGTTAACAGCCCGTTGCTCTGCCAATTGAGCTACCCCGGAAGTCCCGGTGAGGTTACCAGGACCGGCTCCGGCACCGGCCGGGGCCCCTCGGGCCTGCTAGAAGAGGCCCATGAAGCTGCGCATCGGTCTCGTCGTCGGGTTCGTCGTCGGCTACGTGCTCGGAGCCCGTGCCGGCCGTGCCCGCTACGAGCAGCTCCGCCGCCGCCTCGAGCGGCTCCGGGACAGCCGGGTCTTCGACCGGCTCCAGGCCGCGGTGGAGCTGGGGGTGGAACGCCTCCGGTCCGACGAAGCGGACCCAAGCCGTTCGGGAACCCCCATCGGCACCGCACCAGCGGTGCCCGGCACCACCGTCGACCTGACCGCCGGTGCCGATGCACCGACTCCCTCGGGTCCCGGCAGTGAGGTGGGCGCGGCGCACTAGCCGCGCGGGAGGAACTCCCGGAGGCGCTGCACCCGGGCGGGGTGCCGCAGCTTCGCCAGCGTCTTGGTCTCGATCTGCCGGACCCGCTCCCGGGTGACCCCGAACGCCCGGGCCACCTCCTCGAGGGTCCGGACCCGACCGTCGACCAGCCCGAACCGCCGTTCGATGATCTCGCGCTCGCGAGGCGGCAGCTCCGCGAGCGCCTCTTGGAGCTCGTCGCGCAACACGCGCCGGTCGGTGACCTCCTCGGGGCGGCGCATCGTGGTGTCCTCGACGAAGTCCCCGAGCTGCGCGTCGTCCGACTCGCCCACCGGGGTCTCCAGGGAGATCGTCTCCTGCGCGATCTGCTGGATCTCCTCCACGCGCGCCGCGGGCAGATCCAGCCGGGCCCCGATCTCGCCTGCGGTCGGTTCCCGGCCGAGCTCCTGCACGAGGTCCCGCTGGGTCCGGGTGACGAGACCGATGAGCTCGACCATGTGGACCGGGATCCGGATCGTGCGGGCCTGATCGGCGATCGCCCGGGTGATCGCCTGGCGGATCCACCACGTCGCATACGTGGAGAACTTGAAGCCCTTGGAGTGGTCGAACTTCTCGACGGCGCGCATCAACCCGAGGTTGCCTTCCTGGACGAGATCCAGGAGGGGCATCCCCCGGTACAGGTACCGCTTGGCGATCGACACCACCAGCCGCAGGTTCGCCTCCACGAGCTGCCGGCGGGCGAGCTCACCGTCGGCGACGACCGCCTCCAACCCCGCCCGCTGCTGTGGGGAGCACCCGTGGTCCTCGGCGAGCCGGCCCTGGGCACGGATACCGGCCTCGATGCGGCGGGCGAGGCTCACCTCCTCGGCCGCGGTGAGGAGCCGCACCCGGCCGATCTCGGCGAGGTACGCCCGCACCGGGTCGACCGCACCCCCCTCGCCGATGCGCTGCTTGGGACGCCGCGGCGGCTGCGCCCGGCGGGGGGTCGGGACCGGGGCGAACGGACCGGCCGCGGGCGGCGTCCCCGCCGCCGACGGTGCCGGGCGGCCCGCCTCGGGGGCCCCGTGCTGCTCCTCCCGCTCCAGATCCTCCCGGATCTCGTCGATCACGGTCACGCCCGCCGCCTCGAGCCGGGCGTAGATCGCGGCGAGTTCCTCGGTGCTGGGTTCGAGGTCCCAGAGCGCGGCGAACACCTCGCCGGTGGTCACGAACGTGCGGCTGGCCCGCTGCGCGGTCGCCACCAGCTCCCCGACCCGTGCGTCGCCCACCGATGACGGAGGCACCGCGCCCACCGCCGCGGTGCCAGGCGAGGAGGGTCCGGATCCCGAGGCTCCCGACCCGGAGCGTGGGTGTCGCCGGTCGGTCAGGCCCCGCTCCATCCGGTCAGGAAGCGTACCAACTCCTCGGCGGCCCCCCGACCGGTCGCCCAGTCCCCGGCGGCGCGTGCGCCGACCGCTGCGTCCAGGTGCCGTTTGCAGGTCGAGGCGCGCTCGTCTTCGGCGGCGACGAGGGAGGCGAGGAGCTGCTCGGCGACGGGGACCGCGAGGTCGAGCATCAGCATCGTCCGCGCCACCTCCGGCTCGGTGCCCACCTCGTCCTCTTCGTTGGCGAGGCGCGCGAGCACCGGCCGCACCTCGTCGTCGGCGGTGGCCAGCGCCGCCTCCACCGACGGCGACGCGGCGAGGAACTCCCACACCCGGCGGGCGACCGGATCGGTGAGGAGGTGCGGGCCGAGCCACCCCGCGGTGAGCTCGGGGTGCTGCAGGTGGACGCGCAGCGCGTGCGCCTCGCGGGGCGTGGCGATCCGGGCCGGTTGCCGACCGGGGGTGTCGGTGGAGGTCGGATCGGCGGTGGGGACCGTGCCCGGGACCGTCGCGACGGCCGGGCGGCCGCGGTGGCGGCGGTGACGCTCGATCGCCCGCTTGAACCAGCCGTGGTCGGCGCCGACGGTGCCGGCGACCTGGCGGATGTACTCCTCCCGCACCAGTTCGCTGGGATGCTCGGCCAGCACCGGCACCGCGGCCTCGGCGGCCCGGGCCCGCCCCTCCGGACTGTCCAGTTCGGCGGTGGCCAGCACCCGTTGCAGCCGGAACTGCAGGAACCGGGCCGCCTCCGCCACGGCCCGGACCAGCCGCTCCGGATCGGTCCGGAACACGTCGGCAGGGTCCTGACCTTCGGGCAGCTGCGCGACCCGCACGTCGAGGCCGTGCTGTTGCTCCCAGCGGTACCAGCGCTCCGCCGCGAGCCGACCGGCGGCGTCGGCGTCGTAGGCGAGCACGAACCGTCGGGTGAACGGCAGGAGGGCCTGCACGTGCTCGTCACCGATCGCGGTACCGCAGGTGGCCACCACGTTCGGCACCCCCGACGCCACGAACGCCATCACGTCGGTGTACCCCTCGCAGACCACCACCGCACCCGCCGCGGTGATGTCGGCCTTGGCCTGCGCGAGCCAGTACAGGATCCCGGACTTGTGGTACAGGGGCGTGTCAGGGGTGTTCTTGTACTTCGGGCCTGCTCCGCCCAGCGCGCGACCGCCGAACGCAACCGGGCGCCCCCGCCGATCGCTGATCGGGAACAGCAGCCGGGCCCGGAAGAAGTCCTGCAGCCGTCCGGCGCGGTTCTCGAACGCGAGCCCTGCGGTCACGATCTCGTCGCGACGGAACCGCAGGTCGTAGAGGTGCCGGACGAGCGCGTCGAAGGTGTCGGGGGCCCAGCCCAGCCGGAAGCGGCGTGCCAGGTCCCCACCGAAACCGCGCTCGCGCAGGAAGTCGCGCGCCACCCGGGCGTCCGGGGCGCCGAGGAGCCGGGCATGGTAGAAGTCGGCCGCTGCCGCCACCACCGCCGCGAGCCGCTCACGGCGGCGCTGGTCGTCGTCGCCCCGTCCGCCGTCACGACGGATCGGCAACCCGGCGCGCTGCGCGAGCACCTCGACGGCCTCGGCGAACGCGAGTCCCTCGGTGACCCGGACGAAGGTGATGACGTCACCGCTGGCCCCGCAGCCGAAGCAGTGGTACACGCCCAGCTCGGGGTTCACCGAGAACGACGGTGTCCGTTCGGCATGGAACGGGCAGAGGCCGACGAACCGTCGACCCGATCGCCGCAGCGCGACCCGCTCGGAGAGCAAGGCGACGATGTCGGTCGCCTCCCGGACCCGCTGGACGTCTTCGGCCGCGATCCCCACTCGTCCCACGCTACGGGGCGCCGCCGCTCCCCCCGGTGTGGCCGCCCCGGTCCCGTACGGGCCGCCGGCCCCCACGCCGGACTAGGACGCCAGGTCGAGCCCGGCCGGCAGCTCGCCCCGGTCCCAGCCCAGGTGGGCCAACGCCTGGAGACAGGCGAAACGATCGGTCATGCCGCTCACGTAGGTGACCGCCGCCCGCCGGGCCTCGTCGCTGCCGGCCCGTAGCCCGGATCCGCCCCGCCCTTCGGGCAGGGTGTTGGGGCGATCGGCGTAGAACTCCACCAACGCCTGCAGCAGCCGTTCGACGATCCGGTTCTGCGAGAGGGACGCCGGGCGCAGATAGATGTGGGTGTAGTTGAACGCCCGGAACGCGGCGAGCGCCTCGGCCATCGGCTCGCTCATGCCCACCTCCCCGGTCCGCAGCGTGGTGTCGACGACCCCGGCGATGAACGCGCCGAGTTGGGTGCTGCGCCGGGTGCCGCAACGCTGCGCGACCACGGGCGGCAACATGTCCGGGGTGACGATGCCGGCGACCACCGCGTCCTCGAAGTCGTGGCACACGTAGGCGATGCGGTCGGCCCAGGACACCACCTCGCCCTCCGGGGTGGAAGGGGCCGGCCGGCTCCACGAGTGGTTCCGGATCCCGTCGAGGGTCTCCGCGCACAGGTTCAGGGAAGCCAGGGTGACATCCGCGCCCCAGGTCGCATGGTCGAACCCCCCGGGCACGTAGGGCGCCAGTGCGTCCTCGCTCGCGTGCCCGAAGGGGCCGTGCCCGCAGTCGTGCCCGAGTGCGATCGCTTCCACGAGGGTCACGTTGAGCCGGCAGGGCCGGGCGATGCCGACTGCGACCTGCGCGACCTCGAGCGCATGGGTGAGCCGGGTGCGCTGGTGGTCCTCCGGGAAGATGAACACCTGCGTCTTGCCGGCCAGACGGCGGAACGCGGTGGCGTGCAGGATCCGGTCGCGATCGCGTTCGAAGCAGGTGCGCAGCGGGTCGGGCTCCTCGACCCGGGCCCGCCGACCGGCACCGCGGGCCCGGGTCGCCCCCGGGGCCAGGGTCGCGTCCTCGAGCTCTTCGCGGGCTTCCCGGCCCAGGGGCCCACCCGGCCCGATCCGGGCCCGGCTGTCGGCGTGCGCATACCGGTGGCCCGCGTCCGGGGCGCGGTGCCCGTCCATCGTGCCCGCCCAGGCCACGGCGCGTTCGGTCAGTCCGGGCGGGCTCCCCCCCTGCGGGGCCGGTGGTGTCATGGCCGGGTCGTGCGGCACGGGCCGAGGGTACCCAGCCCCCCGGACACCCCGGGGACGGGTCGCTCAGGCCGACGCGGCGGGGCCCCCCGCCCCCAGCGCCGCGTGCGCGGCGGCGAGGCGCGCGATCGGCACCCGGTACGGGCTGCAGGACACGTAGTCGAGCCCCGCCTCGTGACAGAACTGCACCGACGCCGGGTCTCCCCCGTGCTCGCCGCAGATCCCGAGCTTCAGGTCCGCCCGGCTGCTGCGGCCCTGCTCGGTCGCCCACCGCACCAGGCGACCGACCCCGTCGCGGTCGAGCTCCTCGAACGGGCTGATCCGCAGCAGGCCCCGCTCCAGGTACTCGGGCATGAACCGGCCCTCCACGTCGTCGCGGGAGAAGCCGAAGGTCATCTGCGTGAGGTCGTTCGTGCCGAAGGAGAAGAACTCCGCCACCTCGGCGATCTCACCGGCCACCAGCGCCGCCCTCGGCGTCTCGACCATCGTGCCGACGAGGTACGCCACCCGGGTGCCGGTCCGGGCGAACGTCGCCTCCGCCTCCTCGCGCACCCAGCCGGTGAGCAGCTCCATCTCGGCGCGGTTCACGGTGAGGGGGATCATGATCTCCACACGCGGGTCACCCCCCACCTGGGCCCGCTGCACCGCCGCCTCCAGCAGCGCCCGCACCTGCATCCGGTACAAGCCCGGCTTGAGGATCCCGAGCCGGCAGCCCCGGGTACCGAGCATCGGGTTGGCCTCCTCCCACCGCTTGAGGGCGTGCCAGAGCCGGTCTGCCTCCGGGTCGGGATGCCCGGCGATGTAGGCGCGCACACGCTGCGCGAGCACCTCGTCGTGGCGGGGCAGGAACTCGTGCAGCGGTGGGTCCAGCAGCCGCACCGTGACCGGCAATCCGTCCATCACCTCGAGGATCCCCACGAAGTCGGCCCGCTGCACCGCCAGCAGCTCCTCCAGGGCTGCGGCTTCGGTCGCGGGATCCTCCGCGAGGATCATCCGCTGCACGATCGGCAACCGGTCCCCGAGGAACATGTGCTCGGTTCGGCACAGGCCGATGCCTTCGGCGCCGAACTCCCGGGCCTTCTTGGCGTCCTCGGGCAGATCCGCGTTCGTCCGGACCCGCAGGCGCCGGAACTCGTCGGCCCATCCGAGCACCACCCCGAACGGGCCGCTCGGCTCGGGGGTCACCACCGGCACCTCACCGAGGACCACCTCCCCGGTGGTCCCGTTGATCGAGATCACGTCCCCGTCGTTCACCGTGACGGTCACGGTGCGCACGACGTTGCCGACCACCTCCTCGTGATCCACCTCGAAACGACGGTGGGCGAGATCGATGCGCAACGCGTCGGCACCGCAGATCGCCGGCTTCCCCATCCCCCGGGCCACCACCGCGGCGTGGCTCACCAGCCCGCCCCGGGAGGTGAGGATGCCCTCCGCCGCGATCATCCCGTGCAGATCGTCGGGACTGGTCTCGGGTCGCACAAGGATCACCCGCTCGCCGGCCGCGGCGCGGGCCTCGGCATCGTCGGCGGTGAACGCGACCCGCCCGACCGCCGCGCCGGGTGACGCGTTGAGCCCTTTGGCGAGCACCTCGTAGCGGGCCTGGGGGTCGAACTGCGGGTGCAGGAGTTGGTCGAGCTGCGCGGGCTGGATGCGCAGCACCGCCTCCCGCCGGTCGATGAGCCCCTCGGTCACCATGTCGGTGGCCATCCGCAACGCTGCGGCCGCGGTGCGCTTGCCGACCCGGGTCTGGAGGATGAACAGCCGGCCCTGCTCGATGGTGAACTCGATGTCGCACATGTCCCGGTAGTGCCGCTCCAGCAGCTCCATCACCTCGAGCAGCTGCCGGTAGCAGTCCGGGAAGTGCTGCCCCATCGCCGCGAGCGGTTCGGTGACCCGGATGCCGGCCACGACGTCCTCACCCTGCGCGTTGGGCAGGAAGTCCCCGTAGGGCGTGCGCTCCCCGGTGGAGGGATTCCGGGTGAACGCCACCCCGGTGCCGGAGTCGTCCCCCTTGTTGCCGAACACCATGGCCTGAACGTTCACCGCGGTGCCGAGGTCGTCGGGGATGCCCTCGAGGCGCCGGTAGTCCCTGGCCCGCCGCCCGTTCCAGGAGCGGAACACCGCTTCGATCGCGAGCCGGAGCTGCTCCGACGGGTCGTCAGGGAAGACCACGCCCGCGGCGCGGCCCACGATCTCCTTGAAGGTGACGACGAGGCCCTTCAGGTCCTCCGCACCCAGCGCGGTCTCCACCGCGACCCCTCGCTCGGCCATGAGCTCGGCCAGCGCCTCCTCGAACGCGTCGCCGGGCACATCGAGGACGATCTTGCCGAACATCTGCACGAAGCGGCGGTACGAGTCGTACGCGAACCGGGCGTTGCCGGTCTGGGCGGCGAGGCCCTCCACCGATGCGTCGTTGAGACCGAGGTTCAACACGGTGTCCATCATCCCCGGCATCGAGAACGGCGCTCCCGACCGCACCGACACCAGCAGCGGGTCCTCACCGTCGCCGAGGCGCTTGCCCATGTCGGCTTCGAGCGCCCGCAACGCGTCGGCGACCTGCGCCTCGAGACCGTCGGGCAACACCCCCCCGGCCGCCAGGTACGCCTTGCAGGCCTCGGTGGTGATCGTGAATCCGGGCGGGACCGGCAGCCCGAGGTTCGTCATCTCGGCGAGGTTCGCGCCCTTCCCGCCGAGGAGGTACTTCTGATCCTTGCTGCCCTCCCGGAACGCGTAGACGTACTTCATCGGGGTTCTCGGTCCTCCCTCTCGGGCCTACGGGTCGTCCTCGACGCCCCGGTCGGTGTCGGCGACGCCGTGCGGATCCGGCACCGCCAGGGGGGTGCCGCACGGCACCGCACCCACCTCAGCGTAGTGAACGGCACGGCGACGCTCAGCGGTCGACCGGAGGCCGGTCGACGACGAGCGTCCCGGCGAGACGGTCGTGGAGACCCTGGCGGTTGCGGTCCCGCAAGGCCCAGCCGACCACACCGAGCGCCACGACCAGCCCGAGCTGGGGCACGAACACCGCCAGGGCGACCGGTAGCAGGTACCGGATCGTCACGCGACCGACCGACGCGCGCCGACCGTCGACCTGCACCACCCACAGCCGCCGCAGCCGCTTCCCGAGCGTCTGGCCGGTGAGCACGGTCGACGGGACGAGATAGGCGAGGCAGACCACGAGGATGCCGAACGCGACCAGGTAGCTGAGCCCGAGGAAAGCACCCTGGATGTCGCGTGCCTCCTCCTGCCGGGCGTCGATGCGGTCCTCGATCCGTTGCGCCTCGCGGGACGCGACCCGGGCCTGCTGCCGGGCGGCCGCCGCGTCGGCGTCGCGACCGGCGCGTTCGGCACGTTCGGCCCTCGCCCGGGCCGCGCCCGCCCGGGCCCGCAGCTCCGAGCGCCGGTCGTCGAGCCGGCGCACCGCCGCCTCGATCGCATCGAGACGGTCGACCCGTTCGGGGTACCGGGCCGCCAGCGCGGCGGGCAGCACGACGCTCACCGCCACGAGGTACACGAGCGCGAGCACCGAGAGGTCGAAAAGCGCGGCCAGCGCCCGGGTCCGACCGTCGGCCAGGCGCATCCCCGCCGGCAGGGTGACGGTCGGCTCCGGCAGCGGTCGGCCGCCGGCACGGCGGGGCGGGGGGGGCGGCGGCGGGGGCGGCTCCTCGCCGCCCGGGGGCGCCTCGGCGTCCCCCTCGGCCTCCCCCCGGGCCCGGGCCGCGTCGTACCGGTCGCGCTGGAGGGGATCCGACAGCACCGCCCAGGCCCGGTGGAGCTCCCCGAGGCGGCGGGCCGCGTCCTGGCGGCGGGCCGCGTTGCGCCCCTCCTCCAACTCTGCCTCCAGCCGGTCGCGCTCAGTCCGGTACGCGGCGCGGATCTCCTCCTTCGACGCCGCGGGGTCGACGGCGAGGAGGTCGTAGTAGTCGCCCACGGCGTTCATCCGCCGAGGCGGGCCCGGAGGTGCTCGGTGAGCTCCGCCACCGGCACCCGCTCCTGGGTCATCGTGTCCCGGTCCCGGATCGTGACCGCCTTGTCGTCCAAGGTCTCGAAGTCGACGGTGACGCACAGCGGGGTGCCGATCTCGTCCTGGCGACGGTAGCGGCGCCCGATGGAGCCGGCCGAGTCGGTGTCGATCATGAAATGGGGGCGCAGGCTCGCCGCGAGGTCCTCGGCGACCGGCACCAGGCGCTCGTTGCGCGACAGTGGCAGGACCGCCACCTTGATCGGCGCCAGGCGCGGGTCGAGCCGCAGGACCGTGCGCTTCTCCATGCGGCCGTCCGCGGTGGGTGCCTCCTCCTCACGGTACGCGGCGAGCAGGAACGCCAGCATGGCCCGGTCGGCGCCGGCCGCCGGTTCGATCACGTACGGCACGTAGCGGCGGTCGTGCTCCTGGTCGTAATACGAGAGATCCTGGCCGGAGTACTCGGCGTGGCGCCGCAGGTCGAAGTCGGTCCGGTTCGCGATCCCCTCCAACTCACCCCACCCCCACGGATAGGCGAACTCGACATCCGCGGTGGCCGCCGAGTAATGCGACAACTCGTCGGGCCCGTGCGCCCGGATCCGCAGCATCTCCTCGGGGATGCCCAGGTCCCGGTACCACCGGTAGCGCTCCTGGCACCAGTACTCGAACCAGCGCGGCGCGTCCTCGGGTGGCACGAAGTACTCCATCTCCATCTGTTCGAACTCCCGGGTGCGGAACACGAAGTTGCCCGGGGTGATCTCGTTGCGGAACGACTTGCCGATCTGAGCGATCCCGAACGGTGGACGGAGCCGCATCGTCGTCTGCACGTTCAGGTAGTTGACGAAGATCCCCTGGGCGGTCTCCGGACGGAGGTACGCCACCGACGCCTCGTCCTCGACCGGCCCGACGAACGTCTTGAACATGAGGTGGAAGGGCCGGGCCTCGGTGAGGCTGCCCGTGGCCCCGCAGTTGGGGCATGCACCGGAGGCGGGAAGGTCGTCGGCCCGGAACCGCAACTTGCACGCCCGGCAGTCGACGAGCGGATCGGTGAACGTGGCGAGGTGACCGCTGGCCTCCCACACCCGCGGCGCCATGAGGATCGCCGCGTCGAGACCCACGACGTCGGGACGCAGATGGACCATCGACCGCCACCACTGGTCCTTGACGTTCCGCTTCAGCAGCACGCCGATCGGTCCGTAGTCCCAGGTGGAGCGGAACCCGCCGTAGATCTCACTGGACGGGAAGATCAGCCCTCGGCGTTTGCACAGGTTGACGACCCGTTCCATGAGGTCCGCGCCGGCCATAGGGTCCGTCAGGCTACCGGCCGGCCCCGCCGCCGGGCGGGCTCGACCGCCAGGGGGCACGGGCGGCGTCACCGGGCACGCCCGGCGGTTCAGAGCAGGGCGGCGGTCCGGAACCGTCGCTCGGAATGGTGCTCGATGACGGCGACGGCGAGGCGCTCCACCTCCCCGAGCACCGCCGCCGGTGGCGGCGCGGCCAGGACCCGGCGGATCCGGCCACCCACCAGGTCCGCCAGCAACGCCCGGGCCGCCGGGTCCAGCCGCCAGCGGACCCCGCGCCCGCAGGCGGGGCAGCACACCCCGCCGTCACCCGGATCGAACACCACCGGCACGTCCTCGGCCGGCAGCGGTTCCCCGCAGCGCACACAGCCGGTCAGCTCGGGCTCGAACCCGGTGAGGGTCAGCAGACGCCAGAAGAACGCCACCGGCACCACCGCCGCGCCGGTGGCCGCCGCGGTGCGCAGCGCCCCGACGAGGAGCCGGTACAACGCCGGGTCCGCCTGCCGGTCACCGCTCATCCGGTCGGCGGCCTCCAGCATCGCGACGGTGCGCACCATCTGCGGATACGACTCCCGCAGGGGACGGAACGCGTCCAGGGTCTCGGCCTGGGTCACCACATCGAGGTCACGACCCCGGTAGCACTGCACGGCGAGATGCCAGCCCGGCTCCAACCGGGCACCCCACCGGCTGCCGCTGCGCCGCACCCCCTTCGCGACGGCCCGGACCTTCCCTGATCCCTCGGTGCACAGCGTCACGATCCGGTCGGCCTCCCCCAACTTCGTGGTGCGCAGCACGACGGCACGCTCGCGGTACAGACCGGGCACACCCCGAGTGTAGGGACACGCCCCGTCCCGCCGACGGTCCTCGCCGCTCCGCCTCGGCGCACCCGGGATCCCACCGACCGCGGAGGGCCGGGCCGCCGGCTGCACCTCAGGACCCGGGCACCCGACCGAACCGACGCTCGCGCCGCTGGAACTCACGTACCGCGGCGAACAGATCGGTACGCCGGAAGTCGGGCCAGAGCACCTCGGTGAACACGAACTCCGAGTACGCGCTCTGCCACAGCAGGTAGTTCGAGATGCGGTACTCCCCCGAGGTGCGGATCATGAGATCGGGATCGGGCATGTCCGGCGCGTAGAGGTGGCGGGCCAACACCCGGTCGTCCACCCGATCGGGGTGGAGCCGGCGGGCCCAGGCCTCCCGGGCGATCGCCCGTGCCGCGTCCACCAACTCCGCCCGACCCCCGTAGTTGAACGCGAAGGTGAGGGTCATCCGACGGTTCCGGGCGGTGAGCGCCTCGGTCTCGGTGATGCGGGCGAGCACCCGCCGGGGCACCCGTCCGCCGCGGCGGCCGATGAAGCGCACCCGCACCCCACGCTCGCACAGTTCGTCGCGCCGGCGCAGCAGCAGCGACTCGTTGAAGCGCATGAGGAAGCGCACCTCATCGAGGGGCCGGCGCCAGTTCTCGGTCGAGAACGCGTACACGGTGAGCCACGCCAGGCCGATCTCCAGGGCCCCCTCCACGGTGTCGAAGAGCGCCGCCTCACCCGCGGCGTGCCCCTCGGTGCGCTTCAGGCCCCGCCGCTGCGCCCATCGGCCGTTGCCGTCCATGACGATCGCGACGTGCCGGGGCATCCGGGCCGGATCGATGCCGTGCACCATGCGGCCCGCAGCGTAGGACCCGGCCGTGCACCACCCGCGGCTCCGGGTGGCTATCCTCCCGACCCCGTGCGCTGGCAGGTGGTGGTGAACCCCGCCGCGGGCCGGGGCCGGACCGCCCGGCACCTGCCCCGGTTGCGGGCGGCGTTCGCCGCCCACGGGGCTCCGTCGGTGCACGTGGCCACGAGCCTGGCCGACGCGGTTGCCGCGGCCCGCCGCGCCGCCACCAGGGGCTGGGGGATCGTCGCCTGCGGCGGTGACGGGACGGTCGCCGCGCTGGCCGGGGTCGCGGCGGAGACCGGGGCCCACCTCGCGGTGGTGCCGACCGGCGCCGGCAACGACTTCGCCCGGACCCTGGGGCTGCGCGACCCGTGGCAGGCGATCGCCTTGCTCGAAGGGGACGCCACCGCCACGAGGGTGGACCTCGGTCGGGCCGGTGCCGCGTGGTTCACGTCGGTGGCCAACACCGGCTTCGACGCCGCCGCCAACCGGTGGGCGAACGACATCCGCTGGCTGCGGGGCACACCGCTGTACCTGGTGGCGATGGCCCGCACCCTGTGGCACTACCGTCCGATGCGGTTCCGCCTCGCGCTCGACGACGACCCGGCCTTCGAGGTGGGGGCGTGGCTGGTGGCGATCGGGAACTCGTCCACCTATGCCGGGGGGATGCGGATCGCCCCGGCGGCTTCGCTCACCGACGGCCGGCTCGACGTGGTGGTCGTCGACGGGGCCGCGACCCGGGCCCAGCTCGTGACGAACCTGCCCCGGGTGTTCCGCGGCACCCACGTGCACCACCCGCTGGTGCACACCTGGCGGGCCCGGTGCATCCGGATCGAGGCGCCGCGCCGCGCCGACGCGGACCTGTGGGCGGCCGGCGAGCGGGTCGGCCCCCTGCCGATGACGCTGGAGGCCGTGCCCGGGGCACTCACCCTGCGGGTGCCGCGCACCGGGGGCACCGCGTGTCGGGGCGGGTTCAACGCACCGTGAGGGTGCCCTTCATGCCGCTCTGCCGGTGCCCGGGGATCGTGCAGTAGAACTCGTGATCGCCGGGGTCGAGGACGGCCAGGTCGACCTTGCCGGTGTCGACGTCCCCGTCGCCGCTCACCTTGAGCTCGTAGCCCGGCACCCCCCGGATCACGAACGTGTGGACCCCGGACTGCACGTTCTCGATCGTGAACCGCACCACACCCCGGGGGGCCTCCACCGTGTCGGGACGGAAGAAGAAGTTGCCCGCCTCGAGGGTGTAGGACTCCCGAGCCGGTCCCTTCGGTTCCACGTACCGGTCGCCCTCGCCACCCCCGCCGCAGGCCGCGGCCATCACCGCCAGGCCGGCGACGACGGCGAGGGTGACGCACCGTCGCCGGATCATGCCGCCGGGCCGGTCGTGGTGGGCATCCCGGGCGCAGGCGGCTCCGACCCGGCACCCTCACCGGGTGTGGTCGTCTCCGGCGGGCCCTCGGTGACGATGAGGGTGGCCTCCATCCCCGCCTCCCGGTGCCCGGGAACGGTGCACCACATCTGGTAGGTGCCCGGACGCAACTCGATCTTGCCCTCGTCGTCGGGCGGCACCTTCAGTTCGAACCCGGCGGCCCACGGCGCACCGATCACGAGGGTGTGCACACCCCCCTTGTCGATGTAGCGGATGAGGTTGATGCCGGCGGGCGCGGTGAACTCGTCGGCCTGGAACTTGAGGGTGGGCAGGGCGTCCACCTCGAGGGTGTTGATCGGCGGGCCGGCAGGCTCCTCGTAGACCGGCTTCGCCTCCTTCTGCGGCTCGGCGGCGCCGATGGTGAGCGAACCGAACAGGGCGAGCAACAGGAGCGCAACCCCCAACCCCAGGGTGACCTGGCTGCTGCGCACCCGGGGCGAGGCGGACAGCAGTGCCGCGCCGGCGAGGATGAGGACGGTGAGGCCGGTGCCGATCATCACCGCGATGGCCTTGTCGCTGTGGGAGACGGCGAGGAAGATGCGGGAGATGTTCAGCACCACGAACAGGACGGCGACGATCGCGCCGATCGGGATCAGCAGCGGCAGCCACACCCGGTCCCGCCGCAGGGCGACGAACGGATCGGGTGGGGGCGGCACCGGCGGCTCGGGCAGGCCCGCGTCCGTTTCCAGAGTCGCGACCGCGCCCGCTTCGCCGGTCCCCGGTCCCTGCTCGGTCACGTCCGCGCCGTCGCTCATCCCTCAACCCTCAATCCGAGTCGTTCCATCTCCGCTTCCATCGCCCGCAGTCCGGGTTGTGGTCGGTTCTGCCGTTCCTCGGCGGCAGCCCAGCGGAAGAACACCACCGCGATGAGCGCCCAGAGCAGCAGACCGGCGGCGATCTTCATGATGAGCCCGGCCACGAGCTGGTCGGTGAGCGCGTCGAGCCCGAACAGCTTCGGCAGGTTCTCGTAGCCACGGTACAGCGGCCGGCTGCCGAAGGTCAGGAACGACGCCGGGACGGTGGGCACCACCGCCTGCAGCGCCAGGTAGCCCATCTGCACCGGCGGCCGCAGCCGGGGGATCTCCGGCAGCGGGCTGAGCACCGGCATCCAGATCACGATCGCCGAGAGGAACAGCATCGAGTGGGCCAGGAAGTGCGCCACGCCGGACCGGAGCGTGAGGTTCACGAACGCCGGCCAGTGCGTCACCACCACGACCACGTTGAACAGCACCAACGCGGGCAGGAACCGGGACAGGTGACGCACGACGACGAACAGCCGTCTCGGTGTGAGCAACCACCGGGCGAGCCACGCCGGGGTACCCAGCACCAGCAAGGGCACCGCCACCATGGTGAACAGCAGGTGCTGGACCATGTGCACGCTGTAGAGGTACCCCTCACCCAGGGTGTGCACCGGCCAGTCGGCGGCCAGCCAGGTGGTGAAGACGCCGAACCCGAAACAGGTCACCTGGAAACGGGTGGCGGCCGGCACCCCGGCCGGGAGGACGGTCGGGGCGACGCGGGTCAGCGCCACCGCGTAGCCCGCGCCGAGCAGCGCCACCAGCAGCCACACGTCGGGGTGCGGGTCCCAGGCGGGGAAGCCGGTCGCCACCGTCACCCCTCAGCCCAGGATGTTCAGGGTGAGGAGCACCACCGCGTACAGCACCACCGCGCCGACCACGCCGGTGGTGAAGAACCGACGGAAGATCGGCCGGTCGGTGCGAAGGTGCATGTACCAACTGGCCACCAGCACGAACTTCACCAGCGCCATGGCGAGCAGGATCCCGATGATCGCCTGATCCGGGATGTCGCCCTCCAGGTAGTACATCCCGATCTCCAGGGCGGTGACGACGCACAGGACCACCGCGATCATCACGTACTGGAACGGCTGGGGATGCGGGCGCACCTCGCCGGGCAGCAGGGCGACCTCGCCGCCCGTCACCGGCGCCAAGCCGACCTCCCCGGGCGCGCCGGGCGGGGCCGCCGCTCCGGTCTCGTCGGTTCCCCGGCTCTCGACGTCGGTCACGGTCCCTCCCGTTCGGCCATCCGGCTCACGTGGGGATGAGGTAGACGACGGTGAAGATCACGATCCACACCACGTCCACGAAGTGCCAGTACAGGCCGGCTACCTCCACCCGCTCGGCATCGGCCGCACCCAGCTTCTGCTGGGTCGACATCGCCCACAGCGACAGCAGCCACACGATCCCGGCGGTCACGTGCGCCCCGTGCAGGCCGGTGAGCACGAAGAAGCTGGAACCGAACACGTTCGTGCTGAGCGCCAGACCCTCCTGGTAGAACTCCGTGAACTCGTAGACCTGACCACCGATGAACACGAGCCCGAACAGCGCGGTGGCGAGGATCCAGATCCGGAAGCGCCGGTCGTCGGCTCGCTGGATGGCCGCCAGCGCGAGCACCATCGTCAGCGAGCTCATCAGCAGGATGAAGGAAGTCACCGACGTGAACGGGATGTTGTAGACCTCCCGCGGCGTGGGTCCCTCCACGATCCGGCCCCGGTAGAGCAGGTAGGCGGAGATGAACCCGCCGAAGAAGAGGCATTCGGAGGCCAGGAACACCCACATCCCGAGCTTGGTGTTCGCGAGCCCGGTGCCGGTGTGCTCGTGCTCATCGAGGTGTGCGGCACCCGTTGCGATGACGGCGTCGGTCACCGGTCAGTCCTCCGCGGTGGCAGGCTCGATCGCCCAGGCGTACATGCCGTAGAGCAGCACGACGAGCCCCGGGATCGCGAGCCAGGGGTTCTTGAACACCGCCGCGTAGCCGAGGATGGGTAGGCCGAGCGCCATCACGAGCGGGAAGTAGGACGGGGACGGCATGTGGATCCCGTGGCCGTCCCCGTGCCCGTCCCCGACGGCATGACCGCTGCCGGGCGGGGATCCCGCGGTCGCGGTCGCGGCGTCGGCCCCACCGGCCGGCAACGGCACCAGCCGACCCTGGGCGTCCTCGGTGTACTTGCGGTGCCAGAAGTCGTCACGTGCCCCCACCCGGGGGATCGCCGCGAAGTTGTACTCGGGGGGCGGGGAGGAGGTGCTCCACTCGAGGGTGCGCCCGTCCCACGGGTCGGGTCCCGCGGCCGCACCCCGACGGGTGCTGAGGGCCACATTGACCAGGAACGTGGCCACCGAGGCGGCGATGACGAAGGAGCCGAGCGTCACGAGGAGGTTCAGGTCGTCCCAGCCCATGCCCTCGGCGTACCGGTAGGTGCGCCGGGGCATCCCCTGAAGCCCGAGGATGTGCATCGGGAAGAACGTGAGGTTGAACCCGATGAGCATCAGCCAGAAGTTCAGCTTGCCGAGCCGTTCGTCCAGCATCCGCCCGAACACCTTCGGCCACCAGTAGTAGAGACCGCCGAAGATCGCGAACACGAGGCCGCCGAAGAGCACATAGTGGAAGTGGGCGACGACGTAGTAGGTGTCGGTCTGCTGGGTGTCGGCCGGCACGATGGAATGGGTCACACCGGACAGGCCACCCAACGTGAACATCGCGATGAACCCGAGCGCGAAGAGCATCGGGGTCTGCAGGCGCAACGATCCACCCCACACCGTGCCGAGCCAGTTGAAGATCTTCACCCCGGTCGGCACCGCGATGAGCATCGTCGCCAGGCCGAACGCGGAGACCGCCACCGGCCCGAGACCGGTGGCGAACATGTGATGGGCCCAGACCCCCCAGCCGAGGAAGCCGATCGCGATGCCGGAGAACACCACCACCGCGTACCCGAACAGCGGCTTGCGGGAGAAGACCGGCAGGATCTCGGACACGATGCCCATGCCGGGAAGGATGAGGATGTACACCTCCGGGTGACCGAAGAGCCAGAAGAGGTGCTGGTACAGCAGCGGGTCACCGCCGGCCGCGGCGTTGAAGAACAGCGTGCCGAAGTTCCGGTCGAAGATGATCATGAGCAGCGCCGCGGTCACCGGCGGCATCGCGAAGGCGGTGAGGAACGCGACGACGAGCATCATCCACACGAAGAGCGGCATCCGCATGAGCGTCATGCCGGGGGCCCGCAGGTTGAGGATCGTCACGATGAAGTTGATCGCCGAGGTGACCGAGCCGATGCCGAGCATGATGAGGCCGACCGCCCAGAAGTCCGGGCCCCTCCCGGGAAGGAACCCCTGGTTGAGCGGCGTGCTGGTGAGCGGGGTGTAGCCGAACCACCCGCCGTCGGGTGCGCCCCCGAGGAAGAAGCTCGAGTAGAGGAACAGCCCGCCGAGGAGGAACACCCAGTACCCGAACATGTTCAGGCGAGGGAAGGCGACGTCCCGGGCACCGATCATGAGCGGGATGAAGTAGTTGCCGAAGGCCACCGCGAGCGGCATCCCCACGAGGAACACCATCGTGGTGCCGTGCATGGTGAACATCGTGTTGTACTGCGCCGCGGTGAGCACGGTGCCGTTGGGCCCGGCCAGTTGCAGCCGGATGAGGAGTCCCTCGACCCCGGCGATCACGAAGAACACCAGCGCGGTTCCCCCGTAGAGGATGCCGATCTTCTTGTGGTCGACGGTCGTGAGCCAGCTCCACAGCCCGGTCGTGGCCCTGGGTCGGCGCAGCAGCAGGCCGACCGTCCGGGGGGCGGGCAGCGTCTCCTGCACGGTGGTCACGGCATGCCTCCCCTGCTCATCTCCCGGCTCATCTCCCGGCCAGGAGGTAGTCGGCGATCACCTCGGCGTCACGCCGGGTCATCACCGGCTGACCCTTGGGGGTGTTGCGGACGTACGACGGCATCCCCACACAGGTGGCGGGCGGGGGTTTGCGGCAATCCTTCGACTGCATCGGCACCATGCTGGGTGCGTCGAGGATCCAGCGGACGAGGTCGGCCCGCCGCAGGGCGTAGGTGCCACCGGCGAAGGTGGTGCGGGTGGCGAGGTGGGTGAGGTTCGGGGCGAGCGCGACCTTCGACGAGTCGTCGAACACGTGGCAGTTCACGCACTGGTACTTCTGGGCGGTGAGCTGCTGCACCTCGCCCCGCCACGGCCGGTTCGGGCCCCGCTGCTGCCCGGCCGCCCAGGCCCGGAACGCGTCGGGTCGGGAGGCGATGACCCGGAAACGCATGTCGGCGTGCGCGAGGCCGCAGTACTCGGCGCACTGGCCGAGGTAGGTGCCCGGCCGGTCGGCCTCGATGGTGAGGCGGTTGCGCCGGCCCGGCATCACGTCCTTCTTGCCGTTGAGCTCAGGGACCCAGAAGGAGTGGATGACGTTGTCGGAGATCATGCGCACGTTCACCGGCACCCCGGCCGGGATGTGCAGCTCGGTGCTGGTGACGATCCGCCGGTCGATCCCGAACCGGGGCTGGCGGGGGTACTGGAACTCCCACCACCACTGCTTGCCGACCGCCACCACGTCGAGGCGTTCGGACGCCGGGGGCTCTTCGGCGAGGGTGAAGATCGTGCGCACCGTCGGGACGGCCAGCACGGCGAGGATGAGCGCCGGGACCACCGTCCAGCCGATCTCCAGCGGGGTGTTGCCGTGCACCTGTCGGGGGGCGTCGGGCCGATCACGCCGTTGCCGGTACCGGACCGCCACCACCACGGTGGCGACGAGCACCGCGATGCCGATCACCGCGGCGACGCCGGCGACGAGCCGGAACAGGGTGTCGATGTCGCGGGCGGCAGGCCCCCGTGGGGTGAGCGAGTTCTGCCCGTTCTCGTTGCCGGAGCACGCGGCGAGGAGCAGCCCGGCGCCCACCGCGAGCGCCGGTACGGCCAGGCGCCTCCGATGCTTCGCTGTGCTCATGCCGCCTTCCCCCGGCCCGGGCCGGGTGCCTCCGTGACGCACCCGGACGGCCGGTGACTGGTGAGAGCCGCCGATGGTGACAACGATGGAACTCCGCGTCGGATGCTATCCGGGGGCGCGACGCGGCGAGCAAACCGCGGCGCCGGGCCGGATGTCACAACCCGAGGCGGTCGAGGACGGCCGGACGCCGCTGCCAGTCCCGCTCCACCCGCACCCTCGTCTCGAGGTACACGGGCACCCCCAGCAGGGCCTCGAGCTCGTGGCGCGCCGCGGTGCCGGCGTCGCGCACCACCCGACCGCCCCGACCGACGACGATGCCCTTCTGGGACGGGCGCTCCACCCGGATCACGGCCCGCAGCCGCAACGGCCCGACGTCGTCGCCCGCCCCGGGGCGCGCTCGGGACCCCTCCGGCTCGTCGAGCTCCTCCACCGTCACCGCGACCGAGTGCGGCAGCTCCTCGCGCAGCACCCCGAGGAGCTTCTCCCGCACCAGCTCGGCGGCGAGGGTGGTCTCGGGCTGGTCGGTGACCACACCGTCGGGGTAGTAGCGGGGACCCTCAGGGAGCCGGGCCTCGATCTCGGCCACCAGGGCCGCCAACCCCTCCCCGGTCGGTGCACAGACCGGTACGTAGGCCTCGAACGGCGGGAGGTGCTCGGCCGCCCGGGCGAGCTGGGCGGCCAGCGCCGCCCGGTCGACGAGATCGATCTTCGTCAACACCGCCAGCGCCGGGGTGGCGGTCCGGGCCACCTGTTCGGCCACGAACCGGTCGCCACGACCGATGGGCGCCGCGGCGTCGAGCACGCAGCAGACGAGGTCCACCTCCCGGAGGGTCTCCAGGGCGCGGGCGTTCGTCCGTTCGCCCAGCGCGGTGCGCGGGCGATGCAGACCGGGGGTGTCCATGAACACGATCTGTGACCGCTCGTCGGTGCGCACCCCACGGATCCGGGTGCGGGTGGTCTGGGGTCGTGGCGAGGTGATCGCCACCTTCGCCCCGACGAGCGCGTTCACAAGGGTCGACTTGCCCACGTTGGGGCGCCCGACCACGGCCACGAACCCGGACCGGAACCCCTCACGCCGCTCCTCGGCACTCACGGCGAGGAGTCGACCGGGGCGCGGGTCGCCGCTTCCTCGGCGGGCGCGCCCGTGGGCACCCGATGGATGAGCACCGACGCGATGCGCCGCCCCACGACCCGCTCGGTGCGTAGCTCGTAGCCCTGAAAGGCGACCGCCTCACCCTCGGCGGGCACGTGACCGAGCAAGGTGAACACCAGGCCGGCCACCGTGTCCCATTCCTCATGGGGCAGGTCGGCGCCGAGCTCCTCGTTGAGGTCGTTGATCGACAGCGACCCCGCCACCCGCAGGCCACCGTCGGGGAGGTGTTCGAGCGGCGGTCGTTCCACGTCGTACTCGTCGGCGATCTCCCCGACGATCTCCTCGAGCAGGTCCTCGAGGGTCACCAGGCCGGCGGTGTCGCCGTACTCGTCGACGACGATCGCCATGTGGAACTGCCGGGTCTGCATCTCCCGCAGCAGCTCGGCGACCCGCTTGGTCTCGGGAACGAACACCGCCGGACGGAGCGCGGTGCGGACGGGATCGGCACCGTGCCCGGCGCGGGACCGGCGGGCGAGATCCTTGAGGAACACGAGGCCGACGATGTTGTCGGTGCCGCCCTCGCAGGCCGGCAGGCGGGAATAGCCCGCACTGATGGCCGCATCCAACGCCTCGTCGATCGTGTGGTCGACCTCCACCGACACGATGTCGGGTCGGGGCCGCATGACCTCACGCACCAAGGTGTCGCCGAACTCGAAGATCGAGTGGATGAGCCTGCGTTCCTCGCGTTCGATCGCTTCCTCCGCGGCGGCGACGTCGGCCATGGTGCGGATCTCCTCCTCCGAGACGAACGGACCCTGCTTCAGCCCCTTGCCGGGCAGGATGACGTTGGCCATCCCGATCAGGCCCCGCGACATCACCCGCAACGGCCCGAACCGGGTGAGGAAGCCGAGCAGCGGGGTGACCATGAGGGCGGCCCGGTCGGTGTGCTGGATCGAGAACGTCTTGGGCATCACCTCGGCGAACACGAAGAACACCACGACCTGTCCCACGGTGCCGAGCGCGATCGCGACCGGTCCGAGTCGCTCCAGCAGGACACCGGCGAGGGTCGCGGCGGTGAACTGGCACACCAGCACGGCGAGCAGCACCGCGTTGATCGTCCGCTCCGGGGTCTCCAGCAGGTGCGCCAGGCGTTCAGCCCGACGGCTGCCTTCCTCGGCGAGCGCAAGGGCGCGGATCCGGCCCATCTTCGTGAACGCGGTCTCGGCCAGCGCCAGCAGCGCCGAGAACGCGAAGCACAGCGCGATCACCGCGACGACGGCCCAGTCGCCGCCGCTCACGCCGGCCTCCCGGTCGGTGCCGGTGGGGGGCGCCGGTCGCGGGTCACCGGAACGTCCCCGTGGGGGCCCGCCCGGCCCGGAACGCCTCGAGCAGCTCCCGTTCCCGGGCTCGCATCACCGCTTCGTCGGCAGGCTCCTCGTGGTCGTAGCGCAGCAGGTGCAGTACCCCGTGCACGACGAGCAGGGCCAACTCGTCGTCGACCGGCCGGCCCGCCGCCTCCGCCTGGGCGGAGGCGATCGCCGGGCACACGACCACGTCGCCGATCACCACGGGTGGTTCCCCCGCCTCCGACGGCGCCCCGGGGCCACGGCCTCCCTGGTCGGGCTGGCGTCCGGAGATCGTGACGTCGTCGTCCATCGGGAACGCGAGCACGTCGGTGGGGCCCTCCTCGTCGAGGAAGCGCCGGTTGAGGTCGGCGATCGTGCGCGGATCGACGAACAGGAGCGACAGCTCCACGTCACCCCGCACCTGCTCGGCCTCCAGGACGTAGCGGGCAAGCGCCACGAAGCGGGCCAGGTCGACCGGGACCGCGGCTTGCTCGTCGCTGCCGAACACGTCGATGGTCATGCGATGCTCACCCGGCCCCCGCCCGGTCGGACGCGTTCACCGACGCCAGCGCTGGTAGGCATCGACGATGTCCTGCACGATCCGGGCGCGGACCACGTCGCGGCTCGACAGCTCCACGAAGGAGACGTCGTCGAGGTCGGCGAGGATACGGCGGACCGACAGCAGCCCGGATCGGTCGGCCCCGTCCGGAAGGTCGATCTGGGTCACGTCCCCGGTCACCACCACCTTCGAGCCGAACCCGATGCGGGTGAGGAACATCTTCATCTGCTCGACGGTGGTGTTCTGCGCCTCATCGAGGATGATGAACGACTCGTTGAGCGTGCGGCCCCGCATGAACGCCAGCGGGGCGACCTCGATGACGCCCCGATCCATGAGCCGGCTCACCGCCTCGGGGTCCAGCATGTCGTAGAGGGCGTCGTAGAGCGGCCGCAGGTAGGGATCGACCTTGGCGAGCAGGTCCCCGGGAAGGAAGCCGAGCCGCTCCCCTGCCTCCACCGCCGGGCGGGTCAGGATGATGCGCTGCACCTCCTTGGCCTGCAGCGCCTGCACCGCCAGCGCGACCGCGAGGTAGCTCTTGCCGGTTCCCGCCGGTCCGATCGCGAACGTCACCGTGTGGGTGCGGACCGCGTCGACGTACTGCTTCTGCCCGGCCGTCCGGGCCCGCACCGACCGGCGGCCACGGACCACCTCGGTGTTGAGCACGTCGGTGGGCCGCTCGTCGGCCTCGATCATCGCAATGGCCCGCCCCACCCCGTCGGCGTCGAGGGAGTGCCCCTGTTCGAGCAGCAGCACGAGCTCCTCGAACAGTCGACCCACCCGCTCCGAGGCTTCCGGCACCCCGGTGATCGTGATCTCGTTGCCCCGCACCACGATCTCGACCGGGAACGACGCTTCGACGAGGCGCAGCAACTCGTCCCGCTGCCCGAGCAGGTCCACCATGAGGTGGTTCCCGGGAACCAGGACCTTGATCTGGACGGGAGTCGTCACGACCCCGCCAGCGTACCGTCTGCGGGGCCGGGGTTCCCGCGCCCCCGGCGTGGTCGCCGGCGCAGCCGGGCCCGTTCAGGCGCCCGGGCCGAGGGCCAGGGCCCGCAGTCCGAGGCGGTCGATCCGTTCCGTGAGCTCCTCCGGACGGGTTCCGAGCACCGCCGCCAGCACCCGGACGTCGTCGCGACGGATCGTGAGGAGGCGGCCGTTGAAGTCCTGACGCTGCAGTTGGATGGTCTCCGCGTAGCGGCGCAGCACCTCGGCCTCGGGCTCGTCGCTGTGCTGAAGGCGGGTGAGGTCGATCGTCAGCCCCGCCTCGGCCTCGGGGCGCTCGGTGAGGTTGATCTCGACCTCGTGGGCCCGCGGGAGCAGCTGATGGGCGGGCACCTCGTAGATCTCCGCGAGCCGCAGGAGCCGGGGCACGGAGATGGCCCGTTCGCCGCGCTCGTAGGCCCCGAGCACCGAGGCCTTGAACTCCAGCTTCGACCGTGCCTCGACATCGTGGAGGGAGAGACCCTTCTGCCGGCGAATCGCCCGCAGCCGCTCTCCCACGCTCACGCCGCTCATGCGTTGGCCGCCCCCGTCTCACCGCACCCCAGCGGCATGACTATCGCATGCCGCCCGGCGCCCTGTCGACTATTCCGCCTCCTCGCCCACCGGGTCCGTCGCGTCATGCCCGCCACCGGACCGCACGGTTGCGGCGCCGATCGCTCGCAGGACCGCCGTCCCGACCACCGGCGCGGTCAGGGCACGCAGCACGAACGGACCCAGGCCGACGCGGGGCGCGGCGGCCAAGAGGCGGGTCTCGGTCGCGTCGAACCCGCCTTCGGGACCGCTCACGAGGCACCACCCGGCCTCCGGCGGCGGTCCCAGCGACGTCGGGGAGGTCCCGCCCGGGGCGGCGACGAGCAGCCCCGGTCTGCCGGCCACGTCCTCGATCCCGGTGACCGGCTCGACGACCGGCAGGCGGGCCCGGCGGCACTGGCCGGTCGCGGCCCGGGCGACCCGCTGGAGGCGTGCCCGCAACGCCTCGGCGCGGCCGGGCCCGGGGCGCACCACGCTGCGGGCGGCGACCCAGGGGACGAGACGATCGGCGCCCAGCTCCGTGCAGGCGTGCACCACGAAGGTGGGTTGGTCGGCCTTGCCGAGCGCGAAAGCCACGGTGAGGGGGGGCTGGAGCTGCGGTTCGGTGACCGTGGGGCCGCACGCCCGCAGCACGACGCGCCCGGCCTTCACCCCGGCGGTCTCGGTGAGCCACCACCGACCCCGCCCGTCGGCCACGGTGACCGTCTCCCCCGCCCGGATCCGCCGCACCCGGGCCAGGTGGTGACCCTCGGCCCCCTCCAGCACGACGTCACCGCCGACCGGACCGTCCCAGCCGTCGGGCAGCAGCACGTGGGCGACCGCCCCCACCCCCGCCGCGAATCCGTCCGGCACCGCGGCCGGCGCTCAGCGGAACGCGGAGCGGATCCGGCCGAGCAGGCCCCGGTCGCTCGGGCTCACCGGTTCGCCCCGCAGCTCGGCGAGCCGGGCGACGAGCTCCGCCTCCTCCTCGCTCAGGTGGGTGGGCACCTGCACCTCGACCTCCACGTAGAGATCGCCACGTCCCCGGCCCCGCAGCACGGGGACCCCCCGGCCGGGCAGGCGCAGGCGAACCCCGGGTTGGGTGCCGGCCGGGATGCGCACCACCTCGGGACCCTCGAGCGTGTCGACGGTCACCTCCGCGCCGAGCATCGCCTGGGTGACGGCGACCGGCACCCGCACCGACAGGTCGGGGCCGTCGCGGCGCAGCGTGGGGTGGGGACGCACGCGGACCGCGACGTACAGGTCGCCGTTCGGCCCGCCCCGCCGCCCCGCCGGGCCACGCCCGGCGTAGCGGAGCCGTTGCCCGTCCTCGATCCCCGCCGGCACGTCCACCTCGACGGTGGTCTCGGCGGGTCGTCGCCCCTCCCCACCGCAGTCGCGGCACGGATCGGGGATGACGACGCCTTCCCCGCCACAGGAGGGGCAGGCCGCCGCGGTGACGAGTTGACCCAGGATCGAGCGTCGGATCTCGCGGACCTCGCCGCGGCCGTCACAGGTGGCACACCGGGCCGGCCGGGTCCCGGGTTCGCACCCACTGGCCCCGCACCGGGGGCAGGCGATCGGCATCTCGACGGTGACCGACCGCTTGGTGCCGAACGCCGCCTCGCCCAGCTCGACCTCCACGGCCAGCTGCACGTCGGGTGCCCGGGTCGGGCCCCGCGAGCCCCGGGCGCCCCCACCCCCGAACGCCGAGGAGAAGAACGCGTCGAACACGTCGCCGAACACGTTGAACGCCTCGCCGCCGACATCCCCCACACCGGTGCCGTCGTCGCCGAACAGGTCGTAGCGGCGTCGGCGCTCGGGATCGCGCAGCACCTCGTACGCCCGGCTGACTTCCTTGAAGCGTTCCTCGGCCTGCGGGTCGTCGGGGTTCGCGTCGGGGTGCAGTTCCCGGGCCAGGCGCCGGTAGGCACGCCGGATCTCGTCGTCACCCGCGTCCCGGGAGACGCCGAGGAGCGCGTACGGGTCCCGCACGGTCATCCCGACAGGACGGACCCGAGCCGCTCGGACACGGTCCCGACGGCGGCGACCGCTCGCCGGTAGTCCATGCGGGTCGGCCCGAGCACCCCCAGGGTGCCGGCGGCCCGGCCCTCCACGATGTAGGGCGCCAGCACCAGGGAGCACTCCCGCAGCGCCTCGACCTCGTTCTCGGAGCCGATCCGCACGGTCACCCCGGCATCGAGCAGTTCCCGCACGAGCGCGACGACGACCACCTGGTGTTCGAGGACCTCGAGCAGACGGGCGACGCTGTCCTCGGTGCTGAAGGCGTCGGACTCCGCGGCGAGGTGGCTGGCACCACCCACATACAGCGGTTCACGACCCGGCCGGTGCCGTTCCACGAGTACGGCGTGCACCCGGGTGGCGAGCCGGTCGACGTCGGGCTCACCGGTCTCGTTCGGTGCGGCGACCTCGGCGACCCGGTGATCGGTGAGGAGCCGGCCGAGGAGGTGCTCCGCCCGGGCCACCTGGTCGTCACCGAGGGTCGGCGGGACCGGAAGCGTGGTCTTGTCGACCGCGCCGTTGGAGAGCACGAGCACCACGAGGAGGAGATCGTCGTGGAGCCGCACGAGATGGACGCTGCGCACCCGGCCCTGTTCGGGTGAGGGTCCCACCACCACCGCGGTGCGGCTCGTGAGCCGGGCGAGCAGTTGGCTCGTCTCGGTGAGCAGGTCCTCGAGCGCACCCTGCGCGGTGGCGAAGAACTCGGTGACGGCGCGCCGTGGCCCCGCCGGCAACGCGGTCGGGCTCGTGAAGTGATCCACGAAGTACCGGTAGCCCCGTTCGGTGGGGATCCGCCCGGCCGAGGTGTGCGGCTGGACGATGTAGCCCTCCTCCTCGAGGTGGTGCATGTCGTTGCGCACCGTGGCGCTGGACACCCCCAACCCGGCGACCTGCGCCACGGTCTGCGAGGCCACCGGCTGGGCGCTGCCGATGTACTCCTCCACGATGGCCCGTAGCACCGCGGCCCGGCGATCCGCCGCATCCATGGTTAGCAGTCTAGAGGATGGAGTGCTAGGTCCGGGACCGCGGCGCCGGCCGCGAGGAGCCGCAGGGTGACCTCGTTGGCCAGCAGCCGCCCCCGCCGGGTGAGCACGACGCGGGTGGGCGGGGTCGGGTTCCCGGCGCCGGTCCGGCGCCGCCCGGGATCCTGGAGCGTGACCAGCCCGTTCTCCGCCAGCCGGGCGGCCTCCGCTCCGGCGGTGTCGCCGAGGGGGGCGCCCCAGCGGGTGCGCAGCGCGAGGGCGAAGCGCTCCTCGGCGGCGGCGGTCGCGTCCAGGGTCTCGAAGCCGGCCTCGGACCCGGCGCCGGCGGCGACCGCGTCGATGTAGTCCTCCGGGCGGCGCCGGTTCCAGGAGCGTCGCCCACCGAGGAAGCTGTGGGCGGCACAGCCCACCCCGAGGTACGGCTCGGCGAGCCACACCCCGAGGTTGTGGCGGCACTCGGCTCCCGGGTGCGCCCAGGAGGAGATCTCGTACCAGCGCATCCCGGCGGCCTCCAGCACCTCGTCGGCGACCTCGTAGCGCTCGGCGGCCGTGTCGGGGTCGACGGCGGCGAGGGTGCCGTCACGCACCCGGCGGGCCAGGGGCGTCCCCGCCTCGACGCTCAGAGCGTACGCGCTGAGGTGGTCGGGGCCGCAGGCGAGGGCGGCGGCGAGCGTCGCCCGCCAGTCCTGGGCCGTCTCCCCGGGGGTGCCGTAGATGAGGTCGAGGTTCACCCGGGCGATCCCGGCTTCGCGCGCCCATCGCACCGCTCGAGGCACCGACGCCGGGTCGTGCCGACGGCCCAGGATGGCCAGCACCCGGGGGCTGGCCGACTGCATCCCGATCGACACCCGGTTCACCCCGGCCGCCCGGTAGGCGGCGAACGTGCCGGGGGTCACCGTCTCAGGGTTGCACTCGACGGTCACCTCGGCCCCGGGCACCCGCTCGATGTCGGCGAGGATCCCGGCCAGCAGTTCCGGCCGCAGCAGGCTAGGGGTGCCGCCGCCGAAGAACACGCTGGTGGCCGGGGGCAGGCCGACGTCCCGGCGCCGGGCGAGATCGGTCCGGCAGGCGGCGACGTAGGCCTCGACGAGATGCCCACGGTCGGTCCAGGTCGCGAAGTCGCAGTAGTCGCAGCGGTGCGCACAGAACGGGATGTGGACGTACACGCCGAAGCCCACCGGCACATCGTCGCGCGGGGCCCGACCGCACTACCGTGCCCGCGGTGGAGGTCGAGCTGCCGCCCGAGGCGGAACCGATCCGGGCCGAGGTGCGGGCCTTCGTCGCCCGCCACGCCCCCGACCGGCGCTTCCCTCCCGACTGGGGGCGTCGCCTCGCGCAGGCGGGGTTCGTCGCCCCGCACTGGCCGCGACCCTGGGGCCGCGCCGCGGGGCCGGTGGAGCAGCTCGCGATCGAGGCGGAGCTGCGGGCGCAGCAGGTGCCCCGTCCGGTCAACCCGATCGGGATCGGCTGGGCGGGACCGACCCTGCTCGTGGCCGGCACCGAGGAGCAGCAGCGGCGTTGGCTGCCCGGGATCCTGGACGGCTCCGAGCTCTGGTGCCAGTTGTTCAGCGAGCCCGACGCCGGCTCCGACCTGGCGTCGCTGCGCACCCGGGCCGTTCGCGACGGCGACACCTACGTCGTGACCGGCCGGAAGGTGTGGACCACCTTCGCGCACCTCGCCCGGTGGGGGATCCTCCTGGCCCGCACCGACCCGGAGGCGCCCCGGCACCGGGGGATCAGCTACTTCGTCCTCGACATGCGCAGCCCGGGGATCACCGTCCGCCCGATCCGGCAGATGAACGGCTCCGCCGACTTCAACGAGGTGCTGCTCGACGAGGTCCGGGTGCCGGCCGCCGACCGGGTGGGCGAGGAGGGCGACGGGTGGCGCCTCGCCAAGGTGACGCTCGGCAACGAACGGGTGTCCCTCTCGGGCGAGGGAGCGCTGTGGGGGGCCGGCCCGACCGCAGACGACCTCGTCGACCTGGTCCGCGCGCACGGCGGGGTCCGGGATCCGCACCTGCGCCAGGCGGTGGCCCGCTGCTACGCGGAGGGGCGTGTCCTGCGCCTCATCCGGCTGCGCACGGTGGGGGCGCGCCTCGCCGGGCTGGAACCCGGCCCGGAGGCGTCGGTGCGCAAGGCGCTCGCCGACGAGCACGGCCAGCGGGTGATGGCCACCGCGTTGGCGCTGGCCGGCACCCATGGACTGCTCACCGACCGGGGCCCGTTCGCCGCCGAGACGGCGGCGTGGTCGGCGGGATGGCTCTTCAGCCGGGCGCTGACGATCGGGGGCGGCACCGCGGAGGTGCAGCGCAACATCCTCGCGGAGCGGGTCCTCGGCCTGCCCCGTGACCCCGAGCCCGGCTGAGCCCGGTTCCCGGCCGGGTGCTCATGGCTCCAGGCGCAACGCGGCGACGAAGGCCTCCTGGGGTACCTCCACCCGGCCGATCTGCTTCATCCGCTTCTTCCCTTCTTTCTGGCGTTCCAGGAGTTTCCGCTTCCGGGTCACGTCACCGCCGTAACACTTGGCGAGCACGTCCTTGCGTTTCGCCTTCACCGTCTCCCGGGCGATGATCCGACCCCCGATTGCGGCCTGGATCGGGACGTCGAAGAGCTGCCGGGGGATGAGCTCCCGCAACCGCTCCACCATGCGCCGTCCGTAGGTGTAGGCGCGGTCGCGGTGCACGATCGCCGAGAACGCGTCGACCGGCACCGCGTTGAGGAGGATGTCGACTTTCACGAGCGCCGCGGTGCGGTACCCGGCCGGTTCGTAGTCGAGGCTGGCGTACCCCTTCGTGCGCGACTTCAACTGGTCGAAGAAGTCGAGGACGATCTCCGCCAGCGGCAGGGCGTAGGCGAGCTCCACCCGTTCCTCGGAGAGGTACTCCATGCGCACGAGCTCCCCCCGCCGTTCCTGGCACAACTCCATGAGGGAACCGACGTAGCCGGTCGGGGTGAGGATCGTGACGGTGACCCAGGGTTCGTCCACGCGCTCCACCTGGTTCGCGGGTGGCATCGCCGAGGGGTTGTCGACCACCACGAGACGCCCGTCGGTGGTGGCCACGTGGTACTCGACGTTGGGTGCGGTGGCCACCAGCGCGAGCCCGTACTCCCGCTCCAGTCGCTCCCGCACGATCTCCATGTGCAGGAGCCCCAGGAAGCCGCACCGGAACCCGAACCCGAGCGCACCCGAGGTCTCGGGCTCGAAGGTGAACGACGCGTCGTTGAGCCGCAGTTTCTCCAACGCCTCGCGCAGATCCGCGTAGGCGTCACCGTCGAGGGGATACAGCCCGCAGAACACCATCGGCTTCGGATCGCGGTAGCCCGGCAGCGGCGGCGCGGGCCGGGCGGCGGTGGTGACGGTCTCCCCCACCCGGGCGGCGCCCACGTCCTTGATGCCGGCGATGAGGTACCCCACCTCACCGGGCCCGAGCGC
>Ga0308412_1000056_pt1 | contig 46144 bp, 38 predicted proteins | sample HotsprottomLayer_FD_202357 | JGI IMG/M metagenome (GOLD analysis project Ga0308412, IMG submission 202357) | Hot spring phototrophic mat microbial communities from Octopus Spring, Yellowstone National Park, Wyoming, United States -... | ecosystem: Environmental > Aquatic > Thermal springs > Hot...
CCCGACGAGCCGGGCGGCGCGACCGGGCCGGGCCCCGCTGGCCAGCTCGTTCGCGTAGGCGAAGAAGTGGGCGAACTTGCCCACGTACAGGCGCGCCGCCCGACCGGGATGCTCCCGCATCCACCGGAGTGCCTCCTCCCGCAGGAACCGGTCGGTCTCCACTTCGTCGAGACCTCGCCGCTCCACCTCGCCGAACGCCTCCGACAGGTCGACCCGCACCCCCGACGACGGCGTGGTGCCGGGGCTGTTCCCCAGCAGCAGGTTCACCCCGCCGTTCGTGGACACCGGCACGAACGCACCCAGCGCGGCCCGGTTGCGGAGCCCCCAGGCCACCGGCCCCGACACCGCGGCGACCAGCATCACCGCGGCCGGCACCAACGCGGCCCGGGCACCGTGACGCGTGGCGGCGCGCCAGGTGAGCCACACCAGCGCCGGCGCCCCCACCACCGCGTACCCGGGTGAGGTGAGCGCCACCAGCGACCAGCATCCCCCGGCGACACCGGCCAGCGCCACCGCACCGGCCCCGGTTCGCTCAGCGGCGACGACCACCACGAGCAACAAGGACGCGACGAGCAACAGGGCCAGGGTCTCGGGGTACAGGGTGCCGGCGGTGTAGGCCAGCAGCGGGGAGGTGGCCATCAGGGCCGCGGCCACCGCGGCCGCCACCGGCCCGGCGATCCGTCCCGCCAACGCGCCGACCACCACCACCCCGCCGGCGAGGCAGACCACCCCGATGAGCCGCAACCCCACCACCCCGAACCCCAGCCGCTCGCCCAGCGACAGCACGAACGGCCACACCGGAGGGCGGTAGGCGCTGGGCGTGACCCCGTCGCGGGTGAAACCGCGGCCGTCGGCGAGGTTCCGGGCGAAGGTGAGGTAGTCGCGCTCGTCGGAGAACGACAGGGTGGCGCCGGCCGCCACCGCCCGGGTGCCGGCGGCCACCAGCGCCACGACGGCGGCGGCCGCCACCGCCACCACGGCCGGCCGGCCGGGCCGCCCCGGGGCGGGGTCGGCGTCGCCCGGCGCGCCCGGGGTTCCGGTCAGGTGGCCCGCTCCAGCACCCACAACACGTTCGAACCGATGACCGGCTCGTTCTCCAGCGCCAGCTGGAGGCGGCGGGCCGCGTCGTTGATCGGGGCGTCGAAGCGCGGCCGGTCCGGCGCCACCAGCATCGGGTGCAGGACCCGGGACACCGCGAAGTACGTCGGGAACGCCACCACCGCCTCGATGCGGAAGCCGACCGAGCGCGCGTGGCGCTCCACGTCGTCGTCGTCGAACCGCAACGACGACACGTTCTCGGGGCTCGTGTCGGGGATCGCCTCGAGCCCGCACGCGACCCGCAGCTCGTTGAGGCGACGGTGACCGCGCTGGGAGCCCTCGCACATGAGGAAGCGGCCCCGGGGGACCAGGATCCGGGCGATGTCGGTGATCATCCGGTACTGGGCGTCCCGGGTGGGCAGGTTCTGGAGGAACCGCTCGGTGACGACCACGTCGATGGACGCGTCCTCGATGCCGGCGACGTGGGTGATCGCGTCGGCGCAGGTGAACGTGGGAACGCTGCGGATCTGGTCGGCGCGCTCGGCGGTCAGGGCCTCCGCACCCTGCACCAGCGACGGGGTGAAGTCGACACCCTGCAGGTCCCAGCCCGCACCGAGCCGCTGGGCGAGGGAGAGCAGCGTGTAGCCGTTCCCGCAGCCCAGGTCGAGGACCCGCCCCGGCTGGTCGGGCAGGTACCGGAAGATGGCGTCGATCTCGAGCTCCCGGGCGTTGTAGTCCCGCGAGGTCGCGTACGGGTCGAGCGGGTTGCGGGCCTCGTACTCGCGACGGAGGAACGCCTGCTTCTCGGCGTCGCTCATCGCCTGGTACGCCGCGTGTTCCTCGGGGGTGTGCAGCGTGACCCGTCCCGTGTCGGAACGGTCGGTGGCGCCGTGCCCGCCCGTGTCGGTCTGGCTCATCGGGTGATCCCCTCCTCTCGGGTGGCCATCGCGCAGATCTCACTCATGGTGTGGAACCGCAGGCCGGCGCGCCGCGCCCGGGCGAGGAGCGACTCGACCAGCGTGCGGGTCCCCGGTCCGCGCGCCCGGCGCGCCCGGATCCCGGGCTCGTCGACGGCCGGTGCGGCCGGCTTGTGCCGCTCGTAGTCGTCGGCGTCGCCGATGTTGAGGGCGAACGGGAACGGGTGCACGTTCAGGATCTTCAGGCCCGGGGTACACAGATCGGCCCACAGCGGGTCCGGATCCCAGCCGTCGCCGAGGTGCCAGTGGCAGTCGTCCTCCCAGAACACCGGGTACCGGCGCAGGCCGCTGGCGTGCCGCAGGGGTACCAGATGGGTCTGGCGGTGCAGGCACAGGTTCGAGTCGTGCCGCACCCCGCGGGCGACGAGCGCCCGGGCGATCGGGGTGGAGTCGACGAAGGCGTGCGACCGCGACACCTTCGCCTGGGGGTACAGCCCCAGGACGTGGTCGAGCACCTCGTCGACGGTGCGGCCGTGCGTGGAACCGGGCAGGAAGTTCGGGTGGATGCCGACCTCGGCGCGTCCCGCCGCCAAGAGCGCGTCGAGGACCGGGCTGGCGTGGGTGGCGAAGAAGGTGGGCACCACCCCGTGCTCGGCGGCCACCGCGGCGAGATCGGCGATGCAGGCATCCGACGCCCAGTCCACGTCGCTGGTGAGGCTGAGGATCGGTTCGGCGAAGGGTCCCACCCACCCGCACGCTAGCACCGCCTGGGTGAGCACCTTGCTACGCTACGTGGTCAGTGTCCGCCGACGACCGGAACCTGTCCCGAACCGACGAGCTCATCGCGCTGGCGCGCCCCACGTTCGGCGACGCCGAGCTCGCCGCGGTCGCCGAGGTCCTCGCCTCGGGATGGGTCGCCGGGCAGGGACCCCGAGGGGCGGACCTCGAGGCGGCGATGGCGGCCCACTGCGGCGTGGGTCACGCGGTGGCGGTTTCCAGTTGCACCGCCGCGTTGCACCTGAGCCTGGTCGCCCTCGGGGTCGGGCCGGGCGACGAGGTGATCGTCGCCGACTACACCTACCCGGCCACCGGGCACGCCGTGCTGTACTGCGGCGCGACCCCGGTGTTCGCCGACGTGCGGCCCGACACCTGGACCTTGGACCCGGAGGCGGCCGCGGCGGCGATCGGGCCGCGCACGGTCGGGATCGTGGCCGTCGACACGTTCGGCCAGTGCGCCGACTACGACGAGCTCGGCACCCTCGCCCGCCGGCACGGCCTGTTCCTGCTCGCCGACGCGGCCGCCGGGATCGGCGCCCGGTACCGGGGCCGGCCCGCCGGCTCGCTCGCCGACGTCACCTGCTTCTCCCTGCACGCCCGCAAGGGCATCACCTCCGGTGAGGGCGGCGTGGTCGTCACCGACGACGCCGCGCTCGCCGCCGCGGTGCGTGCACGGTCGTGTTTCGGCGTTCGACCGGCCCGGGAGCGGGAGCGCAGCGACGAGCTCGAGGTGCCGGTCTTCGACGTGCTGGGCTGGAACTACAAGCTCTCCGAGCTGCAGGCCGCGGTCGCCCTCGTGCAGCTCGGTCGGCTCCCCGAGCTCCTCGCCGCCCGGGCCCGGGTGGCCGCCCGTTACACCGAGGCGCTGGCGGGGGGTGACGGGCCGGCGCCACCGACGGTGGGGGAGGGTCGTACGCACGCCTGGCAGTCGTACGTGGTGACGCTGCCTCCGGGGGTCGACCGGGGGCCGGTGGCCCGCACGCTGCGGGCGGCCGGCGTGCAGTGCAACATCGGGACCTTCGCGTCGCACCGGCAACCCGTGTACCGCACGGATGCCCGCTGTCCGGTCTCCGCCGACTGCTTCGCCCGCCACCTGGCGATCCCGATGCACGCGGGCCTCACCGACGCGCAGGTCGACCGGGTGATCGACGCCCTCGCCGAGGCGGTGGACGCGGCGCGTGTGCGGCACGCCCCGGAGGCCGTGCGATGAGCGTGGCGCCGCCGGCCACCGTGCTGGTGACCGGCGGTGGGGGGTTCATCGGCGGGCATCTCGTCCCCCTGCTCGTCGAGGCGGGCTACCGGGTGCGTTCGCTCGACAACCGCTACCGGGCCGACCCGGAGGTGCTGGCCGCCCAGGAGCGCCTCGGGGTCGAGCTCGTGGAGGCCGACGTGCGGTCCCGAGGGGCGATGGACCGTGCGGTCCGGGGCGCGGATGCGGTGATCCACCTGGCGGCCACCGCGATCAACAAAAGCTTCGCCGATCCCGCCGAGAGCCTGGAGATCAACCTGCTCGGCACCGAGCACACCTTCGCCGCGGCGGCCGACGCCGGCGTCCGGCGGGTCGTGTTCGCCTCCTCGGCCTCCGTCTACGGGGAGCCGGAGTCGCTGCCGATGCGGGAGGACGGGCCGCTCGCACCCCAGACCCCGTACTGCATCTCGAAGCTCGCCGGGGAGCACCTTCTCGGCTTCTACCGGCGCACCCGGGGCCTGTCGGGGATCGCGCTGCGTCTCTTCAACGTGTACGGGCCCGGCCAGCGGCGTGACGCCTACTACACGACGGTGGTGCTCAGCTTCACCGAACGCCTCCTGGGCGGTGAGCCACCGGTCATCGACGGCGACGGCGCCCAGACGATGGACTTCGTCCACGTCCGTGACGTCGCCGCCGCGTTCGCCGCGGCGTTGACGTGCCCGACCGACGTCGCGGTCTGCAACGTGGGTACGGGCACCCAGACGTCGGTGGCCGAGCTGGCCCGCATCCTGGCCGAGCTGGTCGGCTCCGGGGCCGAGCCCCGGTTCCGTCCCCGCGACGTGCTGGTGACCCGGCGGGCGGCGGACGTGCGCCGGGCCGCCGAGGTGCTCGGCTGGCAGGCGCGCATCGGGGTCAAGGAGGGGCTCGCCGAGGTCGTCGCCGAGGTGCGGGCCCGCCGGGACGGCACCCCCGGGCCGGTCTGACCGGCGCCGCCCCCGGGACCGGGGAGCGGGGGAGCGGTGGTCACCTCCGGTCGGGATGCGTCACCTCCGGTCGGGATGACCGGTGGCATCATGCGGTGATGCCCGAGCCGCCGCCGGGGCCCGGCCTGCCCCCGAACCCCTACCACCCGCTGGCACTCGTCATCGGCGACCCCGAGATCGGCCCGGGCACCTGGATCGGTCCGTTCACCGTGATCGACGGGTCGGGTGGCCTCGTCATCGGCGCCGGCTGCGACATCTCCTGCGGCGCGCAGATCTACACCCACTCCACGGTGGCCCGCTGCGTGAGCGGACGGGCCCACGACCGGGTGGACCGTGCCCCGACCCGGCTGGGTGACCGGGTGTTCGTGGGCGCGAACGCGGTGATCCTCATGGGCGTCACCGTGGGAGACGGCGCGGTGATCGGCGCCGGCGCGGTGGTCACCCGTGACGTGCCGGCCGGCACCGTCGTGACCGGGGTGCCGGCCCGTCCCACCGGGATCGTGGACCTGGACGGCGCGACGGTCCGGTTGCGTCGGATCCCTCAGCCCGACTGACCCGGGCGCGACGCGATCCGCAGCGCCTCGGCCACCACCTCGTGGGGCGGCACCACCGAGGCGCGTTCGGCCGCCGGGTCGATCTCCCCGCGGGCGAGCGCGACGAACCGGTCGAGCTGGGTGGCGAGCGGCTCCCGGACGTTCGCCACCACCGGGATGTCAATGATCGTCTGCTGCCGGTACCCGCGCCCGTCGTCACCGATCATGGCGTTGCCCACGTGGTGGTACACGGTGATGTCGTGGCGGAGCATGTCGACCTCGACCATCCGGTCGAGCTCGGCGATCCAGGCGCTGCGGACCTTCCGCTGCGAGATCCGGCTCGCCGACAGCGACACGAGCAGGCCGTCGTCGAACCGCAACGTCACCTCGGCCACGTCCTCGGCCCCCGGGTCCGACTTCGGATGGACGTGCGCCACGTGGGCCATGATGCTGTCGGGGCGGCGCCCGGCGATGCGGAGCGCGAGGTCCACGTCGTGGATGAGCAGGTCGTAGGCCACCCCCGTGCGGATGCGTTCGACGTAGGGGGAGTGCCGCATCACGCTCACGTGCAGCGGCGTGGTCGCGATCTCCAACGCCGCGGCGACGACGGGGTTGAAACGCTCCAGCAGCCCGCACATGAGCGGCACGTCGCGCGCCTCGGCCTCGCCGACGAGGGCGCGGGTCTCGGCCGCGTCGACCGACACCGGCTTCTCCACCAGCACCGGGAGGCCGTCGGCGAGTGCCCGGCGGGCCCAGGCCACGTGGGTGTCGGTGGGCGAGGCCACGATCACCGCGTCAACCGGGCCGTCCAGCTCCGGTGCCCACCGGGTGCCGTACAGGTCGGCCAACGACCGGCCCGCCGACGCGGCCGGATCGACGACCACGGCGAGTTCGGCCGCGGGGTGCTGGGCGATCACCCGGGCGTGCAGGCTCCCCATGGCCCCGGCGCCGATGAGCGCGAGGCGCAGCGGCGCCGCCGAGCCGGGAGGTCTGCCCATCACCTCCCCAGCGTACCGACGGCTCCGGGCCCCTCGGACCGTGACGGGGACGGGTCGTTCAGCCGAGCGCGCCCCGCACCGCGGTGACGATCCGCTCCAGGTCGGCGGCGGAGACCGCAGGATGCACCGGGAGGGAGAGGACCTCGGTGGCGGCCCGGCGCGCCTCGGGCACCTCCGCGGCGACGACCCCGGGGTGGTCCCGGTAGCACTCGTAGCCGAACACCACCTCCGGGTAGTACACCCCGGTCGCGATGCCCGCCGCGGCCAAGGCGGCGGCGAGCGCGTCACGGTCTCGCCCGGCGGACCGTTCCAGGCGCAGGGTGTACTGGTGGAACACGTGGGTGTGCCCGGGCGGCTCGGTCGGGGTGACGACCCCGTCGAGGTCGGCCAGGCCCTCGGTGAGCGTCGCCGCGTGCCGCCGGCGGGCCGCGGTGAGCCGGTCGAGGCGCCCCACCTGTCCCACCGCCACCGCCGCGGCGAGGTCGGTGAGCCGCAGGTTCGTCCCGATGCACTCGTAGCGGTACCGCTCCCGCATCCCCTGGTTGCGCAGCAGGCGGACCCGGTCGGCAAGGGCCGGGTCGTCGGTGGTCACCAGCCCTCCCTCCCCGGCGGCGACGTTCTTCGTGGCGTACAGCGAGAAGCAACCCGTCCCGAACGAGCCCACGGCCCGGTCGCCGATCCGGGCCCCGTGGGCCTGCGCCGCGTCCTCCACGAGCGCGAGCCCGTGGCGTTCGGCGAGCGCCACCAACGGGGGCAGGTCGGCGGGCAGCCCGTAGAGGTGCACCGGCAGCAGCGCCACGGTCCGCGGGTTCACCAGGTCGGCGACCGCGCCGGGGTCGACGGTGAAGGTGACCGGGTCGATGTCGGCGAACCGGGCGGTGGCACCCACGGCGAGCACCGCGTTGAGGGTGGCCACGAACGTGAACGGGCTGGTGATCACCTCGTCGCCGGGGCCCACGCCGAGGGCCTCGAGCGCGGCGGTCAGCGCCGCGGTCCCCGAAGAGACGGCCACCGCCTCCCGCACCCCGCAGACCCGGGCGAACGCGTCCTCGAGCTCGGCGACCACCGGGCCCTGGGCGAGGTGCCCGGAGCGCAGCACGGCGAGGACGCGGGCCTCGTCCTCGGTGGTGAGCTGCACCGACGAGATCGGGATCGGGTCCGGGGTCGTCGGCACGCGTTCAGGCTTCCCGGTCGGCCCCGGCGACGGGGGGTGCGTCCCAGGGACGGCCGCAGCGGTCGCAGGTCGTCCCCGACGCCGGGCGCAGGTCGGCCCGGCTCACCACCTCTCCGCAGACACACACCCAGCCCACCGGCCGGGCGGGGGCGCCGAGCACGAGCCGGTGCGACTCCACGTCGCGGGTCACCACCGCGGCGGCTCCCACCATCGCCCACGCGCCGATCTCGATGCCGCACAGCACGGTGGCGTTGGCGCCGATCGACGCCCCCCGGCGCACGACGGTGGGCACCGGCTGCCAACCCTCCCCGTGGGCCCGGGGGAAGGGATCGTTCGTGAACGCCACCTGCGGCCCGACGAACACGTCGTCCTCGAGGGTGACACCCCGGTAGACCGACACCCCGTTCTGGATCTTGACCCGGTCCCCGATCCGCACCCCCGTGTCGACGAAGATGCCCTTGCCCAACACGCAGCCGGCACCGACCGTCGCCCCGGTGCGGATGTGCGCGTGGTGCCACACCCGGGTCCCGGCGCCGAGGTGCGCCCCGGGTTCCACCACCGCGGTCTCGTGGACCGACGGGTCGGGGGCGTCGTGCCCGCCCGGGCTTCGCTCGCCGGCGGTTCCGGTGCTGCCGCCACCCATCCCCGGCACCCTACCCGAGGTCACAGATTGGCCACGCAGCGTGTACGATGCCCGCCGACGGGCCCCGAGGGGCGGGCCTCGCGCCGATGTGACGCCGGGTGCGACCCGGCGGAGGGTCCGGTCGACCGCGACCGGACCTACGGGAACGGCGATCACCGAAGCGGCGACGAGCGAGGGTGGAGGCACCGGTGCGCAGGACGCGGACGGGCAGGACGGGCAGGTGGTGGCGGCAGGGACCCGGTGCGGGCCGCGCGACGTCGCGCCCGGCGCCGTCGCACGGGCGCGGTGCGGGCCGGCGCCCGGCGATCGCCGCGCTCGTGGCATGCACGATGGCCGCCGCCCTCGTACCGGCCGGGCCGGCGGCCGCGAGCACGCAACGCGCCCTCGCCTTCAACGGGCAGTTCGCCCGGGTGGAGGTGCCCGACCACCCGAGCCTGCGCCCGCCGGTGATGACGCTGGAGGCATGGGCCAAGCCGACCGCCGCCAAGCACGCCTTCATCACGGGGAAGAACGCCTGGGCGCTGGCCGTCGCACCCGCCTACCACGGGGTGATGTTCCGCTGGGTGCTCGGCATCAACGGGATCCTCCGGTACGCCGATTCGCCTCCCCTGCCGCTCAACCGGTGGTACGCCCTCGCCGGCACCTACGACGGCACCACGATGCGGCTGTTCGTCAACGGCGAGCCGGTGAAGACCCAGACGTACCCGGGCACGGTCGTGCAGGACGCCAACCTCTTCCGGATCGGCACCCTCGGCGCCAGCAACGACTACTTCGAAGGGCTCATCGACGAGGTGCGCGTCTCCAACGTGGTGCGCTACGGGCCGGAGGGTTACGTCGCACGGCGTACCCCGTTCACCACCGACGCGCACACCGTGGGCCTGTGGCACCTCGACGAGGGGTCCGGCACCACCACCGCCGACGCCTCGGGCAACGGGCATCACGGCACGCTCTGGGAAGGGCCCGCCTGGACGGCCGACAGCCCGTTCAACCCGGCCGAGACCAACCCACCGGTGATCACGAACCGGGCGGTCACCAAGATCTCCCGCACCACCGCCCAGATCTCCTGGACCACGAACGAGCCCGCCACCTCGGTGGTGGAGTGGGGTACCACCACCGCCTACGGCTCGTGGCGTCAGGACACCGCGCTGGTCACCAAGCACGGCATGTCGATCGGGGGGCTGACACCCGGCACGACCTACCACTACCGGATCATCTCCCGGGACGCGGCCCTCAACGAGACGGTCACCGCCGACGGGACGTTCACCACCGCCACCAGCGCCGCCGCCGACCCCTCGGTGCTCGGCGAGTGGGGCCCGGTGCAGTCTTGGCCGACCGTCGCGGTGCACATGGTCCCGATGTACACGGGTGAGATCCTGGTGTGGGACGCCTGGGAGATCCCCTCGTGGCCCAAGGTGTGGAACCCGGCCACCGACACCTGGACGTACCTGTCGAACCCGTTCGGGCTGTTCTGCGCCGGGGTCGCGCAGCTGCCCGACGGCAAGATCCTCATCGCCGGCGGTCACGCGGATGCCGGGGTGGGCATCGGGGTGACGTTCCTCTTCGATCCGGCCACGAAGACCTTCGAGCAGGTCCAGGACATGGCCTACGCCCGGTGGTACCCGGCGGCCACGAAGCTGGGTGACGGTCGGGTCCTGCTCATCTCCGGCAACATCGACGCCACCACCCTGGCCGTCACGCCGGAGGTCTTCGATCCGCAGACCAAGACGTGGTCCAGCCTGTCGGGGATCAGCACCGACGACATGCCGACCGCCATCCTCTACCCGGCCGCGTTCACCCGACCCGACGGCAAGGTCGCGGTGATCGCGCCCTCCAGCGGGCTGATGCGCACGATCGACGTGGGCACCCAGTCCTACGTGCTCGAAGCCCCCACCTGGAAGACGGGGGGCACGGTGGCCCAGTACCGGCCCGGCAAGCTCATCATCTCGGGCGGTGGTGAGGTCGGCCGCCTCGACGAATACTCCGGGCAGTCGATGAACGGCACCGAGGTCATCGATCTCAACCAGGCCGACCCGCAGTGGCGCACGACCTCCTCGATGGAGTTCGGGCGGGCCATCCACATGCTCACCGTCCTGGCCGACGGCACGGTGATGGCGATCGGCGGGAACGCCACCAACAACCTGGAGGCGGTCGAGGGGCCCACCGTCACCGAGTTGTGGGACCCGGCCACCGAAACCTGGTCGCGCCTGGCGCCGATGGCCCACCCCCGCATGTACCACTCGACCTCCACCCTGCTGCCCGACGGTCGGGTGCTGGTGGCCGGGGGCGGGCGTCTGGGGGTCGCGGTGAACTATCTCGACGCCCAGATCTACTCGCCGCCGTACCTGTTCAAGGGGCCCCGTCCCGAGATCACCAACGCACCGGCCGCGGCCGCCTACGGCGAGGGGATCACGGTGAGCACCCCACAGGCGGCCGACATCGCCTCGGTGAACCTCATCAACCTGGCCACCTCCACCCACAACCTCGACCAGGAGCAGCGGTTCGTGCCCCTGTCGTTCACCAAGCTCGGCGGGCAGCTCTCGGTGCAGATCCCGGGGAACCCGAACCTCGCCCCGCCCGGGTACTACATGTTGAACATCGTCGACTCGAACGGCGTTCCCTCGGTCGCGAGGATCATCCACCTCACCGGCTCCGGCAGCGGCGACACCCAGGCCCCCAGCGTGTCGGTCACCGCGCCGGCCGCCGGGGCCACCGTCTCGGGCGACGTGGCACTGGCCGCGGAGGCGACCGATGACGTCGGGGTCGAAAGCGTCCAGTTCAAGGTCGACGGCAACCCGGTCGGTCCACCCGACACGTCGGCCCCCTACGGGATGACCTGGGACAGCACCACCGTGCCGGACGGCCAGCACACGATCACCGCGGAGGCCCGCGACGCGGCCGGGAACACGGGCGTCTCCGCGCCGGTCACGGTGACGGTCCAGAACGGTCCGCCCGACACCACGCCCCCGGTCATCACGAACGTGCAGGCCAACGGCGTGTCCACCACGACCGCGATCATCACCTGGGACACCGACGAACCGGCCGACACCCAGGTGGAGTACGGCACCAGCCCCGCCTACGGCCAGACCAGCACCTTGCAGCCGAGCCTGGTGACCCAGCACTCGGTCGCGCTGTCCGGGCTGGCACCGGGTACCACCTACCACTTCCGGGTACGCAGCCGTGACGCCGCCGGCAACCTGGCCGTCTCCGAGGACCATACCTTCACCACCACGACGACCCCCACGCTCTTCTGCACGATCATCGACCCCTCGATCGGCGCGAACCTGAGCGGGGTCGTGCCCGTCCACGTCGTCGCCGAGGGTGGCAGCGGTGGGGTGCAGGGGGTCCAGGTCCGCATCGACGGCCAGAACCTGGGGCCCGAGCTCACCGCACCGCCGTTCGTCGTGCAGTGGGACACCCGCAGCGTCGCCAACGGCGAGCACACCATCACCGCGGTGGCCCGCGACGGGGCGGGCAACACCCAGACCTCCGATCCGGTCACCGTGACCGTCTCCAACCCCGACCCGGTGTACGTGGCCGACACCACCATGGCCGACTTCGCCGCCGGCACCCCGTCGGGCACCTACGTGAGCAAGCTGGAGGACGGGGAGGTGATGGTCGCCCCGACCCTCGGGGAGGAGTTCGAGGGGAGCGCGGTCCCACCACCGTTCACCACCACCGCCTGGCAGACGGGCGGCACGGCTGGGGTGAGCGGCGGCGCGCTGCGCGTCGACGGGGCGCGGGTGCGAACCTCGTCCGGGTACGCGCCCGGACGGTGGATCGAGTTCGTGGCCACGTTCCGCAAGGGGGCCGCGAACCAGGATGTCGGGCTCGGTTCCAACAACGGTGGGCGCCCCTGGGCGGTGTTCGGCACCCGTGGGGGAGGCAAGCTCTGGGCCCGCACCGCGGTGAACTCGAGCGTGGCCACCGAGACCGACCTGGGCACCGTCCACCTCGACGTGCCCCGGCTCTTCCGGATCACCTGGACCTCCACCCAGGTCGTCTTCTCGGTCGACGGCACGGTGGTCGCCACCCACACGACCTCCCCGACCGCCAACCTGCGGCCCCTGGCCAGCGACCGGAAGGTCGGGGGACCGCAGCTCCAGGTCGACTGGCTGCAGATGGGGCCCGGCGTGACCACCGGCACGTTCACCTCCCGCGTGTTCGACGCCGGGGTGGTCGGCGCCCGATGGGGGGCGATCGACTGGAACGCGCACCTCCCGCCCTCCTCGAGCTTCGCGGTCACGGTGCGGACGGGGTCGACGCCCGTGCCCGATTCGACCTGGGGTGCGTGGACCCCGGTCGGCAAGGGCGACGACATCGGCCAGATCGGGCGCTACGCCCAGTACCGGGTCACCCTCACCCGCAACGGATCGGGAGCGTCGCCGATCTGGCGGGACGTGATGATCCGCGCCAACCCCTAGCCTGCAGGTCCCCCAGCCCCTCGCCTTCGGGTGCCGGTGCTCAGCCGGGCTCGGCGGCCGCAGCCGGTCCCGACCGGACGCCGCGATCGGCGTCGGGTCCCGCAGGCACCCGAACGGCGTGGATCGTGGCCGTCGCGTTCGTGCAGCGGCCCCCGGCGGCGAGGTCGAACGTCCAGCGGTGCCGGGGACAGACCAGGCATCCCTGCTCGTCCAGCCACCCCTGGGCGAGGTCGCCGCCGGCGTGCGGGCAGGAACGGTCGATCTCGTACCAGCCGTCCGGGCCCCGCACCACGGTGCGTTCGGCGGCGTGCATCCTGGGCGACCCCAGTGCGGGAAGGTCCTCGGTCTCGGTGAGGAGGAAGGCGTGGAGGGCAGGGTCGTAGCGGTCGGGCCGCCGCTCGATCCGGAGCCGGAAGGTGAGCGCCAGGTCCTCCCAGGTGATGGCGCCGGTGAGCACCCGGTCCATCTGCCACGCCGGCACGACCATCGTCGTGAAGGCCTCGTCGGTGACCGCGGCGGCCTCCGACACCGTCCGGGACCGGAAGTCGACCCGCCAGGCGAACTCGGCCTCGGCGAGGCGCAGGTACAGGGGGGCCTGCACCGCGGCGGCGGCGTGGTACCGCTCGACCCGTTCGGCGAGGACCCGACCGAGCGCCGCGTGCACACCCTCGACGTCACGCCCCTCCGTGAGCCGCTGAACGGCGAGGATCCGGTCCCGGTGTTCGGCGGCGTACCGGGCCACGGCCTCGGGGAAGTCGCGGTCGTCGACGCGGGGCTCGGCGAGGACCACGACCCGGCCCGCGTCGGTGTCGTAGGCGTCGCCGGGCATGAGCTCGGGTGCGAGCACGCCGAGGTCGGGACGGCTCGTGGCGAGGTGGTCGAGGAACGCCCGGGCTCTCGGGAAGATGTTCACCGGCTCCAGGTTGAGGTGGAACAGCGCCGGGTCGAGGAAGCACGCCGGTCCCGCCGCGGGCAGGAACACCCGGGGTCGGCAGGCCTCGATCGCGTGGATCACCGACGCGAACTTCTCGGCCGCCTTGCGGGCGGAGATCCGTTCGTAGGTGGCCCGGTCGTAGGCGTAGCAGGTGGGGTGCCAGGTGGCCCCGGAGAACTGGGCCGAGAACGCGTCGATGGGTCCGGCCCCGGCGCGGATCTCGGCCACCCGGTCGAGGAGCTTGCAGTCGTTGAGGTCGAGGAACCGGGCCCCGTCGAGCTCGACGAGCAGCGCCGAGTCCCGTTCCACGACCGTGTCGTCGACGTGCATCTCCACGTACCCGCCGGGGAGCGCGAGCCGTTCCCGGTCGCCGAGGACGTGCACCTCACCCACCCGGGCCAACCAGTCGGCCAGGGCGCGGCGTCCGAACCTCGGGGCGATCACCGTGACCCCGGCCGGGACGGTGGCCAGGAACTCGCGGTCGAAGTGGTCCCGGTGCTCGTGGCTCACGTACAGGAACCGGGCGCGCCCGGGGTCGGCCAGCCGTTCGCGCACCCACGGGGCGAGGTGATGGTTCGGCGGCCACTGATACCAGGCGCCGTCGAACGCGCCCTCCTCCGAGAGCCAGGGGTCGCAGACGAGCACCACGCGAGGGGTCTCCACGCAGAACCCGGCGTGTCCGAGGAAGGTGATGCGCACGGTTCAGAACCTCGGCGCGATCGCCGGCCGACCTGAGCGACTCACGCCGTGGCCGGAGCGGTCGGGCCGCTCCCGGCGCGGGCGAGCCGCAGCGTGGGGACCAGCAGGGCGAGGCTGGCGAGGCCACTCACCGTGCCTCCGGCGGCGAGCGTCAGGAACGGGCCGTCGAGGAGGCGGGTCGTCACCATCGCGACGAGCACCACGAGACCGGCGGCGGCGAGGGGCCGCACCAGGTTCCCGGCCAGGGCACGCACCGGCATCGTCGCCCGCGCCAGCACCACGAGGTAGATCGGCGCGACCACGGCCAGGGCCACACCGGCGTGCGCGGCCGCCACCCCGGTGCTGCCGCCCAGGTGGGCGCCGGCGACGAGCGCCGGCCCGAGCAGGACGAGCCAGACCACGTTGACCGCCAGCGTGGTGCGGGAACGTCCGAGCGCCACGAGAAGATCCCAGGCCAGGTCGAACGCCACCCGGGCCGCGCCGAGCAGCACGAGGAAGCGCAGCGGCCCGGCGGCGGGCAGCCACTTCGCCCCGTACACGAAGGTGATGAGCGGCCGGGCGAATCCTCCGAGCACGGCCGCCAGCGGGAGGGTCACCGCCATGGTGAGCGCCATCGCCCGCACGAACCCCGAACGCAGCGCCACCAGGTCATCCTGGAGGCGGGCGAACCCGGCGAGGCTGACGTTGCGGATGGCGGTGATGAGCACGGTGACCGGCCAGGAGGCGAGATTGAACGCGAGCACGTAGGTCCCGAGCGCGGCCGGCCCCAGCGTCCGGCCTACGACCAGGTAGTCGAGGTTCAGCAACCCGAAGCCGACGAGGGTCGTGGCCGCCAGCGGCGCGCCCTCCCCGAGCAGCCGGCGGGCGAGTCGGGGGTCGCAGCCAGGCCGGTACCGGGCCGGGGCGAGGGCGATCGCGGTCGCGGTCACGACGAGGTTGCCGGCGAGGTGACCCACGGCGAGGCTCCACGCGCCGAAGCCGGCCGCCGCCATCCCGATGGTGACCGGGGCGGAGACCGCGAACCCGGCCGTGTCGGCCACGGTGCGCCGGGCCTGGGCGAGGGCCCGGGTGAGGGTCACCGTGGGAACCGCTCCGATCCCGTCGATCACGAGGGCGAGCGCCATGAGGCGTACCACGTTGGCGGCGTCGGGTGCACCCATTGCGGCGGCGTACGGACCGGCGGCGGCCATGAACCCGGCGCAGAGCACCACGCTGATCCCGAACACGAGCGTGGTCGCCGTCGGGCCGACCTCGTCGAGACTCCCCGGGCGGCGGACGAGCGCCTGCACGAGGCCCACGTCGTTGATCGCCATGAGGAAGAGCATCGCGGTGAACGACACCGCATAGACCCCGAAGTCCTCGGGGGCCAGGATCCGGGCGAGGACGACCCCGGTGCCGAAGGTGGCCAGACGCCCGAGCACGTTGTTGGCCAGGCTCCAGGCCAGGCCCGACCGGATTTGACGCCCCAGGTTCGTCGTCCCCGGGCCGGCGGGGTGATCCGGCCCGGCGCTCACACCGGAGGGTCCGGACACGGGTTCATGGGCTCGGCGCGAGCTGAAGTCGGGCGAAGACGTCCCAGGTGCCGTTGGCGTCGCCCGACTGGGCGCCGAGCAGGTTGTCGGCGAGCGACGCGAACGCCACGAGGAGGCCGTTGCGGCTGAGGGCCGGTTCGCCGGCCGGTCCGTTCGCCTCGGCGTCATCCGCCCCGAGGCTCACCCGTTCGGTGCGGCCGGTCTGCCGGTCGCGCCGGAACACGTCGGGCACGTCGTTGGTGTCGCCGGGGACGAGGTTCGTGGCCTCGCACACGAACGCCACGTACCGGCCGGTCTCGCTCACCGCGGGTTCGCCGCAGTCGCCGTCGGCCGAGCCGCCACCGTCGGGGACGCTGACCACCTCGGTGGTGCCGGTGTCGAGGCGGCGGACGAAGACGCGGGTCACCTCACCCTCCAGCCCGGGCACGAGGTTGGTGGCGTCGGAGGTGAACGCGACCGTCGTCCCGTCCCGGCTCAACGCGACCTCGGGATACGCCTCCCCGTCGGCTTGGGTGCCGTCGGTGGCGACCGAGACGCGGGTGGTGGTGCCGGTGAGCAGGTCGTGGACGAAGACGTCGGCGGCGCCGTTGGTGTCGCCGGGAGCGAGGTTGGTGGCCTCGGAGACGAACGCGACCCGGCTGCCGTCGGCGCTGATGGCCACGGCGTCGCGGGTGGGACCGTCGGCTTGGGTGCCGTCGGTGGCGACCGAGACGCGGGTGGTGGTGCCGGTGAGCAGGTTGTGGACGAAGACGTCGGCGGCGTCGTTGGTGTCGCCGGGGGCGAGGTTGGTGGCCTCGGAGACGAACGCGACCCGGCTGCCGTCGGCGCTGATGGCCACGGCGTCGCGGGTGCGACCGTCGGCTTGGGTGCCGTCGGTGGCGACCGAGACGCGGGTGGTGGTGCCGGTGAGCAGGTCGTGGACGAAGACGTCGGCGGCGCCGTTGGTGTCGCCGGGGGCGAGGTTGGTGGCCTCGGAGACGAACGCGACCCGGGCGCCGTCGTCGCTGATCGAGGGTCGGCGGCTCGGCCCGTCGGCCTGGGTGCCGTCGGAGGCGACGCTCACCCGCCGGGTGCTGAACGCCGGCGTGCCCCGCCGGTCCCGGACGAACACGTCGGTGGTGCCGTTGGTGTCGCCGGGCACGACGTCCGCCGCGTCGGATTGGAAGGCCAGGAAGGCGCCGTTGTCGGCGACCGCGGGGAACCCGCTGTCACCGTTGGCCTCCCCGTGGGTCTCGGTCAGGCTCTCCCTGGTGGTACAGCCGGTCACGAGCGCGAGCAGCAGGCTGAGCGTCCCCAGCACCGTGCGCAACGGGATCGTCCGTGTCACCCCCGACCCACCTCCGTGCGTGTCCCTGCCGGAGCGCCGATTGTAGGTGACCACGCTGCGTGGTCCGTACGGCCGGAGGTCCCGAACCACCCGTTCCGCAGCCACAGCACCGCCCATCCCGCCGCGACCGCGAGCTTCGCGCCCGAGGCCAGGCCGGTGCGCTGCGGGACCGGGACGCCCACGTCGAGCGCGAGCCACACCGCCGCCGCGAGGACCGTCCCGAGGAGCAGCCACGACGCGCGGGGCGGCGGTCGCAGCCACCACAGACCCGTGACGGTCACCGTGAACAGCAGCGTCTCCGCGCCCAGGAGCGCCTGCCCCCAGGGACCGCCGGCCGCGTCGCGCACCTGGAAGGCGTCGTCGGCGAGGAGCACCGTGCTGGTGAGCGCCGCGGTCACGGCCAGCCCCAGGGCCGCGCGGCGGCGGGGGTGCGGGTGGGTCGCGGCGGCGCCGGCGCCCAGCGCGGCCAGACCCCAGGCGAGCAGGCCCACCTTCCAGAGGCCCCCCGCGTACCACGCCGCGCCGGCGGCCGGGCGCGGCTCGGCCAGCACCTGCGGTTCGGCGAGGTGCTGGAGACGGGCGGCCAGCATCACCACCCCCACCGTCGCGAACGTCACCACGGCGGGCCGCGCCGCCCGCACCCGTGTGCGGTGGAGGGTGCGGGCCGGCCTCACGGTCCCAGGAGCTGTCGGTACACCTCGACGTAGCGAGGCGCCTGGTGCTCCCAGGCCAGCTCGTCCTCCACCCGTCGCCGCCCGAGGCGTCCCATCGCGTCCCGGCGCTCCGGGTCGTCGAGGAGGTCGAGGATCGCCTTCGCGTACGCGTCCACGTCGTTGGGGGGCACGTAGACCGCGGCGTCGGCGGCCGACACCCGGGTCTCGGTGAGGTCGAAGGCCACCACCGGCAGGCCGAACGCCATGTACTCCATGGTCTTGTTCATCGTCGACACGTCGTTGAGCGGGTTCAGCGGGTCGGGGCTCAGACCCAGGTCCGCGCTGGAGAGCACCGAGAACACCCTCTCGTCGGGTACCCGCCCGGTGAAGGTCACGTGGTCGTCCAGCCCGAGGCGGTGGGCGAGCGCCCGCAGGTCGTCGAAGCAGTCCCCGCCGCCGACGAGCACCAGCTGCACGTCGTCGCGCCCGTGGGTGTGCACGATCCGGTCCATGGCTTCCAGCGCCAGGTCCACCCCGTCCTGGGGGCCCATCACGCCGAGGTAGGCGAGGAGGTGCGCACGCCCGTTGCGCCACGACGGGTCGGCCTCGGTGCGCCGGAGGCGTTGCGGGTCGGGGCCGGTGCGGACCACGGTCACCGACGCGGCGGGGAGGCGTCCCCGGCGGAGGGCGACCGCCCGGTAGGAGTCGTTCGTGGCGATCACATGGTCGGCCACCCGGTACGTGGCCCGCTCCAGGAGCCGCAGGCCCGTCTCGAGCGCGCGGGACCCGCCGGGGAACCGGGAGCGGTACACCTCCGGGCACAAGTCGTGCTGGTCGAAGACGAACCGCTTGCCGGCCAGCTTCCACAGCGCGCCGAGCGCAAAGTACGTGTCGGGAGGGTTGCACGCCTGCAGGACGTCGAACCCCTCGGCCCGGGCGCAGCGGACGCTCAACCATGCCGTGAGCAGCCAGCACCACACGAACTCCAGGACGAACCCCGCCGGGCCGCGTGCGGGTGGGGCCGGCCGGTAGCGGCGGATCCGCACCCCCTCCAGGGTCTCGTCGGCGGCTTCACCCGGGTTCCGGGGGCAGATCACCGACACCCCGAGCCCGGCGTCCCGCAGCGCCGCGCACTCCAGCCACACCCGCCGGTCCATGGGCACCGAGAGGTTCTGCACCACGATGAGCACCCGGTGGCCCCGGGCCCTCACCAGGTGACCCCCTCGTAGCCCGGAAGGGCCTCGACCTCCGGTCCCAGCCGACCGTGCAGGTCGAGTACCCGGGGCGGCGGCGTCTGCCGCAGCGCCGCCAGGGCAGCGGGATCGGCGCTCGCCACCAACGCGAGGTCGGCGCCCCTGATCGCCGCCTGCGGGTTCGCCGCCAGCAGGTCGTGGAGGTGGGGGAGGTGTTCGGTGACGTACCGGAGATTCGTGCCGAAGAGGCGCTCGGGATGCACGACCGGGTCGTAGATCCGCAGCCGCACCCCTTTCCCGGACAGCGCCTCGGCCAACTCGACGTACGGACTCTCGCGCAGGTCGTCGGTCTCCGGTTTGAAGCTGAGCCCGAGGAGCGCGGCGTTGCGGGCGCCGAGATCGAGGACGCGCCGGACCACGGCCCGTACGAGGGCGTCGTTGCTCGGCAGCACCGCCCCCAGCATCGGCAACTCGACGTCGTGCCTGCGCGCCACGCTGAGCAGCGCCCGGAGGTCCTTGGGCAGGCAGGATCCGCCGAACGCGAAGCCGGGCCGGAGGTAGGCGGCCGAGAGGTTGAGCTGGTGGTCCTCGCAGAACAGGCGCATCACCTCGCGGCTGTCGATGCCGAGCGGGCGCAGCAGGCGCCCGATCTCGTTCGCGAAGGTGATCTTCACCGCGTGGAAGGCGTTGCACGCGTACTTCAGGGCCTCGGCGGCGGCGACGGTGGTCACGAAGAAGGGCGCGTCGATCGGCGCGAAGAGCTCGGCGAGCAGGGCCCCGGTGCGGTCGTCGCGCACCCCGGCGGCGGTGAACGGCGGGCTCCGGAAGTCGGCGACCCCCGAACCCTCCCGCAGCAACTCCGGGCAGTGGGCGAGGCCCACCTCGACGTCGACCGCCAACCCGCTCGTCGCCTCCAGCCGCCGCCGAACCAGCCCGTCGACGGTGCCCGGCGGCACGGTGGAGCGGACGACCAGCGCCCGGAACCGCCGATCCGCGCCTGCCAGCGCCGCGCCGATCTCGCCGGTGACCGCCTCGAGGGTTCCGAGATGCACCGAGCCGTTCGGACTCGACGGGGTGCCGACGCAGACGAGGAGCACGTCGGCCCAGCCGGCGACGTCACCGAGCCGGGTCGTCACCCGCAGGGTGCCGGCGGCACGGGTCCGGGCGACGAGCTCGTCCAGGTGGGGCTCGGTGATCGGAGAACGGCCGGCTTCCAGGAGCTCCACCTTGTGGGTGTCGCGGTCGACGCCGATCACCTCGTGCCCCAGGTCGGCGAAGCAGGCCGCGGTGACCGCGCCGACGTAGCCGAGACCGACGACGGCGAGCTTCACCGGGCGGTGGCCGACCGGCTCATCGGCGGGTCTCTGGGCGCGGACGGGTCGATGGGCTGAGCGGGTCCAACGCTGCTCCTCCTGCCCGGGGTCGGACGTGTGCGCGCGGCCCGTATCGTAGCGGCCCGTGGTCCGCTGCCGATCCTGCGCCCGGTGAACGCGGCAGGCGGGCGCGGGCCGGCTCGGGGCGGGCGGCGCAGCTGGCCGGCGCGCCTCGCCCGCGCCCTTCCCGGCGCTTGGCGTCACCGGATGCGGCGGGCCCGCCGGGCGGTACTGGCCGGGCGCGCACCCTCCTGGGGGGACCTGCGGCGCCGGGACCCGTTCGACACCTGGGGTGCGGCCCGGGGCGTCCCGATCGACCGCTTCTACATCGACCGGTTCGTGGAACGCCACCGTGCCGGGATCCGTGGCCGGGTGCTCGAAGTCGGCGCCGACACCTACACGGCGCGCTTCGGCACCGGGGTGGAACGGACCGACGTGCTCGACGTGGATCCCGGGAACCCGGCGGCCACGATCGTCGGTGACCTCGCCCGGCCGGGCACGCTGCCGACTTCGACGTTCGACTGCTTCCTGTGCCTGCAGACCCTGCAGTACACCGCCGACCCGGTATCCGCCCTGGCCGAGGCGTACCGCGCCCTGCGTCCCGGCGGCGTGCTGTTGCTGTCGCTCCCAGCGCTCACCCGCGTGGACCCGGCCGACCCGGACCACGATCGTCACCGGTTCACCCCGGCCGGCGTCGCCGGCCTGCTGGCCACGCTGCCCGACGACGCCGGACGCGGCGCGACGCTGGAGGTGGGCGGGAACCTCACCGCGGCGGTGGCGTTCCTGCTCGGGCTCGCCGCCGACGACCTCAGGCTGGCCGAGCTCGAACATCGAGACGAGGCGTACCCGGTGGTGTGCTGCGCCCGGGTCGTGCGCGCCCCGGCCCCGTGAGCACCCGACGCCGGGCCGCGACATCCGCGTTGCCGGCCGGCCGCCGAGGTGGGCAGGAGGCGCAGAAACGGTGAAGGTCTGGTACAGCTTCCCCCACCCGATCGGGGCGCCGGGGATCGCGACCGTGGCCTGGCATCAGGTCCGGGGCCTGGCCGCCCGGGGGGTGGAGGTGGTGTGCTGGGCGGCGGCGGTGGCCCGTCCGCTGCCCCCGGACGTGGAGGTGCACACGACGCTGACCGTGGTCGGGCGCCGGGTGCCCCCTCGGCTCGTGGGGGTGGGCCGGGCCTGGTCGTGGCACGACCGGCGGGTCGCCGCCGCGTTGCGGCGCACCGCGCACCCCCCGGACCTCGTGCACACCTGGCCGGCGGCGTGCCTGGCCACGCTCGGCGCGGCCCGGGCCCGACGCCTCCCCGGGGTACGGGAGGCACCCAGCGCCCACACCGCCGAGGCGTTCGCGCAGGCGGCCCGGGAGCAGGAGCGCACCGGCGTGGTGCTGCCACCCGGCCACCCGTTCCGGGCCGACCAGGCTCGCCTCGCCCGGGAGGAGGAGGAGTTCGCCGCCGCGGACGCCTTGCTCGTGCCCTCCGCGGCGGCGGCCGCCACCTACCGGGCGCGGGGGATCGCGCCGGCGCAGGTGGTCGAGCACCGCTACGGCTGTGACCTCTCGGTGTACCACCCCGGGGCGTCGTGGACGCCCCCGCCCGCCGGTGCCCTCCGGGTCGCCTACGTCGGGCGGATCGAACCCACCAAAGGGGTGCACGACGCCCTCGAGGCCTGGGTGCGCAGCGGTGTCGGGGGCCGCGGTGGCCGGTTCGTCCTCGTCGGCGAGGCGGTGGCGGGGATGGAACGCGTCCTCGGCCGCTACCGAGGGGCGCCCGGGGTGGAGGTCCGCCCCTTCACCGACGACGTCGCCGCCGTACTGCGCGACGTCGACGCGCTCGTGCTCGCGTCGGTGACCGAGGGCTCCGCGCTCGTCACCTACGAGGCGCAGGCGTGCGGATGTGTCCTGTTGGTCTCCGACGCCGCCGGTGCCGACTGCCGTCCCGACCTCGACGCCTTCGTGTATCCGGCCCGTGACGTCGACCGTCTCGCCGCTGCGCTTCGGCGGCTCGCCGACGATCCCGACCTCCTCGTCCGGATGCGGCATGCCGTCCTCGCCCGGCGCGAGCGGCTCGGCTGGGACGCCGCCGCCGACCGCCTGCTGGACCGCTACCGGGAGGTGGTCGCCCGGGCCCGCACCGCCGGTCGACGTCCGCCGATCAGCGGCGAAGGGCGGGAATGACCCGGCGGGCGTTGTCGGCGTAGACGCGCCGCAGCACGTCGTCGGGAAGCTCCAGACCCGAGATACGCCAGCGGCCGTGCGGGGGGACCGGGGCCTCCGAGTAGTCGAAGTGCTCGTCGGCGGTCTCCAGGAACCGGAACCAGATCCGGTACGGCTCGGGGCGGGGCGGGAAGATGTCGCTCCCGAACAGCACCCGGTCGGCATGGTCGCGCACGAGCGCGGCCGTCGCGCGCGGCTGGCGTCCGAGCTCGGCGATCCGGGCCGCCACGTCCACGCAGAGGTTGGGGTAGGAGGTCAGCATGCGCCGGACCCAGCCGAGGTCCTCGGCGGTCCCGAGGTGCGCGGCGATGAAGGTCGTGTCCGGGTGCGCGGCCACCACCGCCTCGAACCGGTCGAGCAGTTCCCGCAGTGGCGGCACCCCCCGGCCGTGCAGGCGCAGGTTCGGGTGGGCCAGCAGCTCCTCGAGCCGCTCGTTGTGGCGGTCGACCGGTTCGAAGAACGCGGCGGGATCACCGACATGGATGAGGACGGGGATGCCCAGCGTCCCCGCCGCCGACCACAGCTCGGCGAGCTCCGGGTCGTCGTGGCGCAGGAGCTGCCCGCGGTGGTCCCGCACCGACAGGCCGAGGTCCTTCCACACCTTGAGCCCCGCCGCACCCTCGGCCACCGAGGCCCGCAGCGACGCCTCCAGCCGGGCCCCGAACCCGGGCCGGCGCGCCTCGGCCCAGTCGACGTGGCAGAAGGTGACGAAGCGTCCCGGGTGCGCACGGTCGTAGCGGTCGAGGTTGGCGCGCAGCTCGTCGCCCCACCGGCCGTCGAGGTTCACGATCGTGCGCAGGTCCAGGCGGTCCATGAGGGCGACGAGCTCGCCCACGTCGGGCACCATCCAGCGGTCCCCACCGGTCAGCCACCGACCGAGGTGGTTGTGGGCGTCCACCGCGGGGTGGGCGGGCCGGTCCGGCCGGTGCGCCTCGGTCACCAGCATCGGGCGGGGGGTGTAGCGGTGGAGGCGGGGCAGCTGGAGCCGTCCCGCCCGGAGCGCGTGCACGGCGCGCCGGAGCGGGGCGATCCGGGCCAGCCGGCGACGAGCGCCGCTCACCGCGTCTCGGACCGGTCCGGGGCGCGCGGGTCGGGCGCGGCGTCCCGGGGGGTGGGCGGGTAGTCGCCGGAGCGGCGGCGCAGCACGTCGGTGAGCGCCAGGAGCTGGATCCCCAGCTTCCAGAGCATCACCCACGGGGCGGCGAGCACCGCCGCCCAGGTGCGGGCCGGGGCCCGGGACAGTGCGAGCGCCAGCACGAGGTCGGCGGCCAGGAGTCCGAGGAGCGCGGCGTCGAGGATCGCCAGCCCGGCGTTGTGCAGCGCGAGGGACACCGCGGTTGCGGCGATGAGGAGCAGCGCGGCGATGGCGAACGGCGGTGACGCCAGGTACCACGCGGCTTCGAGCGACGCGATGTCACGTCGGCGCAGGAGCTGGCCGAGGAACGCGCGGGCGGCCCCCATCCGGCCGGCCTCGTTGCGCAGCTTCTGGGCGGAGGCCACCCGCCAGGTGCTGGCGGCCTCGGAACGGAGCCGGGCCGAGTCGACGTGGGCGGCCCGCACCCCCCGGTTCCAGAGGTCGAGCCCGAGCCAGAGGTCCTCCGACGCGGTGGCCCGGAACCGGAACTGTTCGATGAGCTCCCGGCGCAGCACCATGCCGGTGCCCCGGAGCCGTACCGGCAGCCCGAGGCGCGCCCGGCCCCGGGGGATCGTCACGCCCTGAAGCGCGAACGACGCCAATCCGGCCTGCGCCGCCAGGGTCGTGCCCGGGGCCGACTCGCTCCGGGCCTGCAGGGCGGCGTGCCCGCGGGCCAGCATGCGTTCGCAGGCGTCGAAGTACCCGGGCTCGATCACCGAGTCGGCGTCGATCATCGCGACCGCGTCCCACTCCCAGTCGCGGGCATGGTCGAGGCCCGCCTGGCGGGCCGGACCCCGGCCGGGCTCGGCGTCGGGTGGACGCTCGAGCACCTCGGCCCCGTGGGCCCGGGCGATGTCGGCGGTGCGGTCGGTGCAACGGTCCGCGACCACGAGCAGCCGGTCCCGGTCGCGCATGTCGGCCCGGATGGCGGCCAGGGTCCGACCGATGACCGCTTCCTCGTTGTGGGCGGGGACGAGGACGAGGAACCGCAGCGGATGCTCGATCGGCGTGACCGGCGGTTCCCGGTAGGTGAGGGCGGCCACGGTGAGCACGGTGAGGTGGACGACCGTGAGCGCGGCCGGGATCGAGAGGACCACGATGAGGACGCGCAGCAGGATCCCGGTGACCCCGCCGGTGGCGGCGAGCAGAGCGGCCGCCGTCGTCACCGGACCGCCTCCGGGAGGCGGGGCCGACCGGGGTGCGGCACGAGGGCCCCGAGGGCGGCGCGGTGCTGGGGTCGCCCGGCGAGCGCCCGGATCCCCGTGCCGAAGGTGAGCGCGGCGGCGAACGCGGCGCTGGCCAGCCGACCGTGCCGTTTCCGGTAGAGGCGCAGCCGGTTCGTGGTGAGGAGGGAGAACAGCACGCGCGACTCCTGCGACTCCCCGCCGAGGTGGACGGCTTGCGCCGCCGGGGTGTAGCGCACCCGCCACCCGCGGTCACGGGCGCGCAGGCAGAAGTCGGTCTCCTCCGAGTAGAGGAAGAACGACTCGTCCCAGGGTCCGACGTCGCGAGCGCACGCGGCGGTGACCAGCAGGCAGGCGCCCGACGCCCAGTCGACGTCGGTGGGCGACCGGTACCGGTCCGGGTCGGTGATCACCTCCCCCCAGCCGGGATGCCGCCCGGCCCGCGTCCCCCCCAGCAACGCCTCGCCGAGCGCACGGCGGATCGTCGGGTCGCGCCGCAGCGACCACTGGAGGTTCCCCTGCTCGTCGGTGAGCCGCGGCGCCACCACGCCCACGGCCGGTTCGCCGGCGGTTTCCAGCATGGCCGGTACGCAGCCGGGTGCCAGCCGCAGGTCGGGGTTGCACACCAGGACCGGCCCGTCCCCGGCGCGGGCGGCCAGCCCGGCGTTCACCCCGGCGGCGTAGCCGAGGTTGCGCCCCAGCGCCACGACCTTCGCGTCGGGGAACAGGTCCTCGACGACCGCGAGGGTGTCGTCACCGGAGGCGCTGTCGACGACGACGAGCTCGTGGGGGAGCCCGCCGAGGCCGTCGGGCAGCGCCTGGGCGAACGCGGGCAGCAGTGGGGCGCTGTTGTGGGTGACGAGGAGCACCGTCACCACCGCCGAGGTGGTGCCGGTCACGTCGCTTCCATCCGGCTGAGCCGCCAGGCCGCACCGGCGAGGCCGAACAGCAGCGCGACGCTGCCGGTCACCATGGGGTAGGCGAGCGCGTCGAAGGTCGGGTAGGCCACGAACGCGGCGAGGAGCGCGGCGGCGGTCGCGTTCAGGAGGTGACCGAAGGCGGGGTCCCGGGCGCGCCATCGGCGTGCTGCACCCCGTGCGGTCCAGTATCCGACGAGCATCATGAGGATGAGCGCCGCCAGTCCGACGACCCCGGCCTCGATGGCGGTGGCGAGCCACTGGTTGTCGAGCGGCACGATGCCGGGCCAGTTCTCCGGCAGGAGGGTACCGAACCCCCGGCCGAACCACGGGCGTTCGTGTGCCAGGCGGAACGCCACCGGGTAGCGCTCGACCCGGGCCTGGTAGCTGGGGTCGGAGGTGAGGTTCACGAACATGCCCCGTAGGGTGCCGACCAGCCCGGGGATCATCACCCGCATGAGGACGGTGAACATCGCGACGGCCACCAGCGCGTTCACCCGGCGGCGGACCGTCCAGGCCGACAGCAGGACCACACCGGCGGCCGCGGTGCCGAGGATGGCCGAGCGGGACAGCGACATCGGGATCGCGCAGCCGGTCACGACGACCGGGTACCAGCGCCGCCACGCCGGCCCGGGCCGTCCGGGGTGCAGGGCGACATGCACGGCGAGGGGCAGCACGAGCGCCATCAGCACGCCGAACTCGATCGGGTGGGTTCCCGTGGCCAGGACCCGCCGGAAGTCGGACCGTTCGCCCACCCCCTGCAGGGTGGTGTTGATGGTCAGGCCGGGGATGCGGTACCAGGGCCGCACGTCGAGGCCGGTGAAGAACTGCACGATCCCGACCGTGCCGACCACGGTGCCGATCCGCACGAACCACCGCGCCACCCGCTCGATCTGCTCTCGGGTGTGGAGCCCGTCGGCGGCCAGGCAGGCGACCCCGGCGAACGCGGCGAGGGCCAGCAGCGCCCGGTCGGCGGCACGGGCCTCGCTGGGTAGCAGGAACCGCTGGAACGCCAGCACGTAGCTCACGCACGCCGCCGTCGCGTAGCAGGCGACGCCGACCCGCACCGGCTGCAGGCCCCGGGCCACGCCGCTGCCGGGCAACGTCCGGGCCAGGAACCACCAGGCCAACAGGGCCACCCCGAGGAGGGTGGCCGGATTCCCGGCCCCTCCGAGCGGTCCGACCACGAGGCGGGACGGGATGAGCAGGAGCAGCACCACGAACAGGAGCAGCGCTCCGGGCACGTGGTTGCGGGCCGGCGTCGCGGTGTGCGGCGTGGTCGTCCCCCGGGGCGGGGCGGCGGTCGTGGCGGTGCTCACCGGCGCGTTCCCGTCCCGAGCCGGTCGCAGGGCAGCGCTGCGGTCCAGGCTCCCTCCCGCGGGGTGATCGGGGCGGGGGCCACGGAGGCCCCGGTGGCACAGCGCTCCTCAGCCGCCGCCAGCCCGCGGGCCCACGTGGGCCCGTCCCCCCGGCTCGTCGGCACCCGGAAGTCGATGCCGACGAGCACCACCGCCCACAGCAGCGCCGCCACCACGAGATGGCGGTGCCGCACCGCGACCCCGCACCCGTCGACGGCGACCACGACCGCGCTCACGAGCAGCAGCACCGGGAGCACCTCGTAGCGGGCGGCGGCGACGCCGGTGGAGAAGACGGGAACCAGGTAGGTCAGCACGGAGGTGCCCAGCGCGAGCAGGGTGAGCTCACGCCGGGGCCCGGTGACCCGCCGGATCAGGTGCCACAGCGCGGCGCCGAGCAGCAGCACCGCCGCCGCGGTGGCCAGCCAGGCGGCGACGCCGTCATCGCCGAGCAGACGGGTGCCCAGCACCGACCGGCCCACCACCCGGTTCGCGTACCACGGGCCGAGGTTCCACCACGAGGCCCAGCTGGCGAAGGCTCGGTCGGAGGTCCCGACCAGCGGCGAGACCGCCTGGACGGCCAGGCCGGCGATCGCCGCGGCGTACGGCACGCCCGAGCGCAGCACCCGCCGGTGCCGCCACCGGAAGGCGGCGGCGCCGGCGAGCAGCACCACGAGCGGGTCGCTGGCCGCCGCGGCGAACACGACGAGCCCCCCGGCGATGCGCCCCCACCGGCCGTCGGGCTCCCAGCAGAACACCCAGAAGGCGCCGAACAGCAGGAACCAGTGCAGGTTCGCCGCGTTGTTGAGCGTTTCGGTCTGCCCGGCCGGTACCAGCACCACGAGCGCGGCGAGCACCCCACGGGCGAGCGGCGATCCGATCCAGCCCCCGGTCGCCCACCAGACGACGATCGCGGTGGCGCTGACCCCGAGCGCCGAGCCCACGGCCAGGATCGCCGCCGCGCCGCCGAGCGGGGCGGCGGCGGCGATGGCGGCGAGGAGCCGGGGTACGAGATGGGCGTAGCCGTTGTACGGGGCCAGCAGCGGCTCCAGGGTGCCCCGCACGAGCGCGTCGCTGAGGAACACCCGGCCGTCCTCGGCCCAGACGGTTCGCCACGCCCCCGGACCGTCTTGGCGGGCCAACGACAGGGCGGCGCCCGCGGCCAGCACGACGATCGTCAGGGCGGCCACCCGCACCGGGTTGGTGCCGTGGGGGTGGTCGGCGTCCTTCTCGGGTCCGGGCTGCGGTGCTGGAGCCACTCCAGACTCGGCGGGATGCACCTGCTCGACTCCCCACTGCACGCCGCACGGCGAAGCGCCCACGGCAGCATAGCCCGCTCCGGACCCTGTTCCTCACGCTCCGTGACCGGTCGGGCGCGGCGCTGTGGCACCATGGGCCCGGTGCAGGGCTCCAGGGGTGGATGGCGGGGCGCGGTGCCGCCCGTCGCGCTGGCCGCCGTGACCGCAGCGCTGGGCTGGTACCGGATCGACCGTAAGAGCCTCTGGTTCGATGAGGCGATCGCGGTGACGATCGCCCGGATGCCGACCGGGCGCTTCGTGCACACCCTCTGGAACGACGAGGCGAACATGAGCCTCTACTACCTGCTGCTGCGCGGCTGGGTGGCGGTCGGGGGCACCTCGGCGGCCTGGATCCGCAGCCTCTCGGTCCTCCTGGCGGTCGTCACGGTGCTGGTCACCTTCCACCTCGGCCGTCACCTGTTCGGCCCGGTGACGGGCGCCGTGGCCGGGCTGGTGCTCGCCGGCAACGCCTTCTTCGTCCAGTTCGCCCAGGAGGCCCGCAGCTACATGCTCACCGCGCTGGCCGCGGTGGTGGCCACCGCCTGCTTCGTGCACGGCACCTCCACCGGCCGGCGCCGATGGTGGGTGGGGTACGCCGCTGCGGTCACCGTGGGCGTGTACGCGCACCTCTTCGCGCTGGCGGTGCCGCTCGGCCATCTGGGCGCGCTCGCGTTCCGGGGCCGGGACCGCCGGGCGTGGCGGCAGCTCGTTGGCGCCCTCGCCGCCGCCGGGGTGCTCGTGCTTCCGGCCCTGCGGGTCGCGTACGTGCGGCGGGGCACGCAGGTGTGGTGGAACCCTCCGGTCACCTTCGAGAGCCTGCGGTCGGTGTTCGCGGCGTCGGCCGGTGGCGGCGGTCCGGCCCTCGCCGTCTTCACCTACGCCCTGGCCGGCGTCGCGGTCGTGGTGGCGGGGCGGGAGCTCCGCCGTTCGGGCCGGGTCGCGGCGTGGCCGTGGGTGGTCGCGGTGACCACCTACGCGCTGCCCTCGGCGGGGATCCTCGGTGCCTCGGTCGCGCAGCGGATCACCCAGATCCGGTACTTCAGCGTGACGCTGCCCGCCCTGGCGCTCCTGGTGGCCGCCGGGATCCGGGCGCTGGGCGGCGTGCGGATGCCCTGGGGGGCACGCCGCGCCGGGGGGTGGCGGGTGGGACTGGTGGCCCTGGCCGTGCTGATCGGGTTGCAGGTCGGGGGCCTGCGTTGGTGGTACGGCTTCGCCAAGGAGGATTGGCGGGGTGTGGCGGCGGTCCTCGCCGCCGACGGGCGCGACCGGGACGCGGTCGTGCTCTTCGACCCGTACCGGTTGGCGCTCGTCGAGTATTACCGTCCGTCGCCGTGGCGTGGGCCGGGTGCCCGCCTCGTGTACCCCGGCCCGGCGTTCGAGCCGTTCCCGCTCTACCGTGACGACCGGGTCGCCGGTCCGGCGCAGGTGCGGAGGATCGCCCGCCGGCACGCCCGGGTGTGGCTGCTGGTCTCGGAGGCCGATGATCCCGCCCGGGTGGACCGCAGCCGGGCCGCGCTCGCTGCCACCCACCGCCGTCGGCAGCGCGTGGAGCTCTTCCGGGTGACGGTGGAGCGCTACGACCGGCGCTGATCGGCGCGGCCCGACATGAACCGCCCTGACCGCCGTCCGGCACCCGACCCGGCGGCCTTCGGGCGAGCCTCGGCGCCCGATCCAGCGGCGTGTGCGGCGGGGGGCACCACGAGCGGGACAGGCTCGGCCGGCTCGGTGACCGTCGCCTCCGCGTCCCGCTCGAGGTCGGAGGCGGCGCGGCGCCGGGCGCGGGTCCGGCTCACCCCCTCGGCGAGGTGCGCCACGCCGACGGTGGCGACGATGCCGAGCCCGAGGGCGATCAGGGTGGCCCGGATCTTCCCGCCGGCCTGCACCGACGCCGAACGGGCTTGGGTGACGGTGGCGCTGGTGATGAGCGCCTGGGTTGGGACGCCGACGGCGGTCTGGCGCCGTTCGAGTTCCCGCTGCACCTCCCGCTCGACGGTGCGCAGCGTCGCGATCGTCTCGACCGCTCCGGTGGCGGTGGCGGTCATCTCGATGATCGGGCTGCGGTCGTCGGGGCTGAGCACCACCGAGTACTCGGCGTCGGGGTGCCGACGGGCGATGCGGTCGGCGACGTCGTCGTCGGCCATCGCCCGGGCCACGACGTTGCCGAGGTTGGAAAGGCTGCCCGACCCGCAGAAGGGGTTCTGGGCGCACGGGGTGGGCCGCTGGCCCTGCTCGGTGAGCGCATCCGCCGGGGTGGGCGGGGTGACGAGCACGATCGAGCCCTGGGCCCGGTACCGTTCGCCAACCGTCGTGTACACGCCGTAGGCCCCGGCGAGGGTCAGCAGCAGCATGGGCAGCACCAGGTACCAGCGGCGCCACAGGACACCGAGCGTCTCGAACACGTCCATCGATGACCGGCTCCGTCCGGGGGCGGGAGCCTCACAGACTACCGCCGGTCGGCAGCGTCCCGGGCCGCGGCGGGCCCCGGCGCGCGGCCGATGACCGACGCACCCCGATGCTCAGCAGGCGTTGGGGCTCGGTGGGACCGCGCCGCCGGTGGCCCAGCGGTTGCCCGACCAGGTGTAGTGGCCGGGCCGCGGCAGGTAGATCACCGGCCCGTACGCCCCGGAGCAGCGGTAGAACGTGCGCTCCCAGATGTTGTTGAGGATGCGGACGTCGATCGGGTCGTTCGCCGGGTTCGGGCTGTACCCGCCGTAGAGCGCGTAGCCGCCGCCGGCGATCCAGTTCCCCTCCACGATCACCGGGTACCGGACGGGCCCGGTGTCGGCGCCGAGGGTCACGACCCCGGTCTGGTTGAAGCGGTTCTCGAGGGCGTTGAACCGGATGTAGGTCGGCCCGCCCCACCCGACGTCGGGGCCGCCGTTGTCGGTGAGTTGGACGGCGTCGTTGTGGCAGGTGGCACACCCGGCGAGATCGTGCACCCAGTTGCGTTCGAACACCACGTTGCCGTTGCAGCGGCAGCCGTCCTCGAACGAGTGGATGTTGTTGTACCGGGCGGTGAACCCGCCGTCGCCGATGGCGTTCGCGTTCACGATCGTGCGGTCGCGGGGTCCGATCTCGTTGTACTCGATCACCGCACCGACCCCGGCACCGCCGACGCCGCACTGCAGGCTGGCGGCGACACCTTCCTCGATCCAGTTGTCGACGACCCGCAGGTTGCGCCGGTTCAGCGCCAGCTTGCCGCGGATCCGGTACCCGGAGATCGTGCCGCCGTCGGAGACCCCGAGCTCACTGGCGAACAGGCAGCGCCCGGGCGTGCCGACCACCCGCAGGCTCGACTCGGGCACCCGGAACCCGGTGTTGGTCGGGCCGGGCTTGGCGCCCACCGGCGGCGCGGCGGTGGTGGTGGGGGTCTGGGGCGAGGTGGTGGGCGGGCTGGTCGTCGGGGGCTGTGTGTTGGGAGGCTGGGTGGTCGGCGGCGCGGTCGTGGGCGGCACGGTCGCCGGCGGCTCGGCGGTGCCGGGCGGGACCACGGTGAACGGGACGGTCGCGGTCGCGCGCTCGACCCGGGCCCGCAGCACCGTGACCCCCGGGGCGACCGAGGGGATCCGCACGGAGCCCGAGAAGGCACCCGCCGGGTTGGTCTCCAGGGCGGCGACCGGCACCCCCCCGAGGTCGAGGGTGCCGCGGGCGCCGCCGGGGAACGCCACACCCCGCACGAACACCCGCTGGCCTGCCGCGGCGTAGTCCCGTCCGACCATGAGCCGTGGGGTGCGGGTCTCGTTCGCACCGCCGAAGGAGATCGGCAGGATCGGGACGAGGCCTGCGAGGGCGAGCAACGCGAGGAGCCGGATGCGGCGCGGCGAGAACGGCAGGCGAGGCGTCATGCTGAGGGTATCGACGACGGCGGCGGCGAAACTTGAACCTCGCCTCGTGCCCGGCGGAGGTGGCGGGCACCTCGCCCGGCGCGGCGGTGGCACATGACCTGAGCTGACCCCTTCCCTGGCACCCGATTCCCTGGCGTTCCCCGGCGCCGTCCGTGGACGTCCACCGCAAGGGGGACGCTGCCGGGCGGACGCTACCCGGCGGGAGGCGATCCCGGGCGGATCCGGGGCCTTCCGGGGACGGATAGCGTGATCGGGTGCCCGAAGAGCTCACCTTCGTGTGCTTCGCGGCGCAGGACTGGTGGTACCACAGCCGCGCCCACTCGGAGGTGCAGCTCATGCTGCGGCTGGCCCGCACCCACCCGGTGCTGCTCGTCAACAGCATCGGGATGCGTGTCCCCTTGCCGGGGCGGGCGACCCAACCCGTACGCCGCCTGGCCCGCAAGCTTCGCAGCGTCGCCCGGGGCCTGCACCGTCCCGGCCCGGAGCGCCTCTGGGTCTTCAGTCCGCTCAGCCTGCCCGTGCCGGGACGGGCCGGTCTGGCCGCGCTGTCGGCGGCCGCGGTCCGTGCCCAGGTCCGCCTCGCGATGCACCGGCTGGGCATCGCGGAGCCGGTGCTGGTGGTGACCATCCCCACCGCCTGGGACGTGGTCGCGCCGATGCCCCGGCGGGCGTTGCTGTACAACCGGGCCGACCGGCACTCCGCCCTGCCCGGGATCGACGTCGCCGCCATCACCCGCCGGGAACGGGCCCTGCTGAGGCGGGCGGACGCCGTGCTGTACGCCAGCCGCCATCTGCTCGAGGCGGAGGCCGGGCTGTGCGGCGGCCAGGCGGTGTTCCTGGACCACGGCGTCGATCTCGACCACTTCGTGCCCGAGCCGCCCGGCGGCGAACCGCCGGACCTCGCCGCCATCCCCCGGCCCCGGGTCGGCTTTTTCGGGGGCATCGACGACTACACGGTCGACGTCGACCTGCTGGAGCGGGTGGCCCGCGACCTGCCTGAGGCCCACCTGGTGCTCATCGGCGACAGCACCGTCCCGCTCGATCGCCTCACCGCCCATCCGAACGTCCACCACCTCGGCCCCCGCCCGTACCGCGACATCCCCCGTTACGGTCACGGCTTCGACGTGGCGCTCATGCCCTGGGTGCAGAACCCCTGGATCGAGGCGGCCAACCCGATCAAGTTGAAGGAGTACCTCGCGCTCGGGCTCCCGGTGGTCTCCACCGACTTCCCCGAGGTGCACCGCTACCGCCACGTGGTCGCCGTCACCGGCTCCCCGGCCGCGTTCGTCGAGGCGGTGCGCGCCGGCATCGCCGGCGCGGGGCCGGCGACGCCCGCCGAACGGCGCGCCGCGGTGGCCGACGCCAGCTGGGACGCCCGTGCGCGCGACCTCGAGGCCCTCGTCGAACGGCTGACCGGCGTACCGGTGGGCGATCGCTGATGTGCGGTGTCGTCGGGCTGATCCGTTTCGACGGGGCACCGGTCGACCCGCGGCTCGTCGCCGAGATGACGGCTCCGCTCGCGCACCGGGGCCCCGACGACCAGGGTCTGTGGGTGGCGGGGCCGGTCGGGTTGGGTCACCGGCGCCTCTCGATCATCGACGTCGAGGGGTCCGCCCAGCCGATGCGCTCCCCCGACGGCCGGCTGAGCCTCACCTTCAACGGGGAGATCCTCAACTTCCGGCAGCTCCGCAACGAGCTCCGCTACGACTGGCGGACCCGGGGCGACACCGAGGTGATCCTCGCCGCCTACGACGCGTTCGGCATCGAGGCGCTCTCCAACCTGCGGGGCCAGTTCGCCTTCGGGCTCTACGACGGCGCCCAGCGCCAGCTCTGGCTGGCCCGGGACCGGCTCGGGATCCTGCCCCTCTACTACTACCGGGACGCCCGGCTGCTGGCGTTCGCGTCGGAGGTGAAGGCGCTGATGCCCGTGCTGCCCGACGGGCTGGCGGTCGACCCCGACGGTCTCGCCGAGTACCTCCTGCACCGCTCGGTGCCCGCCCCGCGCACGCTCTTCGCCGGGGTGCGCAAGCTCCGCCCCGGCCACTGGCTGCGGGCCACCTTCGACGGCGAGGTCGAGGTCGGGCGGTACTGGGAGCTGCCCCGGGACGGGGGGTACCTCAAGCTCGGTGACGACGCCGCCCGACGGCACGTCGAGCGGGCGCTCACCGAGTCGGTGCGGGAGGCGCTCGTGGCCGACGTCGGGGTGGGTGCGCTGCTCAGCGGCGGGCTCGACTCGAGCCTCGTCGTGTCGATCGCGGCACGCGAGCGCGAACCGGCGACGCTGCACACCTACGCCGCGACCTTCGGGGACCCCCGGTGGGACGAGGGTCCGCACGCCGCCGAGGTCGCCCGGTTCGTCGGGACCCGCCACCACGAGGTGAGGGTGACCCCGGCCGATTTCGAGGCGCTCTGGCACCGCCTCACCTGGTACCGGGACGCCCCCATGTCGGAACCGGCCGACATCGCGGTGTACCGGCTTGCCGAGGCCGCCCGCGACTCGGTGAAGGTGCTGCTCTCGGGCGAGGGCGCCGACGAGCTCTTCGCCGGTTACCCGAAGTACGCGCTGGCGAGGCTCACCACCGCGGTCGGGTTCCTGCCCGGCCGGTTCCGGGCCGGGGTGCTCGGCGCCCTCGAACGTCACGCGCTGGGCTCCACCCCCCGGGCGCGCATCGCGGCACGGGCGCTCGCCCAGTCGGGTGCCGCCGACCGCGCCCAGGGCTGGTTCGCGGCGTTCAGCCAGTCGGAGGTCATGGACCTCCTCGGCCATCCGGGGCCGCGCACGCACGCCGAGCTGTGGGACAGCGCCCGGGGCGATCCGCTGCACCGGATGCAGTACGTCGACTGCCACGCCTGGCTGTCCGACAACCTGCTCGAGCGCGGCGACCGGATGTGCATGGCCAACTCGGTGGAGTTGCGCCCCCCGTTCCTCGACCACCGGCTCGTCGAGTTGGCCTTCGCCCTCCCGGGTCACACGAAGCTGCGCGGCCTGCAGGGCAAACGGGTGCTGCGGGACCTCGCCGCCACCCTCCTGCCGGTCTGGGTGGCGACGCGGGCGAAGGTCGGGTTCCGGGTACCCATGGACGCCTGGTTCCGCAGCGGGCTGCGGGAGATGTCCCACGACCTGCTGCTCGCCCCGGGGTCGTTCGTGACCGGGGTCATGGACCGCGCCGCGGTGGAGGACCTCCTCGCCCGGCACCACGGTGGCCGGGCCAACGAGGACGTGCGGATCTGGACGCTGCTGTGCCTGGAGGTCTGGCACGAGACGTTCTTCCGGCGGCCCCTCACCGGGGGCGCCCCGGCCGGGCGACCTTGCACCGGGAAATAGAACCTGTTTCACTTTCGGGCATGGGTCACGTCCGGTTCCCCATCCCCTTCGGTTGGTTCCAGATCGCCGAGCCCGACGAGGTGCCGCCGGGGACGGTGCGGGCCCTGCACTACTTCGGCCGGGACCTGGTCTGCTGGGCCGACGAAGCGGGGGAGGTGCACCTCCAGGACGCGTTCTGCCCGCACCTCGGCGCCCACCTCGGGGTGGGCGGGGTCGTGGACCGCGGGGCGTTGCGCTGCCCGTTCCACGGCTGGCGCTTCGACGCCTCCGGGGCCTGCTGCGAGATCCCCTACAGCCGGCGGCTGAACCGCAAGGCGAAGCTGCGCACGTACCCGGTGATCCGACGCAACGGGCTGGTCATGGCCTGGTACCACCCCGACCCGGCCGTGCCGCCGGCCTGGGACATCCCCGAGCTCCCCGAGGTGGGCAGCCCCGAGTTCTCCGACTACTACACCTCCAGCTACGTCGTGGCCGCCCCGTGGCAGGAGCTGGGGGAGAACGCGGTGGATCCCGCGCACTTCCGGTACGTGCACGGCACCGACCAGGTCGCCACGCTCCAGCGGTACGAGACGGACGGCCCCCGGTTCGTGATGATCTCCGAGCAGTCGTACGTGACCCCGCGGGGGGTGGTGATCGGCCACATCGACTCCTACGGGTTCGGGCCCGGGTTCAACTACGTGTGGTTCACCGGGATCGTCGACGCGCTGCTCGTGGCGACGACCACCCCGATCGACGAGGGCAGCGTGCAGGTGCGGTTCCATTTCACGGTCCGCAAGCTCGGCGACGAGCGGTCCACCTCCACGGTGGCCGACGCGTTCGTGGCCGAGATCAACAAGCAGCTCACCGAGGACATCCCGATCTGGGAGCACAAGGTGCACCTGCCGAACCCGGCGCTCGCCGACACCGACGGCCCGATCATGCAGTACCGCCGGTGGTGCCGCCAGTTCTACCCCGACGGTGTCCCCGCCGCCCCGGAGGTGAGCGGACCGGGCTCGGCCGGCGACGCCGGGCGGAGCAGCGCGACGACCTCGGCGACGTGACGGATGCGGACCACCTCGAGGTGGGGGTGGTCGTCGTGGGGATCCACCAGGACCGGGGTGATACCGGCCGCCCGGGCGCCGGCGACGTCGGCGGCCGGGGTGTCGCCCACGTGGATGACCCGCCCGGGTTCGACACCGAGCCGCTCGAGGGCGATCGCGAAGATGGCCGGGTCGGGCTTGGCCACCCCCACGACCGCGGAGTCGATGATCGCCTCCACCGGCACCCCCGGTCCCGGGCCCACCTGGCACAGCCCGTCCTCCCGTAGGGTCGCCTCCACCGTCCCGTCGGAGTTCGACACGATCGCCATCCGCACCCCCGTCGACGCGATCGCGGCGAGGGCCTCGGCGGCGCCGGGGATGACGTGATCCCAGAGCACGGCGGTGGCGAACTCGTTGAGCAGCAGCTCGGCGGCCTCCTCGATCAGCTCCCCGGTCACCCCGAGCGCGGCGGCGAAGGCGCGGGTGTAGCCGAGCCACACCTCCCGGTCCCCTTCGGTGAAGCGACCCTCGTCGAGGGCGGCGACCCCGGCATAGTGGGCCCGGGGCATGAGGGCGGTGTCCGCCTCGAAGCCGAGGCGGGCGAGGGCCCCGGCGATGTGGGTCGGGTTGGGGAGACGCAACACGCCCCCGACATCGAGGAACACGGCCTCCACGTCGGCGACGCGGGGTGCCCTGCGGGGTCCGTCACCTACGTCTGCGGCCATCGGCGCATCGTAGGGGAAGCGGGCCCGGAGACCGGGGGCGTCCGGGAGTAGCGTGGAGTGGTGGAGTTCCGCCGGATCAACGCGCTCCCGCCGTACGCCTTCGCCGAGATCGACGCGTTGAAGGTCGCGGCCCGCCGGGCCGGGGAGGACGTCATCGACCTGGGGTTCGGGAACCCCGACCTGCCCTCACCGCCGGTCGCGGTCGACAAGCTCGCCGAGGCGGCCCGCAATCCCCGCAACCACCGGTACTCGGCCACCCGGGGCCTGCCTCGCCTGCGGCTGGCGATCACCGACCTGTACCGGCGACGGTTCGACACCCAGCTCGACCCCGACACCGAGGTGTGCGTGACGATCGGGGCGAAGGAGGGGTTCTCGCACCTCATGTGGGTGCTGCTCGGCCCGGGCGACACGGCCCTGGTGCCCTCCCCGTCGTACCCGATCCACATCTGGGGGCCGATCCTCGCCGGTGCCGGGGTGCACTACGTGCGGATGGGGCCCGGGCAGGACTTCTTCGCGAACCTGCACGCCGCCTGGGAGCAGGCCTGGCCCCGGCCCCGGGTGGTGGTGATGTCGTTCCCGCACAACCCCACCTGCGCCTGCGTGGATCTGGCGTTCATGGCCCGCATGGTGGAGTTCGCCCGGTCCCACGACGTGGTGCTGGTGCACGACTTCGCGTACGCGGATCTCGGGTTCGACGGCTACGACCCGCCGTCGATCCTGCAGGTTCCCGGGGCCAAGGACGTGGCGGTGGAGATCTACAGCCTCACGAAGAGCTTCTCCATGGCCGGGTGGCGGGTCGGGTTCCTGCTCGGCAACGCCGAGGTGGTCGGGGCGCTGGCCCGCCTGAAGAGCTACCTCGACTACGGCACGTTCCAGCCGATCCAGATCGCGTCGATCGTGGCGATGAACGAGGCACCCGAGTACCCGCGATGGGTGAACGAGGTGTACCGCCGCCGCCGTGACGCGCTGGTGGAGGGGCTCGGTCGGATCGGGTGGCCGATCGAGCGGCCCCGGGGAACGATGTTCGTGTGGGCGGCGATCCCCGAGCCCTATGTGGAGTTGGGCAGCCTCGAGTTCGCGAAGATGCTGGTGCGCGAGGCCCGGGTGGCGACGTCGCCGGGGGTGGGGTTCGGTCCCGGCGGCGAAGGGTTCGTGCGCTTCGCGCTGGTGGAGAACGAGCAGCGGATCGGCCAGGCGGTCCGCGGCATCCGCCGTGCGCTCCCGAAGCTCGGCTGAGTGCGTCGCTCAGGCGCCCAGGCCGCGTAGGCACAGCGCCACGGCCACGTCCGCGAGGTCGTCGGCGCGCCGGTCGGCGTCGGCGAGCAGCGACTGGGCCAGCGCCTGGGTGACGCCGATCACGGCCCGTGCCGCGACGTCGGGATCGTCGGTGCGGATGACCCCGCGCACCAGGCCCTCCTTCAGGTGGCCGGCGACGTCGGCCACCGCGATCTCGTGCTCGGCCCGCAGCACCCGGGCGAAGCGCTCCTCGGTGAGGGCCACCCGCAGGAGCCGCTCCAGCGCGAGGTGCTCCTCGAACCAGCGCAGCGAGGCGCGGATGCCGGCTTCGATGCGCCGGCGCGGGTCGGTCTCGTCGCCGATCGCGGCCCGTTGCCGGCGCCGGAGGTCCGCGTGCGCGTTGCGGAGGATCTCCTCGAAGCAGGCGTCCTTCGAGGGGAAGTACCAGTAGAAGACCCCTTTGGCGACGCCGAGGGCACGCACGATGTCGGCGACGGTGGTGGCGTGGTAGCCGCGCTCGGCGAAGAGCCGGCCGGCGACCTCGAGCAGCTCGGTGCGTCGCCGCCGGCCCCGCTCGGTGAGCCTGCGCGTCATCGCGGCACGCTACGGGCGGGCCGGCGGAGGGGTCAAGGAACCGGGCCGGCCCGGGTCGCCGACGCGTGCGCGCCGGCGCCGTCGACCGTAGGCTGCGAACCGGCGCCGGGCGGGCGCCCGGTGGGGGAACGCGGTGGGGGAACGCGGTGGGGGAGGGCGACCGATGGCGTACTGGATCCTGAAGGTGCTGCTCACCCCGCTGCTGCGGGTGTGCTACCGGGTGCGGGTGGAAGGGCGGGAGCACCTGCCCCGCCGCGGCCCGGTGATCCTCGCCGCGAACCACCGGTCGTTCCTCGACTCGATCTTCCTGCCCCTCGTGGTGCCCCGCCGGGTGACGTTCGTGGCCAAGGCCGAGTACTTCGACGACTGGCGCAGCGCCTGGTTCTTCCGGGCGGTGGGGCAGATCCCGATCCGGCGGGAGGGTGGCTCGGCGAGCGAGCGGGCCCTGGAGACCGCGGCCGGGGTGCTGCGGGCCGGCGGGGTGTTCGCCATCTACCCGGAGGGTACGCGCAGCCGTGACGGCTACCTGCACCGGGGGCACACCGGCGTGGCGCGCCTCGCCCTGGCCACCGGTGCGCCGATCGTGCCGGTGGGGCTGGTCGGCACCGACGAGGTGCTCCCCGCCGACCGTCGCCTGCCCCGCATCGGCCGCACCGTGTACGTGCGCTTCGGCACCCCGATCGACCCGGCGCGCCGTGCCGGTGGGGACCGGGACCGGCTCGTCCTGCGGCAGCTGACCGACGAGGTGATGTTCGAGATCCACCAGCTGTGCGGCTACACCTACGTCGACACCTACGCCACCCGGCCCTCACCGGCCGCGGCGGGCGAAGGAGCCGGGGAACGGGAGGTCCCGGCGCCGGTGTCGCTGGCGTCGTGAGCGGGGGTGCCCGGCCCCCGTCGGTCCCGGCCGCCGCCTCAGGGCCCGGGGTCGGCGCTCGCCCAGCCGCGGGTCCGTTCGACGGCGCGCCGCCACCGGCGTCGGGCCGCGGCGACGGCCTCAGGGTCCCCGGTCGGCTGGAACGTCGCCGCCGGGGTCCAGGCCGCCTCGACCTCGTCGGTGGAGGCCCACACCCCGGTCGCCAGGCCCGCCGCGTAGGCGGCCCCGAGCGCGGTGGTCTCCGCCACCGCCGGGCGGGCGACGCTGACCCCGAGCAGGTCGGCCTGGATCTGGCACAGGAGGTCCATCACGCTTGCGCCGCCGTCGACGCGCAGCTCCGCCGGACGGGTGCCGGTCGCGTCGGCGATCGCGTCGGTCACGTCGGCGGTCTGGTGCGCCATCGACTCGACCACCGCCCGGGCCAGGTGCGCCCGCCCGGTCCCACGGGTGAGCCCGAAGATCGCGCCCCGTGCCCACGGGTCCCAGTGCGGGGAACCCAGGCCGGTGAACGCCGGTACCACGACCACCCCGCCGGTGTCGGGCACCTGGGCGGCCAGCGGTCCGGTCTCGGCCGCCTCGGCGATGATCCCCAGGCCGTCTCGCAACCACTGCACCGCCGCGCCGGTGGCGAAGATCGAGCCCTCCATGGCGAACACCGGGCCGTCGCCGAGATCCCAGGCGACGGTGGTGAGCAGACCCGGCACCACGGCCGGGAGCGTCGGGCCGAGGTTGACGAGCACGAACGAACCGGTGCCGTAGGTGTTCTTCGCCATGCCCGGCCGTAGGCAGGCCTGCCCGAACAGGGCCGCCTGCTGGTCGCCGAGGATCCCCCCGATCGGTACGTCGAGGCCGGCGGCCGCCTCGGGATCGGTGCGGGCCAGGACCCCGGCCGACGGCACCACCTGCGCGAGGGCGCCGGTCGGGACCCCGAAGCGGGCGCACAGCTCCTCGGACCAGTCTCCCCGGCGCAGGTCGTAGAGCATCGTGCGGCTCGCGTTGGACGGGTCGGTGACGTGTGCCCGGCCGCCCGACAGCTTCCAGACGAGCCACGAGTCGACGGTGCCCAGGGCCAGGTCGGCGTCCGCGACGACCCCGCCCTCCCGCAACAGCCACTCCATCTTCGTGGCCGAGAAGTACGGGTCGAGCACGAGACCGGTCGCGGCCCGCACCTCGGGCTCGACCCCGGACGCCCGCAGCTCGTCGCAGCGGGCCGCGGTGCGCCGGTCCTGCCACACCACCGCCCGGTGGCGGGGCCGGCCGGAGCGTCGGTCCCAGGCGACGGTGGTCTCCCGCTGGTTGGTGATCCCCACCGCGGCCACCTCGGCGCCGTCGGCCCGGAGCGCGCCGGCCACCTCGGCGAGGGTGGTGAGGGTGGCGTCCCAGATCTCCTCCGGGTCGTGCTCCACCCATCCGGGCCGGGGGAAGTGCTGGGGGAACTCCCGGTACGCGAACCGCAGGGGCCGTCCGGTGTCGTCGACCGCGAAGGTCCGCACGCCGGTCGTCCCCGCGTCGATCGCCAGCACCACCCGCACGCCGCCTCCCCCCCGTCGTCCACGCCGGCCGCCCCGGCGGGCCGCCTCCCGTCGCACCGGGCGCGCCCGCCATGATGGGCGGCGCACGCCGCGGTGGCGAAGGCTAGCGAGGAGGTGGGTGGTGAAGATCGGGATGCTGACCGGTGGTGGCGACTGCCCGGGGCTGAACGCGGTGATCCGGGCGGTGGTGCGCAAGGGCGAGGAGGTCCACGGCTACGAGATCGTGGGGTTCCGGTACGGCTGGCGGGGGGTGCTGGAACGCCAGGTCGTGCCGCTCACCGTGGCCGGCACCCGGGGCATCCTGCCCCGCGGCGGCACCATCCTCGGGTCGTCGCGCACCAACCCGCTCAAGGAGGCCGACGGTGTCGAACGGTGCCGCGAGGCGCTTCGTGCCGAAGGCGTCGACGCGCTCGTCGCGATCGGCGGGGAGGACACCCTCGGGGTGGCGGCCTGCCTCGCCGAGGCCGGGACGGCGGTGGTCGGCGTGCCCAAGACCATCGACAACGACCTCGGTGCGACCGAGGTGACCTTCGGGTTCCACACCGCGGTGCAGACCGCCACCGATGCGCTCGACCGGCTGCACACCACCGCCGAGAGCCACGACCGGGTGATGGTGGTGGAGGTGATGGGCCGCCACGCCGGCTGGATCGCGCTCACCGCCGGGATGGCCTCGGGCGCCGACGTGATCCTCATCCCGGAACGGCCGTTCGACATCGACGAGGTGTGCGAGGCGCTGCGGCGGCGTCACGCCCGGGGCCCGAGCTTCTCGATCGTGGTGGTGGCCGAGGGCGCGACGCCCCGGGAGGGCACGATGGCGACCGTGTCGGCCGAACGCGACGAGTTCGGCCATGTGCGTCTCGGTGGGATCGGGAACCGGGTCACCGAGGAGATCAAGGCCCGCACCGGCTACGACACCCGGGTCACGATCCTCGGGCACGTGCTCCGGGGCGGCACCCCCACCGCCTATGACCGGGTGCTGGCCACCCGGTTCGGGCTCGCCGCGATCGACGCGGTGGCCGACGGGGCGTTCGGCACGATGGTGGCGCTGCGGTGCGGCCGGATCGAGCGGGTACCGATCGCCGAGGCGGTCGCCGAGCTGCGCACCGTGCCGCCGGAGCTGTTCGAGGAGGCGACGGTCTTCTTCGGCTGACCGGGGATCCTCTTCGGCTGAGCGGGGATCCTCTTCGGGTGACCGGGCGCGGGCCGGGTAGCGTCCGACCTGATGGGAACCGCGCTCGACGACCTCATCGCCCTGCTCGACCTGGAGCCGCTCGAGGTGAACCTCTTCCGGGGGGTGTCCCCCAAGGAGGACCGCCAGCGGGTGTTCGGCGGTCAGGTGGCCGGGCAGGCCCTGGTGGCCGCCGGACGCACGGTGGAGGCCACCGACCGGCACGTCCACTCCCTGCACGCGTACTTCCTGCGGCCCGGTGACCCGTCGGTGCCGATCATCTACGAGGTCGACCGGATCCGTGACGGGCGCAGCTTCACCACCCGCCGGGTGGTGGCGATCCAGCACGGCCGGGCGATCTTCAACCTCGCCGCCAGCTTCCATGTCCACGAGGACGGTCCCGAGCACCAGGATCCGATGCCGGCGGTGCCCCGACCGGAGGAGCTGCCCACCTTCCGGGAACGGGTCGAGCCCTACCTGGGGCGCTTCGGCCCCGAAGGGGTGGAGTGGCTCACCCGGGAACGGCCGATCGACTCCCGCCCCACCGAGACCCCCAGCTGGCTCGACCCCGCGCCGCGTCCACCCCGCCAGGACGTGTGGATCCGGGCCAACGGGGACCTGCCCGACGATCCGCTCCTGCACGTGTGCGTGGTGGCGTACGCCTCGGACCTCACGATCCTCGACACCGCGCTGCTGCCCCACGGGCAGTCGTTCTGGGAGGACCGGTTCATGGTCGCCAGTCTCGACCACGCCATGTGGTTCCACCGGCCGTTCCGGGCCGACCGCTGGTTGCTGTACCACCAGTGCAGCCCGTCGGCGCACGGGGCGCGAGGCATCGCCGAGGGTCACATCTTCACCGAGGACGGCCGGCTCGTCGTCACGGTGATCCAGGAGGGGCTCATGCGGCCCCGTCACTGAGGGCCGCGGTCGATGGGCGGAGGGCCCGTGGCAGCGGTTGATCTCCGCAGCGACACGCTGACCACCCCCACTCCGGCGATGCGTGCGGCCATGGCCGCCGCCGAGGTCGGCGACGACGTCTACGGCGAGGACCCGACCGTCCGTCGCCTCGAGGAGCAGGCCGCCGCGTATGCGGGCACCGAGGCCGCCTGTTTCGTGGTCTCGGGCACGATGGCCAACCAGCTCGCGCTCGGTGTGCTCGGCCGGGCCGGCACCGAGGTGGTCTGCGGGGCCCGGACCCACGTGTACCGGTACGAGCACGGCGCCACCGCCGCGCTCCACGGCCTCCAGGTCCACCCGCTGCCCGACCCCGGCGGTCGGGTCGATCCGGGCGCGCTGGCCGACGTGCTGGAGGCCGCGGGGGTGCACGGCCCCGAGGTGGGGGTGGTCAGCGTCGAGAACACGCACATGGCGGCCGGTGGGGTGCCGATGGCGGCGACGGAGACCGGGGCGCTGGTGGCGGTGGCGGCCGCCGCCGGGGTGCCGGTCCACTGCGACGGGGCCCGCATCCACCATGCGGCGGTCGCGCTCGGCTGCCGGGTCGACGAGCTCGTGGCGGGGTGCACCACGGTGGCGTTCTGTTTCTCGAAGGGGCTGGCCGCCCCGGTCGGCTCGGTGCTGTGCGGACCGGCGCCGGTGGTCGCCGACGCCCGGCGGCTGCGGGCCCGGCTCGGTGGCGGGTGGCGGCAGGCCGGGGTGCTGGCCGCCGCCGCGCTGGTGGCACTCACCGACATGGTGGATCGCCTCGCCGAGGACCACGCCCGGGCCCGCCGCCTCGCCGAGGTGCTCGCCGACCGGTTCCCCGGCTCGATCGACCCGGCCGCCGTGCGCACGAACATCGTGTGCGTGCCCGCCCGGGCGCTCCCGGACCGTTTCGGTGCCCGGCTCGCCGACGACGGGGTGCTCGTGGGGATGCTGGATCCCCGCACCATGCGGTTCGTGACCCACAAGGACGTCGACGACGCCGGCCTCGACCGGGCGATCGCCGCCCTCGACCGCCTGGCCGCCGGCGGCGGGGGAGCGGAGCGGTGAGGGGGCGGGTGGCGGTATCGGCGGGCCGGGGCGCCCGGGTCGGTGGGACCGGTGCGGTGCGGGCGTCGCGTGTGGGTGCCGGGCAGGCGGTGCAGGTCGTGGCCGGGGTGCTCGTGGCCGTACTGGTGGGTTGCTCCGGCGGCAACGGGCGTGGCGGGAACGGCGGGCGCGGCGACGAGTCGCGCCCAGGCCCGTCCACGACCAGATCGCCGGGTGGCGCGACGACCGTGCCAGGTCGCCCCCCGGACGGCCCGACCACCCTTCCCGAACCGGTCCCGGTACCCCAGGATCTCGCCGCGCTGCTGGTGGACGAGGCCCCGCCCGGGTTCGTCGCCGACCGGATCCCCGAGGGGATGGTGGGGCCGATCGGGGTGGGGTCGCTGCGGGCCGCGCTGTCGGCCGAGACGGTGCGGGTGTGGGTGGAGGCCGGGTTCCGGCGCGGCTACGGGCGGGCGTGGCGCCGTCCCGTGGGTGGGGCGGGGGCGGCCGAGCTGCGCAGCGTGTGGGTGGCCGAGTTCGCCGACCCGGCCGGGGCGGCGGCCGCCGCGGCCCACACCGACGACGGGCTCGGCGAACGGGACCAGTCGACGTTCCCGGTTCCCGACCCGCCGGGGGCGCTCGGGCGTCGCTGGGTCGCCGACGACTTCACCGGCCCGGTCCGGGTCGACGAGGTGGTCTTCACCCGGGGGCCGCGCCTGTACGTGGTGCGGGTGTCGGCCCCGCTGCCCGGCCCCACCGGCGACGCCGTCCTCCGGCTCGCCGCCGCCCAGGCCCACCTCGCCCGCTGAGGCGGGCCGGTGATCAGGAGCTCCGTCTGTCTGTGGTCTTCCGGCCTGGCTGCCGTGGCGTGGACAATCCCAGCAGCCCGGCGAGCGCTCGGCGGACCCGTGCTTCATCACCGGCCGCCAGGCAGCCGAGGCGGCCGCGCACCAGTCGGTGGTCCAGGGTGAAGAACTTCCAGCGCACCTTGGAGGGTGCCGTGAGCCCGGCGGCGGCCAGGTCGGTGATCGGGCAGTCCAGCGGCCAGGGTGGATGGTTGGCGGTGGTGATCATGGCCATGACGGACTGGTCGGCGGGCGGGTCGAGGGCGGCGAGATCGGCGAGGACGAGAGCCGGCCGGTTCTTGGTGGCTTTGCGATCGGTGAACGGGAAGGGCACCCGCACGACTGCGAACCGGTCAAAGGTCACGGTAGGCCTCGTCGTCGGCGGGGCTGGTCCACTCGGAGAGCGTCCCCTCCACGGCGCGCAGGTACTCCAGGTCCATCGGCTGCGCCCGCTGCACCACGGCCGTGCCGCGGCGCGTGAGCGTCCAGACGATCCGGTCGCCGGGCGCGACCTGGAGCGCCTTG
>Ga0308412_1000057_pt1 | contig 45617 bp, 42 predicted proteins | sample HotsprottomLayer_FD_202357 | JGI IMG/M metagenome (GOLD analysis project Ga0308412, IMG submission 202357) | Hot spring phototrophic mat microbial communities from Octopus Spring, Yellowstone National Park, Wyoming, United States -... | ecosystem: Environmental > Aquatic > Thermal springs > Hot...
CCATGTTTCCCCGGCGTATCCACGCAGTAACCCAGGAGGGCTTCGTCATCAAGGTGCTCTCCTTCGTCCTGGCCCACAACCTGAAGCTTCTAACTCAGGAAATGGCTTAGGTAGCAACTTGGGTTACCTTAGCAAACCCTCATCCAGCGCTCGTCCATTTGTTAAAAATCGGCTTGTGTATTGTTATGAAATATGAGCCTAGTGCACTCAATAAGCGTGCCAGAAGGAGCTAGACCACTAACCATCGTTGCCGCCACTCTTCCACCTTCCACCCACTCGCTGTAGTAACCGGGCATAAAGATTTGGGCCGGGTCTTCGGCGATGGGGAAGGGGTCGCCTTTGGGCTCGAGGTCGCAGATCCACTCGGCGCGGGGGTCGAGGCGGTACACCCAACCGCAGCTTTGAATGCTTTCTTTCCAGCCCAACGCCTGGCGTAGTTTTTCGATGGTCTCCCACAAGGCCTTGCGGGGGTTCTTGCTATGGGGGTTGCCAAGCCGATCCACCAGCAGCTCCAGGCTGGCCTGCTTGCCCTGCACCAGCAAAAACACCAGCAGCTCGCCCATCTTGCTAACCGCCGGAATAGGCACCGGGCGTCCATTGACCCGCACCTCGAGTGGCCCAAAGGGCATCACCTCAACCCGGAGGCGTTCGGCCGGGGGTCGAAGCCCCTGGCCTTGGGCCAGTTCGGGAAAGCAGCTCAGCTCTTCGCGCACCCACAAGTTTTGCAGACTCAGACCGACCAGCAAGGCCTGGGCCTGCTCCAGGTGGCCCCGACGACGGGCCAGCTCGGCCTCGATGATCTGCAGCACCACCTGGCCGCGCTCGCTCAGTTTGCCCTCCTGCCGCAAACCCTGTAGCCTTGGCAGGCTTTGCAGAACGCTTTGCTGTTCCCCTAGCATCAAGCGGGCCGCAGCCAGGTCGGTTTCTATCCAGACCTCCTTGGGCAGTAGCTGCTGGGCCTGAACTAGCTTAGAGAGTGCCTCTTCCACCCGCCCCATCAGCCGCAGGGTATGACCCCAACCCCATAAGGCCGAATGCCTGTCTAGGGCGTCGGTTGACCACCGCAGGGCTTGCCGGTAACTATCCAGGGCGCGCTCCCACTCTCCCAGGCTACGCCGCACCGCTCCCAGTCCCATCAGGGCTTGGGTGCGAAACGCGTGGGCGGTTTCCTTTTGGCTTAGGCGTAGGGCTTCCAATAGGTGCTGCTCGGCTTTTTGCGGCTGGTCGCTGAGCAGGGCAAAACCCAGGCTATTGTGGGCCCAGGCCAGGTAGTAGGGGTCGTGCTCGAGGTAGGCGAGGGCTTCGGCCCAACACACCACGGCCGCCGGCTTCTGCCCCAGGTGGTTTAGGTACCAGTCTCGGTCCAGCAACATGCGACCCAGGGCGCTGCCCTGCAAGTGGGGCCGGGCGCGGTCGAAGACCTCGAGCCAGTCGGGTGCTCCCGACCAGAACAAGGCCTCTCCCTTGGTGCGGTAAAAGATGCTCCAGTCCAGGTCGGTTTTTGGAAGGGCCTCCGCCAGGGTTTGCAGGGCCTGCGCGTAGTTACCTGTCCGCACCTCGGCCCAGGCCCTGTACACCTTAAGGGCTGGGTCGAGGGACTGGGTGTTCAGCAGACGCAAAATTTCCTCGGGCTGGCGGGCACGGCACAGGGTTTGTACGTGCAGCCGCTGGATTGCCGGGTCTTGCGTGAGGGCCGCCGGTAGGCGCCTTATATGGTTTAGCAGCTCCAGGGCCTGCTGGTGGGTGCTACACTGCTCAAACAGGCTGTTTAGGAGCTTGAGAGCTTGTGCGTAGTGCCCGCCCTCGAGCAGGGCCTCCAGGCTAAGCCAAACGTCTGGAGAGTGCCTCAACACACCGGCTATCTTATTGTCAAATCAGCCAGCCTTAGGAGTTGGCTCGCTAACCCCCGGCGCCCAGCTTGGGTCGGTCGTCGCCTTCCGCATAGGTCGGCAAGGAGTGTTGAACCTGATTCTTCACTAACGGGGCCGCCAACAGCAGCGCCAGTATCAATGCGAAGGCAACTTTACCCCAGTTCTTTTGCTTAGGGCCGCTATTACTTAGGTTCGAGATGTGTGGTTTGTTTTTCACACCCCCAGGCTCGGGCAGGGTACTGCGCGATTTGTGCAGGGTGGTGTAACCTGTAGCCTAAGAATCCGCGCGAACCCCAAGCAAGCGCCAAAACCCAGGGGGGTTCGCGCAAGCCGAGAAATCGGCTAGGGGACATTGAAAACCTGCATTTGCTTCACCCCGCGCCACCCTGCGTCGGAAGCACTTTTGGGGGGGTTCGCGCAAACCCCCTCTTGAACCCCGTCCAGCACACACGCTAGAATGAGGCCGTTGCACTCGGGTGAAAGCTCGAGTGAGGATTGAAACTGTCCATCAGCGCGCCAAATGCGGATATATACCCAGCGTTGCACTCGGGTGAAAGCTCGAGTGAGGATTGAAACCTATTGCAGGATATGAAGTAGTGGTGAAACCGCTGTTGCACTCGGGTGAAAGCTCGAGTGAGGATTGAAACGCGAAAACGATCCTTCAGTATTCCCAAAAGCTTGAGGTTGCACTCGGGTGAAAGCTCGAGTGAGGATTGAAACGTAATCTTGCACATAGCTTCCTTTCCGGCAAAGAGTTGCACTCGGGTGAAAGCTCGAGTGAGGATTGAACGCGTAGTGTACGACGATGGTTGACAACTGCGGTGGACTCGGATCTCCAATACCGCACGCAACTCCCACGTGGCCGAGCACGGTGGGATGTCCAATGGGTCTACCTGTTTATAGCCCTTAAGTGAGGGTTGTAACGGGTACAACGAAACCAAGTTGCAGACTGCCCGGTGCTTAGCCACCGCCTGGGTATACCTCTTCGGTGGTTTTCTCCGGGGCCGCTTCTTTACGCGGCTTGAGTAGGGGGAACAGAATTACGTCGCGGATGCTTTCCTGGTTGGTCAGCACCATGGCCAGCCGGTCTATGCCCAAGCCCATGCCTGCGGCGGGGGGCATACCGTACTCGAGGGCCAGCAAAAAGTCTTCGTCTATTTCGGGCTCTTCGTCGTCGCCGGCCTCGCGCCGTTTGGCCTGCTCCTGGAAGCGGGCGCGCTGGTCGAGGGCGTCGTTTAGCTCGGAGTAGATGGGCGAAATCTCGAATCCGGCCACAAACAGGTCGGCCCGCTCGGTCAGGTTGGGCTTGCTGGGGTCGCGGTGGCGCTTAACCAGGGGGCTAATGGCCAGGGGCACGTCCACCACATAGGTGGGCTGGATTAGGGTGTGTTCCACGTAGTGCCCAAAAAGCTTGTCCAGAAGCTTGTAGCTGGGCACGCTGCGCAGCTCGGGGTGATGCTGGTCGGCCCAGGCCCGCAGGCGATCCAGGTCGGTGGGGTCGAAGTCGAGTCCGGCTTTTTCCTTCAGGGTGGCTACAAAATCTATCCGACGGAAGGGCTTGGCAAAGTCGATCAGGTGCTCGCCATAGCGCACCTGAGTGCTGCCGAACAGATGCTGCACCAGCCCGGAGAGCAGGTCTTCGATCAGGGCCATCATGTCGTGGTAGTCGGCATAGGCCCAGTAGGCCTCCAACATGGTGAACTCGGGGTTGTGCTTGACCGAGATGCCCTCGTTGCGGTAGTTGCGGCCAATCTCGAAGACCTTCTCGAAGCCCCCTACCAGCAGGCGCTTGAGGTGCAGCTCGAGGGCGATACGCAGGTTGAACTCGTGGTCGAGCGCGTTGTGAAAGGTTTTGAAGGGCCTGGCCTCGGTACCGCCGGCAACGGCCTGGAGGGTGGGGCCTTCTACCTCCAAAAAGCCCTGATGGTCGAAAAAGTCGCGGATGTAGCGCACCATGCGGCTGCGGATGCGGAATACGTCGCGCACCTCGGGGTTTTGCATCAGGTCGAGGTAGCGCTGGCGGTAGCGGGTTTCTACATCGCGGATGCCGTGCCACTTGTCGGGCAGGGGGTGCAGCGACTTGACCAGGGGGATAAACTTTTTGACCTTGACGGTAATCTCGCCGGTCCTGGTGGTGAAAACGGTGCCCTCGACCCCCACGATGTCGCCGATGTCGAGTTTTTTGATCAGGTCATAGCGCTCGGTGAGATCGCGGGCCAGGTAGAGTTGAATCCGCCCGCTGCCATCCTGGATGTGGGCGAAGCTGGCCTTGCCCATGTGGCGGAAGGTCATCAGCCGGCCCGCCACCCGCACTTCCTCCTCGGGCCATTCCTGCTGCGGGGCGGCCCCGGCGTGGGCGGCCAGGATCTGGGCGGCGTCGTGGGTCTTGGGGAAGCGGTAGGGGAAGCGCTCGAAACCGGCCTCGGCCAGGGCCTCGAGGTTGGCCAGGCGTTGTTGGGTTTGTTCGCTATATTCAGGCATAAATAACGTCCAGTTTATAGAGTCTAAGCCGCCCTCCCCAAATCGCAAGGCCCACACCGCTGCAGAAAAGCGCCGGCGTTGCGGGCTGCTGGTATCCAGAGTGGGCAGCTAGTGTCGGATGGACTCTATCTTGAACTCTTTTCTGCCCTTGGGGGTCTCGAGCAGCACCCTGGCCCCCACTTGCTGGCCTAGCAAGGCCTTACCCATGGGGCTTTCGTCGGAGATTTTCATGGGGCGCTCTAGCACGCTGGCTTCGGCTGGGGCCACCACCTGCACCTCCATGGCCTCTCCCTCCTTCGACTTGAGGCTGACCACAGCCCCCAGCGTGACCACGCTCACCTTGGTGCCCTCCTCCTCTATGATTTGTGCGCGGGAGAGGGTGTCGGTCAGCGAATCGATGCGGGCTTCAATGCGGGCTTTTTCGCGTTTAGCGTCCTCCAGACCCGAGTCGTCGTAGTCGTCGGAAGACTCCATGAGTTCTTGCAAAATGCGCGTAGCGTCTTGCAGCCGGGCCCGCTCCTGCTCGAGTTCGGCCACCAGTCGTTCGTATCCAGATTTTGTCAACTTAACTTCGCGTGCCATCCGGCCTCCTGAACGTTTTTCACACCTGGTTTGCTGGCTACCGATGCTGCGCTTCCATCCTCTTCAGCCTGGTTCAGGAAGAGCCCGGCGTTTCCAGCCGAGCCCGACTGAGTTTGGCTTTGCCCCCAGTCTGGCTGGGGTTCTGCAGCAACGCTATGGTAGTATACCCCGCAACAGGATTTCTCTCAAACGCGCCGGGGGCGCGATCTCAGCGCAGCCCTCGGTGTCGCGGCAAAGCGCTACATACCGGAAGTGGCGACCATCCCGCCCAACCTCAAAGCGAAAGAACTGTGCAGCGCTACGCGAAATGTGCCGCTGGCAGGCTGCGCAGATGATGGGTGTGGTGTTGCCGGATGGCTCGAGGGGCTCGAGAATGAGATGCAGCGGTCTTTCTACAATGTGCACTCGATCCTCTTCGTCTCGGTAATATACCACTTCCCCCGGAGGCCAAAGCTCCGGGGAAGTTCCGGGGAAGAGCTCTAGGATGAGCTCCCGCTCTTCAAAGGTTTTCTCTGCCATGTTGCAACTAGCTTACCATGCGCTGACAAATATGAGCTTTTGTGAAAACTGTAGCGAGAGCCGCTTTCCTTACCTATTAGTAAGTCTAATATTTCATGCGTATGAATCTTTTGGATGAGACCCTGGATGAGCTGTGGCGGCTCACCACTCATGTGGTGTGGCAGATGCGGCTCGATCAGCAGAGGGCCTTTGAGGGGCTGGGGGTTTCGCTGATGCAGGCTTTTGCGCTGATGTGCATCTCGGAAGGAATTGACCAGCCCTCGAGCCTGGCTTTTGTGATGGATGCCTCGCCACCCGGGGTATCCCAGCTTCTGGCCAGCCTGGAGGAGCGTGGCCTGGTGCGCCGTGAACTGGACGCCAGCGACAAGCGCAAGGTGCGCATTTTGCTGACCGAGTCGGGTCAAGATTTTTTGCAGCAGATGCGCGAGCGTTGGCGAACTCTTTCGCGTGAACGCTTTGCCCGGCTGAGCCCTGAGGAGCTTTCCATGATCACGCAAAGCTATCGCAAAATCATAGACCCTAACCCCACCAGGGGCCCGAGCTCCTGGGAGCCGGAGGTGCCGCATGAGTAAAGCTCGGCTAGGGGGCTGCTGGCTGGCCGTCGTGGCTGTGGCGGCTTCCGCACAGGCCCAGGGGTTCTTTGCGCCGCTGGAAAACCACCCCTCCTTGTTGCAAGCCCGTTTGGGCCTCGAGGCAGCCCAGGCCCAGCTTCGGGCTACCCTGAGCCCGGTGAGTTTTCAGGTGCAGGGGGGGCTGTCTTTTTTCGAGGTTAAGCCGCCGCCAGGCCCACCCACCTGCCCCAACCCTCTCAACCCGCAATGCGCCGCTCTGCCCACCGATGGGCGCCAGTTCACCCTGGGGCTCACCCTTACCCCCTTCCCTTTTGGCGATGTATCGGATGCGGTCAATCAGGCCGCCTTAGGGGTTGAGCAGGCGGTGCTGGGCTTACGCCAGGCCCGTACCCAGCTCGAGGCCCAGGCGGTGGAGGCCGCTTTACGGGTACGCCTAGCTGAAGCGGGCCTCGAGGTGGCCCGGCTGGGGGTACGCCTGGCCCAAGCCAGCCTCGAGGCCACCCGGCTACGCGTAAGCCGTGGGGCGGCCAGCCCCAGTGAGGTGCGCCAAGCCGAGGCTAGCCTGCGGCAGGCCGCCTCGCAGCAGGACGAGGCCGAGCGCAACCTAGCCTTGGCCCGGCAGAGCTTGTTCGACCTAATCGGTTTAGAAAGCGCCAGCCCGCCCCGTCTGGCTGTGCCCGGCCAGGGTGTCCCGCCCCAGGTCCGCCAGGCCGAGCTACAGCTTGCCAATGCACAGATTGCCTACGACCGGGCTTTACGAGGGGTTTTGCCGGTGCTGCAGGGCAGTTATACCCGTAACACCTCCGAAAACGATGCGCTGTCGGTGTCGATCAACTCGCGCACTTTACAGCCCAGCCTCAGCTACACTAACCAGAGCCCAGGCCGTAGCGCGCCACAGGACCGGATTGCCGGCACCCTGCAGATCGGGCTTTCGGCCAACATTGCCTTTGGCGTGCTGGACGCGCTTGAGGCGGCCCAGAAGCAGGTAGATGCCGCTCGGCAGGCCCTGGAAGCGGCCCGCCGCAACAGCAAATTGCAGGAAGACTTGCTGCGTTCGGCGTTGCAAACCGCCGAGCAAAACCTGGCCAACGCCCTTCAGGCGCGCACCGATGCCGAGCGCAGCCTAGCCGAAGCGCGCGAGCGCGAGCGGCTGGGCCTGGCCAGCCCGCTGGCCTCGCTGCAGGCCGAACTGGCCCTGGCCCAGGCCCGGCTGGGAGTTGAGCAGGCCGAACAAAGCCGTATGCAGCGCATTCTAGACCTGTACCGCTTTCTTGCTCTACCCCCGAGTGAGGTGAACCTATGAAAATGGCTGTTGTCACCCGTTTTTTACAACTGGCCCTTCTTCTGGCCCCCTCGACCCTAGCCCAGAGCCAAACCCTGAATCTCGAGGCCGCGCTGGCTAGAGCCACCGCACAAGCTCCGGTGGTGGCCGCCAAGGCCGAGCTCGATGATGCCAACGCCAACCTGCAAAGGGTATTGTCCGACCCCCTGCTGACCCGCCCCAACCGCATGCAGGCCGAGCAGCGTGCGGCGTTGGCCCAGGCTAACTACGAGCGCGCTCTGGCCCAGGCCCAGAGCAGCATTGTGGGGGCCTACGCCCAGGTGCTCGAGGCCCAGATTCAGGTGCGCCTAGCGCAAAAGGCCCTCGAGATTGCGGCCCGTGGCCTGGAAATCGCCCAGATCCGCCAGCGCAATGGCTCCGGCACCGCCCTGGACGTTCGTAACGCCCAAAATCGCCTAGACGATGCCCGCAGCAACGCCAGCCGGGCCGAAGACGGGCTGGCTCTGGCCCGGGCTTCGCTGCGCAGCCTGGTCGGCGCTTTTGCAGCCCTTGCCCCTCTGCCCAACCCGCCCGCCCCGACCGAGGCCAGCGTGCTGCAGGGGCTTTTGAGCAAGAACCCTGACTTGTTGCAGGCCCGCCAGCGGGCCGAGCTAGCTCAACTTCAGGTGGAGTTGCTCGACCCCAGCTATGCGGCCCGCGCGGAGATTGATGCCGCCAAGTCGCGGGCCCAACAGGCCGTCGCCGGGTCCAGGGAGCTCGAGCGGGGTCTAACCTTGCAGTACGACTCGCTTTTCCAAAACCTGCAGGCGGCGGCCAAGGCTCTCGCGGTCCAGCAGGCGGCTCTGGCCAACGCCCGCGAAGCCTTAGCCAACGATAAAAAGCGCCTGGATGCGGGCCTGATCAGCCAGTTGACCTACCTCCAGTCCGAGCTTTCCTTCATTCAGGCCGAGTTGGCTGCGCAACAAGCCCTGGGGAACTACTTCCGGGCCTACTACAACCTGCTAGCGGGAGGTCGTTGATGGACGCTTTTCGAGCCTGGGTGTGGCTGGGTGCGTGCGCGCTGCTGCTGGCCGGGTGCGGACCTCGCCGGGCCACATCTGGCGAAAACTCAGCCTCTGCAGAGACCGCAGCTGCCCGCAGCGTCAAGGTGCGGGTGGTGAAGCCTGAGCGCGGAGACTTAACTGCGGTGCGCACGGTTGGGGCTATTCTTTCACCGGTGCGCGAGAGCCAGGTGGGCGCGACGGCCCCGGGCAAGGTGCTCGAGGTGCGGGTGGCCGAGGGCAACCGGGTGGCTCAGGGCCAGGTGGTTCTGCGCCTCGACCCGGCCAACGCCCAGACTGCCCTGCGCAACGCCGAGCTGGCCCTAAAGCAGGCCCAGGTGAACCTCGAGCGGGCCCAGCGCTCGACCACGGCTTCCTTAGCCCCCTTGCAATCCAGCCTAGAGTCGGCCCAGGCCAACCTTCAGGTGGCCGAGCGGCGCTATCGTGAAGGAAAGCAGCTTTTCCAGGCCGGGGCCATTGCCCAGGTGGAGCTTACCGGCCTCGAAGCCGCCTACAACCAGGCCAAAGCCGCCTTCGACAACGCCCGCGAAAACCTGGCCCGGGCCCAGCGGGCCTCCAGCGAAGACCTGGCCCTCCTGCGCCTACAGGTGCAGCAGGCCCAAAACCAGCTTAACCAGGCCCGGCGGGCGCTGGCCGATACGGAGGTGAAGGCCCCCTTTGCAGGGGTGGTGGCGGAAATTTTTGTGAACCCCGGCGAGTTTGTGAGCGCGGGACAGCGGGCTTTCCGGCTGGCCGATACCTCGAGGCTCGAGGCCAGCTTCCGCCTGCCCCCCGAGGAAGCCGCCGCCCTGCCGCTGGGCAGCAAGGTCGACCTAATTTACGCCGGGCGCAGCTACCCTGCTACCCTGCGCAAGAGCAGCAACGTGCCCGGCACCGACCGCCTGGTCGAGCTGACCGCCCAGGTTGAGGGCGACCTGCCTCCAGGCGCTAGCGCACAGGTACGATTTACCCTAACCCTGGCCCAGGGCAGCCTGCTGCCCGCCGGCGCCTTGCGCACCGAGGGCCGCGGGACCTATGTTTTTGTGGTGCAGGGCGGCCAGGCGGTGCGCACCCCAGTGCGGGTGCTGGGCGATACGGGGGCGCGGGTGGCCGTGGAGGGTGTCGGCAACGGACCGGTGATCTTCCCGGTGCCCTCGAGCCTAAGCGATGGCGATGCGGTGGAGGTGGTGCAATGAACCGAGAGAGCGACCCCATTTGTCACCCCAACCGGAGGTGGGTATGAGCCAGTCAGAACGCCCCATAGCAGAGCCCAAACCCAAGGACGGCAAGCCGGTCAATCCAGCCATCGCCTTTTTCGTCAAGCGCTTCGTATTTTCCACAGCGGTCTTTCTGGCGATGGTGCTGTTTGGCCTGATCTCGGGCAGCCGGGTGGGGGTAGACCTCCTGCCCCGCTTCGAGATTCCGGTGGTGGCTGTGACCACGGCCTACCCCGGCGCTGGCCCCGAGGAGGTTGAGCAGCAGATTACCCGCCCCATCGAGGACGCGGTCTCGACCCTATCGGGCCTGGACCAGATCGCCTCGCTCTCGGGCGAGGGCTTCTCCCAGGTCATCGTCTCCTTCGAGTTCGGTCAGGACATCAACCGGGTAGCCACCGACGTGTCCCAGCGGGTGGCGGCGGTGCGCGGGCAGTTGCCCCGCGAGGCCCAGGCCCCGGTGGTGCAGCGCTTCGACCCAGGCGCCGCGCCCATTCTCTTTATCGCCCTTTCAGCCGATGGACGTGACCTGCGCGAGGTGGCCAAGTACGCCAACGACGTGCTCAAGCCCCGCCTACAGCTCGTCACTGGGGTAGCCGATGTGCAGGTGCAGGGCGCCCCAGAGCGGCAGGTGCAGGTTTTGCTCGACCCCTACAAGGTGGCCTCCTACAACCTTTCCCCGATCCAGGTTGTGGGCGCCATCCAGGCTTCGGCCTTGGCCGTGCCAGCCGGAACCCAGAGTGACCAGGGGCAACGCCTGCTTTTCACTCTGCGCAACACCCCCACCACCCCTGAGGAGGTCGGGAACATTCTGGTAGACCCGGCCCGCGGCCTGCGGGTGCGGGATCTGGGCGTGGTGCGCGACGCCCAGGCCGACCCCAACCGCCTGACCCGCCTCAACGGCCAGCCGGTAATACCGTTGGCGGTGCGCAAAACCCCCGACTCCAACGCAGTGGCAGTGGCCCAGGGCATCAAGCGTACCCTGCAGGAAGCCCGGCTGCCGCAGGGCTATCAGGCCCGCATTGTGGGTGACACCACCACCTTCATCGAAAACACCGTCAACGACACCTTCCGCGAGGTGTTGCTGGTAGCCGCCATCGTCTCCTTCATCACCCTGGTCTTTTTGGGCAAGCTCAACTCGGTATTTAGCGTGGTGCTGGCGATTCCCATCACCATGTCGGGGGCTTTGATCGTGTTTGGCTTGCTGGGCTTTACCTTCAACGTGATCAGCCTGCTGGCCATCATCGTGGCGGTGGGCATCGTGGTGGACGACTCCATCGTGATCTCGGAGAACATCGAGCGCTACCGTCAGATGGGTTACGACAACCTGCAGGCGGTGCTCAAGGGCTCCACCGAGGTGCTCTCGGCGGTCTCGGCGGCCACCCTTTCGCTCCTGGCGGTCTTCCTGCCCATCAGCTTTCTGCCGGGCATTATCGGGGAGTTTTTCCGGCAGTTTGGCATCGTGTTGGCTGCGGCCATCGCGGTGAGCTGGCTCGAGGCTCTCTTCTTCCTCACCGTGCGCCTGGCCTACTTTCCCGACCCCGAACCTCCCACCTGGCGCCAGCTGGGTCAGCGGATGCTGGGCCTGGGCCAGGATTTGCGCTGGGGGTTGCGCCTGCACATTTACCAGCAGCCCGACCTGAGCTTATCACGCCGCTGGTTCAACGTCCTGATCACCCCCCTCACCCTGCTGCTGGCCCCCTTGCGCTGGCTTTTCTCGGTGGTGTTTGGGCTGGCCGGGGCCATCGCCGGCAGTCTGCACGGGGTGTCCGAACGTGTTTTTCTGGCTCTGCGCGAGCTATACGCCCGCAGCCTGGCTGCCGCCCTGAAGCAAAGCCCCCTGGTGCTGCTGGTGGGTCTGGGCTTCTTCCTGAGCATGGGCTACGTGGCCCCCAATATCCCCTTTAACTTCACCGCCAAAAACGACAACGGGCAGATGAACATAGACCTGGTGCTCCCCAAAGGCACCGCCCTCTCCGAGACCGACGCCCTCACGCGCCGCCTGGAGGCCTGGCTGCTGGCCCGTCCTGAGGTCAAGGCCGTGCTGAACACGGTGGGCAGCTCACAAAACATCCTGGGTGAGGGCAACCCCGAGCGAGCCCGCATCGTGATCGAACTGGTGGGCAAAGATGAGCGCCAGAACGTCTACGACCTGCTGCCCCTTTACCGCGAGGCCCTGCAAAACCTGCTTTCCGATCGACCCGAGGCCGACCTGCGGGTAACGGTGCCCGAGGGGGGGCCGGGTGGGGCCGCCGATCTGCAGTTCACCCTCACGGCGCCCAACCCAGCCTTGCTAGCTGAGAAGAATCGGCAGGCCCTCGAGGTCATGCGCAGCCTGCCTTATCTGATCGACGTGCGGAGCAGTCTCGAGGAGACCGCCACCGAGCGGGTGCTGGTGCCCAACCCCAGCCGGCTGGTGGGCACCGGCCTGACCCCAAACGACCTGGCCCAGACCCTGCGCATTTACAACGCCGGCACCGAGGCGGGTAATGTGCGCTCAGGGGGCGATGATATTCCCGTTGTGGTTCGGGCCGACCCCCGCTTTGTGCCCGATCAGTCGAGCCTGCTCTCGTTGCCGGTGGCAGTGCCAGCCCTGCAGAGCTCCCTGCCCATCGGCAGCCTGGGGCAGTTTGAAAACCGCCAGACCCCGGCCCAGCTTGCCCGCACCAACCAGGCTTTTTCTGCTGGCATCAACGCCAACCGAGCGCCTGATTCTGAGATCGGTACCTTCCAGCTGGCCAACCTGGTGCGTGAGGAGCTGGAAAAAGCGGGGGTCTTTACCGATGGGGTGCGGCTGGAAACCCAGGGTTCCACCGCGTTTGTGGGCGACCTGGCCCGCAGCGCGCCCATTGCCTTTGGCCTGGCCTTGCTCTTGAACTTCCTGGTGATCTCGAGCCAGTTCAACACCTTCCGCTATCCCCTTTACCTGCTGCTGCCGGTGCCGCTGGCGCTGGTGGGGGCTTTTTGGTTCTTGTACTTCTTCCGCAGCGGCCTGGATGTGGTCTCGGTGCTGGGGGTGGTCATTCTGATCGGTCTGGTGACCAAGAACGCCATCCTGCTTTTGGACTTTGCGGTGCGGCAGGCCCGCGAAAAGCCGCTGTATGAGGCCTTAGTGGAAGCCGGACGTTTGCGCCTGCGCCCCATTCTGATGACCACCCTCACCGTGCTGATGATCTCCATCCCACTAATTGCCGCCGCGGGGGAGGGCTCGGAGTTCCGCCGCCCGCTGGGTATCATCATCCTAGGTGGGGTTTCGGTCTCGATGCTGCTGACGCTTTTTGTGGTGCCTGCCGCTTTTTACCTGTTCGAACGGCGGCGCTACGATAAACTACGCCAGGCCCAAAGAGCGGTGGGTGCCCCGGCCATGGGCGACTGATGGTTATGGGCAAACAACGTGTTTTTTGGTTGGTTTTCTTCGGCGGTTTGTTGCTTTTTGCTGGCGCCGTGGTCTGGTACACCCAGCGGGCGCTCACCCCTTACCCAGCGGGCGAAGCAGCTTTGCGGGCCTTAGAGTCGAGCGCCGGCCTCGAGGTGCGGGCCACCGCCTACGGCTGGGTTTTTACCCCTCAAGGAGCGGTTAAGGGCGGGCTGGCTTTTTATCCCGGTGGGCTGGTGGAGCCTCAGGCCTATGCGCCCGTTTTGCGCCAGATCGCAGCACAGGGGTATCGGGTGGCTTTGTTGCAGGTGCGCTTCAACCTGGCCGTCACCGAGCAGGGCAAGGCCCGACAGGCCATCGCCGAGGCCCCCGGACTTCCCTGGGCCGTGGGCGGGCACAGCCTGGGCGGCGTGGTGGCCTCCAATTTTGCCCAGAGCGTTCCGCAGGCGAGAGCGCTGGTGATGTGGGCGGCGTACCCTCAAAACGACCTGTCCGCAAAAGAGCTACCCACCCTGGCCCTTTTCGCTGAGCGCGACGGGGTCATTCGCCAAGAGCAGCTCGAGACCAGCCGGTCCAAGTTTCCCAAAAATACCCAGAAGCTGGTGATCCCCGGTCTCAACCACGCCGGGTTTGGCGCTTATGGCCCCCAGCGGGGCGACCAACCTGCAGCCATCTCCGCCGAGGAGGGTTGGCGGCAGGTCGCCCAAAGAACCACCGCTTTCCTAGATCGCTTTTTGGCCGAGCCCTAAGGCCGGGTATGACGCTTTGGCGCGGTGCGTCTTATCATAGGGCGGTATGCTGGCGCAGGAAATCGCACAGAGTGTTCAGTCAGGCCAGGTTTCACCCCGCCAGGTGCTGGAGGCTTGCCTGGAACGGATAGGGCAGCTCGAGCCCCGGATTCACGCCCTGATCCGCTTGAACCCCCAGGCCCAGCAGGAGGCCGTGTTGGTCGAGCGGAGGCTTGCAGGAGGGAAAAACCTTCCCCTGGCTGGCGTTCCTGTTGTGCTCAAAGACAATATCTGTACCCAAGGCCTGGAGACGACCTGCGGTTCCAGGATGCTGGCCTCTTTTGTGCCGCCCTACAACGCCACCGTGGTGGAAAAGCTGCGCCAGGCTGGGGCGGTGGTGGTAGCCAAGGCCAACATGGACGAGTTCGCTATGGGCTCTTCCACCGAGTATTCGGCCTTCGGCCCAACCCGCAACCCCTGGGATCCAGAGCGGGTGCCCGGCGGCACCTCGGGCGGTTCGGCGGCGGCGGTGGCCGCCGGCATGGTGCCAGTGGCGCTGGGCACCGACACCGGCGGAAGCGTGCGCCAGCCGGCTGCGCTATGTGGGGTGTACGGCTTTAAGCCCACCTATGGCCGCATCTCGCGCTATGGCGTGGTGGCCACGGCCAGCAGCCTCGACCAGGTGGGCACTATGGCGCGTTCGGTGCAGGATCTGGCCCTCTTGAGCGAGGTGGTGTGCGGCTACGATCCCCTGGACAGCACCAGCTTGGAGGCCAAGCCGCGGTTTCTGGCCGCTTTGGAGGCGTCGGCCAAAGGCCTCACCATCGGTATCGTCCGGGAGGCCCTGGCGGTGGGCAACTCGCCGGGGGTGCTGGAGGCGCTCGGGCGCTTCCGGACTGTTATGGAGGCCCAGGGGTTGCGTTTCGTGGAGGTAAGCCTGCCCACCCTCGAGTATGCCCTGGCTGCTTATTACATCGTCAATACCGCCGAAATAAGCTCGAACCTGGCCCGCTACGATGGTACCTTATACGGCTTGCGAGTACCGGCCCAAGACAGCGTAACTTCCATGATGCAAAGCCGTGAACACGGTTTTGGCCCCGAGGCGCAGCGGCGCATATTGATGGGTACCTTTGTACTCTCCTCGGGCTACTACGATGCCTATTATGGCAAGGCGCTGCGGGTCCGGGCTAAAATCAAGGCCGATTTCGATGCGGCCTTTGCCCGGGCCGACCTGCTGCTTACCCCGACCAGTCCATTTCCGGCCTTTCGCTTTGGCGAAAAAACAGCCGACCCCCTCTCGATGTACCTGGCCGACATCGATACCGTGGCCATCAACCTGGCTGGGCTTCCCGCCATGAGCATCCCGGCCGGGTTTGAGGGGCATCTGCCGGTAGGGGTGCAGCTGATCGGTAAGCCACTTTTCGACGAGCAAATTTTTACCGCGGCGCAGGCCTTTGAGCAGGCCACAGAACGGACTTTTGCCCGTGTGGCGCCGGGAACCGATGAAAGCAAGAGGTGAGGGCCGCTTTAATGTTATTGCGTTAACTTTTGTCAAGCCCTGTTATGTCTGCGTAAGCTGCGGTATACTCCCTACGAGACCTCGAATTCGCTTGTGAAATGAGAGGCGCGTTCTGGCTGTCGATCTGGTCTTGATCCATATCATTTGAGGTTTTGATCTCATGCTGCGTCCACCGCCGATTCCTAGAGTTCAATTCATGAGTCCAACTCACTACCGCCTCTCTACTCGACTGGTTCGCCACCTGCGTAGCGCAGGCCGATGCCTCCCCGAGCAGGCCCTGGCCGAGCAGGTGTTGGCCGCACAGGGGCTGCCCAAAGGTTCTTGGGTCGACGACTTGCTAGAAAGCCTGCTGGATGGGCGTTTTGAGCGGGATGAGGCTGGGGTGGGCTTGTGGGAGTGGAAATACGCCTTTCCGGCCCTGGGTGAAGCGGTGGTGGTGCTAGACATAGAGACCACCGGGCTGTCCCCCGATCAAAGCGAGATTATCGAGCTGGCCATGGTTCGTTTGGAGAATGGCCACCGCACGTTGTTCGAGCGGTTGGTGAACCCAGGGGCGCCCATACCGCCCTTTATCAGCCGCTTGACCGGCATCCGCGACCAGGATGTGCAGAACGCGGCTGACATCTACACTGTACTGGGTGAGGCCCTGCCGCTATTGGACGACGCTACCCTGATCATACAGAACGCAGGCTTCGACCTGAGCTTTTTGCAACCGCGGCTAAAACAGCTGGGTTATCGGCTGGATAATCCTGTGGTAGACACCTTACACTGGGCTCGCAAGGCCCTGCCTGGGCTTACCAAACGCGGGTTGGATGCGCTGGCCTGGGCCTTCGACCTAGGGCCGATTGCCAGACGCCACCGCGCGATGGGAGATGTGGAGACCACGCTCCTGGTTGCCCACGAGATGTACTACATGCTGACCGCAGGCCGACCCACCCCAATCTGCCAGCTGGCCTCCGGCGTCTGTTAGGGAAACCTATGACCGCGCGCTACGTCCTCACCAGCACCTGCCTCAGCACCGGAACCATGAGCCTAACTCAGCCGCTGCGGGTTTTTCTGCAGGGCAAAGATCGCATCGCCCTGCGCGACGAGGAGGGCGAGACCTACCAGGTCAGTGTCAACTGGGCGCAAAACCGCCTCGAGGGCCTGGCGCCTTACTACGCCAAACGACGGCTGGGGGTCAACGACAGAATTGTTTTGCACCTAGAGGGCAACGAGATCGCTCTGGAAGCCCTTGCACCCGCAGCCAAGCCCGCCCGGCCCCGCCACGCTGAGGTCAAACCCCAGCCCAGCGAGCCTTCGCCGGAAAAGCCCGAGAGGCGGGTCAAGGTTACGCCCTACCCGAAGGAAGTCATCTTTCCTCACAAGCCGGCTGCAAGCGGCGTGCCTGCGTTTTCAGCGGACCTCGAGGCGCTGGGGTTTTCTCGTGAATCGGGCAACGCTCCTTGGGTCTTTCGAGCCGCCCTAGGCCGCCGAACCTTTCACCTGGCCCTGGCTAAGTTCGGTGAGATGGAGGCCAGAGAACTGCTGGCCTACCGCCAGCAGGGCCAGGTGCAGTACGCCGCTATTGTGGCTGGGGAGTCCTCCAAGCTCGAGGCCCTGGCCGAGATTGCAGCGGTGCGTCCTTCGGGTCTGGCACAGGTGGGCCTGGGCTACGTCTCGCCCGAAGCCTTGCAGCGACTCGTCAAGCTCCGAGGCCTTTTTCCTCTGGGACCCTTGGACGTCGAGCGCCTGTTGCGAGAGGGGCGCATCGATCTGGAAGCCATCCAGACCCTCGAGCAGGAAGTTTCTGGTGTATTGCGAGAGCGCAGCCATTTCTCGGCGGTTCTGACCCTTCTGGCCGACCAGCCACCGCAAAAGGTTTTTTTGCTGGCCGACCTGATGCCGATGGCGCGGGAGATGAACCTCGAGGCCGACCATCTACAAAGGGTGCTCGAGAGCTTGAGCAGCCCGCCTTTTCTGCTCTTAAAGCGCCTCTCTCCCGGCGAGTTCCTGATGCGCCAGTCGGTAGAACAGGCTTTGACCGACTGGGTGGAGTACGCCCAGGTTATGACCCGTCGCCTGCGTGGAGCGCTGCAAGAGCTGGAGGGATAAACCAGGAATTTTGCCCAGTGGTGGTTTGGGGCAAACTGCTCTCTATTGAGCCGCTCACAACTTGAGTTGCCACCCGGACGGGAAGCAAAAGAGATTGTAGGCTTGCCTCGCGGGCATTCCTGGCTTTTTGGCTCAGGGGTTGGTCTGAGCTTTATTACCAGCTTGTGGCACCACTCCTCGGGTTAGCCCAGGCAATGTTTGCGCTAAGTTTACCCTGAAGCCCCCTCTTGAAGTACCACTCTTGGCGATGCCCGTCACACCGAGTTTGGCTGAACAGCCACCGTGTAGGTGAGTGCTCACCCCGCTTGTGGGGAGGTTCCCCTTCGGAACGGGTGATATGAAATCCTTCAAATACGCTCGCTTGAGTTCTTCCTATCGCATAGGCGCAGCATCAAAGGGACAATCCAGCGAGCTCTCCTAGAAGGTTGGCTGAGCTTGTCGAAGCCAACGCCCCGATGGCCATACGGGCATCCATCCCAGGGTGTTCCCTGAGCCTGTCGAAGGGAACACCCGCTATCGCTCAGGCCCTGCTTAAACGGAACAATCCAGCGAGATTTCATATTGACCCTTCTGTGTATGAACCTTTTGGCGCAGGCCTACATGTTCTCGATAAGCGCCTGGCCAAACTCGCTGCACTTGAGCAGGGATGCGCTGCGGCCTTCGGCTACCATCAGGCGGTGAAAGTCGTAGGTTACCCGCCCTTGGGCGATGGTTTTGGTCATGGCGTGAATAATCAAGTCGGCGGCCTCTGTCCAGCCCATGTAGCGCAGCATCATCTCGCCCGATAGGATCACCGAGCTAGGGTTGACCTGGTCCTTGCCAGCGTATTTGGGTGCGGTGCCGTGGGTGGCCTCGAAGACGGCGTGCCCCGTGTGGTAGTTGATGTTGGAGCCCGGAGCAATCCCGATGCCCCCTACCTGGGCGGCCAGCGCGTCGGAGATGTAGTCGCCGTTCAGGTTTAGGGTGGCGATGACGCTGTACTCCGAGGGCCGCAGCAGGATCTGCTGCAGGAAATTGTCGGCAATCATGTCCTTTACCACGATCTGCTTGCCGGTTTTGGGGTTGACAAAGGTTTGCCAGGGGCCGCCGTCCAGGTCCACCGCGCCGTATTTGTGTTTGACCAGGGCGTACCCCCAGTCGCGGAAGGCCCCCTCGGTAAACTTCATGATGTTGCCCTTGTGCACTAGGGTTACCGAGGGCAGATCGTTATCAATGGCATAGTTGATTGCGGCTTCAACAAGGCGATGGGTACCCTCCTCTGAAACTGGCTTGAGGCCAATGCCGGAGGTTTGGGGGAAGCGAATTTTGCCGTAGGACTTAGGGAATTCGGCTTTGAACCACTCGAGGAATCGCTTGACCTCGAGGCTGTCCTTGGGAAACTCGATGCCGGCGTAGATGTCCTCGGTGTTCTCACGGAAGATCACCATATTGACCAGCTCGGGGTGGCGCACTGGGCTGGGTACCCCCTCGAACCACTGCACCGGACGCACGCAGGCATACAGGTCAAGCTCCTGGCGCAGGGCCACGTTAATCGAGCGAATCCCGCCTCCAACCGGTGTGGTCAGCGGCCCTTTGATGGCCACCAGGTACTCACGGATAAACTCGAGGGTTTCCTCCGGCAGCCACAAGGCCTCGCCGTAGACCTGGTTGGCCTTCTCGCCCGCATAAATTTCGGCCCAGGCAATTTGGCGTCGGCCACCATAGGCCTTGGCCACCGCAGCATCCAGGACAGGTTGTGCCGCTCGCCAGATGTCGGGGCCGGTACCGTCGCCTTCGATAAAGCCGACAATCGGGCGATCGGGTACGTGTAGTTTGCCGTTTTGGATGGTGATTTTTTCGCCAGCGGGTACGGAAATTTTCTTGTAAGCCATAGCTATAAGAGCATATCAGAGCGAGGATTGCCGGGACTCCATCCTGTTTGGCTATTTTAGGGGCGGGCCCGGCGGAAAAAGCGCTAAAGCTGTTTTTCAGCTTGATCTAGTAGCTCGTAAAAACCCCTGGCGTTGTGCAGGTAATGGGCCAGTATGCCGGGCAGCAGGCTTCCGGTGAGCCAGTAGCTCGCACCGAACATCAGGCCGCCAAAAAAGATGAACAGCGGGTAGCTCCAGGCCCGGCGGTCGGGTACAGGGTGGAGGGCGGTAAACACCAGCGCTTGCAGCAGCACCCCTGGCCAGCCGCCCAGCAAAGCGTTTTGCAAAGCCCCGCGGAAGAAAACCTCCTCGCCTACCCCGGAGGCCAGGGCCAGCAGTAAAGCCTGATGATGGCTGATACCCTGGGCGCGCATCAGCGTACCCAGATGGCCGTGTAGGGCCTCGGCGGCCCGGAAGCTGTTGGGAAACAGCCGAGAAAACAAGCGCTCGAGCCCCACCAGCCCGGAGTAAAGCAGCAAAAAGGCCAGGCTATCGCGCAAGGGGTCGGGGCTTTTTATGGCCGTGTAACCGGCCAGCTCCATCCAGACCAGACCGCCCAGCATCAGCCCGAGCTGGATCAGCATCAAAAAGCTAAACATGGGGTAACTACGAACCTTCGTTGCCGATGTTGAAGCCTTGCTCGAGCAGCTTAGGTGAATAGGCCCGGAAGGCCAGCAGGGTCTGGGTTCGCTCGATGCCCTTTAGCTTGCGGAGCCCCAGGGTGACGATATCGTCGAGCTGCTCAAAGTCGCTGAAGCGCAAAATGGCCACCAGGTCCCACTCGCCTGTAACCGAATACACCTCGGCCACCCCAGGAATTTCGGCGGCGGCCTCGGCGGTTTCGGCAGTGGATTCGCGGCTGGTCTGAATCAGAACAAAGGCAGTAATCATGCCAGGATGATACCCCAGATACAAAGCGCCCGCTCAAGGCTGGTTGTGGGTCTGGCCCGAGGGCTCGTGGATGTGGGTTTGGTGGGGCGTCTCGAGGATGAGCTGGGGCCGGAACCGCACCACGTCAGCGGAAACAAAGTGCAGGGGAACACCGTTCCATTGCTTGGGCAATCTTTCAGGGTCAGCGCCGTGCAGGTGCCCATAGACCACACAGGTTGGGCGGTACTGCTCAATCAGGGCTGTGAAGCCGGTAGGGCCACCGGTGGGGCCATAGGGGGGGTAGTGCATGGCCAGCACCAGATACTCGTGGTCGTGGCCCTGAACGGTTTTGAGCGAGAGGGCCAGCCGCTCCACTTCCCGCTTGTAGATCTTCTCGTCTTCAGGGGTGAAATTATAGCCGCCGGGGGTATCCCAGCCACGGCTTCCGGCGATGGCCAAATTTCCGATGATCAGCGAGTCGTGCTGCAAGGCATGCATCCGCGGGGGCAAGACTTGGCGCAAGCGGCTTATCGAGGGCCACCAGTAGTCGTGGTTGCCACGCAATAGCACCTTGGTGCCCGGAAGCTGGGCCAAGTCGTTCAGGTCGAGCAGGGCCTCGGGCAGCTTCATGGCCCAGGATATGTCCCCGGCCACGATGACTAGGTCGTCCGGGCCAACCACCTTGCGCCACTCCTCGAAAACGGCCTCGGGGTGCCCGTCCCATTCCGGCCCGAAGATGTTCATGGGCTTGGGGAAGGCTCTAGACAGGTGGATGTCGGCGATGGCAAAGACACGCATAGGCATGCTAGGGGCCTGGGCGGCCACCTCGAATGGCTCAGTCTAGTGTCGAGGGTCGGTGCCTGAGCGTCAAGTATGGCATTTGCGGGAATGTCCAGCTGCCTTTCTTGTTACGCATCAGGCATAATTGAGGTTGTGAAGCACGCATCTTCCGAACGACTATTTTTATACGCGCTGCGTTTGCTGGGGGCCAGGGCCTACTCGGAGGAGGCCTTGCGACAAAAACTGGCCCGCAGGGCCCAGCCGGAAGTGGTGGGGGCGGTCTTGCAGCGCATCAAGCATCTGGGCTACCTGGACGACTACGAGTACGCTGAGGGGTACGTTCGGCTACATGCGGGTAAGTGGGGCACGGCCAAGTTGCGCCGGGCCCTTTTGCAAAAGGGTGTTGCGCACGAGATCGTGGAGCGGGTGCTGGCGCAGCAGGCCATAGAGCGGGACCCGTTAGAGGAAGCTGTGGCCCTGTTGGTGCGATACCCCGGCCAGCACCGAGGTGAGAAGCCCAAGGCTATGCGTTTTCTAAAGAACCGCGGCTACTCCTTTTCACAAGCACTATCGGCCTGGGAGCGCTACCTCGAGCAGACCCGGTCGTGAGCTGGCAAGCGTGAGGCAGTACTGGCGCCCAGGTTGGCCCCTGGCGCAGCGAGGTTGGTGTGCGGCTCCTTGAGTGGTGCTATGGTAACTGGCTTCGACCTGTTCTACAAGGCGCACAAGGATAGGTTAGCGCGAGCCTGGGCACCTCAGCGGTATGTGCCCAAGACATTGCCCTTGGAATCGGCCACCCGCAGCGTGGTGCGCCTGGGCGCCTCAAAGAGCAGTAACATCCCGGTCATCTCGGGCGAGCGGGTTTCGCCCGCCTCCAGCTCGAGCACAGCCTGCAAGACATCTGGCTCAAGCTTCATTTCAAGCATTTTCAATTTGAAGGGGGTTTCGTTGCGCAATCCGCTGAAGTAAAAGCCCACTGCGCTGCTGGGGTTGGTCTTGGGCGGACTGGTAAGGCCGAACTCCCGCCAAAGCCGCTCCACCTCCGTTGAGCTGGCAAGCCAGCCGCCCCGTGGCCGCAGCCCCCCTAGCTTCACCGGGGTGATGCCCAGGAGCCGGGGCAGCTCGAGGCTTGGCGCTTCGGCCGGGCGTATCCAGACGGTGCTATACAAAGTGGCGCCTGGCTCGGGGTCGTAGCGTAGAGGAGGCAGGGCCGGCTGCTGGGGGAAATCCACCAGCGCGAGCGGTGGCCTGAGCAGCTTTTCAACCTGAGCTTTGAGCCAGTCCACCTCGGGCGGCGTAGCGCCTTGCAGTTCGAGCTCCCGCTGTTCCCAGAAGCCGTTTTGCCTTAAGAACCAGCGGCCATCGTAAAACCATTCAATGCCCTCGGTGCCTTGTGGCGGGCTTGAAAAGGCCGCTTCGAGGGAGAAAATACTTTCGTAGTTGAAAAGTAGACGGCGGCTTTCACGGGGGCTTTGCACCACCACCTCGAGGGGGCTTCGCACCACCGGGCTTACCAGGTAAATCCCCCGGTTCTCGATAATCAGGTGCAGCTCCAGAACGTTATACCCAGTCTGGCCTTTCGCCAGCATCAGCGCCATGAGCCCCACCAAGACCAATAGTTTTACCATTTGACCTTAACTGTGGTTCGGATCGTGTCCGACGCTCAGTTAGCAAATACACATTGTGAATCCAGTAAAAACGTGCTGGACCAGAAGCGGCTTCTCGAGAAGCATAACCGGCGCGGTTTAAACCCATTCGCCCTCGCGCATTAGCGGCTCGGCCTGCCCGGAGGCGGTGATGCCGTCCACGTCCATTTCCCCGGAACCAATCATCCAGTCGATATGAATCAGGCTGTGGTTGGCGCCTTTGGCCGAGAGTTCTTCGCGGCTTAGCTGGCCCCCGTCACGGATGCACTCGCTATAGGCCTGGCCCAGCGCGATGTGGCTGGCGGCGTTCTCGTCGAAGAGAGTGTTGTAGAAGAGAATTCCGCTCTGCGAGATGGGGGAGGCGTGCGGCACCAAGGCCACCTCACCCAAGCTACGCGCGCCTTCATCGGTTTGCAGCAGCCGGTTCAGCACATCGGCCCCCCTTTTGGCCTTGGCCTCCACCACGCGGCCTTTTTCGAAGCGCATCTCGATCTCCTCCAAGAGGCTGCCCAAATAGGAGAGGGGCTTGGTGCTGTGCACATAGCCCTCAACGCGGTCTTTGTGGGGCGTGGTGAAGACCTCCTCGGTGGGGATGTTGGGGTTGCAGACCACCCCGTTCTTAGCCTTGGTCGCGCCACCGGCCCAGAGGTGGTCATCGGCCAGGCCCACCAAAAGGTCGGTGCCAGGGCCTTTGAAGTGGAGGGCGTGGTAGCGCTTGTGGTTTAGGTAGCCTACGCGCTCGGCGAGGTGCTGGTTGTGGGCTTGCCAGGCGCTCACAGGGTCGGGGGAATCGAGCCTCGAGGCTTTGAAAATAGCCTCCCACAGCTTTTTTACCGCTTCCTGCTCGTCGCTGTCTGGAAAAACCGCCCTGGCCCAGGCCGGATGGGGGTAGGCCACGATGCTCCAGTTGATGTGGTGGCTGGAGACAAGCTCCAACACCCGCCGGTAGGCCAGCGAGCGGGCGTGGTTGGCCCGGGCCAGCCGCTCCGGGTTCTGATCCTTGAGCAGGTTAGGATCGTTTCCGGCGATGTGCAGGCGGGCCGCCCCGCTTTGAAACGCATCGGCCATCCCGTCAAAAAGCCACTTCGGCGCTTTGTCGAAGGAGGCCTCAGGCGCGTGTTGAAAGCGCAGCAGGTGGGCTGCGTCGTCGTCATAAAGCACGGTGACCAGGGGGCTCCCGGCCCGGTAGGCGTACTCGGTGATTTTACGGGCCAGTGGCACAGCCTCGATGGGGGCGGTAATCACCAGCTCCTGGCCTTCCTGGAGCCCCAGCCCCACTTGCACGGCTACTTTGGCAAGTGAATCGAGGTAGTGTTCGAAAGGTTCCATGGCATCCCTACTCTAACACCTGCAATGCTGCTCGGAATGCATTTTCCCGACCTTGACGGAAGCCCTAGGGGCTTGCTACCCTTTGAACAACATGCGCCCTCGTACCCCCCGCAGCTACAAGTGGCACCACCAGCGCTGGTGGCGCTGCTGAGCCCTTGTGCGGTAGCTCCCCCGCGCTGGGGCTTTTCTCGAGGCATGACCTCGAGCTTTTCCCTTTTGCCAGGCCAAAAGTTCACCGATTCTTTGCGAGGAACCCATGCACCTGCCCAGTTACCCCCTACCCGACCCCAAGGGCCGCTACGGCGAGTTTGGCGGGCGCTATGTGCCCGAGACCCTGATCCCCGCCCTGGAAGAGCTCACCGAGGCCTATCTGCACTACAAGCAAGACCCCGCGTTTCTGGCCGAGTATGACTACTACCTGCGCGAGTACGTGGGCCGGCCCAGCCCCCTCTACTTGGCCGAGAACCTTACCCGGCACCTGGGCGGGGCCAAGATCTATCTCAAGCGCGAAGACCTGAACCACACCGGGGCCCACAAGATCAACAACACTCTGGGCCAGGCCCTTTTGTGCAAGCGCATGGGCAAGAAGCGGGTCATTGCCGAGACCGGCGCGGGCCAGCACGGGGTCTCGGTAGCGACCGTCGCCGCGCTGATGGGGCTGGAGTGCGTGGTCTACCAGGGAGCCGAGGATGTGCGCCGGCAGGCCCTCAACGTCTTCCGCATGAAGCTTTTGGGGGCCGAGGTGCGGGCGGTGGAGAGCGGTACGCGCACCCTCAAGGACGCCACCAACGAGGCCATCCGCGACTGGGTGACCCACGTGCGCGATAGCTTCTACATCATCGGCTCGGTGGTGGGGCCCCACCCTTACCCCATGATGGCCCGCGACTTCCAGAGCATTGTGGGCGAGGAAATCAAGGCCCAGCTACGGGAAAAGGAAGGGCGCGAGACCCCCGATGCGATCCTGGCCTGCGTGGGCGGGGGCTCCAATGCCATTGGGGTGTTCGCGCCCTTCGCCTACCAGGAAAACCGTCCTCGCTTGATTGGGGTCGAGGCCGCCGGGCACGGCAAGGCCTCGGGCCTGCACAGCCTGAGCATCGGGGCAGGCCGCAAAGGGGTGTTGCACGGTTCCAAGATGTTCCTGCTCTACGACGACGACGGCCAGATCCTGCCGGCCCACTCGGTCTCGGCGGGCCTGGATTATCCGGGCGTGGGGCCGGAGCACAGCTTCTTTGCCGAGCAGGGCCTGGCCGAGTACGTGGGCATCAGCGACGAGGAGGCCCTCGAGGGCTTCCAGCTGCTGTGCCGTTTGGAGGGGATTATTCCGGCTTTGGAGTCGGCCCACGCCATCGCCTATGCGGCCAAGCTGGCACCGGAGATGGAACCCGAGCAAATCATCGTCATCAACCTGTCCGGTCGGGGCGACAAGGATGTGGTGGAGGTGATGCGCCTGATGGAGGCCCAGGGAGGTGCGGCATGACCACCCGTGAGGCTTTTGCCCAAGCGCGGGCCCTGGGGCGGGCGGCGCTCATCCCCTACGTGATGGCCGGCTACCCCAGCCGAGGGCGCGACCTGGAGATGGTTCGGCGGGTGCTACCCTATGCCGATTTGCTCGAGGTCGGTCTGCCTTACTCCGACCCCTTGGGCGATGGGCCGGTGATTCAGCGGGCCTCCGAGCAGGCCCTGCGGCAGGGCCTGCGGGTAGCCGAGGTGGCCGAGTTTGTGCGGGAGATCCGGGCCCTGACCGAGAAGCCCATCTTCCTGATGACCTACATCAACCCGGTGCTGGCAGTAGGCCCCAAGGCCTTTTTTCAGATGTTCAAGGAAGCTGGGGCCAACGGGCTGATTCTGCCCGACCTGCCCCCCGACGAGGACCCCCAGTTGGTTGCGCTGGCCGGGGAAGTGGGCCTCGAGACCACCTTCCTGCTGGCCCCCACCTCGACCGAGGCCCGCATCCAGACCGTTGCGCCCTACTGCACCGGCTTTGTGTACACCGTCTCGGTGACCGGGGTGACCGGGGCGCGCGACCGGCTTCCCGAGGGCCTAAAGGAGCTGGTGCAGCGCATCAAAAGCGTTACCGATGCGCCGGTGGCCATCGGCTTTGGCATCTCCAACCGGGCCACCGCAGCTCAGGCCGCCCAGGCCGCCGATGGTGCGGTGGTCGCCAGCGCCCTGATTCGAGCATACGAAGAGGGAAGAAGGCTTGAGGAGGTACTTGAAGAGGTGCGCGGGGGGCTGCAGGCTGTCGCAAGCTCTTTGATGGGCTAGAATCGGGCCGATGAAGCGCATCGTGCAGGCGGAGTGTCTGGATTACATCGTCACCCTACCCGACGCCTCCTTCCCCCTCATCTACCTCGACCCGCCCTTCAACACCCGCAAAACCCAGCAGCGGCACCGTATACGGGCTATAGCCGACGAACACGGAACGCACCGGGGTTTTGCGGGTAAGCGCTACCGCACGGAGCCGCTTGCGTCCCCGGTCTACCCCGACTGCTACCCCGATTTTACGGCCTTTATGGCTCCCCGCCTCGAGCAGGCCCATCGCCTGCTCACCCCGGAGGGCTCGCTCTTTGTGCACCTGGACTACCGCGAGGTGCACTACGTGAAGGTGCTCCTAGACCAGATATTTGGCCGCAGAAGCTTCATCAACGAGATTATCTGGGCCTACGACTACGGGGGGCGCTCTAAAAACCGTTGGCCGGCCAAGCACGACACCATCTTGTGGTACGCCAGACACCCCAAGAAATACACCTTCAACTACGAGGCCATCGACCGCATTCCCTACCTGACGCCCAGGATGGTGGGGCCCGAAAAAGCTGCCCGGGGCAAGACCCCCACCGATGTTTGGTGGATGACCATTGTGCCGACCTCCTCCAAGGAAAAAACCAGCTATCCCACGCAAAAACCCCTCCGGTTGTTGGAGCGCATTGTTCGGGTGCACTCCCATCCGGGTGAGGTGGTGCTGGACTTTTTCGCCGGCTCCGGCACCACCGGCGAGGCGGCGGCGCGCAATGGGCGGGGTTTCGTGCTGGTAGACCAGAGCCCGGATGCAGTTGCCGTCATGCAGCGTAGACTGGCGGCCTATCAACCTGAGATAATCGTTTTCAATGCGCCCCATCCTATACCGCAAGCTCGGTAGCTTCGACCTCTGGGTTTTGAGCGACGGCGAGCTCTGGCTGGATGGCGGCTCGATGTTTGGCATCGTGCCCAGGAGCCTGTGGTCGAAACTGATGATCCCAGACCAGCAGAACCGCATCCGGCTAGGCCTGAACCCTTTGTTGGTGCGCATGGGTGAGCGCTTTGTGCTTATCGAGACCGGCATTGACCGCAAACCCGGTGATAAGTTCCGCCGCATCTACGGCATGAGCGAAACCAACCCGCTGCTGGATCAGCTGGCAATTCTGGGGGTAGGGCTGCAGGACATCTCGCTGGTGATCCACACCCACCTGCACTTCGACCACGCCGGCCTCAACACCCGCCTGGCGGAGGGACGGCTGTTGCCCACCTTTCCCCGGGCCCGCCACATCGTGCAAAAGCAGGAGCTACAAGACGCCTTGCACCCCCACGAGCGCAGCCAGGCCAGCTACCGCATAGAGAACGTGGAGCCGCTGGCAGAGCAGGGGCGCTTCGAGGTGGTGGAAGGGGAGGCCGAGGTGCTGCCCGGCCTGCGGGTGCTGCCCGCGCCGGGGCATACCCTCGGGATGCAGGTGGTGGAACTGGCCTCCGAAGGGCAGCGGCTGGCCTATACCGGCGACCTGGTGGCCCTTCGTGCCCAGACGCCGCTCTTGTACATCCCGGCCTTCGACCTCTACCCCATGACCACCCTCGAGACCCGCAAAAAGATGTACCAGCGCTGGATGGAGGGCGACTACCTGCTGTGCTTTACCCACGAGCCGGGCCACCCCCTGGGCCGGCTGGTTCGCGGCGAAAAGGGCTATCAGGCCGAGGCCGTGGAGCCCTGAGCCTGGGGCTTGCGCGCCACCAGGGTCAGGATGTCGTAGAGGGCCACGGTCTTGCCCTCCTGATTGCTAATCTCCACCGCCCAGGTCACCACCCCGGTGGGCCGCTCGCCGGGCTTGGGGTCTTTGGCCATCTTCGACTTGACCGTCAGGCGGGCCTGGATGGTATCGCCTATGCCCACCGGCTCGATAAAGCGTAGGTTTTCCAGCCCGTAGTTGGCCAGCACCGGCCCCGGCGCAGGGCTCACAAACAGCCCCGCCGCCGCCGAAATCAGGAAGTAGCCGTGGGCCACCCGCTTGCCGAAGATCGAATCTTTGGCCCCGATCTCGTCCACGTGGGCGTAGAAGTAGTCGCCGGTGAGGTTGGCGAAGTTCACAATATCCGCCTCGGTGACGGTGCGGCGATGGGTGAGTAGGCTCTCGCCGATCTCCAGTTCTTCGAAATATTTGCGGAAGGGGTGCACCAGGTTTTCTTTGACCTCTGCCCCGCGCACGTACTCGTTGCTCAAGACCATCAGGGTGGTGGGGTCGGCCTGCACCGCACAGCGCTGCATGTAATGCTTGATGCCGCGCAGCCCGCCCAGCTCCTCGCCCGCGCCGGCCCGGCCTGGCCCGCCGTGCAGCAGTAGGGGCAGGGGAGAGCCGTGGCCGGTGGACTCCTGGGCATTTTCGCGGTTGAGGATGAGCATCCGCCCGTGGTGGGTGGCGCAGCCAAAGAAGAGGGTGCGGGCCTCCTGCCGGTCGTAGCTCACGATGCTTCCCACCAGGCTGCCCTTGCCCCGCCGGGCCAGGGCGATGGCCTCGTCCAAGCCGTGGTAGGGCATCAGGGTGGCTACGGGCCCGAAGGGCTCGAGGTCGTGGGCTGCACAGGCCCAGGGTTTGGGGCTATAAAGCAGGGTAGGGGCCATAAAGCCGCCCTTTTCCCAGTCGCCCCCCAATAGCTCATGCGAACCCTCGAAGGCCACCTCACAGCCCTGGGCTTTGAGCTGCTCGAGCACCCCCTGCACGTCCTGGCGCTGGGCTGCCCCCACCAGCGGGCCCATCCGGACCTCCGGGCGGCTGGGGTCGCCCAGCGTCACCTGGGATAGCGCCTGCTTGAGGGCCTCCAGCACCGCTTCCAGTTTGTCCTGGGGTACGATCACCCGGCGGATGGCGGTGCACTTCTGCCCGGCCTTGACGGTCATCTCCCGCACGACTTCCTTGATGAAAAGCTCGAACTCGAGGTCGCCCGGTTCCACGCTCTGGCCCAGAATGGCACAGTTAAGGCTGTCGGCCTCCATGTTGAAGGGCACCGCGTGGGCCACCAGGCTGGGGTGTGTTTTCAGCTTGCGCCCGGTGGAGGCCGAGCCGGTGAAGGTGACGCTATCCTGCTCGTCCAGGTGCTCGAACAGGTCGCCGATGCTGCCGCAGACGAGCTGGATGGCCCCTTCCGGCAGAATCCCCGACTCGATCATGGCCCGGAAGACGGCCTCGGTCAGATAGGCGGTCTGGGTGGCGGGCTTGACGATGGCCGGAACCCCGGCAATGAGGCCCGGTGCCAGCTTCTCCAGCATGCCCCAGACCGGGAAATTGTAGGCGTTGATGTGCACCGCTACGCCCTCTTTCGGAACCAGGATGTGCCGCCCCAGGAAGGTGCCCTGTTTCGAGAGGGAAAGGGGGTCGTCCTCGGCCAGGAAGCGCTCGTTGGGCAGCTCGCGCCGCGCCAGCGAAGCGTAGCTAAAAAAGGTACCGATGCCCCCGTCAATGTCGAACCAGCTATCGTGCTGGGTGGCCCCGGTCTTGTAGGAGAGTGAGTAGAACTGCTCCTTGCGCGCCTGTAGGTATTGGGCCAGCGCACGTAGCATAGCGGCTCGCTCGTGGAAGGTGTACTTGCGAAGGTTGGGTCCACCCACCTTGCGGGCGTACTCGACCATAGCGCCAAAGTCCAGTCCGGCACTGCTGACCTGGGCGATGGGTTCGCCATAGACTGCATCGCGTACTATGACACCTTCATCCGCGCCCTGATACCAACTGCCCATAACGTAACTGCTGAGTTTCATGACCCATATTCTAACAAGCGTTTGTTATTAATCCCAGGACGGGTTGCACAGAAGCATTCGAATGTTTTATGAAACGTTTAGTAACGTGTGGCGCAAACACTTAAGACGAGCGGATCATACTGTAATATTGAGTTAGGAAGAAAGCGGCGCTATGAATACTTGTACGACATACCAGGAGGTTCGCGCTTGAACAGGTACGACGATCGCGCCAGGTTGGTGTTTCACTATGCCAGGGAGGAAGGGAGCCGGCTGGGCCATAGCATGATCGGGCCCGAGCACCTGCTTCTGGGCCTGATGCGCGAAGGAGGTACAGCCGCGCGCATCCTGATGGAGTATGGGGCCAGCCTCGAGGCCATGCGCCGTATGGTCGAGGAGCTGGTCGGGCGGGGTGAGGGCAGCCGCACCGGCGAGCCGCCTGCCATCACCCCCCGCGCCCGGCGGGTGATGGAGCTGGCCGGGGCCGAGGCCCGCAACATGTCCAGCCAGGTCATCGGCACCGAGCACATCTTGCTGGGTATCATCCGCGAGGGCGACGGCATCGCCTACCGCATCATGACCCATTACGCCAAGGATGTGGACACCATCCGCTGGCGGGTGCTCTCGCAAGCCGGAGAGCAAACCAAAGAGAAGACGGTCGCTACCCCATTCCTGGACGAATACGGCCGCGACCTAACCCGCGAAGCCCGCGAGGGCAAGCTCGATCCCGTTATTGGCCGGGCCGAGGAGATTAACCGGGTCATCCAGATTCTGGCCCGCCGCACCAAGAACAACCCCGTGCTGGTGGGCGACCCCGGCGTGGGCAAGACCGCCATTGTAGAAGGGCTGGCCCAGGCCATTGTGGAAGGCCGGGTGCCGCCGGTGCTGCGGGGGGCCCGCATCGTATCGGTAGACCTGGCCGGGGTGGTGGCCGGCACCAAGTACCGGGGCGAGTTCGAGGAGCGCCTGCGGCAGATTATCGAAGAGCTTAAAAACGCCAAAGTGGTGGCCTTTATCGACGAGCTGCACACCCTGATTGGAGCGGGCGGGGCCGAGGGCACCCTGGACGCTGCCAATATCCTCAAGCCCCCGCTGAGCCGGGGTGAGATTCAGGTCATCGGTGCGACCACTACAGGCGAGTACCACCGCTACATCGAAAAAGACGCCGCCCTGGAACGTCGCTTCCAGCCGGTAATTGTGCTCGAGCCAACCCCCGAGGAAACTCTTGAGATTCTCAGAGGACTTCGCCCCCGTTACGAAGCCCACCACGGGGTGGTCATCCCCGACGAAATCCTGAACCTCTCGGTAAGGATAGGCATCCGCAGCCTGCCAGGGCGCAACTTTCCTGACAAGGCCATCGACCTGATAGACGAAGCGGCCAGCCGGGTGCGTCTCAACGACTCACTGGGTCTGCCGGTCGCTGTGGATGAAGATGGTACACCCTTGGTAGCCCGCGAGGACATCGAGAGTGTGGTGGACTCCTGGGGCGGCGTGTACGTAGACGATAAGGACGACAGTAAGCTGTTTAGCCTGGAAGAGGAGCTTAATAAGCGAGTTATCGGTCAGAAAGAGGCCGTTGAGGCCCTGGCCGCGGCCCTTCGGCGCAGCCGGGTGGGCTTGGGGGGGCGCACCCGCGTCTCGGCCAGCTTCCTGTTTGTGGGTTCCTCGGGCGTGGGCAAAACCCACCTGGCCAAAGCCCTGGCCGAGGTGCTGTTCGGCTCCGAACGGGCCTTGATCCGCTTCGACATGAGCGAGTTCCAGGAGCCCCACTCCATCTCCAAGCTGATCGGGGCCCCGCCGGGCTATGTGGGCTACGAGCAAGGCGGCCGCTTGACCGAAGCGGTTCGCCGCCAGCCTTTCAGTGTGGTGCTCTTGGACGAGATCGAGAAAGCCCACCCCGACATCTACAACACCTTCCTGCAAGTGCTGGACGAGGGCCGCCTCACCGACGGTCTGGGCCGCACGGTGGACTTCCGCCGGGTCATCCTGATTATGACCTCTAACACCGGCTTCAATACAGGGCCGGCCATCGGCTTCACCAGCCGCGAGGTGGACACCGAGAGCCCCCTTAAGGCCATCTTTACGCCAGAGTTCCTCGACCGCCTGGATGAAGTAATTCGCTTCCGCAACCTGAACGAGTCGGAGCTGGTACAAGTGGCGCAGATTATGCTCGAGGACATCGCCAAAGAGCTCGAGTCCCGCGAAAAAGTGGTTCGCTTCGACCCCTCGGTGGCCTCCTGGCTGGTCGGGCAGGCCCCCAAACAGGGCAGCACCCGCATTCTGCGCAATCTGATACGGGAGAAAATCGAAGATCCCCTTTCGCTCGAGCTCCTCTCGCGCCCTGGCCGTACCCTCTTCGTCACCCTCAAAGGCGGCGCCATCGCCTTCGAGGAAGAGGAGCTGAGCCTGGGCCTGGCATAGAGCGCTCTCCACTTGACTGCTTTGTCCTGCACAGCACCGTTGCCTCCCGGATGGGAGGCAACGTCTGTAAAGAGAGCGATAAGGAAGCCCCAACCCGTGCCTCCCCCATAGCGGGGAGGTTTATACTGAAAGTTCCCTGATAGAGAACCGCCAAACTTAAGGTACAAATGCTAAATGCCCCAGAGGCAATGGAGAAAGAGCTGAGCGCACCTGAAATTCTGGTGCTGCTCGAGCCCAGCATATCGGCACAGGAAGCCCTCAAGGCAGGTTTCAAAGAGCTTATAGCCAGGGGGCTCTTACACCTCGAGACAACCCCGCCCAAAAGCAAATGGGAATCTGAGCGGGTTCATTTGCTGTTCAACTCCGGCCACCATCCCCAAAACCCGGTTCTACGCAGTTTGTGGGGCGACCTGCGCAGCGCGAGCAGGCACGGCTCAGGGCTGAATCAGGTATTGCAGCGACTGCAAAGAGAGTACGGCCTGGGCTATGAGACCTTCAAGCAAAAGATCGTTCTGCCCAGTTTATTGCAGCGCGGCGTGCTGCAAAAACAAACCCACAAGGCGCTGGGCCTATTCCCCCAGACCCGCTACTTGCCGACCCCGGACGGCACGGCTCTAAAAAAGCAGCTCGAGCAGCACCTGAGTGAGGCCCGTCGGCTGATTCCATCGCTCGCCGACCACAAGGCCGAGGCCACCGCACTCTTGCTTAGCTTGGGCTCAGCGCTTTTGTTGCTGCCGGGCATCGAGTCGCATTTCCAACAACTCAGAGCCCTGACCAGGACAGACGGTTCGGAGGGCGGCTTTGTCCCCGTCTTCGTTGTAGATGCCTCAGAAGAACAAGCGACCCTCGAGCGGGCCTTCCACCAGCTCGACGCGGGCTTCGCCGGTGCCGGAGACGGGGGGTCGGATGGCGGTGGGGGCGGGGAGTAGCTCACCTTAGGGCGCGCTCGAGGTCCACGTAACTGAAGGCAAAAAGGTGGCGTTCGTCGGCGGGGTGGAACTCCCGATGGGTTTCGCGCCACTGGGCCGGGTTCCACTCTGGGAAAAAAGTATCGGCATCGGGGATGGCGGTGTCCACCAGGGTCAGGTGCAGGTGGGTGGCGAGGGGCAAAAACAGGGTGTAGATCTCACCCCCGCCAATCACCAGGATCTCGTCATCCAGTTGGAGCGCATCATCGAGAGAGTGGACCACTTCGACGCCTTCCGACCCGAAGTTGGGGTCTCGAGTCAACACCACATTGCGGCGCTTGGGCAACGGGCGACCGATGCTCTCGAATGTTTTGCGTCCCATCAACACCGTCTTGCCCAGCGTGAGGGCCTTGAAACGCTTCAGATCGTCGGGCAGGTGCCAGGGCAGCGCGCCGGCCCGGCCAATGGCCCGGTTTTTGTCCATGGCCGCTACCAGAGCAATCTTGCGGGCCATGCTAAACCGCCACCGGGGCGGGGATGCGCGGGTGGGGGTGGTAGCCCACAAGCTCGATATCGTCGTAGGTGAAGGCGAATAAATCCCGCACGGCGGGGTTGAGCCGCACCGTAGGTAGGGGCCTGGGCTCGCGGGAAAGCTGCAAACGGGCCTGTTCGAAGTGGTTGTGGTAGAGGTGGGCGTCGCCCAGGGTGTGAATGAACTCGCCCGGCTGCAACCCCGTAACCTGGGCCACCATCAGGGTCAGCAGGGCATAGGAGGCGATGTTGAAGGGCACCCCCAGAAAAATGTCCGCGCTGCGCTGATAAAGCTGGCAGGAAAGCCGCCCCTGGGCCACATAAAACTGAAACAGGACGTGGCAGGGGGCCAGGGCCATTTTGGGCAGGTCGGCCACATTCCAGGCGCTCACCACCAGGCGGCGGGAATCGGGGTTGCGCTTGATCTCCTCTACCACCCAAGATAGCTGGTCTATGGTCTGGCCGTCTGCGCCTTCCCAGCTTCGCCACTGCTTGCCGTATATGGGCCCCAGCTCGCCTTCTTCGTCGGCCCACTCGTCCCAGATGGTCACCCCATGCTCGCGCAGATAGCGGATGTTGGTCTCGCCCCGCAAGAACCATAGAAGCTCGTAGACCACGCTTTTCCAGTGGACTTTTTTGGTGGTGACCAGCGGAAAGCCCTCCCCCAAGTTAAAGCGCATCTGGTAGCCAAAAACCGAGCGGGTTCCCACCCCGGTACGGTCGGATTTGTCTACCCCGTGCTCGAGCACATAGCGCATCAGGTCGTGGTACTGCTTCATGGCGGACAGTGTATCAGGATTTGCCGTTAAGTCGTTTGAGGAGGCGCCGGGCATACAGGGGGGCGTAAAAATACGCCGCCGAGCCAAAGCCGGTGAGGGCAAAGCCGCCGGGAATCTCCTTGAGATAGTCCCTGTCCAGCCGGTAGCGCACCCCCGCCCAGGTGGAAGTAAAGGCTGGCCGGTAGCCCAGCAGCTTTTGCGCCTCCCTAAGCAGCCAGTCAATTTCATGGGGCTGGGTCTGGTGGGGCGAATAGGTCTTCTGATGGGGCAGATAGCTCCCCCCCAGGCTGTGCCCGGCCACATACACGCCATACGAGCGGGCCTGCTTGAAGTGTTCCTGGGTCACGAGCGCCGACCCCGGCGTAAAGCGTCCGCCCAGCCCCACCAGGTGCGCCCCGCTCGCGCCCCCGGCGTAGACCAGCACCTTGCTGGCTAGCCTGCGTCCATCCTTGAGCCACAGCGTGTTTCCTTCAAGCCGCTCTACCTCGGCATAAAGGATGTTGAGCCCCTCGGCCAGGCGATGCAGCAGGGGGGTGGTCTCGAGCCAGCCCGCCGTTTCCAGGTAAAGCCCCTCCTCCAGCCACTGGTGGGGAACCCGGCGGCCCTGTAGCTTCTCCCGCCAAACCGGCCTATCGCTCTCGGGCACAGACCGCAAAATACCCTGGTGCAGCGGTACGAAGGATGGAAAAAAATCCCAGAGGGCGGCCAGGGCCTCCTCCGCCTCGGGCGCGACCGTTCCACGCTTGCCCCGCACCGGGTTCAACAGCGCATCCGGCACCCGGCTGGCCTCGCCGAGTTCGCGGGCCACCACCAGCACCTCCTTACCGGCCTCGTGCAGCACCCTGGCCGCGCACAGCCCGGCGATGCCGGCCCCGATAACGGCAATTTCAGACCCAGCCTTCACGCCATCAAGAGCGGGATGGTAGCGGGCGCCTGGGCCCCCACCACCTCACCCAAGAGCATGTGCGGGGTGGCCTGCTGCACCCGAACCTGGTACAGGCCCGGACGGGGGGCCTGGGTCGCGGGCACCAGGGTGGGGTGGTTGCCGCGGGTATGGCCCTCGGCGAAGCTCTCGTCCTTGGCGGCCCCGCGCACCAGCACCTCTACGGTCTGGCCCACCCAGCGCTGGTTCTGCCGGTAGCTCCACTCCTTTTGCTTTTCAATCAGGCGCTGCAACCGCTCGACCTTCACCTCGCGGGGCAGGTCCTGGAAGTGTTTGTAGCTGGGGGTGCCGGGACGGGGGGAGTAGATGAACATGTAGGCGCTGTCGTAGCGCACCTCGTCGTAGAGCGAAAGGGTCTCCTGGAAGTCTTCCTCGGTCTCGCCGGGAAAGCCCACGATGATGTCGGTGGAGAGCACTGCGTCCGGCATGGCCTCCCGGATGGCCCGGATGCGGTCGAGGTACCACTCCCGCCGGTACTCCCGCCCCATGCGGCGCAGCACCCGATTCGAGCCGGACTGTACCGGCAGGTGGATGTAGCGGCATACTTCAGGGGTTTCAGCCATGGCGGCGATCACATCGTCGGTGAAGTTGACCGGGTGGCTGGTGGTGAACTTGATGCGGGGAATGCCTACCTGGGCCACCAAGCGCAACAGCTCGGCGAAGCTGGGGAAGCCTGGCTGGTCTTTGCCGTAGGAGTTCACGTTCTGGCCCAACAGGGTGACCTCGAGCACCCCGCTGGCCTTGAGCTGCTCCACCTCGCGCAGGATCAGGTTGGGGTGGCGGCTCACCTCGGGGCCGCGTGTGGTGGGCACGATGCAGTAGGTGCAGTGGTGGTTGCAGCCTCTTATGATGGTGACGTAGGCCGATAGCGCGCCCTCTGGCGCGGGCGGCAGGTGGTGGGTCAGCTCTTCACGAAAGCTCAGGTCCCAAAAGCGGCTTTTGGCTTCCAGGGCCTTGCCAATCTCGGTAATGGCCCCCGGCCCCAGGAGCACGTCCACCTCGAATTTGCGGGCCAACTGCTGGCCCTCCTCGAGCTGGGCCAAGCAGCCCATCATCCCCACCATCAGGGAGCGCTTTTCCTTTTCTTTTCGCAGCTCACCCAATAGCGAGCGAACTTTCTCTACGGGCTTGCCCCGCACCGCGCAGGTGTTGACCAGCACAAAGTCGGCTTCCCGCCAGCTTTCCACAAACTCCGCGCCCAGCGAAGCCAGCTCGCTGCGCACGAGGTGGGTGTCGTATTCGTTCATCTGGCAGCCGTAGGTGATGATGTGGGTCTTCATGTAAACCTCTGGGCCGACCGGAGGGATTCCGGGGCTCCGCAAGGTCTTAGTGTAGCAAATGGCCGGGGCTATGCCGAACGGCCGGGTTCCTGTAAACCTTCCCGAATCAGCCGCATCAGCCTGGGCTCCTCGTGGGGGATGTTCTCGCGTAGGCGCGCAGCGGCCACAATCGGCATCCAGGCGCGAAGCTGGGCCACGTCGAGCCCGGAAAAGTTTTGGTAGTGCTCGAGGTAGGTTCGGTAAAAATGCTGACGCCGCTGCATAATCTCCTCGCGCGCAGGCAGGTCATCCGGTAGCTCGCTGTACAGCACCAGCAAGGTGGTTCGAGCGATGTCGGCCATAGGGTTGCCCCGCGTCGCATTGGGCCAGTCCACCACAAATACGCCCTGCTCCCCCAAAAGTACGTTTTCGGGGTGGAAGTCACCGTGGCAGAGCGCACTCCCGTCGGGCAACTCTCCAGGTGTTGCAGCAAAGCCTCCCGCTGGTCTTCTGGAAGCCGACAGGCCTGGATTCGATGAATAAGGTGCAGCCGCTGGGAAGGCAGGTGTCCGGCCGCCTTGCTGTGCAGATGGCGGTGCAGGGCCCCCAGCATCTGGGCAGCAAAGCGCAGACGGTCGGGATGGGCCTGGATGTATTCGGTCATGGGAACCCCCCGTATCCACTCGAGCACCAGCCCCCACCGCCCCTCAAACTCCAGCAGATCCTCCACCCGCGGCGCGGGCGCTCCCAGCAGCCAAACCTGCTGGGTAAGGTGGGCCTCCAGCTCGGCGTCGGCCAGGGAAAACTCCGGCCAGAATAGTTTGAGCACGTAGCCATCGGTCCAGGCAAACACCTCGGCCTCGCGTCCTTGACCCAGCCGTGCGAGCGACATTGCTCAACAGCATATCGGCCCGGCTTCAAAATAAGGTGTGGGGTTGGGTCTTCAGCCGGTGCTTGACGTTTTGGTATACCAATCTTTATACTCGGGTCTGATGCCCGCTCGAGTCCAGGAGCCCCTACTACGCCTCACTCCAGGGGTCTAGCGGCTCTACTGCACGACCCCAGGGCTATAGCCGCTGGGGTTTTTGAGGCGCACAAAAAGGAGAACCTTTCCATGGGCAAAAGTTTATACGAGAAAGTTTGGGAGAGTCACGCCATCCGCACCCTGCCCAACGGGCAGACCCAGCTCTTCATCGACACCCACCTGATCCACGAGGTCACCAGCCCCCAGGCCTTCGGTATGCTGCGCGACCTGGGCCTCAAGGTGCGCTTCCCCGAGCGCACCTTTGCCACCGTAGATCACATCGTGCCCACCCACTCGCTCCTGGAGCCCTTCGAAGACCCCCAAGCCGACGAGATGATCCGGCTGCTGCGCAAGAACGTGCAGGAGTTTGGCATCACCTTCTTCGACCTGAACTCGGGGCAGCAAGGCATCGTGCACGTAATCGGCCCCGAAAACGGCATCACCCAGCCCGGCATGACCATCGCCTGCGGCGACTCCCACACCTCGACCCACGGGGCTTTTGGGGCCATTGCCTTTGGCATCGGCACCACCCAGGTGCGCGATGTGCTGGCCACCCAGACCATGGCCGTGAGCAAGCTCAAGGTGCGGCGCATCAACGTGGAGGGCTCGCTTCGCCCTGGGGTCTACGCCAAGGACGTGATCTTGCACATCATCAGGGTGCTGGGCGTAAACGGGGGCATCGGCTATGCCTATGAGTACGGCGGTAGCGTATTCGACAACTTCAGCATGGAAGAGCGCATGACGGTCTGCAACATGAGCATCGAGGGCGGGGCCCGCATCGGCTACGTGAACCCCGACCAGACCACCTTCGACTACCTAAAGGGCCGCCCCTATGCCCCTAAGGGTGCGGCCTGGGACGAAGCGGTACGGCGCTGGAAGGCCCTGGCCTCCGACCCCGACGCCCACTACGACGACGTGGTCAACATCCGGGCCGAGGACATCGCCCCCACCGTGACCTGGGGCATCAACCCCGGCCAGAGCTGTGCCATCAACGAGCGGGTGCCCGACCCGGCCCTCTACCCCGAGGCCGAGCGGCCCGCATTGGAAGAGGCCCTTAGACATATGAAGCTCCGGCCCGGCCAGCCGATAAAGGGAGTGAAGGTGGATGTGGCTTTTTTGGGTAGCTGCACCAACGGGCGCATCTCCGACTTCCGCGAGGCCGCCAGGTACCTTAAAGGCCGCAAGGTGGCCCCAGGGGTGCGGGCCATTGCGGTTCCGGGCTCGCAACAGGTGGCCCGGCAGTGCGAGGAGGAGGGCATTGCCGAAATCTTCCGCCAGGCCGGGTTTGAGTGGCGGGGTGCGGGTTGCTCGATGTGCCTGGCCATGAACCCCGATAGGCTGGTGGGGGATGAGCTGTGTGCCTCGAGCTCCAACCGCAACTTTAAGGGCCGCCAGGGTAGCGCCACCGGGCGCACCGTCTTGATGTCGCCAGTGATGGTGGTGGCGGCAGCGGTTACAGGCCGCATCAGCGATGCCAGGGAGGTGTTTGGCGAAGCCCTGGTGGGCACTTAGCTCGAGGGTGTTTGTTCGGTGCTAGGCTATTTATTAGAAGTGGAGTTTGCAGAGGAAAAGAAAACCCAATCCAGCGAGGTTTGATCTTGTCAACCGTGCATTTGATCCGTGGAGTGATGCTGGTAATGGCCTCCGTGCTGCTCGCACTGGTCACCTTGGGGCTTTGGCTGGGCAATCTGCAGACCAACCCGCTGTTGAGCTGGGCAGCGTTCGCGGTGGGCTTTGCCCTTTGTGCTGCAGCGGCTATCGTCGGGGTCTGGAGCATCCTGGGGTTTTTTAGAGACAAGGAGGGCAAGTAAATGGCTTTAGAACCAATCAAACAGGTGCAGGGAAGGGCCGTGCACGTCCCCGGCAACGACATCGATACCGACCGCATCACGCCGGCAAGGTTCTTGAAGGTGGTCACCTTCGATGGGCTGGGCGAGGCTTTGTTCTACGACGAGCGCTATAACCCCGACGGTTCGGAAAAGCCCCACCCCTTGAACGACCCCCGCTTCAAGGGGGCTTCCATCCTGCTGGTGGGGGCCAACTTTGGCTGTGGCAGCAGCCGCGAGCACGCCCCCCAGGCCATCTACCGGGCCGGCTTCCGCGCTTTGGTGGGGGAGAGCTTCGCGGAGATTTTCTTCGGCAACGCCACCGCCCTCTCGATGCCTTGTGTCACGGCCCCCAGGGCCGATATCGAGCGGCTGGCAGGGGCCATTGAGCAAAACCCTGGCCTGATGGTCACCGTGGATGTGGAGAACCTCGAGGTGCGCTACGCCGACACCGCTTTCAAGGTTAGCCTCCCCGCCAGCGCACAAAAAGCCCTGCTGGAGGGCCGCTGGGACCCCATCGCCGACCTGCTGGAAGCGGGCGATCTGATCGAGCAGGCCGCGGCCCGGCTGCCCAAGGCCACCCGGGGGTGAGCTGCGGCCAGCCATAAGAAAGGACGTATATGTTCAAAATCGCCCTGCTCCCTGGTGACGGCATCGGTCCTGAGGTGACCAATGCGGCGGTGGATGTGCTCAAGGCTGCCGACCAGATCTTTGCTCTGAACCTCGAGTTCGAGGCCTTCCCCTTTGGTGGCAATGCCATCGACGCTTATGGCGAGCCCTTCCCCGAGGTAACCCAGAAAGCCTGCTTGGAGGCCGACGCCATCCTGCTGGGGGCCATCGGCGGGCCTAAGTGGGACCACGTGCCCCGCCACCTGCGGGCCGAGACCGGCCTGCTGGCCCTGCGCAAAGCCCACGGCCTCTTTGCCAACCTGCGGCCCGCCAAGGTGCTGCCGGGCCTCGAGCATCTTTCCCCCCTCAAGCCTGAAATTGCCCGAGGGGTGGATGTGCTGGTGATCCGCGAGCTGACCGGCGGGATTTACTTCGGCGAGCCGCGCGGCCTAAGCGAGGCCGAAGCCTGGAACACCGAGCGCTACAGCAAGCTCGAGGTCGAGCGCATCGCCCGGGTGGCCTTCGAGGCCGCCCGTAAGCGGCGGGGCCAGGTCTGCAGCGTGGACAAGGCCAACGTGCTCGAGGTCGGCGAGTTTTGGCGCAAAACCGTAGACGAGGTGCACCAGCACTACCCCGAGGTGGCCCTGGAGCACCAGTACGTGGACGCCATGGCCATGCACCTGGTCACCCGGCCCAGCCGCTTTGACGTGGTGGTAACGGGCAATATCTTTGGCGACATCCTCTCCGACCTGGCCAGCGTGCTGCCCGGCTCGCTGGGCCTCCTGCCCTCGGCCAGCCTAGGCGAAAAAACCCCCCTGTTCGAGCCCGTGCACGGCTCCGCCCCTGATATCGCCGGCCAGGGCGTCGCCAACCCCACGGCGGCCATTCTGTCGGCGGCCATGTTGCTGACCCATGCGCTGGGCCGCCCCGAGGTGGCCCGGCAGGTCGAGGAGGCCGTGGCTATGGCCCTTTCCAGCAACCCCACGCCCGATCTGGGTGGCCAGGCCAGCACCCAGGCCTTCACCCAGCAGGTCATTGCGGCGTTGCAAAAAGTGGCCGCCTGACCCCGACGGCTTGGAGCTGTGGGTAGATGAAGATAAAGGGACAGACCTTCATCATCAGCGGGGCCAGCCGGGGCATCGGCGAAGCCTTGGCCCTCGAGCTGGCCAAAGTCGGGGCCAGCCTGGTCATTGGGGCCCGCAACCCCAAGGCCCTCGAGTTGGTGCGCGACAAGGTGCGCGGCCTGGGTGTGCGCTGCGAGTCGGTCGCGGGGAGCATCGCCGAGGCTGCCGTGGCCGAGGCGATGGTAGGGGAGGCTTTACGACTGGGCCACTTTGTGGGCTTTATCCACAACGCGGGCGTTCTGAACGCGGGCCCGCTGGTCCACGAGCTGATCGAGGCCCAGTACGACGAGATTATGGAGTCCAACGTCAAGGGCGGCTACCAGTTAGCCCGCTTTGCCTACCCCCACCTGATAAAGCAGCCGGGCAGCGTTGCGGTGTTTCTGGGTTCCGGTGTGGCCGAGCACAACATACCCGGCATGGGCATCTATGCCATCGCCAAAGCTGCCGAGGAACACCTCGCGCGGCAGCTTGCCACCGAGACCCCCGAGGTTGCCTGTTTCGTCTTCCGGCCCGGCATTGTAGAAACCGAGATGCAGCGGCAGCTTCGTGAGGCCCAGGGAAGCGCCAGCGAGACCCTGCGCCCCCTGTTCCGTAGCTACCAAAGCCAAGGGCGCGTCCTCAGCCCTGAGCAGTCGGCCAGGGCCCTGGTGCGGCTCCTCGAGGGCGATCCCCGGCGCTACCACGGTAAAATAGCTTCCGTACACGATTCTTAGGCACAACCCCCACAGAGGCAGCTATGCGTTCAGACATCATCAAAAAAGGCCCTCAACAAGCCCCCGCCCGGGCCATGCTGCGCGCGGTGGGCATCGGCGACGACGAGTTCAAGATTCCCTGGGTGGGCATCGTAAACACCTGGACCGAAGGGATGCCCTGCAACTTCCACCTGCGCGACTTGGCCGCCGACCTCAAGATAGGGGCCAGAGAGGCCGGCTTCCAGACCTTCGAGTTCGGGGCTCCGGTCATCTCCGATGGCATCAGCATGGGTACGGTGGGCATGCGGGCCTCGCTGGTAAGCCGCGAGGTGATCGCCGATTCGATCGAGCTCATCGCCCAGGGCTACCTCTACGACGGCCTCATAGCGCTGGTGGCCTGCGACAAAACCAACCCGGGGGCCATGATGGGGGTCATCCGGGCCGACGTGCCCAGCCTGGTGCTGTATGGCGGCTCCATTGCGCCGGGCATGCTGCGGGGCCAAAAGCAGACCGTGGTCTCGGTCTTCGAGGCGGTGGGGCAGTACGCGGCGGGCAAAATCAGCGAGGAAGAGCTGGCCGAAATCGAGCGCACCGCCATCCCCGGTCCCGGGGCCTGCGGTGGTCAGTACACCGCCAACACCATGGCCATGATCTTGGAGGTGATGGGCTTTTCGCCTATTGGCTACAACACCATTCCGGCCGTAGCCCCGGAGAAAAAAGAGGCCGGGCGGCAGGCCATGCACATCCTGGCCGAGGCTATCCGGGCCGGTCGTACCCCCAAAAGTTTCCTGACCAAGAAGAGCTTTACCAACGCCATCGCGGCGGTAGCGGCCACCGGCGGCTCCACCAACGCGGTGCTGCACCTGCTGGCCGTGGCCAAGGAGGCGGGCATCAAGCTTAGCCTGGAGGAGTTTGACAAAATTTCGCGCAAAACCCCGGTGATTGCCGACATGCGCCCCTGGGGCCAGTACACCGCCTGGGAGCTGTGGGAGGCCGGGGGCATCCCGCTGGTGATCCGCCGCTTGATTGAGGGTGGGCTGATCGACGGCGACCAGATGACCGTGAGCGGCAAAACCCTCTGGCAAGAGGTCAAAAATGCCAGAGAGACCAGGGGCCAGAAGGTGGTCAGCACGGTCAAAAAGCCTTTCAAACCTGAGGGTGGCCTGCGGGTGCTCAAGGGCTCGCTGGCCCCGGAGGGGGCGGTGCTCAAGCTGGTCGGCACCGAGACCAGGGTGCACCGGGGGCCCGCACGGGTCTTCGATGGGGAGCAGAGCGCCATGAAAGCCGTGCTCAAGAAGCAGATCAAGCCCGGCGATGTGGTGGTGATCCGCTACGAAGGCCCCAAGGGCGCCCCCGGGATGCCCGAGATGCTCTCGGTCACTTCGGCCCTGGTGGGCGAGGGGCTGGGGCCTTATGTGGCGCTGGTGACCGACGGGCGCTTCAGCGGCGGCACCAAGGGCCTGATGATCGGCCACGTGGCCCCCGAGGCCCAGGTGGGTGGCCCCATCGCCCTGGTCAAGGAAGGCGACCTCATCTCGATCGACTGCGATAAGGGCATCCTGAACCTGGAGGTTTCGGAAAAGGAACTCGCTAAGAGGGCCAAGGCCTGGAAACCCCCCAAGCCCCACTACAAGAGCGGGCTATTTGCCCGCTACGCCGCGCTGGTGAGCAGTGCGCGGGAGGGGGCGGTCTTGTTAAAGCCCGAGTGAGACGGGCGAGAACAAAAAGACCCGCATCAAACTCGAGGGCTGGCTCGAGCATATTTCCATCCACGAGCGCAAAATCGCCGAAGAGCTGGCCGAGCCAGAGCCCAACATGGGGCGTGTGGTAGACGGGGACTCGGAGATCAGGGCCGCTAAGAAAGCGGTTTTTTGATTGCTGAAGCGCCTTCCAGGAGGCAAGCAATGACCATTGTCCACAGCCTCGAGCAAATCCGGGCCAGCAATATAACCTTGCTCGAAGAACTCGGCGAGCATGCCGAGGCCTACTTGCAGATTTTGCGGGAGTGGAAAGCAAATCCTACGGTTGAACTCCGCGCCAAGCTCGAGGTGGCGGCTTCCATTCTCCAGCGCCATGCTGAAATTCTCGAGTCGAGCCTCGAGCTCGAGGATGAGCTAAGCGATGAAGAGTAGGCTCGAGGTCTTTACCCGCTCAGCATCAGCGGCAGCGCGCAGCCCTGTTCATAGGATGCCGCTGCAAGACCTTGAAGGTCTCCTCGATCTTGGAGCAGATTTTGTACCGGCTTCCAGACCTAGTTCTTCGGTTCCCAGCGAAAGGTTCTTACTGAGACCCCCACGAATATGATCAAGAGTGCAGTCAGCAGGCCCACTTCGGCCCAGTAGTTCCCCCACGGTTTGCCCATCCAAAGGCCTTGTAGCAAGGTTACCGCGTGGCTCAGGGGAAGAACTTGAGCTAGCTGCCGAACGTTCTCAGGAAATATTTCCCTGGGGAAGGTGGCCCCGGAGAGGAAAATCATGGGATAGAACAAGACCATGGCCACCGTTTGGGCAGAGCGGGCCGTGGGCAAAACACTCGCCAGCACAAACCCAAAGGCAAAGAAGCTCAGGCTGCTCAGGAGAAAAGCCGCCATTACCTCGAGGGGATTGCCGTTGAAGCGCAATCCGAAGACTAACTTGCCCGCTACCACCAGCAGGGCCATGCCCAGTACGGTCATCAAGAGGATGACGACCAGCTGGGCACCCAGGATGGCCAGGGGGCGCAGAGGCGTCGCTTTCAAACGGCGGAGAATACCGCGCTCGCGATACAGCGCCATGACTGCAGGCAGGGCAAGGAGCCCGCTGGTGGCAATGATCATGGCCGTGTAGCCAGGGACCGAAACATCCACCGAGCCCAACCCCTCGTACGACGGCTCCGGCTCATTGCCGAAAATGCTGCCGAACAAGAAAAGCATCATAAGGGGCAACACCAGCGTGAAGAAGGTAGCAGCCGGCTCTCGCAGGAAGAGTTTGGCCTCCATAAGGGTCAATTTCCAGAAACCTTTCATCTCGGGTTCCCTCACTCTCGCATTCTTTCTCCCGTCAGGGCCAGGAAAACGTCCTCTAGGTTTGGCTGTTCGGTGCGCAGGTCGCGGAAGCGTGCGCCACTGGCGGTCAGCGCCGTGACCACCTCCGCAATCATCCCATCCCCATGGCCGTAGACGATCACGCGGTCACCCATCGTTTCGACCCTGGTCACACCAGCCCGGCTGCCCAACCGCTGTGGATCGAAGGGCCCATCCACGGTGAGTACCACCCGGCGTTCCGCGCCCAGCCCGCGGATCAGGTTTTCCGGCGTGTCCAGCGCCACTATGCGGCCACGATCCACGATGGCCACCCGGTCGCACAAACGCTCGGCCTCCTCCATGTAGTGGGTGGTCAGGAAGACGGTCTTCCCTTGCTCCCGAATCTGTCGCACCAGATCCCACATCGTGCGGCGTGCCTGGGGGTCAAGGCCTGTCGTCAGCTCGTCCAGGAAGACCACCTCGGGGTCGTGCACCAGGGCCAGGGCGATGAAAAGGCGCTGTTTCTGTCCGCCGGAGAGTTTTGCGAGGGGGGCGTCGCGCTTGTCGGCCAGGCCTAACCGCTCCAGACGGGGCTTCCAGTCAATCGAGCGGGGATAAAAGCTGGCAAAGAGGTCGAGGGCCTCCCAAACTTTCATGCGGTCGGGTAAGACCGACTCTTGCAGCTGTATCCCGATCCGCGCGCGAAGTGCGTATCC
>Ga0308412_1000059_pt1 | contig 44859 bp, 35 predicted proteins | sample HotsprottomLayer_FD_202357 | JGI IMG/M metagenome (GOLD analysis project Ga0308412, IMG submission 202357) | Hot spring phototrophic mat microbial communities from Octopus Spring, Yellowstone National Park, Wyoming, United States -... | ecosystem: Environmental > Aquatic > Thermal springs > Hot...
GTTCGGTCCACAGGCGCGCGGGCAGTTCGCCGCGCCGTGCCGCTGCGTAGCCGGCGCGCCACTCGGCCTTGGTCAACGGCGTGTTGATCTGCGCCTGATGGTGCGCTTCAAAGGTCCCCGGGCGAGCGCGGAAGTTCGGCAGTTCGCGCAGCAGCACGTTCAGTTTCAGCGTGCAACCTTCGATCGGCAGGGCCTCGACCTGCGCGCGCCAGGCGGGGTCGGCGGCGGCGCCGAGCAGCCGCAGGGTCGCCACGGGGTCGGCGTTCGACACCACCACCGGCGCAGTGACGCGGTCGCCGCTCTCCAGTTCCACCCCTTCGCCAGGCACGATGCGCGCCACCGGTACGCTGGCCGCCACCACCGCGCCCGCCTCGCGCGCCGCATCGCAGAGCATGAAGCTAACCACGCCCATCCCGCCCCGCACGTAGCCCCAGGCGCCGGGGTGGCCGCCCTGGCGCCCGCTGGAGTGGTGGAAATGGATCGAGGCCGTGCCGGGATCGAAGGGGCTGGCGTTCGTGCCGATCACCCCCTGGCCGAGGTAGGCCAGTTGTAGCCGTTCGTCACGCAAATAGCGTTCGACGTATTCCACCATGCTCCACTCGAAGAGCAGACCCCGCAGTTCCTCGTCATTACCGAGCCGGGCCTCGACCTCGTCACGCTCAGGACGCTGGCCCAGCCACAGGTCGCCGTCGCCAGGGGGCCGCAGCGCGTCCCGCAGGCGGCTCATCAGCCGGGTCATCTCGCGCCAGCCGGCCAGGTCGCCGGGCGCGAAGCGGCGGATCTCGGCCTCGCAACGCTCATCGTCCTCGTAGAGTTGCACGCTGCTGCCATCCTCGAAGGGAACGAACAACCCGTTGCGCGCCGGCGTCCACACGAAGCCCCGCCGGGGCAAGTCGAGTTCATCAATCACCCGTGGGTGCACCAGGCCGGCGAGATAGGCGCAGGGCGACATCCGCACCCCCGGCCAGACCTCTTCGAGCGTGCAGGCGCCCCCAACCCGCTCACGGGCCTCCAGCACCAGCACGCGCCGGCCTGCCCGCGCCAGGTAGGCTGCGCAGGTCAGGCCGTTGTGCCCCGCGCCGACCACGACCACGTCCCACTGGCGGCGTGCCAGTTCCCGCACCGGCATCGGCAGGCCGACCAGCCCTAGCTGATCGACGGTTGAAGGGGTGGAAGTCGGGTCCATCATGAGGTCTCCATATCAGCCCTCCATGCGGCTCCGCCGCGCACCGACGGGATGAAAATAATTCCTGGGAGGGCTACGCCCTCCCAAACCCTCCCACCGGGTGGGGGTAGGGAGAAACCAGGTTTCCCCAGCCCCCTGCGTGCGGGCTGCGCCCTCCCACACCCTCCCGCGGGCGGGGGTAGGGGGAAACCTGGTTCCCCCATGTTTACGTTAGCGGTCACGCATCCGCTTCCGGCCCAAGGGCGGTATACACCGGTCCCTCGGGTTTGAGCGTGCTCTGGTAGAGGATAGGCCGGCCCGCTTCCCAGGCCAGCGCCGGCAGCGGTGCGGCGGCGCGCAGGGTCGCGGCCAGGGCGCGGATCGCTTCCGGGCGCGCGTCGTCGCGCAGGCGCCCGAGGGTGAGGTGGGGCGTGAAGGGGCGCGCTTCGGGCGCGAAGCCCAGCGGCGTCGTCACCGCGAAGACGGCGGTCCGTAACCGGTCAAGGGCGCCGATGTCACCCGCCACGCCGGCCCAGATCACCCGTGGCCGCTGCAGCCCGGGGAAGGCCCCCAGACCGCTGAGCGCCAGGTGGATGGGTGGCACGTCCAGTTCGGCGAGACCGGCGATCAAGGTGGGCGTCAGAGCCGCGCCGGTCTCGCCGAGGAACTGCAGGGTCAGGTGCATGCGCGTCGCGTCCGTCCAGCGCACCGGGGGGTTGCCGCGGCGCAGTCGCTCCTGGGCCGCGGCAAGCGCCGCGCGCACCTGCGCGGGTAAGGGGAGGGCGATGAAGAGCCGCATCGCTGATGATAGAGCAATCCGAGGCGGGCGGGAAACCATCAGGCGCCGCGCCTGACAGATCGGGGCGGCCTTTCCGACACACGTCGGATTCAGCAAGAATATGGTATTACCTGTCGCCGAGCATGCGCGTCGGATCCTGACTGTCAACCAGTTCGCTGGTGGGGCTCAGGCGCGTGTAGGTGCCATCAGGATTGAGCACGCGCGCCCGGTAGTTGTCGGCCAGATAGGTTTGCAGCAGGGTATCGTGAACATAGCGCATCAAGGCGGGATCCTCGACCGGAAAGACAGCTTCGACCCTTCGATCGAGATTGCGCTCCATCAGATCGGCGCTGCCCAGGTACACTTCGGGCTGGCCGCCATTGTGGAAGTAGTAGATGCGGTGGTGCTCGAGGAACGGCCCCACGATGCTCCGCACGCTGATGTTCTCGCTGAGCCCGGGGACGCCGGGGCGGAGGCTGCACATCCCGCGCACGATCAGATCCACCCGCACGCCGGCCTGTGAGGCGCGGTACAGTGCATTGATCATCGACGTGTCGACCAGAGCGTTCATCTTGAAGATCAGCCGTCCATCGCCGAAGGCGCGTTGCCGTTCGATTTCGCGCTTGATCAACTGTTTGAGGTTGGCGCGCAGGGTGACCGGGGCGACGAACAACTTACGGTAGGTCTCCTGGCGGCTGTAGGCAGTCAGAAAGTTGAACAGATCCACCACATCCGCCGTCAGTTCGGGTCGGCAGGTGAGCAAGCCCAGGTCGGTATAAATGCGCGCCGTCGTGGCGTTGTAGTTCCCGGTGCCCAGATGGGCGTAGCAGCGAATGCCATCCTGCTCCTTGCGCACCACCAGGGCCAGTTTGGCATGCACCTTCAGCCCCAGCAACCCATAGACGACATGCACGCCGGCCCGCTCCATCTGGCGCGCCCAGATGATGTTGTTTTCCTCGTCGAAGCGGGCCTTCAATTCTACGACCGCGGTCACCTGCTTGCCTTGCTCGCGGGCGTGCATCAGCGCCTTGACGATCGGCGAATTGCTGCCCACGCGGTAGAGCGTCTGTTTGATCGCCAGCACATCGGGGTCGTCCGCGGCGGCCTGAATGAAGTCGATGATCGGCGAAAAGGAGTGATAGGGATGATGCAACAGAATATCGCCGTGCTGGATGGCCTCGAAGATATCAACGTCATCGCGCAGGGCGTGGGGCAGCACCGGCACATGGGGCGCGTCCTTCAGATCCGGGCGATCCAGGCGCAGCAGGCTCATCAGGTCGGCCAGGCCCAGGGGACCCCGCACCGTGTACACATCGGTCGGGCTGATCTTCAGGTTTGTTGCCAGCAACTGCACGATGCGCTCGGGCATCGAGTGATCCACCTTCAGGCGCACCACCTCGCCGAAGCGTCGCCGCCGCACCCCCTGTTCGATAGTGGCCAGCAGGTCATCGGCCTCGTCCTCCTCGATCTCCATATCGGCGTTGCGAATCACTCGAAATGGATAGCTCGCCCGCACCGTGACGCCGGGGAACAGCGCGTTGAGGTGGGCAGCGATCACCTGCTCCTGCCAGATAAAGCAAGCCTGGCGCCCGGCGGGCAGGTCGTCGGGCGCGTCGCATAGATCGGGGGGCAACTGCACCAGGCGCGGCAACACCTCGGGCACCTTGACGCGGGCGAACAACTCGCCCTTCTCGCGATCCTGGATCACGACCGCCAGGTTGAGGCTCAGATTCGAGATGAACGGGAAGGGCCGGCTGCTGTCGAAGGCCAGCGGTGTCAGCACCGGAAAGACATGCCGATGGAAATATGTCTCTACCCATGCACGCTGGCCCGGGTTGAGTTCACTATAGTCGTAGATGAACACCCCGTGCGCGCGCAGGTTCGGCAGCAGATCCTCCAGCAAGAGCTGGCGTTCTTCCTCCAGCAAGGGCAGCAGTTCACGGCGGATCGCCATGAGTTGCTCGGTGGGCGTCAGGCCATCGGGCGACTGCTTCCGCACCCCCGCGCTGATCTGCTGCTTGATCCCGCTGACGCGGATCATGAAAAACTCGTCGAGGTTCGACGCAAAAATGGCCAGAAACTTGACCCGCTCCAGCAGGGGGTTGCGCGGGTCGCGCGCCTCCTCGAGAACGCGCCGGTTGAAGGCGATCCAACTCAGCTCGCGGTTCAGGTAAGAACGCTCCACGGGCGCCAGTGTTACGGTGTCAACCGCTTGTTCGTCTATGGTCATACCAGTTCTCCATGCGGCTACGCCGCACACCAGACTCTCCCCTGGGCCGGGGGATGGGGAAACCAGGTTTCCCCATCCCCCCTCTCCACCAGCCCGGTGTTGTGTTAGACGGTCATACGCATGGCGCACAACGCGGTGATGAGAACGGTTGTTCCTGGGAAGGCGTAGCCCTTCCAGACTCTCCCACGGGGTGCGAGGATGGGGAAACCTGCTTTCTCCATCCCCCTGCTCCACCCCAACGGTCCTGGGAGGAGGCAGCTCTCCACACCCGCCTGCGAGCGGTGTATGGTCAGTTCACAGATTTTTTACGGATATACCTCGTAGTATAGCCAATGCTGCCGCTGGAGGCAAGGAGGGGCGTCTGTGGGGGTGTTCACATTTCTCCTGGGGGCGAGGGCTTTCCTCCTTGTCGCGTCTCCGCGGGCAAGCTGCCCGCGCTCTCAGGAGACTCGTGAACACGCATCGGACGAGATGTTTTATCCGGCGCCCGCATATCCGAATCTCCCATCCTGGCCCGTTTGTACCAGTGTACATGACTTGCCAGGGCCACCACCCGTCACGCTCCGCCCATGGAAACACCCGCGCGCGCCAGATCTACCATCCTGGTCGTGGAAGACGACGCCGATATTGCCCGTCTGCTCCGCGCCTACCTCACCAGCCGGGGTTTTAGCGTGCGCGTCGCCACCCGCGGCCAGGAGGCCCTGGAGGTTTGCCGGGCCATGCCTCCCGACCTGGTGTTGCTCGACGTGCGGCTCCCCGACATCAGCGGCTACGAGGTCGGCATAGCTCTGCGCGCCGCGCCGGAAACCCAGAACATCCCCATTGTGGTACTCACCGCCTTCGGCGAACGCGAGCACCGCCTTACCGCGCACAACCAGGTGCGAGCCGACTATCTGCTCGACAAGCCCTTCGACATCGAGGAACTGTACCTGGTCATCCGCAACCAGATTGACCAGGGACGGCGACGCGGCCATTACCACCCGGTCACCAATCTGCCCACCGGCGAACTGGTCAACGCCCGGCTGCGCGACTTGCTGGTCACCGAGGGCTGGACCCTCGCGCTCCTGCGGATCGCGGGCTTCGAGCATTTTACCCAGCGCTACGGTGTGGTTGTGGGTGAAGACGTGCTCAAGTTCACCGCGCTGCTGCTCTGCGACGTGGTGCGCCAGCACGGCGCGGGCGCGGCCTTCGTGGGCCAGATGGTCGTAGGGCCGTATTTTGTCCTCCTCGCTCCGCCGGCCCCGATCCCGGCGATCATCGCCGACCTCACCCGTCGCTTCGACGCCGACATTCGCCTGCACTACGGCTACCGCGATCTGCGCGCGGGCCGCGCCCCGCAGATGCTCCTGGCCGTCGCGACGATCGGCCCGGAAGACGGGCCGTTCAGCGACATCCGCGAACTCACCGAAGCCGCCGAGCGGCGGCTGTCCATCGCGCTCACGAGCGGTCAGGAACTCTCTTCCAATCCCCACTCTCGCAACACCTCCAGCCAGTGATGGCTGGTCAGATCCATATGCACGGGTGTCAGGCTGACATAGCCCTCGGCCACGACGGCGACATCGGTGCCGTCGTCGGCGTGATCCTCGGGTTCCGAGCCATCGATCCAGTAATACGGCCGACCCCTGGGGTCGTGGCGCACCACCAGTTCATCGCGGTACGAACGGCGACCCAGGCGCGCGATGCGCATGCCGCGCACCTCTTCCGGCGGGCGCGCCGGTACGTTGAGGTTGAGCAACACGCCCTGGGGCAGACCCCGCTCGCCCACGCGCCGCACCAGCCGCACCAGCGCCGCCTGAGCCGCCCGGAAGTCCCAGGGAGCATTTCTGGTCCGCAGTTGCGACACGGCAACGCCCGGAACCCCGAACATGATCCCTTCCATCGCCGCGGCGACGGTTCCCGAGTAGAGCAGGTCGGTCCCCAGGTTGGCGCCGAGGTTGATTCCCGAGACCACCAGGTCGGGCTTGCGCGGCAGGAGGCCCATCATCGCCAGGGCCACGCAATCGGCCGGCGTGCCGTCGCAGATCAGGGCGGGGCTGCCGTCGGGCAGCGCGCCTTCCCAGGCCCGCAGCGGGTCGAACAACTTCCGATAATGGCCCGCCGCGCTCCAGTTACGCTCAGGGGCCACCACGGCCACCTCTCCCATCTGGCTCAACGCCGCGCGCAGGGCCACCAGCCCTTCGCTCTGATAACCGTCGTCGTTTGTGATAAGAATGTACATAACGAAGACAGCGTTTCGCGGTGCGGCCGTTCCTGATTACTGTTGGGGGGTGTGGGGAAACCGGGTTTCCCCACACCCCCGCCCGCGGGAGGGTTCGGGAGGGCAAAGACCTCACACATGGGGATGGGGAACCCGGGTGCTCCCATATGCTCACCGGGTGGGAGGGTTTGGAAGGGCTACGCCCTCCCAGGAAGAACCTTTTGTCATCCCGTCGGTGTGCGGCGGAGCCGCATGGAGGGCTGAAGTGAATGGAATCACTCTTGCGGAAGATCCATGTCGCTCAGGCGCACCGTCTTGCGCCCCTGGAACTTGATGGTCTTTTGCCCCTCGCTGGAGAGTTGCCCGCTCTGTTCAAGGTTCTTGATCTCCTGCTGCATTGTCTGGGCCAGTTCGAGTTCGCCCTGGTTCAGCAGGCGCGTCACGGCGCTCTTGAGTTTCTGGGTGGCGCCGGCCACGTCGCCCTGGGCCAGATCCTGCAGCGCCCGCGTCTGCAGCTTGAAGGCGCTCACCTTCTCAACCACGTTCATGACGCCAGGATGGACCTGTTGAAGTTGTTGGGGATCATTGGTAAAGGTGAGCAGCACATCCACGCGGTTCTTTTCGCCGCTGCGCCCCAGCGCCGGCACGTCGTAGCTCACCTCGGCCTGGCCAATGCGGTAGGTGCCGGCGGGGCGCTGGTCCACCAGCAGTTCGACCAGCAAGGTCCGTCCTGCGCCGGTTTCGAGTTCACCAAGGGGCACGCTAACCTCGCGATCGGAGAGGGGCCGGTACCCCAGGTTGCTGATGAGCGGGAGCACCTGCCACACGGCCCGCGGGGTAATGCCCTGGACCAGCCGCAGGTTCAGGATGGCGTTCTGCACGGCGACGCTCTGGGCCTTCTGTACCGTGTTGCGGAAGTACTCGGTGATCTCATCGGGCCGCGCAATGTAATCAGCGGTGCCGCCGGAGCGATTGGCCATTTCGATCAGCAGATCCTCGTTCCAGTCCTGGCCGACGCCAAGGGCGGTAATCGGCACGCCGAGGCGCCCGGCGTCATCGGCGCGCAGGAGGCACTCATTTTCGTTTTCGGTCTGACCATCGGTCAACAGCACCAGGCGCCGGATGGCCCCCGAACGGTCGCGATCAATCTCGCGGAGCGCCCGATCAACCGCCGGGGCGATCCTGGTGCCGCCGGCGTCGCGGATGCGCGCCACGCGCTCCTTGATTGCCCGCCGGTCGGTCACCGGCGCGGCGGGCACCAGCACCTCCGTGCGGTGATCAAAAATCACGATCGATGCGATATCTTGAGCGTCCAGCAGGTCGATCGCCATACTGACCGCCTGGCGCACGCGTTCGATCTTCTCGCCCTTCATCGAGCCCGAACGGTCGAGCACGAACCCGACATTCACCGGCATGCGCACCTGAGCGACGACCTGCGTCGGTTGCACTTCGATCAACACATAAGCGACCTGCGCGGTCTGCGCTGGGAGATACGGGCGCGCGAGGGTTGCGCGTAACGTCACTTCACCGGCCATATCCGCTCCTCTCCGCTCGCGCTTCCCCGCGCTGGCGGAGCCGTGATCCGTCTGTATTGCCCCGCCGGAGCCGCGCCATCGCGGGGGCGAAGCGCGGCTCCGGTTTTACAGTATAGCATGTTCGCCACCCGTTCCTCGACGGTAAGGCATGGTTCAGGATCGGGTGTTCTTGCTCGACCGTCGCTCCATCGAAGGCGGCACTACGCAGTGTCTTGCGATTGCTGCTGCGACTCGGAGATCAACACTTTATCCACCCGCAGCCCGTCCATATCCACCACTTCAAAGCGCCAATTGTCCCAGTGTACGACCTCGCCGGTACCGGGGATCTTCCCCAGCAGGCTGATGACAAAGCCGGCGAGCGTGTCGAAGCGGTAGGTCTCCTCTTCCGGCAGTTCCTCGACGTCGAGGAGCGTCTTGACCTCGTCAATCGGCAGCGCGCCTTCGACCAGCAGCGAGCCGTCCTCCCGGCGCACCACCGGCGGGCTGGTGGCTTCATCGAACTCATCGGCGATCTCACCGACGATCTCTTCGAGCACATCCTCCAGGGTGACGACGCCCTCGATTCCGCCCAGTTCGCCCACCACCAGCGCCATATGGCGGCGACTCTTGCGGAAGGTGGCCAGGAGCGCGAAGGCGCGGCTGTTCTCTGGCACGTAGAGTGGCGGTGAGACCACTTCGCGCACGCGCGCGTCCTCACCCTTGCGCCGGTAGAGCATGAGCAGATCCCGCACGTGGACCACGCCGACGATCTGGTCGGGCGAGTCCTGGTAGACGGGGAAACGCGAGTAGCCGCTCTCCAGCACCCGATCGAGCACCTCGCCCAGGGTCGCGTCGGCCTCGACCATCTCCACGTCGCGCCGAGGGGTCATAATATGGCGCACGGCGCGGTCGCTGAACTTGAAGATGCTCTCGATGAACTCGCGCTCCTGGGGTTCAACCGTTCCCTCTTCGGCCCCCTCGCGCACCAGGGCGCGGATGTCCTCCTCCGTCACCTGGGCCTCCGGCGCGTTGCCCAGCCCGATCATCCGCAGGACCAGTTGGGTCGAAGCCGAGAGGAGGGCCACAATCGGGCTGGTCAGGCGGGCAATCAGGATCATCGGCTGCGCTGCCAGGGTGGCGTACAATTCGGACTTGAGCAGCGCCACCCGTTTGGGCACCAGTTCGCCGAAGACCAGGGTGAGGTAAGTGATCAGCAACACCACGCCGAAAAAGGCCACCTGATCGGCATACGCTCCTATCCAGGGCCACGCCCGAATGAACGGAGCAACCTGTCCCGCGATGCGGGCGCCGCCGAACGCGCCGGTCAGGACGCCGATCAGGGTGATCCCGATCTGCACGGCTGAGAGGAACCGGTTGGGATCATCCTGGAGTTGAAGCGCGGCCATGGCGCCCCGGTTGCCATCTTCAGCCTTTTGCTCTAGCCGGCCACGCTTCGCTCCCAGGATGGCAAGTTCCATACCCGCGAAGACGCCGTTGGCGAAGATCAGCGCCAGAATGATCGCGATCTCGGATATCATGGTGTGCCCAGCGCCGCGCGGCCAGGCCGCTGCGCTGAGAATGCTCCTTCCTTCGTGCTCTGACGTGAAAATAGGCTGCTGGAGCAGGGGTGTGGGGAAACCAGGTTTCCCCACACCCCTGCCCGCGGGAGGGCCTGGCCCTCACGCAGGGGTATGGGGAAACCGGGTTTCCCCATACCCCCCACCCGGTGGGAGGGGCTGGGAGGGCAAAGCCCTCCCAGGAGCACCCTTGTATCCCATTGCGGATGCGGGCCGGAGGCCCGCGCACCCGGGCCCCGGCCCACGGGAGGGTTCGGGAGGGCGCAGCCCCCACGGGAGGGTTGGGGAGAGCGGCGCCTTCCCGGGCAAACCCTTGTGCATCCCGTTGTTGCGCGGCGCAACAGTAGAGCGCCCCGGGTTGGGGCGCAACGACCGTTCGCCTGATCCGGGGCAACGGCCTCATTCCTCAGCTTGCCAGGGCGCGCGGCGGCTCCAACCGGAAGGGGTGCAGCGACGTTGCCGCATCAACCAGTCATCCTGCTACCGATAGTGCACGATCCGCAGGAAGCTCTCGGCCTTGAGCGAGGCCCCGCCAACCAGCGCGCCGTCAATATCCGGCTGAGCCATAAGGTCGTCAATATTGTCCGGTTTAACGCTGCCGCCGTACTGGATGCGCACCGTCTGGGCGACTGCGTCCCCGTACAACTCGGCGAGGGTGCGGCGAATAGCCAGATGCATCGCCTGAGCGTCGGCGGGGGTGGCGGTGTCACCGGTGCCGATGGCCCAGATCGGCTCGTAGGCAATCACCACCTCAGCCATCTGCTCGGCGCTGACCCCCTCCAGCGCGGCGCGCACCTGCCCCGTCACGATTGGTTCGGCCTCGCCCGCATCGCGCTGCGGCTTGCTCTCTCCCACGCAGACAATCGGGCGCAGCCCGGCGGCCCGGGCGGCGTGCAGCTTGCGGTTGACGCCAGCATCGCTTTCACCGAAGTACTGCCGGCGCTCGCTGTGACCAATGATTACATAGGTGCATCCCACGTCGACCAGCATGCCAGGAGCGATCTCGCCGGTATAGGCCCCTTCGCGTTCGTGGTACACGTTCTGCGCCCCCAGGGCCACGCCGGTGCCCACCAGCAGCGGGCGCACGGCATAGAGCGCCGTAAACGGCGGACACACCACCACCTCGCGATCGTTCCCGACGTTAAGCCCGCCGAGCAGCGCCTTTACCAGTTCGACGGCCTCACCCACGGTCTTGTACATCTTCCAGTTGCCGGCGATGATCGGTGTCCGCATGGTCGCACCCTCCTAGCTGCCCAAGGATTACACCCGTATCACGAAGGTCAACAGCAAGCCAATGGCCACAGTTACCCCGAACACCCGCCAGTCCCATGCCAGCACCCTGGCGCCGTCGAAGGGTCCCGCGGGAATCATGTTGAAGAGGCCGATCCAGGCGTTGATGCTATACCCGATCCGCAGGACCAGCTCGAGGGGCAGCCCCAGCACGGCGATCCCTGGTGGGATGAACCACAACGCCAGGAGAGCGAGGACGGCCAGCGCCAGGTTGCTCGCGGGGCCTGCCAGGGCGATCAGGCCGCTCTGGCGGGGGGTGAGGTAGCCCTGGTGCCACACCGCCCCGGGCGCGGCGATGAAGACCCGCAGAAACGCCAGGGCGATCGAGATCAACAACCAGGGATCATTGGCCACGAAATGGGCCGTCGCGCCGAAACGTCGTGCGACCATCCGGTGGGCCAGTTCGTGCGCCACGAAGCCCACGCCGCAGGTCAGGGCCGCGGCAAGCAGCACGGGCCAGAAGGCCCGGTTGAGCACCTGCCCACCCATAAGATAGATGGCAAATGCCAGGGAGGTGCCGCTCCAGGCCTTCAACAGTTCGAGCGGCTCGTTCTTGCCTCGTAGACCGATGTCATCGGCCGGAGGAGTGAAAATGTCGCGCACGCGGTGCCTTTCTCCCTCTCCAGATGCCTGCGAACCCTCATCAACGTGCATTGTAGCATATCGCAGCGTGACGCGACGCATGGCCTGTCACTGGCAGGCCATGCGCGATCGCCGTGAGGCGACCGCGCACCTCCTGTCACGAACAGGACGGACGCGGTGGAGGGGTACGCGGAGGCGAAGCCTCCCCGCATACCCCCTTTCCCGCCCGCGGCGGCCAGGCGGCCTGGCGCAACCCCCACGGCCCTCCCGTCGCGGGCGGGCACTAACCGGTTGGTGGAGGGACTGCGGCCCTCGACCCCTCCCCACCGGGAAGCGACCGCGTACCTCCTGTCACTGAAGGATTACACCGCAGTTACCCAGTTCAAGGCGCCAGCATCCTATACTCCTGCCGTACACGGTAGTGGAGTAAATCAGGAGGCCATCGTGACCGCGCCATCGCTGCCCAACGACCTGATCCGTCGCGCCCGGGCCGCCGACCCCGAAGCCCTCAGCGCCATTTACGAGCACTACGGCCCGGCTATCTATCGCTACATTTACTTCCGGGTGGGTGACGCAGAACTGGCCCGCGACCTGCATAGCGAGGTCTTCGTGCGCGTGCTGGAGGGCATTGACCGCTACGAGGATCGCGGATGGTCGATCAGCGCCTGGCTCTACCGCATCGCCTACGCGCGCACCATTGATGCGCTGCGGCGCAAGGAGCGCCACGCGCAGGTCGATCTGGAACCGTGGGATCTCTCGGACGATGGACCCGACACGGCGTTGGATGAGCAACTCAACCGCGCCGCTCTGCGACGCGCCTTTCCGCGCCTGTGCCCCAATCAGCGCAGGGTGCTCATGTTGCGTTACATCTACGGGCTAAGCCTGGAGGAGACGGCGCGCCAGATGGGCCGTAGCGTTGGCGCGATCAAATCGCTGCAACACCGCGCCATCGACAACCTGCGCCGCCTGGTGCTGGAGGATCTGGGCGAGGCGGAGTGACGCATGAGGGGAGGGTACTGGGAGGGCGAAGCCCTCCCATGACCATGTCAACTTCGCGTGGGGGTAACGGAGCACCCGCTCCGCCCCCAGTACTGGGAGGGCGAAGCCCTCCCAGTACCATGTCAACGCTCCTTCAGCACAGTCACCAGATCGTCCAGCGAGAGCGTCGAGAGGTGCCGAGGCGGAGCTTTGGGCGTGCCGCACAGCAGCAGGCGCCGGTTCGGATGGAGGTACCAATCGGCGTCAGCGTCGATGCGCTTGAGCGTGAGATACACCGGCTTGAGATCCACGCTCGAACGGCGCTGCGCCGCGACGCCCATGTACCCTTGCCGGTCGCGGTAGGCGTAGAGCACCGCCCCGTGGCTGTACGCCAGGCGACTCGAGCCCCCATCGTCGCTCTGCATGGCGATCCCCAGCCCCCAGCGCGTCTGGAACTCTCGTCGCCGCTTGAACGCCTGTTCCAACCGCACCTGGCGCAACTCGTGTTCGTACCAGGCATCCAGGTTCGGCAGCATCGCCTGGGCCACATGGTGCGGCCGGTTGGGGAACAGCGCGTTGTAGCCGGCGATCAGGTCGTTAATGTTGAAGAACACCGGCTGCCGTTCCGTGAACGCCTCGGCGTTGTCAATGCGCGTCACCTGTTCCACCAGACGACGCAGCGCCTCATCGTCTGGCGCGAGCGCGCGGCGCACGAGTTCGGCGGCGCTCAAGGTCGGGTCGGCGCTGTGGTGGTGATCGAAGCGCCCGCCCCCCGTATCCACGTGCACGATCAGCGGATCGGCATCGGCCGCGGCGTCGTTCAGGGTACGCCCGGCAGGAACAAAGGCCAGTTCCGCGTCAGCAGCGCCCCCAAAACGCACCAGAATCCAGATCGCCGCCAGGCAGTCCAGATCGGGTGCCAGGTGGCCAACGATAATGTGTGGGGTGACCAAGGAATGTCCACTCACATTCTAGGAGCCGCTCCGAACGTCCCGCCCTGAGTGGACCGGGCAGGGAAATCGGAACGGCGCTGTTCAGGGCTGATACGGGGTCCTGATGGCTACGGCGGGATGGGGCGTGGGAGGGGGAGGCCTTCCTCGCAACAATCCATCCATGATCAACGTATCAAGCCACCAGGTTCAAATAATCCTTGAGACTTCAAGTATAACAGACGGGCGCCCTTATAGTCAATGAAATGTCATTTTCAGCATGGTATACTGCCCATCGGCATGGATCTTCCAGCGTCCCAACCCAGGAGGTATTCAGTCCATGACACTGATCGAACGCGCAGGCCCCACCCACGCTCGCGAGGTGACGGTGGAGTGGTTGCGGAGCATCCCCTATGTTATCCAGTCGCCCTATCGCCCACCCACGATTGCCGGGGTGATGGTCAAAGATCTGACGGTGCATCTCGATGGCCGGGGCGATGTCATTGAACTGTGGAGCCGGCCATGGGTGGACAGCGAGGGTCTGCTGGTGCCGGCGCATGTCTACCAGAGCGCTACCGATTACGGGGTAACGAAGTGCTGGCACCTGCACAATGAACATACTGATCAGTTTACGGTGACGCGCGGTAAATTGCAGGTCACGCTGGTAGATATTCGGCCTGACTCGCCCACCTTTGGCCACGTGAATCCGATCTTTCTCGGCAGCCAGAAGCCGCGCTTGATCAAGATCCCGCCGATGATCATGCACGGCTGGAAAGCCCTCTCGCAGCCAGAGGTCATCGTGGTCAACTTACAATCCCACGTCTATGATGCCGCCGACGAGTTCAAGTTTCCCTGGGATTGCGTGCTGACCGAGGTCTGGGAGCCACGCAACGGTTGATGTTCCTTCCGGCAGGCGGGAGGGAGCGGCGCTAAGGGCACTACTTCTGGAGCGGGGGAATGGGGCAACCAGGTTTCCCCATTCCCCTGCGGGGCGGGGGTGTGGGGCAACCCGGTTGCCCCATCCCCCTCCTCCGAGGGGCTATTTTCACGTTAGGACGAGACACCCCGCAACGCGCCGGCGACCGCGCCGCGAGTACCATCACAGCTACCATCCGCACCGGCATCAGGACTCCAGTTCCACCGCATGCTCGATGTGCGCGAGCCGGGCGATGCGCCCGGCGCCGTCCACTTCAACCGCAATCACGTCAATGCGCCAGGCGCGGTCGTTGCCAGCCCCGCTCTCCGCCAGGTATGTCTGGGCGAGGTCCGCGAGGCGGCGCGCCTTGTGCGTTCCCACGCTGATCTCAGGGAACACGGGGGTTGCGCCGCGCGCCCGGCGCGTGCGCACTTCCACAAAAACGACCTGGTCGCCCCTGGTGGCGACCAGGTCGATTTCACCGGCGGAGCAGCGCCAGTTTCGCGCGATGATCACGAAACCATTGCGTTGGAGGTGCGCTGCCGCGGCCAGTTCCCCGAAGCGGCCCAGGCTGGTCTTAGCCGAAGGCATACTTGCGCCAGACATCGTGGCGTTCGATCTCGCCCAGCAGGGCGAAGGCCACGTACTGCGGCTGCCGCGGCGTCGTCAGCAATTGCATGTTCGCCTGTTCGGGGGTGCGCCCGCCCTTGCGATGGTTGCAGTCGCGGCACGCCGTCACCACATTCTCCCACGTGGTCGCGCCGCCCTGCGAACGGGGGACCACGTGATCCATCGTCAACTGCGCCCGTCCGGGCTGGGCGCCGCAGTACTGGCAGGTTTCGCGGTCGCGCGCGAAAACGCCTCGCCGCGAGCAGGGCAATTTCATCCGACGGGGAATGCGAATGTAGCGCACAAGGCGGATAACGAGGGGGACGTCAAAACTGATCGAGCGCGCGCGGAGCTGCTGGGTGGCGGCTTCGACCAGCTCCGCCTTTTCCTGGAGCAGCAAGACGAGGGCTCGCCGAACCGAAATCAGTTGCAGCGGCTCGTAGCTGGCATTGAGAACAAGTACTCGTTGTCCCAAGGCACCCACCCCCATAAGAACCGTTGTACGTGTACAAGGGCTCTTCGCGCGGGGGTCAGGGTGTCCCCCGGCTAGAGCGCCAGGCCTCTGGCCCGGCTGGCGGAGGAGACCGCACGGATGGCCCGCAACACAACGCTACCCCCGACTCCGCCACAGCGGTCGTCGAACCGGGCAGGGCAGAGCCGCGCCAACGCCTGATCGGGGGCGTTGGCACGACCGGGTTGATGTGTTCGGTGCCTCGCGTGGGCCATACTGCGCCAGTGTCCTGCAATGCCGCTCCGGTGTTTTCTGGAGCGCCCGCCAATGGTGGTGTCAATATAACAGTAACATAGATGGGTGCAGCTTGTCAATTTGTAATCGTTCACATTCAGGTAATTACGCGGTCGCCTTCCGGCGGGGAGGGGTGGAGGGCCGCCGTCCCTCTGCGGACCGGTTTCCCCGCCTGGCGTTGCCGGCGGTTCGTCGCATCATCGTCCCCTGGAGCGGGGTGTGGGGAAACCTGGTTTCCCCACACCTCCGCCCGCGGGAGGGTAGGGTGCGACTTCCTTTCCCGGCGAGTGGTCAGCGGGTTTGCCGCCGGGCGGCTTCACTGAGAATAAGTTCGTCAATCAGCCGCTCAACGGGGGCCCGGTCGTCGGTGAAGGGGGCGTAGCGGGCCTGGGCCGGGGTAAAGGGCCGCACCGGTCCAAAACGCCCTTCGTTGAGGGCCCAGTACATCACCAGTTGCAGGGCCCGATAGCGTGGCTCGCCCTCGGCCAGGGTCGCCATCGCTGCCGCGTTTTCGATGAAGTGCGCCGCGCCATCTCCCACCGGCGCGTTGACGCCTACCAGGATGGCGTTGGCGAAGCGCGTGTCGATGACGTAGACTTCGGGGAAGACCGCCAGCATGGTCGAGGCCAGGGCATTGACCAGGCGATCATCGCCGCTGGCGGGCCGCCCGGCGTTGACCACGGCCACGCCACGCGGGGTGAGGCGCGCCCGCACGTCACGGAAAAACTCCACCGTGGTCAGGTGAAATGGCACGTAGGGTTGCTGGTAGGCGTCCATCCCGATCACGTCGTAGCGCTGGCTCGTGTTCGCCAACCAGGCGCGGGCGTCCTGAGCATAGGTTGTATAGCCCGGGTACGCGGGGTCCTGGTCCTCCATATCGAAGTAGCGCCGGCCCAGTTCGATGATCGCCGGGTCAATTTCCACGGCGTCAATCAGCATCGCTGGCCCGTAAATGGCCAGGAACTGCTTGGGGATGCTACCCGCTGCCGAGCCCAGCAGGGCCAGGCTGCGCACCTCGGCGGGGCGCATGCCAGGGTAGACGTAGGGCGCCACGGTAAAATAGTCCCATGGTCCGCCGTCGGTCAACAGGTCGAGGGGGTCGCCGGTCTGGCGATACTTCAGGCGATAGACCGAATGGATGGCCTGGCCTTCGTTCAAGATCAAGACCCGCCGCCGGTCCTCTGTGCCCGAAGCGTAGCGGATCGTTTGCTCGGCCACCTGGATGTAGTTATGGCTCGACTCGCGTTCGGCGATCAAGATGCAGCCGCGACAGTCGGCTGTCTTCATGGTCGGGACGAGGGTGTAGTGGAACAGCGCAAGGGTGGCCACGCCGGCGAGCATGAGCAGGGCGCGCCAGTCGCGCAGCCCGATCGCGCCGAGGGCCACCAGGAAGCCGGCGAAGAGGAAGATCGTCGCATTGGCCCCGATCAGGGGGATCAGCACCAGCACGGTGAGAAAGGTCCCGACAATCGAGCCGATGGTGGAAAGGGCCGAAATCGTGCCCGCGGCTCGCCCTGCCTCGGCCACGCCGTGCCGGGCCTCGTGCAACTGCAGACGCACGGCGAAGGGGCCGACTGTGGCCATCAGGATCACGGGAGCGGCGAAGAGCAGGATGACCCCGGCCAGGGCGCCCAGGAAGCCGCTCGCGGCGACGCCGCGCAACGAGGACTGGGCCAGGTGCAGGAACGGTCGCGCCACCAGGGGCACGATCGCGGTGAGCAGCCCGGCCCAGGCGATCAGCCAGAAGAGCAGCCGGCGCTCGGGCCGCCGGTCGGCCAGTTGCCCGCCGAGCCAGTACCCCGCAGCGAGGTAGACCAGGGTCATGCCGATGACGGCTGCCCAGATCGGCTGCGAGGTCCCAAAGAATGGCGCCAGCAGGCGCGGCATCACCATTTCCACGCCCAGGGTGCCCACCCCGGCGAGAAAGACGACGCTCAACAGGAATCTATCGGTGCGTGTCACGGATGCGCCCGCGCATTCTGTCCGTCCTCACCTCTCGGTAGGGGAGGGAGCGTTGCTCAGCGAATGGCGTTCAGAATCAACCCCTGGAGCAACTGGATCAGCAGGATGGCCACCAGCGGCGAGAGGTCAATCATTCCGATGGTGGGCAGCACGCTGCGAATGGGCCCCAGGATCGGCTCGGTGATATCGCGGAGGATCTGCGTTACCCGCATATTGCCCAGCGGGTCGATCCATGAGACCAGGACCCGCCCGAGGATGGCAAAAAAGAGCACTTTGAAGAGCAGATCGATAAACGTTAAGAGAAAGTCCAACATACCTCAAAACCTTTCTGTGAGGGCCCGGGACCGGGCGCTGACACGCTGACAATCAGGTGAACAAAGCCGGTTGGAGAGGCGAGGGGAACCCGGGGTTTCCCCCCCTCCAATCGTGAGGGTCTGAGATGGCTACCTATGATTGATCCTCCAGGCGGGCCTGGACGGCGGCGGCGTGGGCGAAGAGACCCTCGGCCTCGGCGATCCGGCGCGCCGCCGGCCCGATCCGCGCCAGGGCGGTCTGGTTCACTCCAATGAGCGAGATCACTTTGCGAAAGTCATCAACGTTCACGGGCGAGGCATAGCGCGCCGTGCCCTCCGTCGGCATGATGTGCGAGGGGCCGGCGCAGTAGTCGCCCAGCACCTCGAAGGACTGCTCCCCGAGAAAGACGCCGCCCGCGTTGCGCACCTTGCCGACATAGGCCCACGGGTCGGCCAGCAACAGGCAGAGATGCTCGGGGCCATAGGCGTTGGCCAGTTCGAAGGCCGTGTCCAGATCGGGGGTGATCACGACCGCGCCGCGCCGGCTGACGGCCTCGGCGGCAGCGCGCGCATTGGCCGGCGGTAGCGCCTCGAGTTGCCGGCCTACCTCGGCTTGCACGGCCCGCGCCAGTTCGGGCGCGTCGGTCAGCAGGATAGCGCTGGCCTCGACGTGCTCGGCCTGGGCGAGGAGGTCGGCGGCGACGTAGCGCGGATCGGCCCGGCCGTCGGCGATGACCAGGGTCTCGGTGGGTCCGGGCAGGCTCTCGATTCCCACCGCGCCGAAGACGAGGCGCTTGGCCTGAATAACGTAGCGATTGCCCGGCCCGACGATTTTATCCACCCGCGGCACGCTCTCCGTGCCATAGGCCAGCGCGGCGATGGCCTGCGCTCCACCCACGGCGAAGACCCGGTCCACCCCGGCGATCCAGGCCGCGGCAAGCACCACGTCGGCTGGTTCGCCGGTATCCCGTCGGGGTGGCGAACAGGCCACGATCTCGCCGACCCCGGCGACGCGCGCCGGCACGGCGGCGTGGATCAAGGACGAGGGCAACGGCGCCGCGCCGCCCGGCACGTACACGCCTACCCGTTGCAGCGGGACCACGAGTTGACCACGCGCTCCTTCGACGCTGAAATCGATCCAGGAGTTGCGCGTCTGATGCTCGTGAAAGCGGCGAAGTTCGGCCACGGCCAGGCTCAGGGCCTCGCGCAGATCCGCGGGCAGGGCCTCGGCCGCCGCGCGCCAGCGCTCGCGGGGAACCTCCAGCCTTGCCGGCGCCACGCCGTCAAAGCGTTCGCTGCACGTCCGCAGGGCCGTATCGCCGCCGGAGCGCACCTCGGCGATAATCGCCGCCACCGCCGCCGTGGTCGCGGCATCGGCATCGAGGGGGCTGCGGCGCAGCACGGTGGCGCGGGCCACCGCCAGGTCGGCGATGATCGGGATGGGCATGGTCCGTACCTTTCGCTCAGTCGCACATGGCGCCTCCTCATTATACCCCGAAGGCGCGAAATGCACGCAGTGGGGCAGCCAGCGGTTCACACCTGGCGCAACACATGCGCTGAGGAGCGCGGGCGTCCCGCCCGTGTCGCGTTTCCGCGGGCAAGCTGCCCGCGCTCCGGGGAGCGATGCGAATACGTAGCAGCCGGGTTTCCCCGCGCCCACGGGGAGGGTCCGGGAGGGCGCGGCCCTCTCAGGAACACCCCGGTTCACCCCCGCGATGCAGAGGGCGCATCGCACGGATCGTCGCGCTTAACTGCCACCGAATCCGCGCCACAGCGCGGTTTCATGGCGATCAACGCTTGACAGTCCGCATGCTATCGCGTATGATGAACCAGACAGAGTGTAAACGATAATGTCCGGATGCGCCCGCGCGCATCCGGTATCCGCTGCACGTATCCTCTCCCCAGGTCGCCAGGATTCGCTTTACGCAAGCATGTGGAGTAGCTATGAGCCAGCTACGAGGACGACGGGCGGGGGCGCTGCTGCTGCTGCTGGCGGCGATGCTGCTCGCTGCGCTGCCATCCGGCAACGCCCAGGCCCAGGGGAAGATCTACTTCCCGCAGACGGGCCATTTTCTCGGCGGGGCCTTTCGCTCGTTCTGGGAGCGCAATGGCGGCGTCGAGATCTTTGGCTATCCGGTATCGCCCGAGTTTGTGCAGAACCGTGATGGCCGGGTGGCCCAGTATTTCGAACGCGCCCGCTTCGAACTCGATGTGGTCAACAACCAGGCCGTGATCAGCCTGGGGTTGATCGGGCGCGAGTATACGGCCGCCCGGGGGTTGGGCTTCCCGCCCGTCGCGCCGGTGCGCGCTCCAGGCTTGCGCTTCTTCCCCGAGACCGGCCATACCTTGCGTGGCGAGTTCCGCAATTTCTGGGAACGTCGCGGCGGCCTGCGCATTTTTGGGTATCCGATCTCCGAAGAGTTCGTCCAGCAACTTGACGATGGGCGCAACTACATCGTCCAGTACTTCGAACGCGCTCGCTTTGAACTGGTCGGCAACCGGGTGCGCCTCGGCCTCCTCGGCAGCGCCCTGGTGCCCTGCCAGTTGCGGCCCGGGTTCCCCCCCAACGCCCCGCCGCCCGGCCCGGTTCCCGAGGGGAGTTCCGAGGCCTGCTTCGTCATTCCGGGGTTTGCGGCGCGGGTGTTTCCGGAGGCCAGCGCCCCGGGCACGACCCTGGGCTTCGAGGCTCGCGGCTACGCCGGCGGCGAGGAAGTGGCCATGTGGATCAACCTAGCCGCCGGGGGCGTGCGCGCCGTTCCCTACCGTGTCATCGCCGACGCCGACGGGGTGGTGCTGGTCGGGTTCCGCACCCTGGCCACCGATCCGCCCGGCAACTACAGCATCGTCGGTCAGGGCCTCCGCAGTGGCCGCGTGACCGTCGCCGCTTTCCGGCTCGTGCGGTGATGGTCTTTGAGCAATGACTCCGCTCTCGCCCGCGCCGGCGGGCTTCGCATTCCATAGCCGAGAGCTTATGGTCTTTGAATACATCATCCGCTCTAGGCCGCGCCGGCGGGCTTCGCATTCCATAGCCGAGGGCTTATGGTCTTTGAATACATCATCCGCTCTCGCCCGCGCCGGCGGGCTTCCCCTTGCCTAGCCGAGGGCTTTAGCCCGACGGCTAGCGCGGGATAGCGGATGAATTGCTCAAAGACCATCAGCCCCACGGCCAGCCTGGCAGAGCGGATGAATTGCTCAAAGACCATTAGCCCCACGGCCAGCCCGGCAGAGCGGATGAATTGCTCAATAACCACATAACCGCGTCCTACGGTCGCGCTTCGAGCACCAGGGGAATGTCGGTCGGCGCCTGGTCGCCGTCACGGAGCACGCTCAAGGTGACCGTGTCGCCGACGCGGTGGTCCAGGTCGAGTAAGCCGATCAACTGATCGCCATCGGCTACAGGGCGCCCATTGAGGCCGAGCACAATGTCCCCGCCGACCCGCAGGGGCACGCCGTTGAGCGTCACGTCACGCGAGCCGCCCCGCAGCCCTGCCCGCGCGGCAGGGCTGTTGACCTGCACATCGGTGATCAGCACGCCCCGCGAGACGGGCAACCCCAGGCGCTCGGCGCTCAGCGCGTCGAGCGAGAACATGCGTATGCCCATCCACGGGTATCCACGGGTGTTCGTAGCGCCCCTCGCGGATCAGCGCCGGAACCACCTTGAGCAACGTGCTCGCGGGTACGGCGTATCCCACCCCTTCGAACGACCCGCCGCCCTGGCTCACCGCGATGGCCGTGTTGACGCCGATCACCTCACCCCGCGCGTTGAGCAGCGGCCCGCCCGAATTGCCAGGGTTGATCGCCGCGTCGGTCTGGATAATGTTCGGGATGCTGAAGCTCCCGAACGTCCGCGTCGGGCCGCGCAGGGTGCGGCCCAGGCCGCTGATGACGCCGACGGTCAGGGTGTTTTGCTCGCCGAAGGGGCTGCCGATCGCCACGGCCGTTTGTCCCACCGCAACCTCACGCGAATCGCCGATCGGCAATGGCGCGACGCCCGGGGGCAGGGCGCGCACCCTGAGCACGGCCAGGTCGCTATCCGGGTCGCTACCCACCAGATCGGCCAGCGCCGTGGTACCGTCGTACCAGCGCACCTGGAAGCGCTCGGCGCGATTGACTACGTGGTGATTGGTTACGATGTGGCCCTGGTCATCGTAGAGAAAGCCTGATCCCTGCCCGCGCGATCGTTCGGGCAGCCCCGGCACAGCCGGGTGGTTCTCGGGGAGCGGGGCGCCGAAGACATCAATGCTCACCACGGCGGGGTTGGCGCGGCGGTACAACTCGACCAGCAGCCGTTCCTGGTCGGCCAGGGCCGCGCTGATCGCCGGCGCCAGGGTTGGCTGTGGCGGGATGGTGGGCAAGGGCGGGCTGGTCGGTCGCGGGGCGGCGACAGGCGTCCCGGCCTCAGGCGTGGCCACCGATAGGGGCGGCACGCGCTGCGCCGTGGGTTCGGCCTGCCGCCCCAGAGGTAACGGCGGCAGACTACAGGCGGCGAGCGCCAGCCCGAGCAGCAGTGGCAAAAGGAACGTTCGCATAGAGGGGAGCGTTCTAGCAGTCCGAAGCTAACGTGAACATAAGCTCTCGGAGCGGGGCATGGGGAAACCTGGTTTCCCCATGCCCCCGCCCGCGGGAGGGCCTGGCCCTCAAGCAGGGGTAGGGGGAAACCAGGTTTCCCCCTACCTTCACCCGGTGGGAGGGTTTGTAAGGGCGCAGCCCTCCCACGCACACTATCTCGTCACCGCGGGGATGGAGGTGGGGGGCTGGCGCCCGGCGGCGGGCCAGAGCCCCGGCCAGATCGAGCAGAAGAACAACCCGGCGAAGAAGCCCGCTTGTGCGCCGTTGAGCAACAGCAGCCAGAGGGGAGCGTACCAGGCCCCGCGGTAATGGCCGACGATTTCCAGCGGCCAGAGCAGGAACGGCGTGGCGCAGAGCGCCAGCCGGGCCCACCAGGGCATGGCGCGGAAGCCGTCAAGCAGCCGCGTCATGCCCGGAAAGCGCCCGCCCACCAGCAGGCGCGCGGCCCAGAGGCCGATCGTCGCGCCCCAGCAGCGCGCACACACGGCCATGGGCAGCCCGAAGAGCAAGTAGGAGCGTTCTGGCGTCGGGCAGACAAACGTCGCGAGCATATCGCGGGCGAGTTGCCCGCTCTCTGCCACCAGCGGCAGACCCGAGGCGCGAAAGAGCGGCGAAATAATTGGCCCCAGAAACAGGATCCAGAGGATGGCGTCGAAGGCCCATGCGGGCCAGCGGCGAGGTTCTCGTGGAAAATGGTGGAGAACGCTGGTGGTCATACTCTTTCCAATGCTTGTATCAACACAGTCCCCTGGAGCGGGGGGTGGGGAAACCTGGTTTCCCCACACCCCCGCCCGCGGGAGCATCTGGGGGGCGCAGTCTTCCCGGGAAGAACCGTAGGTTCATCCCCTCGGGGTGCGGGGGGCTGCAGGCCCTCTACCCCTCCCGGCGGGGAGGCGACCGCGTACCGTCTGTTACGTAAGGCAACGCACATCCCACCAGATACGCGGCAGGCGGGCGACCTTCTCGCGCAGCTTGAGGTGCGCCCGGCGCGTATAGGCATCGTAGTCGTTGGCTTCGAGCTTGTCAAGGATGCCGCAGTAGATCCGCGCGGCGGCGCCGATGGCCAGGCGGCTCTGCGGAGGGAGCAGGGCGATTCCTGGCCAGCTCTCGGCGTAGAGCCGTCGCGTGCGCGCGACCTCAAAGCGCATCAACGCGCGAAAGCGCTCATCGTACACCCCGGCCAGAATATCTTCGGCGGTCAGCCCGAAGCGCTCCAGATCCGTCTGGGGGAGATAGACGCGCCCGCGACGGGCATCTTCGCCCACATCGCGCAAAATGTTCGTGAGTTGCAGTGCCACCCCCAGTTTGATCGCGTAAGGCTCGGCGCCCGGTACATAGCCGGTTATGCCCATCACCAGCAAGCCCACGACCGAGGCGACGCGGTAGCAGTACAGCCAGAGATCGGCGAAGTTCGCGTAGTGGGAAATGGTCAGATCCATTGCGACGCCGGCAAGCAGTTCATCAACCAGGGCCGCCGAGAGATTGTAGCGGGTGCGGGTGTCGTGCCAGGCCACGAGCACCGGGTCATGGAGGGCGGGGCGGGGCGCGCGCACCTGTTGCACCCAGGCAGCCAGGGCGCGGGCGGGGTCATCAACGGCCATATCCACCGTGTCATCGGTAGCGCGGCAGAAGGCATACAGGGCGCGCACGGCGCGCCGCACATCCGGGGAGAGGAACTGTGAACTGAAGTAGAAACTCTTTGAGTGCCGGCGAATAATGCGCTCGCATTCGGCATACGCCTCGGCGAGAGAGTGCGGGGGGCGTGGCGGACGCTCCTCGCTGCCGGCGTGAGGCGAAGACTCGGTCAGATGAAAGAGCAACGCCAGTTGCTCTTCAGCCGGCAGCGGCTGGGAGATCAGCTTTCCGGAGGCGCCAAGCGCCAGAGAGGAACCAGGATTCAGCGACACACGGCTTCTCCTTTGTCTCAGCCCCCGGGCAGCGACCAGGGTTCGGTATGCCAGCGCGTCAGGCTGAGGACCGCTACTCTCACCCAACGCGGCTGGCCATTGCCGGGGCCGCCGCGCCGTCGAGCACTGGTCCGCGTTGTTGTGAAAGAAATCGCTTCCCTTTCATAATACGTGAATTGAGTGATTGAGGCAACTTTTCACTGTGCAAGACCCGTGCAGCGGGTTCTCGGCTTTCCAGAGCCAAAAAGGCCCCTCCCTTCCCGGCGAACAGGGGCGCGCTGTCCAGCGAAGTTCCGCCGTGCACAAGAAATCTGTGCTTATGAAATGTAATTGTTGTGAACCTGAGAGAAAGAAGGGCGTGGCGAGGCGGGACCGGACGCGTAGGGAAGGGTTCGGGCGGGCGCAGCCCTTTCGAGAAGAAGACGTAGTTTCACCGCGTGGCGGGTTGCATGCCAGCCGTCCATGCGACGCCGCCGCGCAACAACAGGATGCACAAAGGTTTTCCTGGGAGGATTGCCCGCCCTGGTCCCTCTCGCGGGCGGGGGCCGGGCACGGGCGTGTGGGGTAGCGCGGGCGAGCAGAGGTATGGGGAAACCCGGTTTCCCCATACCCCCACCCGGTGGGAGGGTTTGGGAGGGCGTAGCCCTCCCAGGAAGGATGTTCATCCCGTCGGTGTGCGGCGCGAGCCGCACGCACGGCTTATGTGCAACGTATTGGGTCTAAGTTGAATCGTGCCTGACCTGTGAGGTTCTGGCATCTACCGGCCAACACCAAGGATCTCAGCGACGTTGTCCACGGCTTCAAGAGCGTCGCGACCCAGGAAGGTGCCGGGCATTTTCTGGGTCAGCACCGGGTTCAGGTTGAAGGCCCGCCCGCCGTAGCCAAAGTGGGGCGTTGGCGGCGGCAGGGCGAGGATGGCGCGACCGGTTTCGAGGAGCTGGGTCGCCGTCTCGGTGGTTGAGGCCGACATCGCCACCAGGTCGGGCTGCAGCTTGCGCACGGTTTCGAGGAGATCGCGCAGGGGCACCTCAGGACCGAGGTAGATCACCTGCCAGCCATGGCGCACCAGGAAGACCGCGAGCATCAATGCGCCGAGGTCGTGCTGCTCGCTGGGAGCGCAGGCCACCAGCACCAGGCCGCGACCGTCGGTGATGTTATAGGTATTGAAGAGCCCTGACAGCTTGCGGCGAATAAACTGGGTCGCGAAGTGTTCAGCCGTGACGGTGAGCTTACCGGCGTGCCACTGCTCGCCGATCTCCACCATGGCCGGCTGCACCAGTTTCAGAAAGACATCTTCGAGCGGATAGAGAGCGAAGGCCTCACCCAGGATCTGCTCGGCGCGGGTCGAGTCGTAGTCCGTAAGAGCGGCGACCAGGCGGCTGTTCAGGCGTTCCCAGGTATGGGGCTCCGTATCAACGGCGGTATTCAACCAGGAGAGATTTGACTCATTGCCATCGTTCATGAGGGCGATGGCCTGGCTGATCGTCAGCCCTTCGGCGGTTCGGTCACGCAGCCAGCGGATGGTGGCGATGTCGCGCTCGGAGTACAGGCGATGCCCGCCATCGGTGCGCTGGGGCCGCGGAATACCGTAGCGTCGCTCCCAGGCCCGGAAGGTGTCGGCGGGAACGCCGGTCTCCTGCGCGACGGCCTTGGTATTGTAGCGCGGCTTGTCCGAGAATTGGAACAGGAAATGTTGTTGTGCCATAGCCGACAGCCTTTCACGCGGCAGGTTGCCTCGTGAACAGAGGCACATATTCTAGCACGCACATGCGCGATGGGTGCGTGGAGGACCGCTAATTCTGCAATTACATTGTATCACGCTGCACAAAACCCGTCAATGAAATGCACAGTAAACATTGGCGTTCTCGCCGGACGGGTCGCCCGGACTTGCGACATCGGCAAGATCGGCTATAGTACAGGCTATGCGCGCGCTCATCACCGGCATTAATGGCTTTGTCGGCGGGTATCTGGCTGATTACCTGCTCAGCGAGGGGCGCTACGAGGTGTGGGGATTGGCCCGCGCCCCGGAGCGGGTGCCTGCGGCGCTGTCCGGGCGCATGGGGCTGGTCTATGCCGATCTCAACGACGCGGAGGCAACCGCGCAGGCCCTCCTGACGGTTCAGCCGGCGCTGATCTTTCATCTTGCCGGGCAACCCTTCGTTCCTGAGTCCTTTCGTGACCCGGCCGGCACGCTGAGCACCAACATCCTGGGGGCGCTGCATCTGTTTTTGCCCATCATCGAGCACCGCCTGCCGGCGCGGATCCTGGTGGTAGGCACCAACGAGGAGTACGGCGCGATTACGCCTGACGATCTGCCCGTGGATGAAGACACGCCGCTGCGGCCCGCCAATCCCTACGGGGTGAGCAAGGCGGCGCAGAGCCTGCTGGCGCAGCAGTATGCCTTGAGCCACGGTCTCGACATCATCCGTGTGCGCCCGTTCACCCACATCGGCCCACGCCAGAATGAGCGCTTTGTCACCGCCGCGTTCGCCCGGCAAATCGCCCGGATCGAGTGCGGCTTGCAGCCGCCGGTGATGCAGGTTGGCAATCTCAGCGCCCAGCGTGATTTCACTGATGTGCGCGATATCGTGCGCGCCTATGCCCTCGCCGCCGAGCGCGGCGAACGGGGCGCTGTCTACAATGTAGGCTCCGGACGGGCGGTGATGGTTGGCGATCTGCTCGAGATGTTGCTGGAGGCCAGCGCCACTCGCGTTGAAGTGCAGGTGAACCCGGCGTTGATGCGCCCGATTGACATTCCCGTGGTAGTATGTGATCCGCGGCGCATCCAGGCGCAAACCGGCTGGGAACCGCGCATCCCGTTACGGCAAACCTTGCACGATATTCTGGTTTACTGGCGTGAAACGGTACGGCGTGAGCTTGCCCGCCCCGAAGCGTAACAATACTGTCATCGCTGGCCTCCTCCCCGTTCAACTCACCGCAGAGGTCGAGGCGTAAGATCAGGCCGGTTGTGCGCGGTACGCGCGCGCCCTTCACGCTATCGAGGTGCCATCTATGAAAGCTGTGATCCTGGTTGGAGGTCTCGGAACGCGGTTGCGTCCACTGACCTGTAACACGCCTAAACCGATGATCCCCCTGGTCAACCAACCCTTCATTGAATGGATGCTGCTGCGGCTCCGTGAGCAGGGCATCACCGAGGTCATCCTGGCGGTGCAGTACCTTGCCAGTCGCTTTCGCGAGAGTCTCGGCGATGGTTCGCGCCTGGAACTGAAGATCCATATCGTCGAAGAGACCGAACCCCTCGGTACCGCGGGGGCGGTGAAGAACGTCGAACACCTCCTCGATGGTCCCACCTTCGTCTTTAACGGCGACGTGATGACCGATCTCGACCTCCGGGCCATGCTGGCCTTCCACCGCGAGAAGCAAAGCAAGGTGACCATCTCGCTCACGCCGGTGGAGGATCCCACCCAGTTCGGTCTCGTCGAGATGGATCGCCAGAACCGTGTCCAGCGCTTCCTGGAAAAGCCCGGTCCTGAGGATATCACCACCGATCTGATCAACGCCGGCACCTACATTATCGAGCCGGAAGTGTTTCGCTACGTGCCGCCGAAACAGTTCTACATGTTCGAGCGCGGCCTCTTTCCGGTCATGCTGCAAACCGGCGACCCCATGTTTGGCTTCCCCTCCCGCGCATACTGGACCGACATCGGCAAGCCTCAAACATACATTGATGTTCACCACGACATTCTGATCGGCAAGGTGGCCTACAACTTCCGGGGTCGGCAGATTGCCGATCGCGTCTGGCTGGAAGGCGACGCGGAGATCCACCCCAGCGCCCAGGTGGTGGGGCCGGTGGTGATCGGGCCGGGGACGGTGATCAAGCGCGGCGCGCGGGTGATTGGCCCGACGGTGATCGGCGCGCGCTGTGTGATTGGCCCGGAGTGCAACATCGAGGGCGCCGTGTTGTGGGACGATAATGTGCTCGATGAGGGCGTGGTCCTGCGGAACTGTGTGCTCGGCAACAAGAACGTGATCGGGGAACGCTCGCACATCACCGAGGGGGCGATTGTGAGCGATGGCTGCAGCCTGGGCGCGGATAACCGCCTGGAGCGCGGCATCCGCATCTGGCCGAACACGGAACTGGGCGACCGCGCGATTTCGTTCTGAGGCGTGGTGCGCAACCCTCCTGGGAGGGTGGATAGGGAAACCGGCTTTTCCCGCATCCCTGCCCGCCGGAGGGGCTGGCCCTCACGCAGGGTAGGGGGAAATCGGGTTTCCCCATTCCCCCACCCGCGGGAGGGTGGGGGAGGGCTGCGCCCTCCCAGGAACAACCTGTTTTCATCCCGTCGGGGTGCGGCGCGAGCCGCATGGGTAGCTCACGTGAACATGGCCCCTCGGAGGAGGGGGATGGGGAAACCGGGTTTCCCCATCCCTCAGCGGACGCGGGCCGGAGGCCCGCGCACCCAGGCCCCGGCCCCTGGGAGGGTTTGGGAGGGCGCAGCCCTCCCAGGAACACCCGTATGTTCATTGCGGCGTGGTGCGGCGCAGCCGCATGGACGGCTGAGGTGACCATCGCGCGCCGCGTTCTGCCCCCCTCCCAGCCTCCCCCCGCTGGGGGGAGGAGCCGCGTTCCCGCCCCCAGCGGGGGCGGGTCCGGGAGGGGGGCCGTCACTGTGCCCGCGGAGATGCGACGCGGGCGGGACGCCCGCGCTCCCGGGCCGTGTTCATCGCGGCGTGGTGCGCCATGCGCATGACCGTCTCACGTGAACCTACGCCCCTGGCGAGGGGGGTGGGGAAACCCGGTTTCCCCATGCCCCCACCCGGTGGGAGGGTCTGGGAGGGCGCAGCCCTCCCAGGAAGCACGTACCCATCAACTGGAGTTCGACGTAGCCCTATCGTCGGGCTTGCGCTCCGGCTGGTTGCGCGGGGGCGGGGTGGTGACCGCAAGCGGCACGGCCGGCTGTGGAGAAGGGGCGGGAGCAGGTAGAGGGGGTGCTGCCCGCCGGGCGCGCACGAACCCGGCCACGCCCCGGATCACCACCGTCACGCCAGTGGTGACGACCAGCGCCAGCACGAACCACGGCAACCATAGCAGTAGCACCCGGGCCAACGGGGAGGTTGCCAGCAGATCGGCTACGGCGCGGTCGACCCAGGCCGCCTCGGCGAAGCGCAGCAGGTAACTGGCGATCAGGGCGCCGTTCAGCGCCCCCAGCAGCCCCCCCACCACCCGATCCAGCGCCTGCCGGGAACGGCTCTGCGCGGGCGCCCGGGGCAGCAGCGCGCTCCCACCGTAGCCGATAATTGCTACCGTCAGGAGAAATATGGCCGCCACCAGCAGGAAGGTGGGCAGCGCCGGCAGTTCGGGTCGCAGCGTCTCACGAATCCACGCTCCCAGGCGCTGGTTCCACAAATCGATCAACACGGCGGCAAGCAATGTCCCGGCGATCGCCACGAACCCCGCGCGCACGCCGCGCGCCAATCCGATCAGGCCGAGCAGGCCGATGCCCACCGCCACAGTGATGGTCAAGAACATCGCTGTCTCCTCTGCCGCGACACCGGCACCACGCTGACGCCGTCACGGCTCATGGCCCGCGGGTTCTTGCCGCCATGGCGAAAGAACCGCAGCCTCTGCGCAGATTGTAGCACACTGGCCGCTGGATGAACGGCGCGAGGCGGGGCGAAGCATCGGCGCAGCCAGTGCTTCGCCCCTGCGACCGGCGTTGTCCGGCAAACATGCTATAATGCCAGCGCGCTCGCCGTCAGCGTTAGCCCGGCCTGCTCGCCGCCTGTGCTCTCCCTGGCGCTTCCTGCCGCGGTGGTCCGGCAGTGCAGAGCAGGGGCCGACGTGATAGGGAAGGAGACCGTTATGGTACGTGTCGCAATCAATGGCTTTGGCCGGATCGGTCGGCAGAGCTTTAAGGCGATGCTCGAGTATCACCCCGACGAGTTCGAGATTGTCGCCATCAACGACCTCACCGACAACGAGACCCTCGCTCATCTCCTGCGCTACGACTCGACCTACGGTCTCTTCGATGGCGAGGTGACGGTAACGGAAGACAAGCTCATCGTAGATTACGACGATAACCACTACGAGATCGAGGCCCTTGCTGAACGCGATCCCGCTCAGCTTCCCTGGGGCGCTATGGGGGTGGATATCGTCATCGAGTCGACCGGGCGGTTCACCGACGCCGAGAAGGCGCGGGCGCACCTGCAGGCCGGGGCGAAGAAGGTGCTGATCACTGCGCCTGCCAGGGGCGAAGATCTGACCATCTGTCTGGGCGTCAATGAGTCGAGCTATGACCATGCCCGGCATCACATCATCTCCAACGCCTCTTGCACCACCAACTGCCTCGCCCCTGTCGCCAAGGTGCTCAACGATCGCTTCGGTATCCAGCGCGGCCTGATGACAACCATCCACTCCTACACCATGGACCAGAACTTGCAGGACAACGTCCACAAGGATCTGCGCCGCGCCCGCGCCGCTGCGATGAACATGGTGCCCACCACGACCGGCGCGGCGAAGGCCGTGGCCCTGGTCATTCCCGAATTGAAGGGCAAGTTCCACGGCTATGCCATCCGCGTCCCGACGCCCACCGTCTCGGTGGTAGACTTCGCGGTGCTCCTTGACCGGCCTACCACGGTGGAGGAGATCAACCAGGCCTTCATCGAAGCCAGCGAGAGCGAGGAACTGGAGGGGATTCTGGGAGTGAGCGAGGCTGAACTGGTCAGCAGCGACTTCATCGGCACGACCTACAGTTCCGTCGTGGACCTGCCGCTGACCCACAGTATGGGCGACGATTTCTTCAAGATTATCGCCTGGTACGATAATGAGTGGGGCTATTCGGTGCGCGTGGCCGACCTGACCGCCTATCTGGCCGATCACTTCGAGTAGTGAGGTGGAAGGCCAGCGGCCCTTCACTAACCGGTTGTTGCGCGCCTGCGGCGGGAAGACCGTGGGCATTTCGCCCGGCCGCCACGGGCGCGATAGGGGGAGATGCGGGGAGGCAATGCCTCCCCGCGCCCCGCCACGGCATACGTTCCGTGGATGAAAAAGGTTGTTCTTGCGAGGGTCCAGCCCTCCCAAACCCTCCCACCGGGTGAGCGTATGGGGAAACCTGGTTTCCCCATCCCCCTGCGTGAGAGCTGCGCCCTCCCAATACCCTCGAGGTGTTTTCAGCTCAAAGGTTGGGCGCGAGGATACGCCCCCGACGGCCCACCGTCCGCACCAGGATCGGTCCCTCCTGAAGCAGTTTCACCTCCGCGGCGCAGTGCGGGCAGATCGCCAGATGGTGCGATACGGCAGCAGCGTCGCCTGGATCCAGCAAGCCCTGGCAATAGTCCACCAATGTATCGGTTGGCGGGCAGTGGAGTCGATAGAGCCGGCGCAACAGATACGTCTGGAGCGCGCGTAGATGCATCACCCGCGCCATACAGACCGGACAGGCTTGCAGGTGGGCCAGTGTCGCCTCGTCCGCCTCGCCATCGGCCGCCGCGATCAAGGCACTGCTGCCCGGAGGCGCTGGACAGATGCACCGCTGTTCCCACTCCTCATCATTGGTCATACCCTGCGCTCCTGAGTTGACGGTCGGCTACCAACTCCGCCTGTACTGTATGAAACGCAGTTTCATACGGTTTTTACACAATTTTATCATTTGTAGTATAGCGCATCTTTGTCCGACCAGGGTATGCCATCAGCCGTCCATGCGGCTCCGCCGCACACGAACAGGATGAAAAGAGGTTTTTCCTGGGAGGGCGCAGCCCTCCATTTTCATCCCGTCGGGGTGCGGTGCAGCCGCATGGATGGCCGATTGCGCAGGGCCGATCCTCGCGCTACCATTCTACGCGGGGCGGGCCGATTCGACAATCAACGACGAGCGACAGGGCTTCAGGGTCGGTTGACGGCGGCCCACTGCGCCGGAGCGCGGGCGCGCGGCGTTCACCGTCGTCAGGGCGGGAGATGGGCGCCGCGGTGGCGCGAGGGCGATGAAACTGTGGCGGTGTACAATAGGAAGGGTGGGAAACCGGGTTTCCCCACGCCCCTGCCGGCGTTGCTCCCGGTGTGACGCCGCGAAGCGCCCTTCAGGAGGTCAACGATGATCATCCGCTCAATGCTCGTGCTGGCGCTGCTCCTGCCTCTCGCCACCGCTAACCCGGCGTTCGCCTCCCCCGCCTTTCGCCGGGTGTGGGAGCGCACCGACTATCCCGTGCAGCAGGGCCGGGGTGAGCATGCCTGGATCTGGGGGCCGGGACCGTTCACCGCCGGGATCAATGAGGCGTTCCAGCACGGCGCCTGGTCGTCGCGACTGGTGCAGTACTTCGACAAGGGACGGATGGCGATCAACGATCCTGCCGGCGACCCGCGCAACCCCTGGTTCGTCACCAGCGGCCTGCTGGCCCGCGATATGATTGATGGGCGGGTGCAGATCGGCAAGGCCGATTATATTGCCCTGCCGCCGGCCGCCCTCCCTGTGGCCGGAGACCCCGACGCCGCCTTCCCTACCTACGCCGATCTGCGCGCCTATGCCCGCGCCCAACCGCGCCTGGGCCCCGGCGACGCCGTGGCCGAGCGGCTCACGCCCCGGGGCCGCGTGCCGGCCCCCGAGTTCGCCGATCTCGCCGCTACGCGGATCGTGCAGGTCGCCAATGGCTACGGCATTCCCCGCGCCTTCTGGGAGTTCCTCACCCGCAGCGGCACGGTCTACCGCAATGGGCGCTTCGCGCGCGCAACGCCGCTGTTCGACTGGCTCTACATTGCCGGGTACCCGATCGCCGACGCCTTCTGGGTCCGCGTTCCGGTCGCCGGCGTGCCCCGCGATGTGATGGTGCAGCCCTTCGAACGCCGGGTGCTGACCTACAACCCCGCCAATCCGCCGCGCTTCCAGGTGGAGATGGGCAATGTGGGCCGGCACTATTACCGCTGGGTCTACGAGTTGCCCTTCGCCGACGGGCGGCAGGCCCTGATCACCGCGCCTGCCCGCGACAGCGTGGTCGGAAGCCCCCTGGTGGTGCAGGGTTTCGAGCGCGGGATCGCCTTCGAGGCAGCCATCGGCGTGCGCCTGCGCGCCGCCGGCGGCCAGGTGCTGGCCAGCGCCTACACCATGGTGCAGCGGCCCGACATCGGCGTGCCCGGGCCGTTCTCCACCACCCTGGTCTTCAGCGAACCCGAAACCGCCACCCCCGGCACGGTCGAGGTGGTGGTCGAATCGGCTGCCGATGGCTCCGAGCGGATCATCGCCAGCCAGCCGGTGCTCATCGGCGGGCTGGCCGGCGACCTGGCCCGCGCCGTGGCCCTGGCCCGCGAGGATCTGGCCGCGCGGACGGAGATCTGGCCCGAACGCCTCGGCATCCGCTTCGCCGAGGACGTCATCTGGCCTGATAGCGCCCTGGGGTGCCCCGCGCCGGGCCAGGGCTACCTCCAGGTGCTCACCCCCGGCTTCCACATCGTCCTCGAAGCGGCCGGCCAACCCTATGACTACCGCGCCGACCGCCGGGGAACGCTGATCCTCTGTCAGGACCTGCGCCCCCGGGCGCCGATCGGCACGCCGCTGAGCCTGCCGGCGGGGGGCGCGGCGAGCACCCTGCCGCTGCACGTCGAGGCGCGCCTGGAACGGGCGGGCGAGCCGCTCACCCTGCGGCTGGTCCTTGAGAGCGGCCAGAGCCTGAGCCAGACGGTCACGCCCCTGACGGCGCCCGATGGCGCGGGCCTGGTCCTCGACAGTCTCTGGCCACCGGCCGGGCCCGCGCGGATCAACACCCAGCGGGCCATCATGCAGATCCGCGACCGCCAGGACCGGCTACTGGCCGCCCGGCTGGTGACGATCCTCGGCCCGGACGACCCGCTGGCGCGTCCGGTGGAACTCTACTGGCTGGCGGGCGAGCGCCTGCAGGTCGAGCAGCGCCACGTTCCGCGAACGTTGCAGATCGGCGCCGCCACGCTGGAGCAACTGCTCTGGGGGCCGCCGCCGGGCCTGGGGTTCAGCACGGCCATCCCCACCCCCGCCGAGGTGCTGAGCTACCCCGGTCGCCAGCCCGGGTGGGGCGCGCGGGTGCGCCTGCGCAGCCTGGTGATCCGCGACGGCGTGGCCACCGCCGACTTCTCGGCGGAACTGCGGGCCTACGGCGGCGGCGCGGCGCGGGTTATGGCCATTCGCCAGCAGATCGAGCGCACCCTGCGCCAGTTCCCCGCCGTGCGCGAGGTGCGCATCGCGATTGAGGGGCAAACCGAAGGGGTGTTGGAGCCGTAGCGCCCCACGGAGGCGCGCGGGAAACGCCGAGGTGACCATCGTTCGCAGCGTTCAGCCCCCCTCCCAGCCTCCCCCCGCTGGGGGGGAGGAGCCGAACTCCCGCCCCCAGCGGGGGAGGGTCAGGGAGGGGCCGTCACCGTGCCCGCGCTCCCAGGAGCAATGTAAACACGTACGCAGGAGGAAGCCTCATGGAGCCACGCTACGAACGGATCTCACGGAGCCTGGTGGCGCGCCATCCCAACCCGATCGGGGTAGTCGAGTTTTATGGTGGCCAGTTCTTTGGCCAGCTTCCGGCGACGAGTTACGACTACTTCCTGGGCATGCTCTTTCACGCCGGGTACACGATCATCGCCGTGCCCTTCACCTTCGGCTTCAACCACACCGAGATCGCCGAAATCCTGCTCATCGAACGCGACCTGGTGCGCGCGGAACTGCCCGAACTAGCCGGCGTCCCCCATTTCTGGGTCGGCCACAGCCTGGGCTGCAAGTTCATCGCTTTGTTGGAGGCCAACACCGACCCGGTCAGCGGCATGTTCGCGCCCCCCGGCCTCGTCACCGCCGGCATCCGGCGCGGCATTCTCGACGAACCCTCATTGCTGCTGGCCCCCGACATCGGCGATACCGACTCGGCGCTGCCGGTGCCGATTGTACCGGGCATCCTCGATGCCCTGGGCCTCGGTGTGCGCCCCACCCGCGCCGAAACGCAGCGCCTGATCATCGACAGCAACCTGTTCAACCTGACGGCGCTGATCTCCTTCGAGCGCGACCGCGTGGCCGGCAACGCTTCCGAGCCGCCCGAGACGAGCGATGTGGCCTGGTTCCTCCAGACCCTTGGCGCGCGCCCCGAAGGCCGGCTGCTCCACGAGGAGTTGCCGGGCGGCCACCTGGTGCCCTTCGGCATTCGCTTGAGCGACCTGGTGTTTGAACTGGACCCGCGGCTTGGCCTGTTCCCGGCGGAGCCGCCCGCCGAGTTGGAAGCGACGGCGGTGCGGCTGCTCGGCGAACTCGACCGGCGCCGCGCCGTGGCCGTGCAGCAGCGGATGGTGGCCAGAAAGGGATGAAAGCCCTATGGCAGGTTCGGCCTGGTTATGGCGGCGGAAAGAGGGCCAGCCACCATAGGCGCCAGTTCTCGAGTGGTGGCGGCGCGGCTGCCGGGGCAGGCGTCGCGGTGGACACGGAAGGCGAAGCCGCAGCGGGGGCTTCACGGGGGAATATCACCACATCGCCCTCACGGGCGTAGCCGAGCTGTTCACGGGCGATCCGCTCGACGTAGACATCGGACTCGGTGAAGGCCACGGCGGCCTCGAGCACCGCGTTCTCCGCTTTGATGCGCGCGACCTCGGCCTCGATGTCGGCGCGGCGGCTCTCCAGGCGGGCTCCCTGCAGCACCTGGCCGACGAAATTGGCCGCCAGCACGGCGATGAGGATGATCATGATCCCGCCGAGGGCCAGGGAGAGGACCGAAACCCCTTGCAACCGAAACAACCCGCTGAACCGCCGGAACGGCGGCTGGCCGGAGCGGGCAACCGGGCGACGCCGCGGCAGCGGGCCGAAGATGCGGCGGGTCGCGTGCTGCAGGCGTCGCTTCATAGGCATGCGTAGAGTCGCGCGGCGGAAGCGGTTCCCGGCACTACTGCCAGGCCCGCAAGCACCTGGCTCGGGACCATGCGAACGCGAATGACCCCGGTTACCCTTCGCTCGGGCGCGGCGCCTGGAGCAAGAGCGGCTCGTCAATGTTGGTCGTCATCGCGCTCTGGCCCCGGAAGAGACCGCCTGGCTCGATGTGCAGCGCCGCGGTGGTGATGTCGCCCCACACCTTGCCGGTTGGCGAGATCTCCAGTTGCTCCACGGCGGTAATCTCGCCCTTGACCGCGCCGGAGACGTGGACATTCTGGGCCTTGATCGTGGCGATCACCCGGCCAGTCTCGCCGACGATCAGGTTGCCCAGCACCTCGATATCACCCTCGACCGACCCATCGATACGGATATTGCCATCGGACGTCAGGGTGCCCTGGAAGCGGGTATTGGCGCCGATGATCGTCTCGGGCTTGCCATTCAGTGTTGAGGGAGCAGGCTGGGATCTCTTGTTGCTGCCGAACATGCGTGCGCATCCTCCTCAGTTTGCCCCGGATGCGTGACGGGCGGGGCGCGCGGGCGTCCGCCGTCAACGCTTGACTGATTATAAACCACCTGGGGGCCAATGGCAAACGCTCAAGGCGCCAGGCGCTCGATCAGCCAGCCCCCTTCCGGCGCGCGCCGGTAGCGAAGACGGTCGTGGAGGCGATGCGGGCGCCCCTGCCAGAACTCGATCCACGCCGGCTTCACGCGGTACCCGCCCCACCAGGCCGGACGTGTCACCGGCCCCTCGCCAAAGCGCCGGGTTACCTCCTCCAGCCGGGCCTCCAGTTCCGCGCGCCCGCCGATCACCCGGCTCTGCGGCGACACCCAGGCCCCTAGCTGCGCGCCCAGGGGCCGGCTGGCAAAATAGGCGTCGGACTCGCTCTCCGCCACGCGCGCGGCCGTTCCCTCGATGCGCACCTGCCGCTCCAGTTCCGCCCAGTAGAAGACCAGCGCCGCCAGACCCGTGGCATCGAGGTCCAGCCCCTTTGGGCTTTCATAGTTGGTGTAGAAGACGAACCCGTCGGCGTCGAAGCCTTTGAGCAACACCGTCCGCGCCGAGGGACGCCCCTCACGGCTTACTGTGGCCAGCGTCATCGCGTTCGGCTCCACCAGCCCGGCCCCGACCGCCTCATCGAACCAGAGCTGAAACTGCGCGATCGGATCGGCGCGCACCTCACGCTCATCAAGCCCGCGCAACTGGTACTCTTTCCGCAGTTCCTGGAAGCTCATCGTTACCTCCGCCAGTGAGCCATCGTTTCTCGCCGGGCGACCATGCCTGGTCGCCGTCGGGGGAGGGGTTGCCTCCCTATCCTCCCCCAGGGAAGTGTTCACATTGCTCCTGGGAGCGCGGGCAGCTTGCCCGCGGAGACGCGACGGGGGCGAAACGCCCGCGCTCCCAGCCGCGTGGGTTATGGTCTTTGAGAAATTAATCCGCTATGCCGGGCTGGCCGTGGGGCTGAAGCCCTCGGCTAGGGGATGCGAAGGCCGCCTGCGCGGCCTATACCGGATTATGTATTCAAAGACCATAACCCAGGTGTGAACAGGTACCCCCCAACTGTACCATAGGTGCGAACCATATCGTGCGTCATAACGCGCCCAAGGTGCGGAGGAGCGCCCAGCGCGCCATCCCGCGGCTCGTGCTACAATAGCGCGGTTTGATCGCCGCTAGCAGGGGTGTCGCGCGTCATGCCCTACACAATCCTGATGATCGCTTCCACCAGCTTCTTCTCGGATTACGGCAACCACGTGCGGATCTGGGAGGAGGCCCGAACGTTGCAACGGCGCGGCCACCGCCTGGTGCTGGCAACCTACCACAACGGCGACGACATGCCCGACCTCGACATCCGCCGCTCCTGGGACGTGCCCTGGATCAAGCGGGCCGTGGTCGGCTCCTCGCGCCACAAACTGTACCTGGATGTGGGGCTGGCCTGGCGCGCCCTGCGGGTGGCCCTGGAGGTGCGACCGGACATTCTGCATGCCCACACCCACGAAGCCGCGGCGATCGCCCTGCCGCTGCAGCGCCTGCTCAACCGGCCCCTCATCCTCGACTACCAGGGCAGCATGACCAGCGAGATGCTCGATCACGGCTTCATCTCGGCGCGCAACCCCCTCTTTCTGCCCCTGACGCGCCTGGAACGGACGCTCAACCGCCGCGCCGACGCGGTCACGACCTCGACCTGCAATGCGGCGGCGCTGCTGCGCCGTGACGGGTCGGTGGCGCCCGAACGCCTGCACGTGATCCCCGACGGGGTGGATACCGACCGCTTCCGCCCCTACGACGGCTCGCCGGCCTGGGCCGCGCAACGGGCCGACCTGCGCGCGCAGCTCGGCATTCCCGCAGGACGGCGGATCATCGTGTACATAGGCCTGCTGGCCCCCTACCAGGGCACCAACCTGCTGATCGACGCTGCGCGCATCCTCAGCGCCCGCCGGCCCGAGGTCCACTTTCTGATTATGGGCCACCCCGACCCCCACAGCTACCGCCGCTACGCCGAGAGCCTGGGGGTCGCCGAGCGTGTGACCCTGCCCGGGCGGATCATCTACCGCGACCTGCACAGCTACCTGGCCCTGGGCGAGGTGGCCGTGGCCCCCAAGCTGAGCCTCACCGAGGGCAACGGCAAGATCGCCAACTACATGGCCATGGGGTTGCCCACCGTGGCCTTCGATACCCCGGTGGCCCGCGAGATCCTGGGCGACACGGGCCTCTACGCCCGTCGCGGCGACGCCGAGGACCTGGCGGCCAGACTGGAACTGCTCCTCGATGACCGCGAACTGGCTGCCCGGCTCGGCGCCGCCGCTCGCGCCCGCGCCGTGGCCGAACTCTCCTGGGAGCGCTCCATCCGCGCCCTGGAAACGATCTACGCCGAGGCCCTCGAGCGCCGCTGCGACCAGCACAGGAAGCAGAAGCTCCTGACGTGAACATAGGGGAACCAGGTTCCCCCATCCCCCCGCCCGCGGGAGGGTGTGGACGGGCTGCGCCCTCAAGTAGGAGGATGGGGGAACCAGGTTCCCCCATCCCCCCGCCCGCGGGAGGGTGTGGGCGGGCTGCGCCCTCAAGTAGGAGGATGGGGGAACCAGGTTCCCCCATCCCCCCGCCCGCGGGAGGGTGTGGGCGGGCTGCGCCCTCAAGTAGGAGGATGGGGCAACCGGGTTGCCCCATCTCCCCACCCGGTGGGAGGGTGTGGACGGGCGCAGCCTTTGCGCCGGGGGATGGGGCAACCGGGTTGCCCCATCTCCCCACCTGGTGGGAGGGTGTGGGCGGGCGCAGCCTTTGCGCCGGGGGATGGGGCAACCGGGTTGCCCCATCTCCCCACCTGCTGGGAGGGGTCGGGAGGGCGCAGCCCTCCCGAGAACAACCTTGTTCCTCGCGGCGGTGTGCGGCGTAGCCGCATGGACGGCTGAGGTGACCACCGTTCGCACGGTTCTGCCCCCCTCCCAGCCTCCCCCCGCTGGGGGGAGGAGCCGGGTTCCCTCCCCCAGCAGGGGAGAGTCGGGGAAGGGGCGGGCCGGGACGCGCCGCTTCTGGCGGCGCCGCGCTTCCGAACCCTGGTCGCGCGGGGTGCGCGGGGGTGTGCAAGACTTTACGCCACACCCCTAAGCATTCTGTCACTTGCCAAACACGCAAAGTCGAGCTATACTTCGCATGAGCCGGAGGTCGGCTCATTCCGTGCGCTTGCCGGCGCGACGAGTGCCTGGGGCTCGTCACGCGACAATCGTGACAACGTAGCCGCCGATGTCGTGGCCGCTAGCGCGTTCACACAGGATCTATGGAAGGCAGTCATCAAGCGAATCGAGAGGGCCTGACGCAGTGCGTAACGCGCGTGCTGCCGAGTGCGATCGAGCCTTTCGCGGCATGACCTGGCGCCTCGCTCCGCAAGGCGCTTGTGCCGCGCCTTGTTTATCGCCCCCGGCAGCCTCGCCGGGGGCGTTATCGTTCCCCATGCGCATCGGGCCTCGTCCATCGTCGTGGGTTCCGCGACTCTGTACAGGAGGCACCGATGATCGCGATCCGCACCGCCCCTGAAGGGATGGCGCTGCGCCTGGCGCCGGTACGCCCAACGCTGCATAATCTTCCCGCCGACGGAGAACTGGTCTACGAGCCGGCCCTGAGCTTTCCCCAGTATGCCACGGCGCAGCAGGTGATTGACGCCCTGCGCATGATGCGCCCGGGCGATGAGAGCGTCTACTACCTCTTCGTCACCGGCGAGCACGGGCGGCTGGCGGGCGTCGTCAGCCTGCGGCAGATCGTCACCGCCGCGCCCGATACGCGGCTCGACGCCATCATGACCACCGATGTGGTCAGCCTGCCGGCCACCATGCCCGCCGAGGAACAGGCGCGCATCCTCGGCGACTCGGGCTTCCTCGCCCTGCCCGTGGTTGACGCCGACGGACGCCTGGTAGGCAGCCTGGATGCCACCGAGTTGCTCGATACGGTCCAGGAAGAGGCTACCGAGGATATGTACCGCCTCGCCGGCGTAGCCGCCGATGAAGAGATCGAGCGCCCGATCACGCGGGCCGCCCGCGACCGGGTGTTCTGGCTGGTGATCAACCTGGCCACGGCCTTCCTGGCCGCCGCGGTGGTCAGCCAGTTCGAGGGGGTCATTGCCCAGGCGGCCATGCTGGCCGCGTTCATGCCGGTGGTTGCCGGGCAAGGCGGCAATGCCGGCACCCAGACGCTCACCTTCATCGTGCGCTCCCTCGCCCTGGGCGCGGTGAGCTTCCACAACGCCCGCCGCACACTGCTGCGCGAGGTGTTCATCGGGGTTTGCAACGGCGTTTCGATCGGCTTGCTAGTGGGGCTGATCGGCTGGCTCTGGCAGGGCAACCCGGCCCTGGGGGTGGTCATCGGCCTGGCGATGCTCGGCAACCTGATTATGGCCTCGCTCGCCGGGGTGATCGTGCCCCTGACGCTCAAGGCGCTCAAGATTGACCCGGCCCTGGCCTCGTCCATCTTCGTCACCACCGTGACCGATGTCTGTGGCTTCGCCTTTTTCCTCGGCCTCGGCGCCCTGGCCCTGGGGATGGGGTATTTGTGAGAGGTGAGGAAACCGGGTTGCCCCGTGCCTCTGCCGGGGGATAGAGTGTGAACTGAGGAAGCCGGGTTGCCCCGTGTCCCTGCCGGGGGATGGGGGCAACCCGGTTTTTCTATGCCCCTGACGTGAACATGGGGCAACCAGGTTCCCCCATCCCCCCGCCCGCGGGAGGGTGTGGGCGGGCGCAGCCTTTGCGCCGGGGGATGGGGCAACCCGGTTGCCCCACGCCCCCCGCCCCGCCGGGGGATGGGGCAACCGGGTTGCCCCACGCCCCCCGCCCGCGGGAGGGTGTGGGCGGGTGCAGTCCCCCTCCCAGCCTCCCCCCGCCGGGGGGAGGAGCCGGGCTGCCGCCCCCGGTGGGGGAAGGTGCGGGAGTGGGCCGTCAGCGTGCCCGCCGGGCCGCGACGCGGGCGGGATGCCCGCGCTCCCAGGCCATGTGCATCGGGCGTGGTCCGCCCTGGGCATGGGGTCTGACGTGACCATGGGGAAACCGCGTTTCCTCACCCCCCGCCCGCGGGAGGGCCTCGCCCTCACGCAGGGGGATGGGGAGACCAGGTTTCCCCATCCGCTCACCTTCGTTCACAGACTCGTATAATTCCTGAAAAGATTTTCGGCCAAGCCAGGCGCAGCGCCCGCTTCCAGGCTTTGCACAGCCGATGAAGCCTTTGACATTTACGGATCGGGGCGGTATAGTTGAAGCGCCAGATATGGGCGCGAGCGAATAGGAGGATCCCCGATGACCAAGAAGTGGGTGTACCTCTTCCGTGAAGGCGATGCCACGATGCGTGATCTGCTCGGTGGCAAGGGTGCGGGCGTTGCGGAAATGACGCGCACCGGCGTGCCGGTGCCCCCCGGTTTCACCATCACCACCGAGGCGTGCAACGCCTACTACGCCAATGGTCAGACGCCGCCCGAAGGAATGTGGGAGCAGGTCTTCGAGGCGCTGAAGGATATTGAGGCGCAGACCGGCAAGAAGTTCGGCGATCCGTCGAACCCGCTGCTCGTCTCGGTGCGCTCGGGCGCGAAGTTTTCGATGCCCGGCATGATGGATACGGTGCTCAACCTCGGGCTTAATCGGGAGACCCTCGAGGGCCTGGCGAAACTGACCGGCAATCCCCGGTTCGCCGCCGATGCGTACCGTCGCTTCATCCAGCTCTTCGGCAAGATTGTGCTGGGCGTTGAAGGCGAACGCTTCGAGCATGTGATGGATCGCTACAAGGGCCACGGCCAGCGCCAGGATACTGACCTGACCGCCGAGGAACTGCTGGCGATCGCCGATGAGTTCAAGGCGATTATCAAGCAGGATGTCGGCGTTGATTTCCCCGAGGATCCCCAGGAGCAATTGCGCGAGGCGGTCATGGCGGTGTTCCGCTCCTGGAACGGGCGCCGCGCCCGCGATTATCGCCGCATCAATAAGATCTCCGACTCCCTCGGCACTGCCGTCAACGTGCAGGCGATGGTCTTCGGCAATATGGGCAATGACTCGGCCACCGGCGTGGCCTTTACCCGCAACCCCGCCACCGGCGAGGCGGAGATCTTCGGCGAGTACCTGGTCAATGCCCAGGGCGAGGACGTGGTGGCCGGCATTCGCACGCCCCAGCCGATCAGCAAGCTGAAGGAGGAGATGCCCGAGGTCTACGAGCAGTTCCACCAGATTGCCAAGCAACTGGAGCACCATTATAAGGATGTCCAGGACGTCGAGTTTACCATCGAGCGCGGCAAGCTGTGGATGTTGCAGACCCGCGCCGGCAAGCGCACCGGCGCCGCGGCGGTGAAGATCGCCGTGGATATGTGCCACGAGGGCGTGATTGATAAGGCCACCGCCGTGCAACGGGTGGATCCGGCGGCCCTCGACCAGTTGCTCCACCCCACGATTGACCCCGAGGCGCGCAAGAAGGCCGCGCCGCTCACCACCGGCCTGCCCGCTTCGCCGGGGGCCGCCAGCGGTAAGGCCGTGTTCGACCCCGATGAGGCCGAGCATCTCGCCAACCTGGGGGAGAAGGTCATTCTCATTCGCGTCGAGACTGCGCCCGAAGATTTCCATGGCATGGTCGCCGCCCAGGCTATTCTCACGGCCAGAGGGGGCATGACCTCCCACGCCGCCGTGGTTGCCCGCGGCATGGGCAAACCCTGTGTGGCCGGCGCTGGTGACCTGCGCATCAGTTACCCCGATCAGTCGGTGACCGTCAATGGCGTCACTATCCGCAAGGGCGAGTGGGTCACCCTCGACGGCAGCACCGGCGAGGTCTTCGCCGGCCAGATGCCGACGGTGCAGCCCGAATTGTCGGGCGATTTCGCTGAGTTGATGGCCTGGGCCGATGAGTTCCGCACCATGGGCGTGCGCGCCAATGCCGATATTCCCCGCGATGCCGAGGTGGCGCGCCAGTTCGGCGCCGAGGGCATCGGTCTCTGCCGCACCGAGCATATGTTCTTCGAGGGCGACCGCATCGACGCCGTGCGCGAGATGATCATCGCCGATACCGAAGAGGAGCGCCGCGCCGCCCTGGCCAAGATCGAGCCGCTGCAGCAGGGCGATTTCGAGGGCCTCTTCCGCGCCATGAACGGCCTGCCCGTCACCATCCGTACCCTCGACCCGCCCCTCCACGAGTTCTTGCCTCACGAGGAGCACGAGATCGAGGCCCTGGCCAATAAGCTGGGCGTGGACCCGAAGAAGGTCAAGAGCCGCGTGGACGGCCTGCGCGAGGCCAACCCGATGCTCGGCTTCCGCGGTTGCCGCCTGGGCCTGATCTACCCGGAGATCACCGAGATGCAGGCCCGGGCGATCTTCAAGGCCGCCGTCAAGGTCAAGAAGGAGGGCGTTGACGTTCACCCCGAGGTGATGATCCCCCTCGTCGGCCACATCACCGAGTTGAAACCCCAGGAAGAACTGGTGCGCCGCGTGGCCAGCGAGGTCTTCGCCGAGGAGGGGATCGAGATCCCCTACCTGGTAGGCACGATGATCGAGTTGCCCCGCGCCGCTCTGACTGCCGATGAGATCGCCGAAGTGGCCGAGTTCTTCAGCTTCGGCACCAATGACCTCACCCAGACTACCCTCGGCCTCTCGCGCGATGACTCGGGGCGCTTCTTGCCGCTCTATATCGAGCGCAAGATCCTGCGTGACGACCCCTTCCAGACCATTGACCAGCGCGGCGTGGGTGAACTGGTGCAGATGGGCACCGAACGGGGCCGCAAGACCCGCCCCAACCTCAAGGTGGGCGTGTGTGGCGAGCACGGTGGCGACCCGGCCTCGGTGGAGTTCTTCCACAAGGTGGGCCTCAACTACGTGAGTTGCTCGCCCTTCCGCGTGCCCATCGCCCGCCTGGCGGCGGCCCAGGCCGCCCTCGGCGAGGCCAGACGGGATAAGTAGGTTCGCGCCCGGTTCCACGGCATGCCCGCAAGCCCGGCAGAGCGCAGCCCTGCCGGGCTTCCGCGCCCAAAGTGTCTTCGAATGCTCCGGGGAGAGCAAAGCCCTCCCCGGAGCGTCTCTGTTCACACGGTGCCTGGGAGCAAGGGCCGCTTGCCCCATCCTCCCGCCCGCCGGAGGGCCTGGCCCTCACGCAGGGGGCCGGGGAAACCGGGTTTCCCCAGCCCCCCACCCGGTGGGAGGGTGTGGGGGGCGCAGCCCATGCGCAGGGGGATGGGGGGACCTGGTTCCTCCACGCCCTCGCCCGCGGGAGGGTGTGGGGGGCGCAGCCCTCCCAGGAATTCTTTTCATCCCGTCGGGTTGCGGCGCGAGCCGCATGGATGGCTAACGTGAACATAG
>Ga0308412_1000064_pt1 | contig 43735 bp, 48 predicted proteins | sample HotsprottomLayer_FD_202357 | JGI IMG/M metagenome (GOLD analysis project Ga0308412, IMG submission 202357) | Hot spring phototrophic mat microbial communities from Octopus Spring, Yellowstone National Park, Wyoming, United States -... | ecosystem: Environmental > Aquatic > Thermal springs > Hot...
GCGTACGCGGATCAGTTCGGCTTCCGCCTGCCGGTGCGGGCTTATTTTACCGGCCACACCCACCGGGTCTCCCAGACGCCGGTCTTCGGGGGCTCCGGCTACCTGTACGAGGCCGGGTGCGCTACGCACCTGCCGCCCTACTCGCTCGATCATGCGCGCTCAGGACCCTGGGGCGGCTACCGCATGGCCTGCGGCTACGGTGTGGCCCAGTTCGATCGCCACGGACGCATCGACCTCACGGAGTCGCGGGTGGTTCACCTGGGCTGGGCCCGGCTCCCGGGTTCTTCCTGATTGGGCCAAAGCAGGCACCAGAGCAGGCACCCGCGGGATAACAAAATCTCGAAAAAATTTCCCCGCAGGTGTTTACATACCGGTTCTCATATGGTATATTATCCCCGGCACGGTTAGGTAGCCGCTGTTGGGCAGAGGCCCGAGGAGCTGCAGTCACCTCGGACGCTAACCAGCAGCAGCCGGGGAGGTACCGCAGCCCCCCCCGGGCGGGAAACCCCGGCGGAGCAGAGGCCCGACCGCTGGAGCGGCGTTGGCCGCAGGGGGGCGGGGTCGTGTGGCATGCCAAAACCTGAACGCGGCCCCAACGTCAGGGCCCGGCCTGAAAGCCGGGCCCTTTTTAAGACACAGAAGGGAGGCAAACGCGTATGACTTTCACGAATGTCGAGTCCGCCCGGTGTGCACTCAGATGCATCCCGGGGAACAAGATCCATGATTTCTGGGGGATGCCCTTGCTTGGGGGCGAGGCCGCTCCGGCGGTGGCGGCGGCCAAGATCCTGCACAAGCAGGCCCCGGCGCTTGCGGCAGCCAACCGGCTACCGCAGCCGGGGGACCTTCCCCGCCACTTTCGGATCCGCCCCTGGCATATCGGCAAGAAGACACGGAAGCGCGTGGTGCAGTGGATCCGCTGCCCGGCCGAGGGGATGGCAGGGGCCCTGCGGCGGGGCGACCCGTACTGGCACTGGGCCTACCGCTGGTACATCGCCGGGCCGCCCGCCACGAAGGGTTTCGATCCGTGGAGCGACAGGGTGGAGCTGCCAGTGTCCCCCCGTTCGTACGGGTGGGCGCTGGCCAATCCCCGGATGCTAGCTGTGGCGTCCGGGGACCTGCTCTGGCGGGCGATAGTGATCCATTATCTGTGGCTTCTGTCGGGCCGCCCACCCGGCCCGGAGGGGCCAGACGCTTAGAAGCGGGAGCGGTTCGCGCCGCCCCCGCTTTTTAAGCCTGCCCCCCTGTTACCGGGACGCTGGCCCGCGCAGTGCCTCGGCCAGGGCATCCCCCAGCGCCAGACCGTAGGCCGGAGCCTCCATCAGCTCGCGGTCAGCGGCGTTGGTGATAAACCCCGCCTCGATAAGAATCGCCGGCCGCCTGCGGTAGTTCTCCCGCAGCACGTACAAACGCCGGCGGGGGCTGTCCGTGTCAGACTTCCCCCCCCGGCTCTTCACGGTTATCCGTTTCAGCAGCGCCTTCTCCCACCGCTCCGCCAGCGCCCGGCTGCGTGAATCTGGTTTAGCCACAATCCACTCCACGCCCGACGCCGCAGGCGCGCCGGCGTTGCAATGAATTGAGATGAACAGGTCGCTCGCCTCACGGTCCGCTGCCGCAACCCTTTCGGCCAGCGTAAGACTCTGGTCGCCGGTCCGCGTCCAGACCACGCGGTGGCCAGCACGCACCAGTCCTTCTTTCATACGCCGGGCGAGAAGGAGGGCGAGGGTTGACTCCCTCGCCCCGTTCAAAGCCACCGCTCCCGGGTCACGGCCTCCGTGACCCGGGTCCAAACATATGGTCAATCGTCACCTCTCCCGTCTGACCGTGAGGAAAAGGCTGTAGGTCTTCCCTCCGTACTTTACACCCTTGATGTGGAAGACGTCTCCCGAGTCCCCGTCCTCACGCACCGAGTCGAGCGCTGAGAGGATATCCATCAGGAGACCGTAGTACTGCGTTACGGTCCCCAACTTGCGCAAGACGCTCGCCATTTTCATCCCTCCTTCCGGGCGGTTTCCAGTCCCACAGGCTCCCAGGTCAGCAACCGGAGCACGATCGCGGCAATGGCCGTCGCGGTGGTCAGCCAGCCTTCCGGCAGGGCCGCACGTACCTCCGGCACAGAGTTGAGCGCGATGATAAGGCTCATCAACCAGATTGTCTTACTTTTCCATACGGGTTTAGTCATTCTCGTCTCCTCGCATCTTGGCTATAGGGGCAGCTGCCAGAGCCCAGGCGGGCCTCCAGCTTTTCGATCGCTTCGGTCAACCGGTTCAGCACCTTCCACACCCCCTGGCGCTCCTCCATCCTGTCGGCCCGCTCTTCCTGGAGAAAGCGCAGGAACATCCAGACAACAGCAATCACCGCACCTGCGGCTCCGGTCTGGAGAATTCCTTTGATCAGCCCGTCTTCCATTTTACTTCCTCGCCTGCCGTGCCTTACGCGCGGGCCGGAGACCGCGCCTGCGGGTCGGCTGTCCCAACACGGACCGGCGGGCCGCCGCGATGGTTCTGGCGGCTTCTGCCGCTTTCTCCTCGTCGCTCATCCGCCCGTATCTGTCAGAGGCAAAGAGTTTCTCCAGGGCGGTCCGGACCGCCTCACCCAACGCCTTCCTCTTCTCGCGGAACTCCTCCGGGCTGACCGTGTGCGCCACACCGTCCTCTACGTAGCGCCCGGAGTATACCGGCGGGGAAACCCGCAGCCTGATAAGCTCCTGCGCCACCGGGTCTTTCGGCGGGATCGGCCAGCCGGCGATGCGGGCGAAGGCGGCCCACCCGGACGGCAGCTGCGGTACAGGCTTCCCGAGCGGGCTGACTTCCGGTTCCAGTGTCTTGCGAAGCCCGGGGATGCCGGACGCCACGCGGCGCCCCACCCGCAGCACGAAGGGGTCTTCCGGCCCCGCGCGCTCCCCACGGCGGACCGTATCTGTTGCGTTGGCGATGTTACGCTGCAGGCCAGAGTAGGGCACCATCGCTCCCGCGATGCTCGACGTCACTCTCTCCATGGCAGAGCCCACACGGCCCTCTTCGGCCTCGGAGAGAATCTGTGTCAGTGCATCCATACCCTGCAGGAATGGCTGATCCAGCAGACCCTTCAGATACCCCTGCACGCCCCGCACAACAGTGCTGTCCGCCTGAGGGAGCGACCCGTCGGACAGCACAACAAGTTGTTCGGGGCGCTTCTTCGCCACCGCAATCGCGGCGTATACAATCGGGGCGAGCGGGCCGAACATCTCCCCCGAATACCAGCGGTCGCCCACCCGTATCGAAAACGGGCGGAGGCCCTCCTGCTGCTTCAGTTTCCGCAGACCCTCTCTGTCTTCGCGCTCCGCTTCAACATCGTCCGGGTTGGCCTTCGCGAAGGCGTACATCGCCATGAACGCCGTGCTGCCGATGATGCTTCTCGCAATGCCTCGCATAGTCTCGTGCTGGGGGGATTCCTGCCCCCACACGTCCTTGCGCGTGATAATCCGCTTCGCCGCGCCGAAGGGTGTGTAGTCCAGGCCCGTCGCCGCCAGGTTGAAGGGCACCGTTGTAAAGGGAGCCAGCAAGCGCCCCGGTTGAATGCCTCCCAACCACTCGACCTCGTGCGTCACGACGGCGTTAATCCTGCGAAGAAGGTCGCTTTTCCTTGTCATCAGGATCTGGTCGCCGTACCTTTCAGCCTGGTAGACCAGATCCATATGCCGGTCCAGATTGCGCTTGTAATCCATCACCTTTTCAACAATCTGGTCCTCTGAAGGCCGGGCCGTTGTCTTCCTGAGCTCGTTGATGGCGCGCGTGGTCAGCAGTTCGTTGAGGCGGAGCTGGCTCGCCAGGGAACGGAAGAAAGCGTCTTCAGCCGCCAGGATACGCAGGGGGTAGTTCATAGGATGAGTGTATTGCCTCCCCCTGACAGTGATGTCGGCGAATTCCCGCCCCCCCTCGGGCAGGTCCAAGCGCTCAGCGGCCTGCTGAGTAAAGCCGTGCTTTGTCACGTACCGGGCCGCCTTCAACGCGTCCGCCCAGATGCGCATTGTCTCCACCATGGCGGCACGGTTAGCGCGGGAGGCGAGGGCAGGGGTGTAGTAAACACTGCGCGGGGTCCCCGTGAGTGCGGCCCGCACTTTGTCCATCCCGGCCGCCAGGGGGCGGACCGCATTCTCCTCCAGCCCCAGCATGAAGGCGTTCCCGTAGATGTTCGCGGCATGAGCGGTCGCACCGGAAAGCATGTTCGCGTACATCCACAGGTGCAGGCGGTGGCCCTTCTTCATCCTGCGGTTCATGATGTTGATCAGGAGGCGGTAGATGCCTTCCGTGTCTGTGTCCGGGGTGTTGGACAGCATCTCCAACTCCTCCGGAGTCACGGGCGCGAAGTCCCTGTCGATCTTGTAGATGATCTCTTCGATCTTCGCCTGCCGCTGCTCTTTAGGCAGATCGTAGACCTTGCGCAGAATCTTGCACGCCTGCAGGGCCCGCCCGGCTTCGGCCTTCAGGCCATTTGCCGCCACAATGGCCAGCCGCCAGTCCTCAATGGCCTTCACCAGGTTCAGGCGGGACTCCTCATCCCGCTTCTGTGCATAGGTCCACTTGGCCTTCTGGACCTGGTCCGCAAGCGACATGAAGACCATGTCGACGGCCAGGATCGTCTCGGCATTAGCAGCCTCACGGGGGTAGAACTGCTTAAGCTTCTCGGGGGTGAGACCGGCCGCCTTCAACCGTGCGGCCTGCTCCGTCACTTCGTTCGGGCGGACTCCTCGCCTCTGCCGCTGAATCAGTTCGATGTTGTCGGCCGTGATCTGCTGCAGCGCCCGCCGGACGTCGGCCGGGTCGTGAAACGCGTCGGGGTCCCAGTATGCCGTATTAATGCTGCCGATGTACGTCCCTCCCTCCTCAATCTGCGGAGAAGGGAATTCGCGGGCTGCAAAGCGCCGGGCGGACTCGTCGCCGGACGGAGCTGCGGCGGCCCTGGTGTTTTCGGGCGTCTGCCCCTCCAGCGCCGCACGCCGGGCGAACAGCACAGCATGATCGCGGGCCGCCTCCTGAGCCATCTGCACGCGCTCAGACGGCTCTCCTCTGTCCTCCCAGGTCGCGTACTCCCGGACGTCCGGTATGTGCTGCCTGAGCGCGCTGCGCAGGAGACGGGGATACCGGCTGCTGACAACCGCCGCCGGAAACTCCTCCAGGCGGACCACACGCTGAGGCTTCGCCTCAAAGTACTGAGTGGGTAGACTATCGACCCTCTGAATCAGTGTAGCGATGGAGTTCCAGACGGCATCCTCCATCCCGGGGGTGAGCAAACGCCCGGACAAACGGGTGCCCCGGTCGGCGGCTACACGCCGGGCTGCCAGTTCCACCTTCTCCCTGAAGTTGTCCGGGTTGACGTCGCGCTGACTGACGACCTCGCGGAGGACCCCCTCGACGAATGACTCCTTGCGCGTTCGCACCGCACCCGCGCGGATCAGATCCTCTGCCTCATTCTGGAAGTCCGCGTCAATGAGGGACAACGCCTCCTCAACCTCATTGTAAGGAGCAAACCTCCACCGGGACCCTTCCATCTCCTCGCGGGTCCGGAACCTGACCGCCCGCCGGGCGGATGCCACCTCGGAGTCCCAAGCGGGCGAATCAGGGTCAATCCAGCCCTCGCGGCTGGCCGTTTCCGCCGCGCGCTCGGGCGAATAGACCGTCTCCTCCTCGGTGGTTGTGCCGTACAGGGTGGGCGTCGATCCTATTTCGTCGACCAGCCAGCGCAGCCAGTATATGTAGTCGCGCGCTTTGTTGTCAGGCACCAGTCCGTCGCCGGCGCCGCGCTCAAGGTTGTACCACCTCTGGAGATAGGCCCCCAAACCGTCGTCGGACAAAGCATTCCAAGCGAACAGTGACAGGTCGCGGGACGCCGCTTCGTGCAGGGCCTCCTGGACCTCCGGCTTCACGCCCTCGGGCAGGGGGGACTCCCGCACAACACGGGCCAGCTTTTCGGGGTCAGGATCCGCCATCTCCGGCCCAGGCGGCATCGCCGTCCACGCATCGCGGTCATAGACCGGGGTCTTCTCCGGAAGCCCCAGCTCAGGCCTCCCGACCAGCGTGTTCTCCCCGAAAGACCGATAGTCCGTCTCCACCGGGAGGACCGCGATGGAAGGGGCGGGCATCTCACCGTCGAACCACAGAGCGGTCGCCAATGTGTTCGCGCCGACGTTGCGCAGCGCCACAAGGTCGCGCTTGATCGCCGTTTCTTTCAGGTCCGGCGGGACACGCTCGTCCAGCTCCCGGGGTTCGACCACTTCAGCCCGTACCGCAAACTGCGCCCGGCGGCGTCTCTTCTTCTTCTCCTGCGCCGGCGGCTCTTGCACAACATCCTCCACAGGCGGCCGCGCTGCAGTATCTGCCGTAGGTGTGACGCCCGGCAACGGCTGGTCAGGGCTGGCAGCCGCCTCGGGCTGAATGGTCTCAGGGGTTTGCTGTACTTCGTACGGACGGCTCGCCACTCGCCCGGCGGTGAACTCTCCAGCCACCCGGGCCCCGGCGCGGAACTCCTTAGACGTCAGGCTGCGTATGGCATCAGCCACACGGGATACCAGACGCTCCACAGTGAACGGTGCAGCAGCCTCGCGGGACGCCATTTGAATCGCGTAAGCCGCAGCCTCAGACTGGGAGATATCCCCCTGCTGACCCGGGGCCCGTCCGTACTTGCGGCGGCCGTATTCGGCCAGTTGCGCCACCTCCTCGGGCTTCAGTATGCCGGCCCGCTCAAGCCAGTGCACCACCTCGTGATTCAGCTCGCCCAGATCGAAGTCTTCACTGAGAAACAGGCGGGCACCGCCGTCCGGTGTGAACTCGGTGAATGCGGCGGCTGTCGTGGTGCCGCCCCCGTGGATGGCGGCGCTCACTCCCGACTCCTCCGCGTAGCGCGCCGCCTCAGCCTGCATCTCTTTGGGAGTCAGGATGAACGCCGAGGCCTTGGCTCCTCCCGGGGTTGTGATTGTAACACCGCCGCCGCGGTTCGGGACAACCTGCAGGTGGTCCAGTCCCCTGGCGTTTTTGAACGCCTCAACCAGCCGGGCCGTGCGAATGGCCTTACTCCTCTTCGCGCTGGCGATGGCCGCCTCAGGCGTTTCTGCCACCGGACCTTTTATCCCCTCACCAAACACGACACGGTACCGGCCGGAGGGTGTCTGCTCCACATTCCCCTGAGGAGCCGGGACGTCCGCCCGGGGTATGATGCGGTTGCGGCCAACGGCCTCCTGGACCGCCTGCTGACCGGCGCGTGCCGTGCCCGTGGCGATCTGCTGACCCGCTGCGGTTACACCGGCCTGCCCCAACCCGTAAATCCCCTCCAGCGCCACATCGCGCCAGTCAGAGGCATCCAGTGGGCGCCCTTCGGTGAGCTTCGCGGCCAGCTCTGAAGCCGACTCGCCGCCCATCTGCGCCGCGGCTCCCGCAGCGGTGCGGGCAACGGCGCCGGTCAGGCCGGACCCCGCTATCTTGCCCTCGATCAGACCGGCAGACGCGAGTTCTGCCAGCTGGTCTACCACAGTCGCTGCAATACCCCTGCGCTTCGCCGCCGCTTTTATGCGCGACCATTTGGCGCTATCATTCATGGCGGCACGAATCGACTCAGGGTCGGACAGGTCGACACCCTCGCGAGCCAGCAGCTCGGCCAGTGACCCGCTAGACTCGACCTGATACTCCCCGAGCGCTCCACCGGCCACTGTCCCCCTGACTACGTCCTTCCCCACCTTCGCAGCGGTCAGGGGACCCAGCACCTTTCCTGTCGCCGCCCGCGCAAGGCCGCCAGCGGCCAGTGAAGCAAACACACCGGCCATCTCGGGCCACTGGCGCGCCATGTTCTCGGTCAGGTTGTACATGAACCCGGAGCCGAAGTGCTTGACCGCCGTGGCCCACCACTCTTTCGAGAAGGGGGAATACTGGTTGAGCGCCTTCGCGGCAGGTGTGTCGGGGATCTCTCCGATCATCTGTCCGATTTTCGCGGCGCCCTCGGCGTCCCCCTCGGCCAGCAGGCGCGCTCTCTCGCGCTCCAGATAACCCTTGTAGCGCGCCTGTGCCTGTTGCGCCAGGAAGCCCTCAGGGGCTTCTTTCGGTGGTTCCCAGCCCTTCTGCAGTGACTCCGCCTGCTTCTGGGCCACCTTACCGGCCAGCCTTGAGAGCGCGGCGGTGCCGGCTGCCGCCGCCGCCTGCCTGAGCGCGGCTGCCGGTGCGGCCGCTGCGCCCGCCCCTGCCGCTGCAAGCGCCAGGGCTGCGGCAGCGCGCGCAGCGGCTTCATTCTGGGCGCGCTGAGCCTCCTCAACCTCTGCACGGTCACGGGCCGTCATCCGGGGCGGCGCTTGCGGGATTGCGGCTCCGGGGGAGAGCATCGCAAGGCCAGCATTCTCCGCCACCAGGCGGGCTTTACCGGCTTCGCGCTGCCTCAAAGCCTCTAAGAGAGGAATCTTCCCCTTCGGGTTACGCGCCGCTTCAACCTTCGCCGGGTCGAACCGCATGGTCTCCCAGGCATACCGGACAGCATCCAGATTCCAGCCCGGATGGGCCCGCCTGACATCTTCCGCCAACTCCTCGAAGCCTGCAGTCGGAGGAGCGTTCACGCGCCACGCCAGAATCTCATCCACCGCCTTCTGCGAGAGCTGCGGCCCTTTGTAGTTCGCCAGGAACTCGCTTCTCTTCTGCTGCGGTGCAGCCTGAGCCGTCGCCTGAGGCAGTTTGTGCCGGAACGTGCGGAAACCTGCCAGATGCTTCTGGTGATACGGGGTGTTCAGGTCCGTCTCGACGTAGCTTTTCGCAGAGCCAGACGACATCTCCGCGATACGCCCGTCGCCAAGGTAGACCCCAACGTGCGTAACGCCCTTGCGCCCGCCGGTGTCACGGAAGAAAACCAGGTCGCCGGGTTGTAACGCATCGGGCGAAACAGCCTGGCCCGCCCTGTACTGCTCGGCGGCGGTGCGTGGGATCGACACCCCGAGAGCTTTCCAGACACACTGAGAAAGCGCGGAGCAGTCTGCCCCCTTTCCGGGCGTGGTGCCGCCGAAAACGTATGGCGTCCCCCGGAAGGACCGCGCCGCCTGAACAACCGCGGAGCTGTCAGCGGGGCGCAGCCTGGCGGTTGCACGCTCCTCAGCCCACAGTCTCAACAGTGGATTACTGCCGGCTTTATCCTCCCCGGTGCCTGCGGCGGTTGCACGCTCTTCAGCATACAGTTTCAACAGTGGATTGCTACCGTGTCCCCCCTCCGCGGAAAGCTTCTGCAGGGGAGGGCTGGGGCGAGCGGCCGCAGTCTTCTTTTCTTTTTCATACAACTCAAGCAGCGGGTTCACTGTTACTTTGCCCCCCACCGGCGGAGCATTGCCACAATCTGCGCGTTTGACTTCTTGTCGCGCATGGCTTGGCGGACAAGCTGATTTACCTCTTCAGGGCTAACCTTCTTTCCATCGGGCAGCACCAGACCATGTTTGCGCCACTGATACAGCTGCCGGTCCTCAGGAGACAGAGAGGACCCGGTCTTCCCTTGCGCGGGCGGGGCGCTTGGGGCCGGCGGGGCGGCCTTCGCAGGCGGGGCGCCTGCCCCGGGCAGGGCGCCCGCCCCGGGGAGCGAGAGGTTTTTGGCCTTGTCCCAGGCGTCTTTGGCAATGTTCTGGTTCAGCGGTGTATCCCAGCTTGCGGAGAGCGCAGCGGTTTCAAGGTAACGCCCTTTCAAGAACTCGATGTCACGCCAGCGCTTGTGGTCGAACTCCACAGCCTGCAGGTTAGCCAGGAAACGGTCGATCTCAAGCCGGTGGCGGGCCAACGCCTGGCGCGCTTCCTCAGCCTTTATCCGCAAGGCAAGGTTTTGCTGGTCCAGCCACCACTGCCGCTCCGCCTCCTTTGCCCTCTGCTCCAACTCCCTCTCTTTCTGCTGCATCTCCTCCGGGATGTACTTGGCTCGCATCCTGTTGAGCTCGGCTTCGGAGAGATTCTTCTCAGTCCTTGACCTGATCTCATCCTGTCTCAGAGAAAGCCCGCTTCCCTTGATGGCCTCCCAGGGCTCTCTCTCACCCGTTACAGCAGCCAAAAAGTTGCTGAGCTCCTCGCCGGTTGCCCCCGCGCGGACGATATCGGCCAGATCGCCAACAACGCCCTTCAGTCCCCTCCGCCGGGAAAACTTCTGATACCATTCCTCAAGGGGGTCGGGTGAGAGAGCGGGCGCAGGGCCAGACGCCGGGGCGGCGGCGGACGCTCCCTGAGGCGACAGTGACTCGGCTCCCCCGGGGGGCCAGCGCAAGGCACCACCCGGGACTGCGCTCTCTGCAGGTCTGAGGGCCGCTGCGACTCCGAGGGCCGGAGTAACGGGGGCAGCCGCCGGAAGGGAAAAGGCAGGCACCGGCGCCGGGGCGCCAGGGGGAGGCGGTGCCTGAGTCCCGAGCGCCCAGTGAACGCCAGGGGCCACCGCACTCCACGGGAGCCCGGCCTCTGCCACCTTCCCGAGATGCTCCGCCACCGTCCCCGGGCCCGGTTGGAACATATCGGGGTCAAGCTTCGTAAACCCTCGTTTTTCTGCGATTCTGTTCGCCTGCGCCACCGCCAAGGCCACCGTTTGGGGATTCATGCCGTTCGCGGCGGCTTGCGCTCTCTCTCTCCACTGCGTGTACTCGTCCCAGTCCTGCTTGTAGGCCGCCTGCTCCTGCTCCCACTTCCGCCGTTCCCTCTCTTCGTCCAGCCGCGCCTCGCTCAGGCGCAGTGTGCGGTCGCGGTTGCGTTTCTCCTCCTCGAACTCCGTGCGCTCCCGGCGGCCCCTTGCGTAACCTCCGAGGAGATTGGCAAGTGCAAAGGCAGCAAAGTTCATAATCTACCTCCTGAGCCACGGATACAGGGAACCGAGCGCCTGGAACGTGGTGCCCCACAGCCCCAGCGCCCCCTGCTGCGCCGCCTGAGCGCGGGCAGCCTGCTGGCCCGCCAGATCAGCCATCCCCCTGGCGTACTCTCCCAGAGCCGAGACGCCCATCCACGGATTCAGCTGTCCGGTGGCGTCAGCCTGCAGATAGTTCAGCAACCCCATCAACTCGTTCTGCCGCTGCTGATTCTGCTGAGCCTCCCATCCGGCCCGTGTCAGAGCCGCCTGGTTTCTGTCGGCAGCCAGCATCCTCTGGGCCTCAAGCATTCTGTAAAAGTCATTGGCCGCGCGCTGCTGAAGGTCGCTCTGCGTCATTACCGTCTGCAGATTGCGCTCGTTCTCCCTGGCGGTCAGGTCCGCCCGGGCCTGCACCCGGCGCATCTCGTTCTCCCAGATTTGCTGCAGCCGGGCATTCTCCGCAGCGGTCAACTGCTGTCCGAGCTGTGCCTTCTGGATGAGCCGCCTGTCGTTCTCCTCACGAAGCGCCTGCTCCATACCCATGACCGCCAGCTCGTTGGCAAAGCGCTGCTGCAACTGCTGGTTGCGTTCGTTCCTCAACGCCTGCTCCAGCGCCAGCCTCTGCGCGGCTGTGTCGGCCTGCAGTTTCGCCGCTTCGCGGTTAGCCCAGAGCTCCACCGCCCGGTCTGACGCATCCCCCAGGGCCGAGGCTCCCACTCCCCGGCGTGCCAGCGCCCCCGCTGCGTCCTGTTTCTGGGCCAGCGCGGCCTCGTTCACGCGCAGCAGATTTGCAGCGTTCAGAGCGTCCGCGAACGCGCGTCCTGCCTCAGAGGCGTCAGGCGCGTCCACCCACCGCTGCGCTGTTCGCGGAGCTACCGATGCCTCGGCGGGGGTTGTCGCCCAGAGATTGCCTGCCGGTATCAGAGGATTGAAGCTGTTCCCCACCGGAGACCCCAGCGAGTCCAGGTTATTAATGCTCGTCTGGTACGAATGGAGCCAAAACGAGTTGTTCGGATCCACCGAACGCGGCAACGCGCTCCAGTCCGGATTCACAACATTCAGATCTGGAGCTTCCAGGCGCTGGCCGAAGCCCCAGTAGGACAGATCGACGTTCATCGGCGGCACGCTCACTGCGGGCGCTGCCGCCTGGGACTGAATACCGAGGCTCTTCAGAACATCGTGCGGGGCGTTCTGGGCAAGGAAGTCCCGTACCTGCGGGTTGTTGTTCAGCTGCCTGCCCAGATCCGCGCCGTAGCGGTTGAGCCATGCCTGGTCCTGCATCGACTGGAACATCGCCCCTGGTGTCTCCCAGCTCACAGGCACCCCGGCCAGCTTCCAGGTGTTGATTGTAGACTTTATGTCGTCCCAGCGAACTGGAGGGGGCGCCTGAGCGCCGGGAGGCGCGCCCGCGGGTGAGGCGGGAGTGACGGATGCCGGAGTTACCGGAGAGGATGCTGGCTGCGCCGCGGTAGGCGCGACCGCCGTGGTCAAAACTCCTGCAGGCTGCTGGTACCGCCGTGGGCTCTGGATAAACGACAGGATACTCGGGTTGAACGCCCCCACCTGCGCCTTGGCCCGCATCCACCGGTCTGCCTCGGGCCGCCCGTAGTCCTCCCAAATGCGCTGAGCCATGGCACCCTGCTGGGCGTAGCCCGCCGCAGCGGCGCGGTCAAGCGCCGTCTCTCTGTAGCCCCCACTGCTCATGTCGTCGCCTCCGTGATCTCATAAAGCGGGACGCGCCGCCCCAGACGCTCCAGCAAAGCACTTTCCTTCCGCATCTGGCAAACCGCAATGCCGGTCCCGTACACCCTGGCGAGGTCATGCACCAGACGCACCGCCTGCGCCACAGTAGCGGGGGAGCGCCGCGGGGGGACAATATAGAGGTCCCGGACAAACAGCGCGTCCCCATCATCCTGGCCCAGCCAGAGCGTTTCCTTCTTAACGGGATACACGGTCAGCACCCCGTAGACCATGCTCTGGTCACCCTCCCGGCGCCCGAACACAATCACGCGCCCGCCGCGGTCGAGAATGTGCCGCAGGTGCACCCCGGCACCGATCAGGTCCTCCCCGGGCATCCCCAGCTCCTTTCCCATGCGTGCCGTCAGCAGCGTCGCGACGGGGAAACTCGGGTCCCCCGGCACCGCGCTTATCGCAAACTCACCCTCGCGCCGGGGGAACCGGTTAAAAAAAAGGGCGAGGCCCGCAGGGCTCTCGCCAGAAGAGGAGGAATGCTCAGACATGCAGACTCACACCTTTGTCAGCAGCTCCTCGTAATCGAGGGCCACCCAGAATATTTTCGCATATTCCGGAGATGGACTGCCCGGCCCCACGTCAAACGACAGCTGGAACCCGTGGGACACAACCGGCTGGGGCAGTTCAATGGGAACCACCTGCCCGATAGCCCGCGCCCCGGCGCTGGTGGCGGGGAGCGTCTTCTCCACAATAACCGGAGAGGCGTGCTCGGCCCCAGCCACGCGCGCTGTCAACGTCAGAGGCCCCGGGTCACTCGCATAGCACACCCACAGACGCCGCAGACGCTTCTTGCGCGGCAGTGTATCCGCCCCCGTTGGTGAGGGCACAGGCGGGGTGTTGAACGTCATTGCCTGAACCTCCGCCTTCTCACCGCGCAGCGATGCAGAGTAAGTATAAGCCGGTGGGGTGTCCCCGATACGGCCGGTGTGAATCTGCAGGACACTTCCCGGGAGAGCCCAGATGCCGTAGCCGCTCGGCAGGGACGTTATCCAACGTATATCTTTCCGGCCCGGGGTCCAGGTGCGGGTCGCCAGGTCAAGGTCGTAGACCGCCGTACCCAGGTCTTTGATTGTGTAACGGCCCCGCCCGTACGCCGCCACCGGTTCCGACGCAGGCTCTCCCCCTTCCGGCTCCTTGCGCCCCAGAGGCCAGAGCGAAAGCGACAGCATTTCCGGGGTTGTTCCTCCAGCGGGCAGCCCCACCACATGGTCCCGGCTGCGCCAGACCATGTAGCCTCCGCAGTTGTGAAGGGTGTACGGGTACGGACAGCCAGTGGAAAACGCAAACTGTAAATTGAAGTCGCTCCAGTTGATCCCGAAGAGCCTGTAGGCCTCCTGCACTTTGAAGACGAGTAAATTATCACCGGTGGTGCCGGTAGTGTTGTAAGCGCCGGATTCCGGCACCATGGCGGTAATCGGGGTGGGCCCCCCAACCGTTAAATACCCTCCCAGCCATTTGGTGTCGGAAACATAACCCAGAATGCCGGCGGCGTCGCGCGGCCAGTATTCGGGCTCGCCAATCGTTGAGAAAAAGAGATCATTCCCCTGAGCACCTGTCCCACTCCCGAACAACCTCCCGTTGAATGCCACCAGGCGGCTCAGGTAGGGTGGAGGGTTCCTGAAAAACGCGTCCATCGGCATAACACCGAGGGAGGGCAAAGGGTTGTCATCCACCACAAACGATGGCCTCTGCTCCACAATTTGCCCGGCCTGCCCCCCGTAAGTCCTCGGAGCGGTTACAAGAAGATCGTGGGTGTGGATCAACTGCCAGTCCGTCCACTGCCCTCCGGCCGGGCGCGAACGCCGCCACAGGCGGACCCGGTCGGTCCCCGGGGGACGCTCCAGCGGGGACACGTCGAGGGAAACTGTAATTTTCTGCGAGCCCTGCGACCCCGTGTTGATAGAAACAGCCTTGCCGGGCAGCCCCTCGATGCCGCGGTCGCTGTGCGCTAAGGTCCAGCAATATTCAACCGTGGTGTTCGCGCTCCAGTTCCCCCCTGAAGAGAGGGACAGGCTGAACTGGTACCCGCCACCCGGGGCGAGCATCGAGTAATCGGGCAACCCGGCGGGGGAACAATCAGAAAAGCCCAGGGTATTATAGTCCTCGTTCGGGCCTGAGTTAGCCGGTGGGGCAATGTAATCCGTGATAATATAAAACGGCTCCCGGTAGTCGTGACTGTCCGGACGCCAGACGGCGCGCAGCTTCACCGGAACCCGCCCTTCATCCACCAGCCAGTCAACTTCTTTAGGGGTCGTCCCGGTTTTGCGCCGCCCGTAAAACGTTGTCATGCCCGGCACAAGCGGCTCATAACGGTTGAAGGAGTCCCACGGACTCTTCTGCCTTACGGAAAAGACGGAAAAGCCGCTGGACTCAGGGAACTGATTATACACAGGCCCGGAGGTAACGCGGACCGCCTCGCACGCGTGCCAGAGGCCGTTCCACCTGAGCGGCAGGTCCGCCTCTTTCGTTGTGTCGGGAGAGGACGGCACCAGGTATATTCCCTTCCCAAAGCGCGCCGCGCTCTCCATTGTGGGTTTGGACAACCAGCCTCCGCTGCCGGGATGACGGCGGTATATTGGATAAATGTGAAACCGGTCGGCCGGAGTCCCGATCCTCTCGGGCATGGTCATCGCGCCGCACAGGAACGGTCCCACGCTCGCCAGCAGCATGCCCTCGCTCTCCAGAACCTGATGCGGAGCCACCTGCTGACCGTAGAATTTCACCAGGTAAGGCCCATCGCCCTGGATGTAACAGCAGGGAATAAGCGGAAGGTCCGCCTTCCGCGCGCAGAGCGCCCCGTCCGAAACCTCGAACGATTCCGCCTCCCGCCCCAGGGCGCTGGATGGGCTGCTTTGCTGGCGTGCAAAGACGCCCCGGTTATCAAGACCAGCTGAAAACCCGAGCAGAACCTCACGCGCCATCAGAACCGGAACTCCCCGCTGTGGAGGTTCCGGCAGGCTGCCGCAGCAGCCGCCAGACCGTCCTGCCACAGGGCTGTAAACTTCTGCACCCGCGCCACCTCCGGGGCCACATCCGCCCCGGCGCGAAACTGCGAAAGAACGTAAAAGGCAGGCAGCCGCTGAAAACGCCGGGGGAGGGGGTCCATCGGCTTCACGGCATCATTGTTCTTGACGTAGACAGGCAGAGCCTTGAACAGGTACAGCTTCACCTCACTCGCATCGTCCTCGCTGTACCAGACCCGGCGCCCCACCGCGCACATCGCCGGCCCGGAAGTAAGTCCCCCGCGGCGCACGTAAGCGTCGCGGGGGAGCACGGGGATCAGGAAGTCGCCGTCCGTCGCCACCACCGGACCGATAGCGTCAGCCGGCAGCACGTACGCGTCCCCGTCCCTCTGAAGGGAGGCTAACGTCAGCTCGTACGGCAACGGACGGACAACTTCGCTGATTATGTCAACCGCCTGATTCGCCAGCTCCACAAGGGTGTCATCACTGATGGTGTTCCCTTCGTACGCCAGCTCGGCGGATACGTACGTTTTCAGGTCGCTCCACTTCACTTCTCACCCCGGGCCCGGGCCTCCCCGCTCTTCTCCCCGGCAGCGGGCTCCCCCTCCGGCTGCTTCTCCTCGGCCGGAGGCGCAATCTGAGGAGCCTGCGCCGCCGCCTTCGCCGCCTCGAACATGGCGTCCACCCGGTCATCCGGATAGCGTACGCACCACGGCTGCCGCTGCCCGGCCTCACACCAGACAATCACGGGCACCCGGTACACCACCCCGGGCTCCATCTCCAGCCTGCCGGAGCGGCACTGCACGATGCCACCGGGGAAACAGGCCACGTACGGCGCATCCAGAAACACCCGGTGGGTCAGGACCCTGGGAGTATCCGAGGTGTTCGCGATGTGACAAAAAGTGATCAACATTACTGCGACTGGAACCTCGCATACGGGAAGTTCGGAGTGACACTCTCGATATACCAGTAAGTCCCGACGCAGAGCACGGTAATAACCGCCCCCCTTAGCCGGTTATTCGTAGCAAACCTCATTTCGCTCCCAATCCAAGAGTTTGTTCCCTGTCCGTCATCGAAATAGAGCTTGTTCGTGTAGCAGGCAATAGTCAGGGGCTGGTTCACGTCATTGATGAACGTGTACCTGTAACCCAACAGTGCCTGGCTCGGCTGAGGCAGAGTGATAACTCTCGTCCCACTGCCCCGGACAATAAACACCTCCCCGGAGTAATCTCCCCGGGCGGGGCTCACGGTGTAGTTCCCGGTCAGCACCGTGGGGAAATACCGGATGGGGATCGGGGCATTTGTCTCAATGCCGGGCCGGTCGGCTTTCCCCCTGATAATCAATTTGTCTGTGGTAATGGCGCCGTATGCCGCCGAAGCGGCAACCAGGGCGCCCGCAAGAATAAGAAAACGTCTGTTCAAAATCATCTGTTTTCACCTCCAGAAACCGGCTCCCCGGGAAACCCCGGGGAGCCGGAGAGCCACCGGGACGGACACCGTATTATCGCGCCCCGGTCGAACGGTTACCAGGCTACTCGTCCGTCCTCAGCCCCTCAAGGCGGAACGACGTATCGCAGCGCAGGGCAACCAGCTGCCCCACAAAGCGCAACCACGCCTCAAAGGTCATATTCCTCTGACCCGGGCTGCCGAAGAACACCTGCCGGTTGCCCGACTCCCCGGTGTACGGGTTGACGAAGTTGATGTCCTGCGGCATGTACAACCGCAGCTTGTCCTCATCAACCCCGAGGACGGTGTGCTTCGGCCACCCCTGAGACATCGGAATGATCGGCACCATCCGGCCCTCAACGTTCAGCTGGCGGGTGTAATACCCACCCGTCACCTTCCCGTCGTTGACCGTCATGGTCGCGTTGTGCGCCGCCGCCGCCTTTCGGGCGATGGCCGCCGCCATGTCGGGGTGGCAGTAAATGGCTGTGACCTGCCCGTCAGCGAACCCGCTATCAATGTCGCGGATGGGCTTCAGAAGGTCCTCCAGGTCCCAGCTACCCGGCGCATCGCCGTCCCACTTGGAATACACCGGGCTGACCAACGAGGGAATAGTCGTACGGTTGGCAATCCCGAAGTAGTCCTGGCGCGGGCTTCCGCTGCCAGGGGGGTTAGCATTCTCGCCGGTGAACTTCCAATTCCGTGTGCCGTCATCGATCAGGTGCAGCAACCCCGCCATATCGCGGTAGACCAACGCGGTCCCTGCAAGAGCCACAGCACCGCGCAAGAAGATGATGTCATTGGCCGCAGGGGTCGTGGAACCGGCCGTGTTGGGGCCGCTGACCAACGTGACCTGCTTATTGGGTTTGTCGACCGCTCCCACGACCAGTCCTTCCCTAACAGCAGACCAGCTGGTCCCAGCTGCATTCGGCCTGAAAATGTCGACCTCCATTCCCGGGAGGAACATATCAACATCATCCCAGCCAAAGTTCTTGGCGGTGTTGTCCAGGGTTGCCAGTGAGCTTGCGTTATTCCAGGCACCAATACGCCCCAGGCGGCCGGTGCTGTCCCCGCGCACAGCACACTGGAGGCGCCAGCGCAGGTCGTCCTTCAGGTCGCGCAGCTTGATGTCCAGGAGGCTCGCAACCCCGGCCTCGGACTGCCGGGCCTCCTCCTGCTCCTCAAGCGTGATGCCCGTCGTCGCGGCGTACTGCACCTCGCGGACAACCAGCCGCTCGAACTTCGTTTTGCCCGGCTGCGGGAAGTCGCCCGCCTCAGTCCGCACGGTGGCGTTCATCGGAGCTCCGGTCTGCAGGACCGCCGCGAGCCCCTTGCCGCCGGCGTGGAGGAACAGGTCCTCCTTGCTGGCTACTTTGCGAACTCTCTCCAGAACGGGATTGCGGTAGACACGCAGGGCCTGAACGCCCGACATGTCATACCGTTCCCGGAGAAAGTTATTGATTTCAGAGATAACGTCTCCAGTCCACGGCATTTAAATTTCCTCCTGCGCCCGGAGGAAGGCCGTTACGACGGATGGCGGGAGAGGAACTTCCTGAACGCGTCGCGCAGATACTCGGAATGCTCCGACGCGGTCATATCCGCGGCCGATTTCTCACGTTCGACAGCCGCAGCCCCGCCTGCCGATGTCACCGGCTGAGTCCGGGCGGCTTTTGTAAGTGTAGCGTTCTCGGCTCGCGAAATCTCCGCAATCAAAGTGCGAAAATCGCGGACCACGTCATGGAGAACCTCGGATGTGCGGTCCAGCGCCCGCTGGTCCAGAGTGGCGAAATGCTGCTGCGTGATCCCCTCCGCCCCCAGACGCCGGGCCGTCTCCGCCAGGACCATCTGGTCCACAAGCGCACCAGCCTTCTCGTCTGTCACGGTCGGAAGCAACCGCTGCCGGAGAGAGCGCGCTGTGTCCTCAACGTGCTTGGCTACGTTCTGAAGGGCCTCCTGGACCGTCTGCTCGTACTGGCGCTGCGCCAGCTCCGCCTTCTCCTGCTGAAGCCGGCGGGCCGCAACAACGGCCTTTGCCACCTCTGGCTTGACCCAGTCGGTTACGTCATCGGGGTTGCCGATGCACACCGTCCCGTCAGTAGGGTCGAACCAGAGCCCTTCAAGCTCGGGATCATGAAGCCTCGTCAGCTTCTGCAGTCCACGCTCTCCCAGAGCCCGCTCATCCACCGCCGGAGGCGGGGACTGCGCAGGCTGCTGCTCTGCCAGGCGGGTGATGTACTCCCGCAGCTCCGCGTTCTCTTTGGCCAGCCTGCTGCGCTCGGCTGTGGTCGCGCGCAGGCTGCGCTTCAGCTCCTCGACAAGGTCAGAGCCCTCGTCGAGGGAAGGCTGCTCAGTCTCCGCAGGTTCTGCTTCCGCCTCCTCTGCGGGGGGCGCAGCGGTCTCTGTCTCCTGCGGGTCAGTGGTCTCGCCGGTCTCGCTCGGCGCAGCGGATTCAACGTCTGTCGCGACGTCAGCGATGTTCTCAGGGTCCATGCGTCTCCTGTAAAACGGCCTCGAGGCCGTTCTGCCAGATGTCGCTCTGGCGGGCGGATATAACCCGCTACGCGGGTCAAACTGTCAACAGGTAATCTGTCGGAGTTTCCTGCCGGCCGCTCATCGACTCCATCATCTCTTCGGCGCCCGGAGCCAACCCGCTCACGGCGGGCGCAGGCGCCTCACCCTCGGCCAGACCGGCGGGGAGAGCCGGAGGCGCGGGGGCGGGTGCTTCCGCCGGAGGCGGGACGCCAAGCCTCATCTGCTCCAGCTGCCGCCTGCGCAACTCCAGCCAGGCCTGCACCCCGGTGCGGTGGATATCCGCCACCAGCTCCTCCAGCTCCTCGTAAGACAGGAACGTGTGCCCCAGCCGCTCCTCCTCTTCCGTCAGCCCCATCATCCGGAGCTGCGTGCGGGCGGCATACTCGATGCGCGGATCCGGGAGCCCGTCCGGCCCCAGCCACGGTCCAAACAGCCCCGCCTGCGCCGCCTCCGCCACAGCCTGCCGGCGCATCGCCGGCGTCATGCGCGGCGTGGGAACCGGAATCACATCCCGCCAGCCGCGCAGGTCTGCCCCGAAGAAATACTCCGGCTCGTTGGAGCGGGGCGCGGCCCCATTGTAGGACGGGTTGTAGTCCACCATCACCCGCGCCGCAGTAAAGTATTCCTGTGCCAGCTGCAGCTTCTGGCGTGCCACCTCGCACTGGTGGTGGTCGAAGTTCCTGAGGTGATAGGCAATGTTCTGAAAACCGGCCTCGCGCAACAGCTGCAGCTCCGTCGCGGTGGTCTTCCGCGGTGTCACCTGCCCCAGCGTGGGGTGGGAGAGGCCGGCCTTATCATGCAGGTTGCGCATCAGGCGCTCGTAGTCCTGCTGAGCCACCCCGAGGTTCAGATCATACCTGAGAAACTCGAACCGGGTAATCCCGGGCCCCAGATTAATCTCCCGCTGCCCGGTCTCCGGGTCGATGATGCGCTGCGTCACATCCCCGACACCGGCAACCGCAATATCACCACGCAGCTGACGGTTCTTCACCTCCTGCAGCTGCGAAAGCAGGACATCAAGCTGCTTCTGGTCGGAAAGCAGCGGCTCCAGGTACGCCATCGCGTACAGCCGCCCGGGAATCTGATACCAGAAGGCCCGGCTGAACGGCAGCACACCGTCAATCTGCAGGTCGTGCTCGTCCAGCAGCACACCGTTCGCCCAGACCCAGACCCGCCCGTTCGGATACTTCCGGGTCGGAGCGTGATACAGGCGCTTCACCACCACACTCTGAGACTGCGGACGCCGGACCGGAGCCCTCTGGATGACGATATTGTTCGCCAGCGAATCCAGATTCGCCATGACGTCCGCCGTGTCTTCAGGCTCAACCGCCTTGCCGTACCGCTCCCTCACCCAGTCCACATGGCGGGCGTCCATCTCCACGACCCAGCGCGGCGGCCAGTTCGTATCGTCCGGGCACTTCGCATATTTGAAGATCGGCACCACCTCGGTCACAATATCGCCGGTCAGGCCGTCTTCCGTCCTCTTCTTCGCGTCAAACTGTGTCCGGCGCAGAACCTCCCCGCAGCCGAACAGCCACAGCAGCTCCTCCTCCCGCAGCGCAGGTTCATTGTCCACCCGCTCCCTCATGCGCAGCAGCCGGGTCGCCAGGCGTGCCGCGGCTCGATCCTCGGGAGAGCCGGATGCGGGGATGACCTCGTAGTCCGAAAGGGCGTCGGTGCACATCGAAATCACCTGCCGGACGTAGATTGGCAGCTGATTATCTGTCACCCGGGCCGTCTTGCAAAAAGGCGGCGGCTCAATCCGCCGCCCCACCCGCCGCGTCAGGTCATGCTCCACCGCCGTCCAGTGGTCCCCCGCCCAGAAGTACAGGCTCTGCAGAGCCCGGCGCTCAAAAGGCAGGCGCGCCTCCAGGGCCCACCGCTTGCAGGACTCCAGATGGTCCAGCAGCTCCTTCTCCCCGCCCTTGAACCCCGAAAGCTCGCTCGTTGTGTCCCTCACGGCAACGGCCCTCCAAGAGCCCCGTCAAAGTTCCGCGCCTCAATGGCTGCGTCCGAAGGCGCCACATGCACCGCCTCGAGAGGAGGCTCAGGCAGGCTTTCAACAACCCCTTCCGAATGCCGGGGCGCGTTCAGAAAAGGGCATCCCCCCCACTTGCGGAGCATTCGTAGCGCGGCGATGTTCAAGAGCGCCACCCAGATCAGAAGAACCCCCGCCGCGACCAGAAGAACCTCAGCCAGGACCATCTAAACAAACTCCGTCATCTCGTCGACTTTGTCTTCCTCGACCGGCAGGCTCCTGGGAGAAGGCTCAGGGCGCGCCTCAGGCTTCACCTCACCCCGCATCGGCACTCCGCAGCAGGCATACCGCAGCGCATCACACAGATGGAACGAATGCCGGTCCGCAATGCGCTCAGTCGGGTCTCCCGCTGCATCAAGCTCCCGGGAATACCGCGACACCTGGCCGATAAGTGTGTGCAGCGTCTCAAAAATGAGTAGCCTCTTCAGCCGGAACAGCGCGAAAACGCGGTCAATGCCCGCCTCAACCGACGCCACCCACGGGGCGACAATCGGGAGCCCGTGAAGAGCCAGACGTGTACGATAGTCATCCTCGTTGGGGGAGCCTCCGAGGACGTAGAGATAACTCTCTCCGTATTCGAGGATCCGGTGTGCGAGCCGCTCTGCGTCGAGCCCGGGTCCACTCCATTCTCTGTATGCATAGGCCACTCCACTCGCCGGCTCCACGGCCAGCCACACCACCGCTCCGGTCGTTGTCCCCGGGTCCACCCCCACAATACGATGCCAGTCCGGCGGGATGGTGAACGGCTTCACGATGTGCACGCTCGGGTCCAGCGGCCAGATGCGCCCCGCCGGCAGCGTAAACTCCGCATCGTAGAACATGCGGAAACGCCACTCCGGCATCGTCTTCTTCGCCCGGTAATATTCCCGGTCCGGAAAAGCCGGATTATCCTTGGACGTGAACCGGACCACCTCAAAGTCCGGGTCCCCGGCCACCGCCCGGTCGTGCAGAACCTTCAACCAGTTCCACTCGTACGGCGTCGTCGTCAGAAGCGCCCGCCCCTGATGAATCGCAAGACGCCGCTGCACAGCCTCCCAGGCTCTCACATCCACCCGCGCCTGGCCGCATTCATCCAGCCACGCCGCCTTGGCCGTCGCGGACTCCAGACCGCCCTCCGCCTCCATGGAGCGCAAAATGATCCGGCGCGTGTTCTGTGGATTGTAAATCACACGGTCCCCCGCGTGGTACTTCCACCCCATCCGGCCCACAAAAAGGTCGGACAACGCGGGAAGCATCTTCAGCTTCAGGAGGTCGTAGCTCGCAGTCGCCGCCAGATAGTCCCCGTCCCCGCACCGCTGTATCTCGCGGGCCAGCCAGTGCGGCCCGAATGTCGTTTTCCCACCCTGCGTCCCCGCCAGGACCAGGACAAAACGCGCCTCCGAATTCCACGCCTTGAGCTGGCCAGGGTGGAAATTGAGCCGCAGAACCCGCTGCCCCTCGGCGTTCTTGACCTCCTCAACAAGCGGCGGGACACCCTTCACTGCGTCGAAGCGATGGAGTAGAACCGCACGGGCTCAGGAGCCTGAAACATGTCATAAGGCTCCCGGTAGAGCCACTGCACTTCGCCTTCCGAGAGACCCCGGACGTAAATGTACACGTAATCAATCTCACCCACCCACCGGTAAAGGGCGTTATCGGGCTCCTGCCCGTTCGTGCCGAGCCACATGCTTCCTTCATTGGCTGCAGTGCCGGACGGGTCGTCCCGTTCCCTAAACTCCCCGTCAAAGTACGTTCGGATTTCTCCCGTAGTGGTATTGTACGCCAGCGACAGCGACATAACCCGGCCCGGGGAAACATTACTTGCCGGGACGAAGGTCACCTGGTACTCGTACCCGCCAAACTTCATCTGGCCGTAAAGGCCCGGGAACTCTGCCGAGGTGTCCAGCACAATGCCCCACGCGGGCCAGCGGCTCACCAGATGATGCTTTCTCACACCCTCCCCGTAATTGGATGCCCGCGCTGCGATAGTAAAACCCTGCGACGGGTCCGGGAGGATTCCGCTTATAGAGCCGTACCTTTCCTGGCCGGCTGGAAGAAAAAGACCCCTGCGCACATGTGCAGGGCCCGCCAGGGCAATGAGCCGGGAGTTAACCGCATCCTCCCAGACCAGCCCCGCAGGGCGGTTGAATATCCAGGCGCCCCACAGGCCCCGCGCCAGCGGGTGCGTCCGGTCCAACGGACAGCGCAACCCCGGGTCCGGCTTCTGCGCACCCCAGTACCCCACGGCTCACAGAACCTCTTCGTTGTAGAACCGGACGAACACCTGGTTATCTCCCACGTTCGTTGTCGTCGTGGCGCCGGTCGCATTCATCCACAGCAAACGGAACCGCACCGGAGGGATGATCACTTTTGTGACCGCCATGATCTGCTGGGATGTACTTTGCCGGACCTGGAACGCAGCCAGCATCAGAGACTCCGGCGGCGGCACCGATGACGAACCGTCCACCCAGGTGGTCTCATCCAACGCCGGGATCAGATAAACCCCGATATAGGCCCCGGATGGCGGAGCAGTCTGAAAGCGGGCCCGGCAAAACAGATCCATAAAGCGGTTGCGCTCACTCGAATTCACAAACTCACGCCCCGGCACCCGGGTCCCGGAGGCCCTGTTGGCAAGCTCGCTCGCTGCAAACGCCTCAACAGGCTTCGTCTGAACACTCCACTTGCATTCGGCCATGGCCTACCCCTCCGCAGCGAAGACGTCGATCAGCTGACCGACCACCCACTCGAGGTCGTTGTCCGCCACGGCCGCGCCGTGGGTCTGCACCGTCGCATTCCCCAGCACCGCCCAGAGCATCCTTTTCGCCTCGGCCACCGGGTCCACCAGCGCCCGCTTCGCCCAGGCAAGCCGCTTCGCCCGGTTCATGGTGCTCTCCGGCTCACTGAGCACGGCGCTGGCCCGTTTTGCCACAGCCCCCGCCGTTTTGGCAAGCAACGTCGAACCATCCGGCCCCATCGCAATGTTGTAAATGTCCAGCAAAGTTGGCATATCAGCCTCCATCACACTGCTCCTGCTCATCCCCCCCGGCCGGCAGAGCGGGCCGCTCCTCCGGCAGCGCCTGCGCCGGATTGCCGGCCACCTCCACGTAAACCACCTCCGAGCGCTGAACCACCTCCTGGCGGTCCCAGAACATCCCGAGATGCTTGCCCAGCAGCTCTAGCGCCCGCACCCGCGCCGTCGCGTTCCCCTCCGCGGCATCGCACTCCGCCTCCTTGATCAAACGCTCGATAACGTAATCCTGCGACAGCTTCAACCTCTCACGCCTCTCCCGCATCCGCCGCTCCACCGCCGCCCGGACATGCGGCCGCCTGAGAAGGTCCCTCCCCGCATTGCCCCGCAGATACCCCGCCGCCCGCGCCGCCCGTGTGGAGTTGAGATCCACCAGATACTCATCCACAAACCGGAGCTCTTTGGCATCCAGCCCCTCCTCCACACTGCCCCACTCCAGCCGCGTCTTCATCGCATTCCCCATAATATAATCTCAAACCCTGTCGCCGCATAACAGTGTTACAAGTGTTATGCCGGCTGTTATACAGCCCGCCAGGATATGCGCGGCGTTCCGCTCATAAGGGCCGGTGGGCAGGCCCCAAGGCCGTTCAGAGCCCGGCCAATCAGGCCGGTGCGGACAAAACGCAGCCCGGGGGCGCCTCCTCAAGGGCAGACGCCGCCGCGTCGCATCTGAGGTGTGACAGATACAACCCCACGACCTCAGCAGCCCCTTCCGCGGGCAGGCCGCCCTCAGGCACATAACGGTGTATAACACTGTTATATAACGTGTTATACGCCGCCACCCGACACGCCTTTCAACATCTGATAATCAGCTTATCACCAGACCGCCCGACCACTCCGAAACACGCTCTCACCCTGCCCAAACACCCACAAAACACCCGAAAATTCCCACCAAACCAGCCTCAAACCCCTCCCCCGCGCCCCCTCCCCTTGGAGAGGGAAGGGAAGGGAAAGGGTAGGGGGATTATGGGGGTATAGGGATTGGGATAGGATTGGGAGAGGGTTCTCCTATTGATACCCCTTCTCCTTGGTACATCTTCTATATCAAAATATAAAATACACCCCTATTCTGAAGGGGACATAACTGTTACACAAAAGCCCTTTGGAGCAATTTGTGTAACTGTTATGGCCCCTTCAGAAAGAAATATACTAATGAAGAAGGAAAGGGGAAGGGGTACCAGGGGAAGGGGAAAGGTAACACTTTGAAGGTTTTTGAGGGAGTCATTGAAGAGAATTGAGTTTTTTCTTCATTTTTGTTTTTCTCGGGCATAACAGTGCAACGCCCAACGGTCGGGCCGTAACAGTTACGCGAATAGCTCTAAAGGCTTCCGCGTAACAGTTACGTCCCTCCCTGGGCTGCACTGTTATGCCCAGGAGCCTCCTTAACCCTATCCCTTGCAAGGCGAAATGGTGGGAGGGAGGGTTCGTAAACTAGTAGCATTCACCCGCGCCGCCGCGTGCACAGGCTAGCCCGCCGCGCCAGAATGCCCAGAAAGGCCCCTATTTTGCCCGTACAGCGCGTCTACCCCCTCGGGACGTGTTCCAAGACCTCCCGCACAAAAAGGCCGCCTGAAAAGCCAAAATAAGGCCCTCCCTCTCCGGTGGGCCCCGCGGCCGCCCACCATACCCCGTGGCGGCCGCCAAGTTAACCGCAGAGATTAACAAGGACGGCCAGCGGCGTCCATATTACACGCAGAGATTAACAAAGGCGCCGCGGCACCTTCTCCGTGGCGGTTGTTCTTAGCTCATAATATTCCCCCGCACGACCCCTGCCGGGTGTGAGAGGGTAAGGGATCCCCGCAGCGTGACTGGGGGAGGGGGTAAAAGGGGGAATGATACTACCATTGGACGGCCAGTCATCCTACCATTCCACCTTTTGCCGCTCTCCCGGCGCCGCGGCAACCGGCTATTGGCATAAATCCCGGCATAATCTCCCGCGGCGCCTGCTGCAGCCGCGGGAATAGCGGAGGATATCGGTGAATAGGCGGGGATACCGGGAGGCGGGATAGCGGCGCCACAGAACCGCATGTTCTATGCTATCCCGGCCGTCGTGATAATCAGCTGTTCATCAGTGGCCGGGACTGGCCGGAGAAAGGAGAGTGGGATGCAAAGGTCCAATGATACTACCATTCCACCATCCTATCATCCAATCATCCTATCATCCTACAGGCATGCAAAACCCGGCCCGGCCCGCAACACCGCAAGGCCGCTTCCCGGCCTTGCGTGCATATAAATATATGTAGGCCGCGCGGGAGGCGGAAAAGTCTGAAAAATTTCCCGGCCGGGACTTGACAGACTCCCGCGGGATATGGTATAGTGATATCAGAACACAACACCGGCCGGGCGCGCCCGGCAGAAGGGAGGAACAGCATGGAAATGGAAATGAAAATCGCAAACGTGAGTGTGGACGGGAACGAATATTTTGTAATTCATCCATTCTGTCCACCGGTCCTACGGCCGACGTGGTTGGCTTTAGACGCAGACGGGAAGCCCGTTTGCGACTATTGGAACATTGAATACATTACCAACCTTTCCGAGGAGTTCCGCGAAGCCCTCGAAGACGCAGCGTACGCAGCCGCCAAGGATGGGGATGGTGAGCCGCTGGAAGACCGGCTTGCCGTTTTAAGCCCTTCCGCCATAGAAAGGGCAGAGGAAATCGGATGGGTGGTCCGGTACGGTCCAGCTCCAGAAGAAGTTATCTGGCCATTCACACCTGTTTATTTCTGGGGAGACGTTCCTAGTAGCCTTCTCCTGCAGGCACGCGGGGACGTCTGGCGCGCCTTGCAGCTTCTGGCGATCTGCGTCCGCAAATGGGACGCAGATCCGGTTTCGGTGTTTGCGGAACCGCCAGAGGAAGGAATAGTGGTCACAGCGGCCGAATTGGCTGCTTCGTAGCCGCCATTGTCTCCCGCCTGCCTTCAGCAGGCGGGTTTTTTTTATGCTTCATCCTCTGGTGATAATCACCTGACCATCTCATTACCTGATCATCACGTCTGGCGGCCTTCATTTCATCATCTGATTATCACGCGGACTCGCTCCCGGACAGGTGCGCTAGGACGAGGGCGGCGCGGTACTCCCGGACGAAGGCGGCAGAAAAAAACGAAAAAATATTCCCGGCCGGGTGTTGACAACCCGGCCGGGATATGGTATACTCAGAGTGTAGAAACACCAGCCGGGCTGCGTCCCGGCAAGAAGGGAGGCAAAGCATGGTGCTAAACGCTGCGAAAATCCTTTACAAAAACAGAAAATACTATGTACTCTATCCACATTCGTACGCAAAGGCTGACCGGGTAGAGTGGGTGCTTACTGATTCCTGCGGACGCTTTGTTTGCGGCAGAGAATCCCGCGATATCCCGGGTGATCTTTGGGTAAGTGCCGAGTTTGCCGTACTGCGTAATTACGGCAGGACACTTGATGAGCGCCGGGCGCAATTAGCGCCCTGTGCACTGTCCAAGTTGGAGGAACGCGGGTGGTTGAAACAAATTAAGGAAGGTGACGGGGCGATTATCACCATTCATACACGGGTTTGGTTCCCCGCGGGTCTCCCGGCAGACTTCCCTGCCGGGAGACCCCGGCAAGCGCTCAATTTTCTTGCGGAGTCTGTCGCTAAAGGAGAGGCAGAGATTATTCCCGTTACCTATGCCCCGAAGCGGGGCGTAGTGCTCACCGCGTGCTGCTGAATTTTCCTCCCGCCTGCTGACGGCAGGCGGGAGTTTTTTTCTTCTTCTTCCTGTGATAATCAGCTAATCATCCCATCATCTGATCATCACGTCTGGCGGCCTTCATTTCATCATCTGATTATCACGCGGACTTACTCCCGGACTGGTGCAGGACGGGGGCGGCAGGACAAGTGCGGGACTGGGGCGGCAGAAAAACTCGAAAAAATTTCCCGCAGGCGCTTGACAAGCCATATAAAATATGGTATACTCAGGATGTAGAACACACGCGGCCGGGCGCTCAGCCCGGCAGAAGGGAGGCAAACATGAAACGCTTGATCACATTGAAAAACGACTTTCACAACACCACAGCCCGGGTTCGGTACCCGGGCGGAGTGCACCCCGTCCCGCGGGGGGCGCTTCAGAAGCTGTGCCCGTGGCGGGACTGCCGTTGTCTCGGCTCCCCGGCCGGGACGCCGTACGCCCTGTACGAGGAGGACGGGGTCGAGGTGTATTTCGATATTCATTTGGGGCGTTGGGCAATCGCCCCGGCGGAGTCGTAGCCTCCGCCGGGCCTTCCTTCCCCTGCCCGCCGGGGTCTGCCCGGCGGGCTTTTTTGTGCTTCCCCCCGGGGCTCCGCCTGATAATCAGCTTATCATCAGGACGGGAGCTTCATCCCGTTGGCGGGGTTCCCGGTTTCAGTCCCCCGGGGGGACAGGGTGCAGACTTACTCCCGGACGGGTGCGGGGGCAGGCCGGGTGCAGGACGGGGGCGGCAGGACAAGTGCGGGACGGGAGCGGCAGAAAAAATCGAAAAATTTCCCGGCGGCCCTTGACAACCGCTTCAGTATATGGTATAGTATGAATGTAGAAATCACCCGCCGGGCGCGCCCCGGCGAGAAGGGAGGCAGACATGAAGGAAATCCGATCTACCAACGAGACTACGCCAATGGAATTCAGAATCGCACCGTTTGAAGTGGATGGATGGGGGTATTACATCTTGTACCCCTCCGAGACACTGCGCCCCCGCCTGCGCCACGAGCGGCTCTATCTAATTCTGGACGAAGCGGGCCGTCCCCTCAATACTTCGGCGGCAGGTCAGCGGGAGTTCATGGAGCGAATAAAGAGCAGGGCGTTCCACACATGGCTGAGAGATGTGGGCGAGCCGCTCCTCCAGCGGCTCGAGCTTGTGGACGTCTCCGCCCTGCAATACGGGAGTTGGTGGGAGTGGCTGGCCCTCATGGGGCCACGAAAAGAGGATGCCATACTCCCCACTACGCGGGTCTGGTTCCCCGGTGGCCTCCCTGCCGCCCTGTACAAGCGCGAGCAGGCCACCGGGGACCTTTACGATGCGATGCGCCTCCTTGCGGTCCTTGTCTACGAAGGAAAGGCGGAAATTCTTTCTCCGCGGGCTGCCGCGCCTTGGGTGGGCACCGTAGTCACGGCGATTGAGCTGTCCGATGAGATTCAGGCTCGCAATAGGAGCCGACGCCGACGGAGGCGGTATAATGCCCGGGGCGAAGGACTGGTGAAGAAGTAAGTTATAAGCCCCGCCCCCCGGTAACGTTGAAAACCACGGCTGGCGGCTCGAACACGGGCCGCCAGCCTCCACCCCGCCCCCCGGCAGGCATACGGGGCAGGCGGGGATAAAAAATTCAGTCACGTTGCCCTCTGCCCGCCGGGGCAGACCCCGGCGGGCTTTTTTGTGCTTCCCTTCCTCTGATAATCACATGATCATCAGAACGGGTGCCTCGTTTCAATCCGCGCCGCCCGCGGCGCGGATTGACTCCCGGACGGGTGCGCCGCAGGACGCGGGCGGGCGCGCTCCCGGACTGGGGCGGCAGAAAAAGTCGAAAAATTCCCCGCCCGGGGCTTGACAGCCGCCCCCTACATATGGTATAGTATAGGTGTAGAAATCACCGCCGGGCCGCAGCCCGGCAAGAAGGGAGGCAGACATGAAGGAAATCCGAATCACGCAAATCACGGTGGATGAGGAAGCGTACTACGTGATGTACCCTTCGCCCGCCCCGGCCGAGGGGCCGGGCTGGATGATTCTCGACGCAGACGGCGGACCAGTCTGCGTCGACGAGACGGTGGACGACCTCCGGGACGACCTCCCGGACGAGTTCGTCGACGCCCTCGAGGCGGCGGCCCGGGCGGCTGTAGCCCGGCGCGCCGGTGAGCCGCTGGAAGAGCGGCTCACCGTCCCCGGCGACTCTGCTTTTGAGTGGGCGGAGCGCTTCGGCTGGCTCGTCAGCTGCGGCCCCGGGGAAGTAATTACCCCGAATACCCGGGTGTGGCTCCCCTATGGGGTGCCCCACATCCAACCGGGCAAAGACCTTGCTTGGCTCATGTCCTTCCTTTCGGCGAACTGCCGTTGGGAAGGGGCCGTGGCCCTTCCTCCGCGTGTTCCCGCGCCCCCGGGGGGCGTGGTCGTCACGGCGGCCGAGTTGGCCGCCGGGCAGTAAAATCTCAAGGGGGGCGCGGCCGCGCCCCCCTTTTGCGCCTTGAGTTTCAATCCTCACGGGCCAGCCTCCCTTGCCGCCTCCCTCCAGCATCCTGCGGGACTTTGAAGGCGGCCCAGCGGTATGGTATACTGCCGCAGCGGCCGGTAGCACCGGCCGGAACGAGGCATAGGAGGCAGTCTAGGGCCATGAAGGCCATACTGACGAAGAAGAACCTGCTACAAGGCATCCGCACCGCATCGCACGCAATCAACAGCCGCGCCGCTCTGCCCGTACTGGGGCACGTTCTCCTGTCCAGCGAGGAGGCAGCCGTCCGCTTCTCGGCAACTGATCATCAGATCGGTGTTTCCACCGTCGTCCCGGCCGAGGTCCTGACCCCGGGGGAGGTGACTCTGCCCGCGTCTGTGGCGGCGGAGATTGTGGGCTTGCTCCCGGACGGGAGCGTGACGTTAAAGCAGGACGGGAGCCTGATCCGGCTCTCGTCTCCGCCCGCCGAGTTTAACCTTGTGGGGCTTCCGCCGGACGAATTCCCGGACCTTCCGGAGGTGCCGGAGGATGTCTGGTTCGAGATGGAGGCCGGGCAGCTGCGGGCCGCCCTGAGGCGCACCGTGTTCGCCTGCTCCACGGACGAACTGCGCACCATCCTGCAGGGAGTCCTGTTCGACTTTCAGGGCTATACCCTGAAACTGGTCGCCACAGACACGTTCCGTCTGGCCGTTGATACCCAGGCGGTGCCCGCGGGCAGCGGCCAGGCGAGCGCCGTGGTCCCGCAGCGCGCGCTGCTCGAGCTGCTCAAGATCATGCCGGGTCAGGGAAGTGTCCGCGTCCACATCTCCGGGAGCCAGATCAAGTTCCGCCTGCCGGAAGCCACGCTGGTGTCGGTGCTCATTGAGGGGCAGTTCCCCGACTATCAGCGCGTGATCCCCACGGACTTCGACAGGAGGTGGGTCATCCCCACGGAGCCGCTGACCGGAGCCCTCCGCCGGGCGCAAGTCGTGGCGCGGCAGGACATGCAGAGGGTGGTGCTTCGCTCGCGGGGCGAGAAGGTGGCCATCTCCGCCCGCGCTGGGGCCGTCGGGGAGGCCTACGATGAGGTGGACGTGGTCCGGGAGGTGGACCCGGCCCGGGAGGTGGACGGCCTCGAAATCGCCTTCAACTGCGGCTATCTGCTGGGCGTGCTGAACGTCATTGAGACGGACGGGCTAGCTTTCGAGATGACCGAGCCGCTGTCTCCGGCCGTCCTGCGTCCGGAGGGGGAGGATGACTACCTGTGCGTCGTCATGCCGATGGAGAAGCCAGCGGAAGAAGAAGGGTCGTAGAGGCACAGTATGACGAGAGTGAACAGGAGTAGAAGCAAGCGAGATATCAGCAGCGCGATGGCGCGCTTTCTGGCGGCGGTGGACCCGGCCCGGGCGTGCGCGCTCGCCAGGGAGGCGGAGGCAGCAGAGCGCCGCGAGAGGGCTGAAAAATTCGCGCGAAAAAGGAGAGATAAATGAAAATCATTCACATCGCGTCGGCCCGTGGTGGGCCGGCATACTGGGACGAGGACGGTAACCTCCGGGTCAAGTCGTCCTTGAGCCGTGACATCGTGCCGCCGGGGCCACAGAATGAGTGGACCCTGGTGGAGGCAACCCCGGATGAGGTCGCCGCGCTGGTCGCGGCGGGGTACCGCCTGCCCGTGGGCAGGATCCGGACGTCTATGTCCCGGCTGCCGCGGCCCGTGTTCACCTGCCAGGCGTGCGGGCATTCCTGGCGGCCGCGCAGGCGCCTTGGACGGGAGCCTCAGCCGCCGCGGCTGTGCCCGCAGTGCGGCACGCCGCGCTGGCGCGCAGCGACTGAGCTCGTAGTGGGCTAGGGCCGCATTATTCGGGCAGGAGCGTCCATCCGGTCAGGTGCTCCCAGATCCTGACCATCCGCAGGCGCTCCTCGTGTGACACGCCCGCCCGGTTGAACCGAATCACCGGGCAGGCTGCGACGTGCTCCCAGGCTCGCAGGACCCGTTTCTCCGGGTCCTGCTCCTCCTCTATCCGCCGCAGGAGCTCCTCTCCCGGCGGGTCCACGACCACGCGGACCTCAGCTTGCGTTTCGGGGCGTGTGCCGTAGCCGGCCATCGCAAGCCAGCGACTTGCGTCCTGTCCAAGCGCAGCCGCCAACTGCATGATCGTCCCCGCCCTCGGGCGGTCGCCCCGGGCCATCCGCAGGATGGTTGTGTGGGCCACGCCGCTCGCGGCGGTCAACCGCCGCAGTCCCATCCCCTTGCTCCGGGCAGCCGCCCGGATTTCGCGTGCCAGCGCTTCCAGCTGTTGACGGTCCATAGCTCATTCCTCCCGCGGAGCGTTGTACTTACTCTTGAATAAAAAGTCAAGGTGTTTAAGTGCTACCCTCTTGCGTGCAAAGGCTAGCGGTGCTATCATTAGGGGCGTGCAGCCGCAGGGAAGCGACAAACTGCTGGCCGTGGCGTACTTTTCGCGGGCGTCCGACCCCCGCCCGCGAAGCGAGCTGACGCGCTGGCCGCTGCTGGCAAAAAAGCTGCAGACCTGGGACGAGAGGGAGGCCAAGGACGGGCCCCTCTGGTCCCCAACCCTCTATCGCCCCGGCGCTACCCGCGGGGTGTCCGGGGTGGTCCACGTCTCCTGCCTGGTGGCGGACGTGGACCATACGGCGGACGTTTCGGTGATCGACGCGCTCGAGCGCGTCCTGTCCCCCTACGCTTACGCCATGCACAGCACGTGGTCCTGGGGGCAGGGAGGCAGTGTTGCCTCGCGCTGGGTCGTCCCCCTTGCGTCGCCCGTCCCGGCGGATCAGTTTCCCGCGGTTTGGGCACGCTGGGCTGCTTGGCTGCGGGCTGCGGGCGTGGCCATCGATCCGGCCTGCCGCGACGCCAGCCGCATGTATTACCTCCCGTCCCACCCTCCCGGCGCGGCTCCGGTCGGGTGGGTGAATGAAGGAGACTGGTTTGCCTGGGACGCCCTGCCCGGGGAGGGGGAGCGTGTCCGGGGTTGTGCTCCCCCTCCCCCGTCCACGGCAGACACCATCTACCGCCGGGCGCTCGAGCGGGCGCAACCGGGGAACCGTAACAACACCGCGCTCTGGCTGGCCTGCCAGCTGCGGGATAACGGTTATCCCCAGGATGCGGCCGCAGCATGGCTGGAGCGGTTCGCTTGCGAGGTCCCGGGCGATGGCTTCACGCTGGAGGAAGCGCGCCACGCTCTGATGCAGGCGTACCGCCGCCCCGGGAGGGAGCCCTGGGGCCGCAGCCAGCGGAGGCCCCGCCCGACAGCTGAGGAGGTAGCGTACCGTGTTGACCCCTGAGGTGCGGGTGCTGCCGGACGGCGAGGTGCAGGTATCCTTCGGCGCGCTGGTCTGTGCGTTCACCGGCATCACCAGCGGCATCGCTGGCCTGCAGGCTGAGATGTCCGTCCGGCTGGCCGATGGGAGCCTGGTCTACGGCCCGTCGCAGGTCTCGCTGCTCTCCCCGCGCGACCTCAGGGATGTGACTCAGGCACTGAACGCGCGCTGCACACCCCCGGAGGGCGAGGACTGGGGGCCGTATCTCTCTTCCGCTTTCGCCTGCGCGGCTTCGCGCTGGCGGCGCCTCGATGAGGTTGTGCGCCTCTCAGATGTCCCGCTGGAGGAGCCGTCCTGGCTGGTGCCGGGCGTGATCCCGGAAGGCCACATCGTGCTTTGGACGGCAGACGGAGCGAGCGGAAAGAGCTGGCTGGCGCTCGCGCTGGCTCTCTCGTGTGCGTGCGGGATGCCGTTTGCCACCCGCGCGCTGGAGCCCGCCCGCATGTGCCCGGTGATCTATCTCGATTACGAGGCGGACGAACTGGTGCAGCGCCACCGCCTGGCCCGGCTGCTGCTAGGGAAGGGGCTTGACCCTTACACGCAAGTCCGGGACCTTTACTACGTCCGGGCGTCCCGCCCCGTGCGTGACTGCGTCGACGATATCCGGGATGCCATCGCCTCCACGGGCGCCCGGTTGTTGATCGTGGACACTCTGGCTCCCGCCGCCGGGGGAGGCGGGGCCGACAGCGCTCTTGCGATTCAGTTCATGCTCGCCCTGCGCTCCCTGCGGTGCACCACCCTGCTGCTTGCCCATGTGGCCAAGCAGGCGCGCAACTCCGCCGGAGGAGAGCGGACGGCCTACGGCAGCGTCTTTTACCGCAACCTTGCCCGGGGCGAGTGGTCGCTTGTCGGCGTGCAGGATGAGGGAGACGACGAGCTGCGCCTCATCCTGCAGGACGTGAAGCGTAATCTGGGCGGCCGGCGCGACCCGGTCGGTGTACGCCTGCGCTTCACCAGGGACGCGGTCATCCTGGAAGAGTTTTCGCCGGAGCTCGACCCCGCTCTGGCGGAGCATGCGCCGCTGCGGACCCGCATTCGGAATCTGTTGCTGCTGACTCCCGGCGGGCTCACAACGGCGGAGATTGCAGAGGACCTCGGAAGCCCCGAGGCGTCTGTCCGGACGACGCTGCACCGGATGCAGTCGCGAGGGCAGGTGAGACGTTCCAGCGACGGCACCCGCTGGGTGCCGGGAGAGGAGTAGAAGCATGCCGATTAAAGCAGTCCTGGTCTACATCCGCCGGGGAGAGGTGGAGGTAGAGGTCAACGAGTACGAGTCGCGGGAGCACCTGTTCCAGGTGCTGAACGCCGAGCTTGAAAAGATTGGAAAACCGGCCGTGCCGGTGGAGTCAGATGTCGTCGATCTTGTGGCGCGGGACGAAGGGCGCCTCCTGGTTATCCCGGAGGCAGAGCTGTTCATCCACGTGCCGATGGGCGAAGAGGAGGATCAGCAGTGTCATACAGTATCCTGACCCCCTACGGGGTGGAGTCCGTCGCGCCCGGTGCTCCGGTTATCGCGTCCATCTCCGCCGGGCACCGGGAGGTCGGCAGGGACGGCCGGGCGGGCCCGCCCCAGCGGTCGAAGGACGGAGAGATTTACCTGCACGTCCCCGCCCGCCGGCGGCTGAACACAGCCACCGGCGAGGTGGTTGAGGAGAGCGGGGCTCCCGGGCTGCAGGCGGCGCTGGAGCGGAACGCATACCGCTGGTTGCGCGTTGCGTTCCCGTCGAACCGGCTGGAGGACGTCCTTCACCAGTCGCTGCGCCGCTACTCCGCCACGCGCCTCGAGGTGTTCGGCGACGCGGAGCGCCTCACGGAGATCCTCCAGAACGGCGAACGGCGCGTGGTGGAGGCCGGGACGCCGGAATACCGGAAGCTTGCGCAGACGTGCAAGGGGAACTACTCCATCCTCTTCGTGCTCGCCGAGTACGTCGAGGATGGCGTCCGCCTGCTGATGCCGGACGGGCTCGGGTACTACCGCATCCGCACCACCTCCCGGAACAGCGTCCGCAGGTTCCTGGAGATGTGGGAATGTCTGCGCCGCTACACCGGGGGGCGGCCCGCCGGTGTCCCGGTCGACATTTCCGTCCAGCTGGAGGAGGTCGTCACACCGGACGGCACCCGCCGCCGGGTGCCGGTCTGGCAGTTCGAAATGCGCACCCCCGACGGCTCTCCGCTCACCAGCCGGGTCTTGCCGTCCATTACGCGGCAGGCGATAGCGGAAAGCGAGCGCCTGTCGCTGCCAGCGCCGGAGCTCCCGGCTGAAGACGAAGACGCAGACATCGAACCCCAGGACGACGACGTCGTGGACGACGTGGAGCTGGCGCGCTCGTGTGATGCGGAGTTCTACCGCAGGGCGTGGTTTTCGGCGGTCGCCGGCACGCCCTGGGAGTCCGACGACGCCCGCCATCAGTGGCTCCGCGACTACACCGGAGGGCAGTACGAATCCCTGTCCGCGTTCTTGCAGTCCGCCACGGAAGCGGTGGCCACCGAGATGCTCAATGCGATCCGGGAGCAGGTTGCTTCGTGGCGGGATACGCAGGAGCGCGCGGACCTGATCCGGGCGCTCAAGGCTGCCCTTGAAGAGCGCGGGATCACCGGTGCCGCAGCTCGGCGCTGGCTGGCGGATAACTTCGGCGATGTCAGCCGCGTTGCCGCTTTGTCCAGCGAGCAACTGCGGGCCGCGATTGAACTCACGAAGGAGGTACCCATTGCATCCCAACAGTAACTCAGTCGCCGGTGCGATCGACTCGGCCCTGTCCGCTCTCGGGCGCGATTCTCTCACACTCGAGGCGGTGTCGGTCTACCGGCGCGTGTTTGAGCCCGAGGGCGGGGAGACCCCGCCGGTGGTGGAAGTCTCGGTGACCGACGAGAGCTTGCGGTGCCTGGTGTTCCAGGCCCGCCGCTACGAAAACGCGGCCCAGTGGGCTGTGCTGCGGCACAATCCGGGGCCGTGGGAGCGTGAGGTGGAGGCTCTTGCCTCCCGGCTCCCGCAGCTGGAGCGGGAGCTGCGGGCGGCCCGCTCGGAGATCGAGCAGCTCACGGACCAGAAGCTGGAGCTGGAGCGGGAGCTCCTTTTCTGCCCGGTTGAACAGATCGCAAGCAAGCGGGCCGCGCTCACGGCGCTGCACGTGCAGCTCGACGAGCAGGTCCGCCGGTTGAAAGAAGTCAAGAACGGCCGCCCTTCCGATGAAGCGCCGGGGGGACGCTGATGGAGCGGGAACTGCGCTTCGGCATTCAGGGGTTGCCACGGCCGCGCTACCCCATGCCCGTCGAGGTGGCGCGGGTCCTGTGGCTTCTGCCTGCGGTGCGCTGGCTCTGCCTGTTCGCGCTGGTGGTTTCTGTGTTCCTTGCCGGGCTTGTCACCGGCGTGGGCCTGGAGGCCACCCGCCACAGGGTTGATGTAACCCCTGCCGCTGTGGCCGCGGGCTACCGGGAGGGCTTTGAGCAGGGCCTGGCCGCGGGTCTCGAGCGGAGGGCACCCCACCCCGGGCGGCAGGCCGGGCTGCTGCGGGAGTAAGTCAGTGACCAGGCTCGACAAGGAGTACCCCGGTTGGTCGACCGGTCATTACCGCCGGGTGACCTGCCGGCGCTGCGGCAAGCCGTTCGACGCCCGCCCCGGCGAGGGGCCACTACGGTACTACCTGCGGCTCTACTGCTCACGGACGTGTTACTTCGGGAAATCGGGAGAGATTGATGAACACTGTCAACATTATCGGCAGGGTGGCCCGTGATCCCCTCGACCGCGAGACGGTCAACGGTGTCCCCTGCTCGCTCTTCAGCGTTGCGATAAACCGCCCGGGCGGCCAGACCGTCTTTGTGGATGTGGTTGCCTACCGTCACGTGGCTCAGTTCGTCAACGGGTACGTGACGAAAGGGCGCCTTATCGGCATAACCGGGCACCTGAACATCTGGGAGTGGCAGGACGACAGGGGTGAAAACCGCCGCACCGTGCAGGTTGTCGCGGATGCGGTTTACGCCCTGGACAAACCCGCCATGATCCGGCATAACATGGAGGAGAAACAGGAGTAAATGCTCGGTGAAAAGTGGGTCGTCGCCCGTGCCGCCGGGCACGACCGTTTCGAGTTCCTGCACGCGGACGGCTGGCGTCCCACGATCCTCGGCGCGAGAACGTTCGGGTGGGCCGAGACTGCTCTGGAGGCCGGGCGTCAGGCGGCCGACGGGAGACAGGTCGTCATCATCGACCTGGAGTCCGGCAAGCGCCGGGAGGTGGCGCCCGATGTCTGAGATCAGGGAGTGTGCGGTGTGCGGTGGGCCGTTCCGCCCGCGAAAGCCGGAGCAACGTTTCTGCTCGCTGAGCTGTGCGGCCCGGCACCGGTGCCGCAAGATTGACGAGCGTGTTCCAGGATGGTCGGACGGGACGTATAAAAGGAAGGTCTGCGGCTATTGCGGCAAGCCCTTCGACCGCCGCGGCAGGGAATCACCGGATGAGTACTATTCCCGCGCCTTTTGCTCCCGGGAATGCCGCTTTGCCTCTCAGCGGACTCCGGAGCGGCGCGAGGAAGCCCGCATCCGTTTCCTGCAGGCCGCGGAGCGGGGGATCGAGTACCACATGACAGCGGAGGAACAGGCCCGCATGAGGGAGAAGATGCTTCTGTTCCTCGAGCTGCACGGCATCTCGCCAGAAAGGGCGAAGCAGATGGTAGATGAGGCTCCTCCCCTCGTGCCGTCCACGGACTGACTCAGGGAGGCAGGATGTGGGACAACCAGCTTGCTTCGCCAGCGCCCCGGGGCGGGGGTTCTTGCCTCCCTTCCCCCCGCTCCGGGGCAGGACCAGACCATGAGGCAGCCACAGCGCCTGTTCATCCGCCATACCGAGCTTGCGGCGATGACGGGGATGACACCGGGGGAGATCAAGAGGGCCGTCCGCCGCGGGGTGATTCCGGGCCGCATTGTGTCCAAGCAGGTGGTTTTGCACCGTTTGGACGAAATTCTGGAGTGGCTCGGGGTTGACAACCTTCCGCAGGGTTGTGGCATAATGACTTATACCCGGGCGCGCCGCCTGTGGCCGCACGTGGACAAAAAAGAGGAGGAGCAGACATGCGACGAAAAAAAACAAGAAGGTCAAGAGGAAGTCTCCGGGAATATAAACCTGGAGTCTGGCACATCTTCCTCAGTCTTCCTGATCATTCCCGAGGAAGAGTGAGGAAGTGTGTGACCTTTCACGGCTCCCGGCGGGAGGCTGAGCGGGAGCTCACCCGCCTCCTGGCGGAAGTCGACCGTGGCGGGGCTCTCGGCCCGGCCACTCTGACGGTTAACGCGGTTCTCGACGAATGGCTCGAGAACCGCAAGGCGGGCTGCAGCCCGCTTACCCTCTACACCTACCGCAACAGGGCGGAGCTCTACATCCGCCCGCACCTCGGGAGAGTCCGCGCCTCAAAGCTTTCCCCCGCCCAGGTCGAGGCACTGCTGAACATGCTCAGGTCGTGCGGTTCAGCAGACGGAACGCCGCTGGGAGGCAGCACCCTCAGGATGGTCTACACCATCCTCCACGGTGCCTTTGACCTCGCCCTAAAACGCGGTCACGTGGCGAGGAACCCCGTTGACCTTGTGGCTCCTCCACAGGCCGACCGCCGGGAAGGAGTCGCCTTCAGCCCCGAAGAGCTGCGCACCATCCTGGACGCTGCCCGGGGCACCCTTATCTATCCGGCTGTTCTTCTGGCGGCCGCGACGGGTTGCCGGCGCGGGGAAGTCCTGGCTCTGCGCTGGGAGGACGTGGACCTGGAGGCGGGGCTGGTGAGGTTCACCCGCAGCGCATCCCCCGTGCCCGGAGCCGGCACGGTCGACAAGGCGCCTAAGACACGCAAGAGCGCGCGGGTGGTTCCCATCGGAAAGTGGGTCGTTCAGGAGCTTCACCGGGTGAAGGCGAAGCAGGCGCAGGACAGGCTCCTGCGCCCGGATGAGTACGACCCTTCCGGCTGGGTGGTGGCGAACGAGTCCGGCCGGCGGCCCCACCCGTCGGCTGTGACGCATGCGTTTGCCGGCCTGCTCCGCTCTGCAGGTATACAGCGCGGGAGTTTCCATTCCCTGCGCCACACGCAGGCGACACTGCTCCTGCAGCAGGGCCACAATATCGCTCTGGTGTCGCGCCGGCTGGGGCACGCCAGCATCGGCATCACCGCGGATATCTACGGCCACGTCGACCCTGCGGTGGACCGCGCGGCGGCGGACCTGGTCGGTGAGGCACTGGGTGGTTTGGCATAAAGTTGGCATAAATCCATCCCGGGCCGTGTCAACTGGTCGCAGTTTGAGCGTGAAAAAGCCCGCCAGACGGGCGTTCTGGCGGGCTTATCTTAGAAGCATTAGTTCTAACAAACGCACCGCCTGTATAGCATTCGAGCGTGGCGCGAGATTGTATGCAACCGCCTCTCAAACTCCCCGGTGATGCCGGACAGCTAGCGTTTGCGATACACTGCGAACCGTGAAGGGGCGAATTGGCATAAAAATTGGCATAAATCCAGCCCCCACACCGGGGCGGCCATGCCACTGAACAGCCGCCGGAAAGGGGCCCGCGGCGAACTCGAGTGGGCCGCCACTCTGCGCGCTCTCGGATTCCCGGCGGCCCGCAGGGGACAGCAGCACAGGGGCGGGCCCGAGTCACCGGATGTTGCCGGGGGGATCCCCGGCACACACTGCGAGGTGAAGCGCGTCGAGCGCCTCAACCTCTATGACGCCATCGAGCAGGCTGTGCGCGATGCGGAAGGGCGCATTCCGTACGTCGCCCATCGCCGCAACCGGTCAGCCTGGCTCATCACCCTCCGGGCGGACGACATCACTGCCTTCGCAAAGGCGGTCTTGGAGGGCCTTTCTTGAAACCGCACTTCGATACCATCGCCGCCGCCGTGCGTGCGGCGGTAGCCCGCGCCTTCCCCCGTCACCCGCTGCTGGAAGACCTTCAGCAGGAAGCGGTGGTGGCCGCGCTCGAACGCTACCGGAGCAGCGGCCTGGAGGGAGAGGACATCACCCGGACGTGCATCGCCAGCGGCCTGAACGCCGCCCGGGACCTGCATCGCGCGGAGAAGCGCTCCCGCGAGTTCCAAATACCGGACACGCCCGGGGGCGAGCCGACGGTGCGGGTCAACGTCCGGTTGCCGGCCAGCATCTACCACGAGGCCGTGGAAGTAGCAAGGGAGCTGGGGGTGAGCCTCTCGCGCTTCCTTGCGGGCTGTGTGGCCTGGTTCCTGCGTTACCGGCCCTTATGTTGATCATCAACAGAACCATCATCTACACCGGAAGGCGCGCCCGGGATGTGGTCATTGGCGGAATCCTGCGCGTCCGCCGGAAGTTGCGCGATGTGTGGACCCGCTCGACGTCCATCCCCTCGTCGTTCCCTCCCCACGGTGGAGTGTGGGACCCCGACTCCCCTGCTTTCCTCGACTATCTGCATGCCAGCAGCAGCGGACTCTTGCATTGCCCGCTGAGGCGGCGGAGTGTGGATGAACTCGAGCGGATACTTCTGAGCCTCATCGCGCTCGACCCCGAGTGTCCTAACCCGCCGCAGATCTGGTCAGGAGGTGAAAATGCCACCCAAACGAACCCCTAGTATGGCAGTGAAGCTGGCCGAGGCAGCCCGGCTCGTGCAGTCTGGCACGCCCTACGCCGAGGCGGCCGCGCAGGTTGGTGTGGGGACTACCACACTGTGGCGTTACGTGACTGAGGAGGGGGGAGATTCTTACGCTCTCCTCGAGCGTGAGTGCCGCGCCATCCTCCAGAGGGCTTACAAGAGCGTCCAGGATCGCGGACTGGTCGGCGCGAAGTTCCCCTGCCGCCTCATCTTCCTGGATGACTTGCACATTCCCTTCACGGACTTCCGCGTCATCCGGGAGGTGCTGGAGCGGGAGGGGGAGGCGGACATCCTGGTCACCTTCGAGGTGATCAACTTCGACTCGTTCAGCCGCTTCGATCAGGAATACCTCGGCGACCCGGGCCTGGAGGAGGTCCTTGCCCTGGCGGTTCTCTCGAATCTCCGCAATGCTTTCAAGCGTGTCGTCTGCGGTACGTCCAACCACATGACGCGCCCGCAGAAGAGCATCATGCGAGGGTTCCGCCCCGAACAGCAGGAGTACATCCGGGACCGGTTGACCTCGGTGTTCGACGCCCTGCGGGAGCTGCGCATCGAGCACGTCAACTCCTCTATCCTGCAGGTGGGGGACAGCGTCTTCGGGCACTACGACCGGACCCTGTCCACGCCCGGGAAAACTGCAGAGAGACTACGCGAACGCTGCCGGGCCATGCATGATATCGTCGGCGTGAGCAAGCACCCCGCCGGCGTCTTCACCGGGCACACGCACAGGGTCAGTCAAACACCCTCGGGCAGCGACTACAATTTCGAGGTCGGCTGCGCCACATACGCGCCGCCGTATTCCCTGGAGCATGGTAAGTCCGGGGCACTGGCGGGCTTCCGCATGGCTGTCGGTTACGGGGTGGCCGAGTTCGACAGGGATGGCCGCATCAACTACGCTCATTCCCGCTCGGTCCCGCTGGGCTGGGCCCGCCTGCCGGAGGAAGTCCGGTGACTTACGAGGAGTACGTGGAAGAGTTGATGGAGCTGCTATTCCAGGCTCTCGCCCGTTCCGCCCGGGGCGAGGAAGAGCCCGCGTCAAGCCAGGAGGGGGAAGGGAAGTCGACTAAAAAAAAGACAAAAAATTTTAGTGCAGGGGGTTTACAAAGTCTTCCCGATATGGTATATTATGCCTGGCGCGGTTAGGTAGCCGCCGGCGGGCAAAGGCCCGGGGAGCTGCAGTGATCCCGGGCGCTAACCGTCGGCAGCCGGGGAGGTACCGCAGCCCCCCCCCGGGCGGGAAACCCCGGCGGAGCAGAGGCCCGACCGCTGGAGCGGCGTTGGCCGCAGGGGGGCGGGGTCGTGTGGCATGCCAAAACCTGAACGCGGCCCCAACGTCAGGGCCCGGCCTGAAAGCCGGGCCCTTTTTAAGACACAGAAGGGAGGCAAACGCGTATGACTTTCACGAATGTCGAGTCCGCCCGGTGTGCACTCAGATGCATCCCGGGGAACAAGATCCATGATTTCTGGGGGATGCCCTTGCTTGGGGGCGAGGCCGCTCCGGCGGTGGCGGCGGCCAAGATCCTGCACAAGCAGGCCCCGGCGCTTGCGGCAGCCAACCGGCTACCGCAGCCGGGGGACCTTCCCCGCCACTTTCGGATCCGCCCCTGGCATATCGGCAAGAAGACACGGAAGCGCGTGGTGCAGTGGATCCGCTGCCCGGCCGAGGGGATGGCAGGGGCCCTGCGGCGGGGCGACCCGTACTGGCACTGGGCCTACCGCTGGTACATCGCCGGGCCGCCCGCCACGAAGGGTTTCGATCCGTGGAGCGACAGGGTGGAGCTGCCAGTGTCCCCCCGTTCGTACGGGTGGGCGCTGGCCAATCCCCGGATGCTGGCGGTGGCCTCCGGGGATCTCCTCTGGCGGGCGATAGTGATCCATTATCTCTGGCTGCTCTCGGGCCGCCCGCCCGGCCCGGAGGTGCCAGACGCTTAGAAACGGCCGCCCTGGTTGACAGGGCGGCCGGGCGGTAGTAAAATAAACGCGGGCCTGACGGCCCCGAGAACGCGCAAACTCATTTACCCCGGTCCTCCCGGACCGGGTTTTTCTTTCCCGGCGCGGGCTGCGGTCCGGAAGGGAGCTCCTCGAACGAAAGCTCCAGAGACTCCCGCACCACGCTGGCCTGCCTGGCTGCATCATACTCCACC